>Ga0335085_10012292_pt1 | contig 12618 bp, 11 predicted proteins | sample Lox_Sample_45_FD_206712 | JGI IMG/M metagenome (GOLD analysis project Ga0335085, IMG submission 206712) | Soil microbial communities from Loxahatchee National Wildlife Refuge, Florida, United States - Lox_Sample_4.5 | ecosystem: Environmental > Terrestrial > Soil > Wetlands | place: USA...
AGATCCGTCGGATCGATGGTCAGGCTGGAGTAGTCCCGCCATCTGACCGGGTAGCCGATCTTCGGCGTGAACTTCCCCAGCTTGTCCAGGGCTCGCCGGCGGGTGTCTGTCCCCATCCATTCGAGCTTCTCGATGCTCTGGCGGTAGGCCTCGAGGAGGTTGGCCACCAAGACACCCATCCGGTCCTGGGCCCCAGGTGGGAAGTGCCGGCCGACGTAGGCTCGGCCGACAGCCTCCCCCATCGCCCGCTCGACCAGCGAGACACCCCGCTTCCAGCGCTCACGCAGCTGAGGGGTGCCGCTCAGGGTTCGGCCGTAGAAGTCGAAATCCTCCTGGACGAACGCGTCGGATAGGTACCCGGCGGCGCTGCGGATGACCTGCCAGCACAGCCAGTCCCGCCACGCCGGAACGTGTTCGTCGGTGAGCAGCGAGGCCAGCCCGGTGCTGAAGCCCGGCTGGCGGAGCACGATCTCGTCGAAAGCGCCGGCAGGCGGGTCCAGGGCCGCCAGCCACCCGCGCAAGTCCGGCCCCACAGACAAGGCGCCGGTCCAGGTGAACAGGTTGTAAGTCTTCTCGCGGTCGCGGCTCGCAACGTTGTCCCAGTGGTGCCCAGCCACCGCCGTCTCCAGCGCGAACACTCGTCTGGCTGCCTGGTCGGCATCCGGCAAACCCGCCAGCCCGAACATGCGCTGCACATGACAGGCAAACGCGTCGCGGACACGAGCGAAGCGCTCCTCGCGGTAGTAGCTCTCGTCCGGCAGCGAGATAGCAGCCTGGTCGAAAAACACCACGTAACGCTGCGGGTTGCCAGGGTCGGTGTCAACAAAGAGCCGGTACAGACCCCCGATTCCCAGCCGCTCCAGCCGCCCGAGCGTCTCCAGCAGCTCCGGAATGGAACTGACGGCACGAGCCGCCGCGAGCGTCTCGCTAATGGGCCCCGAGCCGAGCCGCTCGGCTCGCCCCGCGTCCATGAAACTGGCATACAGGTCGCCGAACTTCCGCTCCTCACTGCCTTCTGGTGCCGACGCGGCCTCTTCCACGATCTCGCGCACCGCCAGCTCAGCCTCTTCAGCCAGAATCCGGAACGAGCCGTCGCGAGCCCGGTCCGCGGGGATCTCGGTCCGCGCCAGCCACCGGCCGTTGACGTGCCGGAACAGGTCGTCCTGGGGGCGGATGCCGGGATCGAGCTCGTCAGTGGGGATACCGGATGGGAGCGTCATGCGCTTAGCGTAGGACCAGCGGCGGCCAGGGCGCCGAGCCGAATATCCTCCCGCCGTCGTAGCGCTCCCTTGACGGCAGTTCGTTTGCTTCCATACGATCTGCGCCATGGCTGGCCGTTCGATTTCCGCATTCGCGGAGTCGGTCACGGTGGCGGCGCTCGAGCAAGACCCGTACCCCATCTACGCGCGGTTGCGGCAGGAGGCTCCTGTCTGCTTTATCCCGGCGGTGGGCCTGTGGTTTGTCACCCGGTACGACGACGTGGAGTTCGTGGGCACTCACCCGGAGCTGTTTTCTGCCGAGCTCGACGACTCGCCGGTGGACCGCACGTTCGGCTCGCCGACCATCATCACCGTCGACGGTGAGCTCCACCATGAGCTGCGGCGCGCGCTGGATGCCAAGTACCGGCCCCGGTACGTCAATACCTATATCGATGGCCTGGTGCGCCCGATTGCCGCTGATCTTCTCGGCGGGCTGGCGGGCCGGGACCGGGCCGAGCTGATGGCGGAGTACCTGGAGCCCCTGTCGGTACTGAGCCTGGGCTCGGTGCTTGGTGTGGCGCATCTGGGTGCTGCCCAGCTGCGTGACTGGTTCTGGCGGCTCCATCAGGGCGTCATCAATTTCGAGGGAAACCCGGAGCGGGAAGCGGTCGGCACGGCCTGCTCGCGGGAGATCGACGTGGTACTCGCGCCTGTCTTCGACCGGCTGGAAGCTGAAGGCGACGACAGCACGATCGCGCACCTGCTGCACAGCGGCATGCCAGACGTGAGCTGCCGGGCCCGGGATTTCGTGATGCCTACGCTCAAGGTGATCCTGCTCGGCGGCATGCAAGAACCCGGCCACGGCGCGGGCTCCACGCTGGCCGGACTGCTGTCGGACCCTGACCAGCTGGCCGCCGCCCGGGCCGATCCGGGATTGCTCCCGGCCGTGGTCGAGGAGGGCCTGCGCTGGGTCTCGCCCATAGGCACCCAGACCCGTCAGGTGACGGCTGACACCGAGTTCGCCGGGGTCTGGCTCCGGCGGGGCGCCGCGGTCGGCTCTTTGGTCTCGTCGGCGAACCGGGACGAGTCCAAGTTCGCCGACCCCAACCTTTTCGACATCTTCCGGCCCCGTCAGATGAACATCGCATTCGGGACCGGGCGGCACTTTTGCGCCGGCCACGCCTTCTCGCGCGCGCTGATCAGGATCGCCATCGAGGAACTGCTCCAACGGTTCCCCCGGATTGCGCTCGACCCGGACCGCCCGCCCGAGTTCCGCGGCTGGGAGTTCCGCGCCCCCCGCCGGCTGGACGTCGTGCTCTCCTGACAGGTACGCGGCCGTGGCTGGATAGCAGGGGCTCAAGGCTCGAGCCCAAGCCCACAGACCCCAAAGGCCCAGTAGTCCCGCTGTAAGGCGTACACCAAGATCATGTACTTCATGCGCGTCTCCTTCCGATACGGGCGCCGCTGGCCGGCGTCCTTCGGCTGAGACGTCGGAGCCGCGGAGTCGTTCCGGACATCACTCTGGGGAGTCTGTCACTCCGTCAGTGGCAGGGGGTCTCGTGTGCGCGGCAGAGCCCCGGCTCACATGGAGGCACGCGAGGAGAGGGTGATGGGGGCCAGCCAAGTCCATGGTTAAGATCACGCCATGCCACGTACGGACAGGGCGTCGCGGGTGATGGCTGCGCCCCCCGGGCGCGTCTGGGCCGCTCTTGTCGATCCCGAGGCGCTCATGGCATGGCTTCCCCCGGGCGAGATGACCGGCAGGTTCGAGCGGTTCGATGCCCGGCCGGGCGGGTCGTACCGGATGGTGCTGACCTATCCCGACGCGTCTGGCGCACCGGGCAAGGCGACCGCGGAGTCCGACATCGTCGAGGCTCGCTTCGTCGACATCATCCCCGGCGAGCGGGTCATACAGGCGGTGGACTTCGTCTCCGATGACCCCGCCTACGCCGGCACCATGACCATGACCTGGGAGGTCACCGCCGTCGATACGGGGACGCGCGTCGACATCGTTGCCGAGGACGTTCCGGACGGCATCTCGGCGGACGACCACGCCGCGGGGCTCGCCTCTTCCCTGACGAACCTCGCCGCCTACGTGGAGCAGTAGCCCTCACTCCACGACCGGGTGTTCACCGCAACAAGGGCGAACGTTGCTGATACGGCACTAGCGTGATCGGCCGAACGCCCGGATCTAGCCGATGTGAGTGCGTTGGCTGCGGCGGTGTCGGCGTCACATGAGATAACACAGATTTGTGTTATCTCAGTCTTGCTTGTACTCTGTTGGTCATGCCGTCTGATGCTGAGATCACGTTCGCCGACCACGCTGGCCGTTTCTATGCCCGCCGCTACGGCATGGCGCCGATGGTGGGCCGGCTGCTGGGCTACCTGGCGATCTGCGACCCGCGCGAGCAGAGCATCGGCGAGCTGGCCGAGGCGTTGCTGGCCAGCCGCAGCGCGATCGCCAACGCAGTCAACACCTTGGACACCCTCGGCCTGATCCGCCGCTCGCGGGCTGCGGGGGAGCGGATGGACCGTATCCACATCGACGTGACCGCGCCCCGGTCGACGGGCTTCGACGTGACCGAATACCAGGAACAGGCCGATCTGGCACGCGAAGGCCTGGCGCTGCTGGCCGATGCCCCGCCCCAGCGGCGGGCGGTGCTGCTGGAGTGGGCGGCGTTCGCGGACTTCCTGGTGGCACGGCTGCCAGAGCTGGAGAAGGACTGGAAAACCCACCGTGAGGCGCTGCACGCCGCCGGTGAACTCCCCGACACCCAACAGCACCGCTGAAAGCGAGGAAACCCGTGATGACCAACACGTCCGCGCTGGCGATCAGCGCCCACGCGGTGCGCAAGTCCTTCGGCGACCACGTCGCGCTCGACGGGGTCGACCTCACGGTTACCGAAGGCACGATCTTCGCCCTGCTCGGGCCCAACGGCGCCGGCAAGACCACGGTCGTGAAAATCCTGTCCACGCTGCTCAAGACCGACGCGGGGACCGCCACCGTCAACGGCTTCGACGTCGCCACGCACCCGGCGGACGTGCGGGAGTCCATCAGCCTCACCGGGCAGTTCGCGGCCGTGGATGAGATCCTCACCGGGCGCGAGAACCTGATCCTGATGGCCCGGCTGCGGCGTGTAAAGGACGCCGGCCAGATCGCGGATGACCTGCTGGCCCGCTTCCAGCTCACCGACGCAGCCAGGCGGAGGGTGGCGACGTACTCCGGAGGCATGCGCCGCCGCCTGGACATCGCCATGAGCCTCATCGGGAATCCGCCGGTGATCTTCCTGGACGAACCGACCACCGGGCTCGACCCGCAAGGCCGCATCGAGGTGTGGAACAGCATCAAAGAACTCGCCGGGCAGGGCACGACCGTGCTGCTCACCACCCAGTACCTGGACGAGGCCGAACAGCTCGCCGACCGGATCGCGATCCTCCACCAGGGGCGGATCATCGCCAACGGCACCCTCGCCGAGCTCAAGCAGCTCCTCCCGCCCGCCAAAGTCGAGTACGTCGAGAAACAGCCGACCCTCGAGGACGTCTTCCTCGCCATCGTCGGTGCCACCGGCACCGACAGCGACCCGGCAATGACCGCGGCATCGGCGCCGACGAGTAAGGAACAGCGATGAGCAAGCACTTCTTCGGTGACACCGCCCTCCTGACGGGACGGTCCCTGCGCCACATCACGCGCAGCCCGGACACCATCATCACGACCACGATCATGCCGATCGCCTTCATGCTGCTGTTCGTCTACGTGTTCGGTGGCGCGATCAGCTCAGGGTCGGGTTCGTATGTGAACTACCTGCTGCCCGGCATCCTGCTCATCACGATCGCCTCGAGCATCTCCTACACCGCCTTCCGGCTCTTCATGGACATGAAGAGCGGCATCTTCGAGCGCTTCCAGTCCATGCCGATCGCACGCTCGTCCGTGCTCTGGGCGCACGTGCTGACCTCGCTGGTCGCCAGCCTGGTCTCGGTCGTGGTCGTCGTGGGTGTCGCCCTGCTCATGGGCTTCCGCTCCGGGGCAGGCGTGCTTGCCTGGCTCGCGATCGCCGGCATCCTGATCCTGTTCACCTTGGCGTTGACCTGGCTCGCCGTCATCGCCGGCCTGTCCGCCAAGACCGTGGACGGCGCGAGCGCGTTCTCCTACCCGCTGATCTTCCTGCCGTTCATCAGCTCGGCATTCGTCGCCACCGCAACGATGCCCGGCCCGGTGCGCGCCTTCGCCGAGAACCAGCCGGTGACGCCCATCGTCAACACGATCCGCGACTTGTACGCGCAGCAGCCCATCAGCACCGGCATCTGGATCGCCCTGGCGTGGTGTGCCGGCATCCTCATCGTCGCCTACGCCCTCGCCATGGCCACCTACCACCACAAGTTCGCCTAGAGCGTGTCCGGGGGATGGGGCGAGCAGGAGCGCCAGGGTGGTCGCCTCGGCGCCATCGGCCTGGGTGTGGACAGCAGGGGAACCGGACGGGGGCCCACATCAGGGCCACATCCGGCCCACGAACAGTCCGGGTCGGTGGAGGGCTATGCGTGGAGCACGTCGGCGGCGGCTGGCAGCCGTTCGCGGGATCTGTCGACCAGCAAGGGAGCATCCAGTTCCGCCTCGAGGGCGCCGGGTCCTTGATCGTCAGCGGGTTCAAGCGCGTGCAGGAGGACTTTGACGAATGCGTCTGGCCGGTCGACCTGCAGGTAGTGATTGGCGTCCGGGATGAAGTACAAGCGATTGTCGCCGGGCTTGAGCATCAGGTAGTGGTTCCACACGTAGTTCGCGACCCGCGGCGGCGAGACCGTGTCGTACAGGCCCCAGATCAAGGTCACGGGGAACGGAGCCTCGGCCAGCGCCGTCAGCCACCTCTGCTCGTCCTTCGATCGCTCGACCAGGTAGTGGATCCCTTCATGCAAGACCTTGATGCCGTCGTGGTAGGCGAAGGTGGCCGTCAGCGCCTCGACCTCGGGATCACCGGCGTCAGCGGTACCCCGCCGGGCACGGTCCAGGCCACGGCCCGGGGTTTGCCGTCGTCCCTGGCGGGTTAGGGTCCACGGACCAGGGCCTGACCACACGCCAGGTGCCTGGCGCGGCCCTGGCCGGCCATCGAAGGAGGGAGTTCACGTGGACTCAACCAGACGCATCGCGCTCGTCGCGGGCCTGTTCTATCTGATCACCTTCGCCGCCTCGATCCCCGCCGTGTTCCTGCTCGCCCCGGTGCTGAACCACCCCGGCTACATCGTCAGCCCCGGCGCCGACACACGTGTGCTGTGGGGCTGCCTTCTCGACCTGGTCAACGCCCTGGCCTGCATCGGCACCGCCGTGACGCTGTTCCCGGTGGTCCGGCGGCAGGAGGAAGCGGTCGCGCTCGGCTTTGTCACCTCCCGGATGCTCGAGGCCGCCATCATCGTGATCGGCGTGGTCAGCCTGCTGGCGGTGGTGACCCTGCGCCAGGACCTCGCCGGCGCACCCGGAACGGACACCGCCTCCCTGGTCACCACGGGCCGGGCGCTCGTCGCGGTCCGCGACTGGACCTTCCTGCTCGGGCCCGGGCTGATGCCCGGCATCAACGCCCTGCTGCTGGGCTACCTGATGTACCGGTCCGGCCTCGTGCCACGCCTGATTCCCGTGCTGGGACTCATCGGGGCCCCGCTGCTCATCGCCTCCGCCATCGCAGCACTGTTCCGCGGCGATCACGCGATCCCGGCCCTGGCCGCGATCGCGACCGCCCCGATCTTCGCCTGGGAACTCTCGCTTGGCCTCTGGCTGGTCATCAAGGGCTTCAAGCCATCCCCCATCACCGCTGGCATGGCGGTGCCGACGGGCAGGGCGTAGCGGCGGCCGGGCCGGGCGGCCGCCACCTGGCCGACGTCAGGTCGTGAGCACCCACTCATCGTCACGGATGATCTCCACCGTGCCCTTCGGGCCCCGGCCGGTGACGGTCATGCCGTCGCCGCCGATCACGACGTCGGTGTGGACGGCCGAGTTGTTGAGCCCGATCTCGTACCGCTCCTCATTGCTCTTGTTCAGGCCGTCCGCCACCGCGAACGGGAAGCTTTGTCCCCACGCGACGTGGCAGGCCGCGTTCTCGTCGAACAGTGTGTTGTGGAACAGGATGCCGGCCTTCGCGATCCGCGAGTCCCGGTCGACCAGCGAGACCTCGCCCAGGCTGCGGGCGCCCTCGTCGGTGTCGAGCTGAGCCCGCACCGTCTCGGCCCCCGATGTCGCTGCGACGTCGGTGATGCGCCCGCCGGTGAAGGTGACCGTCAGCCCCTCCACCACCTGGCCGCCGATGATCACCGGCTTGGTCAGGCTGATCATCCCGTCGGCGCGGCGCCGGTCGGGGCTGGTGAAGACCTCCTCGGTCGGGATGTTCGGCATGTAGGAGAGGCCGTCTGGGTCCTGCATGGAGCCACCGGTCCATCGGCTGTCCGGCACGAGCCCGACCGTGAGATCGGTGCCGGCGCTGCGGTAGCGGATCTCGGTCAGCTCCCATGCGTCCAGCGCGCGGGCTCGCGCGGTCAGCTGCGCGGCGCGTTCGCGCCAGCTGGCGACCGGATCGGGCTCGTCGAGGCGCATCGCCGTGGTGACCGCATCCCACAGGCGCTCGGCATCTGGCTCACCAAAGACCTCCTGCGCCCAGCCCGGGTTCGGCGCCGGGACCACGGTCCAGCGCAACCGCTGCACCAAGATCGCCTCCCGGCGGGCCAGCACCTCTTCCACCGCAACCGCCGCTGCCTTGGCCGGGTCGACATCGTCGAGCAGATGTGGGTCAGGATCGCCGGTCAGCGCGATTGAGACGCCCCGCTCGGCCGCCCACGCCGTGGTCCGCTCAATCGCCCACGGTCGCGACCTGGTCAGCGTCTCGATGCTCGCGTGGATGAGCCGCGAGCGGCGGATAGGGCCGTCCGACCAGTCGACCTCGACCCACGAGGCGCCAGCGGCGTAGGCGTGCTCCACCACCGCACGGGCGATCTCCAGATGGGCGATGTCGGTGCCCAGCAGGACGCCCGAGCCGGGCTGGACATTGGCGCCGACCCGGACAACCAGCTCAGCGAAGCGGTCAAGACGATCGTTGCCAGTCATGTCTGGCACAGTAAGACACGCGCGAAGCTGACCGACAGCACCCCATCCGGCCGGCGGCGAATCCCCGGCTGGGAGTGCGGCCGGATGACCCGATGAACAGGCCGGGGAGAGGCCGAAGACCCAGCGCGCAGAACGGCGGTGCCGGGGTGCGTGTCGTGGGCAGGGCTATGCCGGATGCGGTGAGATCCGCGGGCCGGTGTGGACGGTGCGCAGCGGGGCCGGGACGGCCCACCACTGGTCCGGGCGGTCGACGACCGGGGCGGTGAGCCCGGTGCCGAGGACGCGGGCCAGGCGGAGCAGGAAGGCGGCGATCCCTGCGGCGCCCTGCATCCATGAGGTGCCCGGGGGCAGCAGCGGCGGGTCCTGGCGGTGCTCGGTGAACCGCCAGCGCGCCCCGGCCTGGTCACAGATCGCCCGCTCGGCGAGGGCGTCGGCCATCGTGCGGGCCGCCTGCAGCAGCCGGCCGGCCCGCGCCGGGTCGTCGCAGTCCTGCGCGGCGTCGAGCAGCACATCGCCCACCCCCGCGGTGCCGCAGCAGCGGCCGTCGTTGTCCCAGAACCCTGGCCGGAGCCGGGTCGGCACGCCGGAGGCAAGGACGGCGTCCAGGCACCGCTGCCGCAGCCAGGTCACCGGCCTTCCGTCGATCCTGTCCACCCCCGCATGGGCCAGCGCGGCGAACAGCTGCGAGGTCCCGGCTGGCCCGTGGCACCAGTTGTAGGTCACCGGTTCCACGTCCCGGGTGGAGTACGGCAGGGTGTGCGGGACGATGAATCCGTCCTCGTCCAGCCGGCCCACGGCCAGCAGGTGCGCGGCTCCCTGCGCGGCGGCTACGGTAAAGTCCGCGCGGCCCAGCGCCGCCCCGGCGATGGCCAGCGCGGTGGCTACCCCGGCGGTGCCGTGGGAGTAGTTCGGCGCCCGGGAGCGCGCTCCGGGCACCATGGCCCAGTCCAGCCCGCCCTCGGCCCGATCGGCCGCATCCAGCAGGGCCTGGCCACCGCCCGCGGCGATGCCGCGGGCGTGCTGGCCGGCGGCCCAGATCGCGGCCAGGACCACACCGGCGGTGCCCAGGATCAGATCCGTCACCGGCGCGGTCACCCCCGGCACGATCTGCAGCGTGGTGTGCCACCCCCGGGGCGTCATCAGCTCCGCGAGCCGGGCCATGGCGGCCTGCTCACTGCCCGGGGCCAGCAGCCTCAGCGCCGTCACGTCCCCGCCCAGCCCGTCGTACAGCGAGGGCTCGGCCCGGGCGGGCACCACGGCACCAAGCCGCGCCACGATCCCGGCCGCCAGGGCCTGCTCGGCGCCGGTCAGCACCCGGTACTGGCCGATCTCCGCCAGCACCGGGGCCAGCCCGCCGATCCCCGCGTACACCGAATCGCGGTCGGCGCCCGGCCCGGCGGGCGGCCCATCGCTGGGCACCACCTCCGGCAGCCACGGGCCCTCATCGCCCCGGACCTGGCCCATAACCCACGCCCAGGCCGCCTCACCCAGCTCCCGGTAGGCCTCGCCCGTCACCACCCCAGGCTACGGGGCGCCACCAGCTGCCAGCGGCCGCGAGTGGCCCTGCTGGCCGGCCCGCAGACCCGCCCGGTACAGGCAATGCCCCCACGTGCCCGCGACGATGCCCGCTCTCGGAGGCGCGATCGTGGCGGATGCGTGGGCTGCGGGCGCGCGCAGCGGCTGTCACCGGGAGAGGATGTCGCGCAGGTGCTGCACGGGCCATCGCCGGCCGAACAGTGTCGGGTCGCCGGCGTCCTCGGCGCGAAGGCGCTCGATCAAGGTCACATAGCCGTCGAGATCGAGCGCCCTGACCAGGGTGAGCAGGTCGGCCGCCTCGCCGGTGACGGGGGTGACCGGCGCGACGAACCGGTCGTAGAGCTCCACGACCTGCTGAACCATGGCCAGGTGGTGCGGCCCGGGATCGACGGAGGGGAAATTCGTCGCGGCGAAGTCCTCGGTGAAGACGATCGGCTCGACCGCCAGGGCCCGTGGCCCGTAGTACTGGGCGAGATGGATGAGCAACTCGACGTCGAAGGTCTCGTTGAAGGACGTCATCTGCCGGATGGCCGGGCCGAGCGCGGCCCCGTCGAAGACCTTGAAGCCGGCCTGGGTGTCGAGCACCTGGGCCAGGGAGGGGATGAGCAGGGCCCGGACGAAATGGCGGAACAGGATGATGATCTTGTCCGGCTTGTCGCCGGTGCTGTGCGGCTCGGTGACCGGCCCGCCGGCCCGGATCAGCACCGCCCCCTCGATCCCGTAACGCTGGCCGAGCGCGCCGACCACCTTGTCACCGGCCACCACCGTTGCCGCCAGCGAGCCCAGCTGGGCCACGTTCGCGGACAGATCCGCGTCGGTGTAGCAGACCACATGCCGCCCGGCGCCGTCCGCCTGCGCCGGACCGGTCCCGGCCGCGGCGGCCAGCCCGGCCAGTATCGACCCGCCCTTGCGGGACTGCTCGGTCGAGGTCAGCCGGCCGAACGCGGGGCTGATCGGGTTGTCACCCCCGATCAGCTCAGCCAGCCTGAGCACCGTCACGCTGCGGTGACCTGCGGCCGGGTAGCCCTCGGCCGCCGCGATGTCCGTCATGAGATCGGCACTCGAGGGCCGGTCCGGGCATCCGTCGTCGCAGGCGATGATGCTCCACGTGACGCCGGGCAGGCCGCCGGTCAGCCAATCGAGCTGGCGGACCTTGGCCCGCACGAAGTCCTCCCCGTGCGGGTGCGCGGCACGGGGGACCATGCGGCCCGTCTCGCCGTACATGGCCCATACCACGGTCAGGTGGAGCGGCCCGGTGAGCTCGCCCAGCCGCCGCCGCGAGCGGGCCGCGGCCATCGCTTCGGCCGCCACCGCCGGACCGTGGCTGCCAGCGGCAAGCCCCGCGGCCGCGCGCCCCCCGGCCAGGGCGGAGGCCACGTCGAGCACCGCCTGGTTCTGATCAGAGTCCGTGAGGTCGCGCACGGGCGCCAGCGCCTTGTCCATAGCCATAGCCCGAGGATGCCAGGCCGCCCGGCTCCCAGGTGCTGGCAAGCCGGCGTGCGTCAGCTGGTTCCCGCGGCCGGCGGCCGCGGCGTTGTCGGAATTGTGGGCCTATCGTACGGTCGGTCCGTGCAGCGCTGTGAGGTACTCGGGGCCGGGGAACGGCTGCCCGCGCGTCCTTTCACCGATCCAGAACGCACCCTGGCCGACGCCAGGGTCATGAACACGATGCTCGGGCGCCTGCGGCGTGAGGCCCGGTCGTGGCCAGGCGGGCGGACGTCGGTCGAGCTGTTCAGGTACACACGCGCCGGCTGCCGTCACTGGCTGGTGGTGCCCGATGTGCCCGCGCTGGGCGGTGCGCACGATGTCACGGCGGTGGGGTTCTTCGGTGATCAGCGCCCCGGCATGGACCATGCCGCGATCTATCAGCTGGAGGCTGACGTGGTAGCCGGGCTGGGACGCTACGCACCGGCCGGGCTGCTGGGCTACTACGACGCCGAGATCGCGCCGGCCCTGCACGGCAACCTGGTGCTGTTCGGAACGCGCGAGGTGCCCGCCGAGTGGCACACCGACCGCGTGCACGCCGCGGCGGTCGCCATCGCGCCGCGTCACTACAGCGCCGTGCGCCTGCACCGGGGCATGATCGGCGGTGCGCTGCTCGGCCGGGGCCGCCTGGTCATCGAGCGGACGCGGTACTTCGACTTCACGCAGCAGCCCGCCTGGCAGGGGCTGCGCCGGTTCGGCATGAGCGATCATGGCAGCTGGCCTTGACCAGACGCCCACGGCAGGAGGGGGTCGGCAGTAACGATGCGGGTCCTGAGCTGGAACCTGTGGTGGCGCCACGGGCCCTGGGAACGCCGCCGGGAGGCGATCGCGGCGACCTTGGCCGACATCGGGCCCGACCTGTGCGGGCTGCAGGAGGTGTGGGAGGCGCCGGGGGAGAACCTGGCCGCCGACCTGGCCGGGCGGCTGGGCATGCAGTGGTGCTGGGCGGCGGCCTCCAAGGAACGCGATGGGCTGACCCTCGGCAACGCGATCCTCAGCCGCTGGCCGATCACCGCGCAGGCGCAGGCCGAACTGCCCGCGGGCGGCCCGGCGGAGGAGGGCCGGCGGGCGGTGCACGCCCGCATCGACACACCGGGTGGCGCGCTGCCCATGTTTACCACCCACCTGACCTACGGGCTGGGCCGGTCACAGGCGCGCGTGGCACAGGTCCGCGCCCTGGCCGGATTCGTCGCCGCGCAGGCCGCCGATTGCGCCTACCCACCGGTCGTCACCGCTGACCTCAACGCCGAGCCCGGCTCGGATGAGCTGCGCCTGCTGGGCGGCCTGCTCACTGCCCCGGCCGCGCCGGGGCTGGTTCTC
>Ga0335085_10012293_pt1 | contig 12617 bp, 9 predicted proteins | sample Lox_Sample_45_FD_206712 | JGI IMG/M metagenome (GOLD analysis project Ga0335085, IMG submission 206712) | Soil microbial communities from Loxahatchee National Wildlife Refuge, Florida, United States - Lox_Sample_4.5 | ecosystem: Environmental > Terrestrial > Soil > Wetlands | place: USA: Florida...
CACGACACAGAGGTAATCCGCGAACCGTTCCGCGCATCATTAGCTCGCATCTCTGCGTGTAGAATCGGCTCATCGTGACCGAGTCCCTGGATTCCTCGCGAGCGGCGCCGCTCGGGTTCGCCGCCCGCGTGGCGCGCGTCTTCCGGCCTTCGCATCAGCACAGCGCATATTCCGCCACCTTACTCCTCATGACCACGGTGCTGCTTTCCCGCGTCGTGGGCTACGTGCGCGAAGTTTACATCGCCTGGGCCTTCGGCGCCGGCAAAATCACCGACGCTTACAACGCCGGTTTCACCATTCCTGACTGGCTGAACTACCTGGTAGCCGGCGGCACCGCTTCGATCACCTTCGTTTCGATCTACACCCGCTTTCTCGCCGAGAAGAAAGAAGAAGACGCGCAGAAAACCTTCTCCGTAATCATCACGGTCATGACTGTGGTGCTGGGGATCGGCGTTGTCATTGCGGAGATTTTTACCCCGCAGCTTACCCGCTTCTGGTTTGGCGGCTCGGCCAGCCATCCGGGATTCACCCAGGACCAACTGGACTTGTGCAATCACCTCACGCGCATTCTGCTGCCGGCGCAGCTGTTTTTCTACGCCGGCGGCGTGGTCTCGGCGGTATTGCTGGCGCGGCGGATGTTCCTGCTGCCCGCGCTTGGCCCGTTGATCTACAACGCTTCCATCATTCTGGGCGGAGTGTTCTTTGCACGGTCACTGGGAATTTCGTCGCTGGCCTACGGCGCCGTGCTCGGCAGCTTCGTGGGTATTTTTCTGATCAGCGCTGTCGGCGCGGCGCGGGCCGGCACAGGCTACCGGGTTTCGTTCAATGTGCGCAACCCGGCATTCCGTGAATGGGTGCGGCTTTCCATACCACTGATGCTGGGGTTTTCCCTGGTCACGGTGGACGACTGGTTTCTTCGCTACTTCGCTTCCGGCAGCGCGGGCGACATCAGCCGCTTGAACTACGCCAAGCGCTTGTTCCAGGTGCCGATCGCACTCCTGGGGCAGGCTGCGGGGCAGGCGTCATTTCCATTCTTCGCGCGGCTGTTCAGCGAGAAGAGAATGCGCGATTTCGCGGAAACCGTGAACAGCTCGGTATCGCGGCTGGTAGCCCTGTCTCTGCTCGCCGCGAGTTTTATGATGAGCGCGGCGCTGCCGCTGATCGACCTGGCATACCGGCGCGGCCATTTTCATTTCTCCGACTCGCGGGAGACTGCCGCATATTTCTTCTGGTTCTCGCTTTCGTTGGCGTTCTGGTCGGCGCAGGCGCTCTACGCGCGGGCTTACTACGCCTCCGGCAACACGCTGATTCCCATGATCGCGAGCACGGTGATTACGGCGGCGTCGTTTCCGATCTATGGAGCGCTCTACCACTCGTTTTCCATCACCGGACTGGTGATCGCCTCCGATGTTGGAATTACGGCGAACTGCCTGGCAGTTGCACTTCTGCTGCATCGCGCCAAACTGGTCTCGATTGCAGAACTGCATTGGCGAGAACTGGGGAAGGCTGCTCTTACGGCGGCAATCGCGGGGTGGCTGAGCTATCGCGTGGCTTCTATGTTGCCCGGAGGCACGCGCTGGGACGACGTTAGGGGGCTGGGCTTGGCCGTCGCCACCTGGGGCGGCGCGACGGCGGCGGGCCTGTGGCTCACGCGGTCGCAGTTGTTGCAGGGGTTGCGGCGGAGGCGGGTTGCATGAGCGAAGGATTTCACGGGCACCCCACTCTGAATATCCACCCTCGACAGCCGGGCCGGCTCTCGCTCCGCGATGCGTCGCGCTATTCCGCGGCGGTGGTTAAGAGATGATGGCCGGAGCGCAAGTCTTTGCCGAAAATCAAGGCAACACTCACGCCGAACACGCGCAGCTTGGCTTGAACCCCCACGTCACAAAGCCATTTATGTGAGCCCAGCGCTGCGGATTCATCGGCAATTGTGCCGCTATCGACGAAGGGGCCGAGTTTGAAGGTGGCTCCCGCCTTTTGGAAGATTTGCTTGTCGAGTTCCCAGTTGGAGAGGAAGTATTCCGTTCCCATGGGGCCGCTGCCTTTGCGGCCGTCGCGAGTGGTGGAATGGGCCCGCATCCACAAATCGTTATCGCCTAACTGGCCGAAGACGAACAGTTCATCGATCGGGACATCGCCGAACGTTTTACCGGCGCGAATTTCCTGTTGCATCTCGTAGTCGTCGCCCTGAGCTAGGGGGAACCAATGGAATAGCAGGGCTCCTCGCAGCTTCAGGAATGCATGCGCGGGTTGCGACCAGATGCGTCCGGCCTCGGAGGAGACGATGGCGTTGAAATCCATGCGCTTCTCAGGCAGTCGCCAGAGGTCGGCGTTGAGCTGCGCTCTCTGCTTCAGCTGCATCCCTTCGGAAAGCAGGCTCGCATTCAGCGCAGGGCCGGGGACAACACTGCGGAAGTCGCGATGCGAAAGCTCGGCCCCCAAAGTCCAACTCCAGCGCCCGCTCGCGAATGAAGTGACCTCAGCGCTGGCCGCCTCGCGCCGCAGGTTGAAGCTCCCAAGCTCCTGCGCGGCACCCGCGAAAGAGGTAAGCACGTTCCAGTTTTCATTGCGCAGGTCAGTGCCCAAACGATAGCGCCACTTGGGATTTCCGCGCAGGGGAGCTGAAACGCCCGCCAGAATACGACGCTTCTGCGCGTCCCAGCGAAAGCTGGAAGAGAAGTTAATCGCCTGCCCATGAAAGTTGAAGTACTCAGGAGTAACGGCCTCGCTGGGGAGATCGTGAAAGAGCTGCACCAGCACCCCAAGCTTGCCGTTGCCCCATCCATTGCGCTCTTTGTTGTAGAACAGCATGTCGAATGCACCGTCGGGCCGTGCAGAGAGATCGAAGCGGTAAGCAGAGAAGATATCCAGGCCTTGCACACGTTTCTCGCTGGTCAGCAGCTGGGGAAGCAGGAGTGTGGCCGCGGGAGAGAATGCAAAGGCGCGGTCGAGCAGCGCTGGATCGATCTGAGGCACAGGCTCAGGAGTGACGGCGGCGATCCGCGGCTTTTTCTCGCGGTTCCAGCGCTGCAAGGCAGCTTCCTGATTGCCTTCGAGGAGATAAACGCTGGCCAGGAAATCATTGGCGTAAGTATCGCCGGGGACCAGTTTCAGGGCTCGACGCAGGTGGGCAGCCGCCGCGGCGTAACGCTTCTGCTTGAACTCCACTCCCGCCAATTCCACCGCAAAGCGCTCGTCGCTGGGGCTGAGTCGATATCCCGCTTTAAAGATACGGTGTGCGTCGTCCCAGCGGCCGAGTCGCGCCAGGGCAGTGCCGTAGTAGAAGTCAAGATCAGGGGAACGCGCCGGCGCGGACTCCGCGAGCGCAACCGCTTCTTGCCAACGTTGCTCGCTGACGAGCTGTTTGATCTGGGAAAGGCGCGAATCCTGGGCCTCCTGGCCTTGCATGCCAGGAAGGAACGATGTCGAGAAGAGAAGAAGGGCTCCGGCGATGCGGATCAGCGGGCGGCAGGCTGCGGCAGGGCTAGCAGCGTCCATTTTCCTGCTGCGCTCCATTCCCGTTCGAAGTTCACCCGGTCCTGCTTGAGCAGTTTACGTTGTGCGGGATCGTTAATCAGCACCAGATTATCTTCCCCCTCAAGACCCGCGACCACAACATAGTGCAGCGCGGATTGGCCCTCGGGCTTTACCGCTACGATCAGCGGCCGTCCCTTCTCGAGATGCTGCCTGAGGTCAGCCCACGTGCCGTGAAACATGAAGGTGCGGTACCCATTCTGATTGAAGTAATTCTCCAGATCCGCGGCGTAGATGCCGTGGCCCTGCTTCGAGTAGAGCGCTTGCTGGATGCGAGCGGCGTCAGCCGCCTCCGCCGCCGGCTTGCCCTGGTGGAGGTCCCAATACTGCATGACCATGGCGATGCTGGCGGCGCCGCATCCCTCCGTTTCCTGCTTCACGAACGGGACGTCCAGGAAAATGCCCGGAGGAGTAATGGCGGCCAGGAACGCGCAAAGAACGAGAACCGCCGCGCCGATCCTGGCCACCCGCGAAACCACGTCCCCGCTCCTCAGCGTACCGCGACAATAATCAAAATGAGGGCCGCGATGGCGAGAATGATCAGAATCAGGTCGCGGTCATCGAGCGTTCCGGCGGCGAAGTTGGCTTGCGCCTTGTCGGCGCGGGCCGCGAGTTGTGCCAGTTCCGCGTCGCTCAGCGAGGCGACCGACTTGGTGACCTGCTCGGGATTCATGTGGGCGGAGCGCAGCGCCTTCTGAGCGCGCTCCGACGAAAGGAACTGCCGCACCGTGTCGAGATTGTGCTGCCGGGCCTGAGCGGCGCCGACCAGTTGCGCCCGCAGGTCTGCGGGGCTGACCACATGCTCCGCTGCCTGTGCCATCAGGCTGCCGGGAACCGCGAAAATTGTGACGAGGATGCAAGCAATCACTGCGCGTGCCGACTGCTTTACGTCAAAATGCATGGTCCGAAACCTCCTTACGTTTTAGGCCAGGGTGCCTTTACTATATCGAACCTGTTGGATGCGGGGGAGTGGTGAAGGGGTTTCAAGGGCACCTGTGGTACATGGGCGTTAGGACGAAACTGCGGGCAAATCTTTGCGGCCTCGGCGGTTGTTCTTGGCGGCCTCGGCGTTTTGAGGTTTGTTCTTGGCAGAGGGAGAGAAAAATCCTAAATCGCCGAGACCGCGAAGTTAGGATGCGCCGGAGGTCGATACACTGCAACTTTCATAGAGACTGCACTCGCTTTTGCAGGTCGCGAGCTATCCACTCGGGATCGCTGTCCGGGGGGAATTTCACCGGCTCGCCGATTGTGACCTTCACCCGTCCGGGAGGAGCGATTTTACGCCCTGCGGCTTTCAGTTCGAAAAGGCCGTCAATTCGCATGGGGACGATGAAAATCTTCAAATTGTTTGCCAGCAGGCCCACGCCGGCGCGGAATGAATTCAGCTTGCCGTCGGTAGTGTGGCGTCCTTCGGGGAAAACCAGGATGCTGTAGCCGCGATCCACGGATTCGCCTGCATAGGCGAAACTTTCGCGGAAGCCGGCCTGGCGAGGCAAGGGGAAGAGATTGAGCAGCGCAACCCCCAGGAACCAGCCCACGCGGTCGTAGGCGCGGGCCAAGACGTGCCGCCCCGCTGGAGGCGTGCGCAGCGCCTCCAGCCTTTCGCCGCCGGCCGCGGTCGCCAGGCGATTTCGCAGGCGTGGCGGAAGCGCGCGCAGGACAAAGCCGACATCGACGTGGCTGATGTGATTGCAGACGACCAGCACGGGCCCCTTCACCCCTTTCAGCCTTTCCCTGCCCTCAAGGCGCGGCCAGCCCAGCAGAAATACCGAGGGCAGCAGCAATGTGTAGTTGGTGAAAAACCTGATCCAGGTCATGGGCCAGCGCTGCACCCACGCCGGGTAATGGTATTTCACCCGCGGCGGCAGTTCGCCCTGCAACATGCGTTCCAAATCTCCGACGGTGTTCACCGCGGAAAACTGAGCTTCGCTCAAATCAATCTGGTAGCGGTCTTCGAGGGCGCTGAGCAGTTCAACCCGATCGAGCGAACTAAGATTCAGGTCGGCGTCGAGACTGGCGTTCGCCGCCAGTTGATCGCCGTCACGCCCCGTCACCTTGGCAATTAAGGCCGACACGGTTGAGCCTGCCCCCTCGGACGGTTTGCCGCTTCTCTGTGCCAGCACCACGTCGCCAATCACGTTTCGCTTCGGCTTTTGCGTTGAGGTGCGGGGGAAATCCTCGTCCGGCCACAGGTACCAGGCATGCATGCGCTGGTATTCGGCAAGCGTTGCGTTCGCTTCCCGCACGACCGCGGCCGGGTCGCTGCCGCTACGCAGGATCATCACCGCGCACGGCTCGGCGTTACCTTCCCTCGGCAGGGAGATAACTACGCAATCCTTCACCTCGGGTTGCCGCCTTAACGCAGCTTCAAGATCGTCGGGATAGACGTTCATTCCGGCCGGTGTAACGATCACTTCCTTCTTGCGGCCCTTGAAGTAGAGATTTCCAGCGGCGTCGAGTTCGCCGATATCGCCGGTTTGATACCAGCCTTCTTCGCCGGCAACCGGCTTGAGTTGATCTCCGCTCCAATATCCCGATGCCACTCCACTGCCCCTGACGAGAATTTCGCCGTCCGGCGCCAGCTTCACCTCGCGGCCCTGCAGCACTTTGCCGATCGATCCTTTGCCCAGGCGGAAGGGGTGATTCACGCTGATGAGCGATGTGGTTTCGGTAAGGCCGTATCCCTGAATCACGGCGATGCCCAGGCGTCCCCAGAATTCCTCGGTCACGCGGTCCAGCGCCGCGCCCCCGGAAATGAAGGCCCAGAATTTCCAACCGAACTGGCGGCGGATGTTGCGAAACGTCCAGGAGCGGCGCAGAAAGTGCTTGCCCGCGGCGGCGGAAAACTTCTGCCGGAATTTTTCGAGGCGGCCTTCGTCCTCAAGATCGCGCTCGACTTTTTCTTTGAGCGACTGCAGAACGCGCGGCACTGACACCAGCACCGAAACCCGCTCGCGGTGGACGGTGCCGACCACGTCCGCCGGTTTCAGCGACTCCTGGAACACAACCGTACCCCCAAGCAGGGGTGGGAGAAAGATCCCCAGAAACTGGCCAAAGACGTGGCTGAGCGGAAGCAAGTTCAGGAAGCGGACGGGATGAAAAAATCGCTCATACTTCAAATATTTCTGAATCTCAGTTTCCAGGGGCGCTACGTTGCCCAGCACATTGCCGTGGCTGATGACCACGCCTTTGGGTTCGGCGGTGGTGCCGGAGGTGAAAACGATCTCTAGCGTGTCTCCGGGGCCCAGCGGCGCCACAGGCACCGGTTCGGAGGAGTAGTGCGACAGTGCTTCCTGCAGCCGCTCCAGCGGCAGGCTGGGAATTTCACCGAGGTTCCGGGAATGTCCCGGGGAACATACCAGTAACTTCGCGGATACCTGCCGGGCCACCCGCTGGGCGAAGTCGGGAGAAGCAGCGTCATCCATCGGAACAATGACGGCCCCGCGCAGCACACATCCGAAGAAGGTGCTTACCCATTCCGCCGAGTTTGGCCCCCAGAGTAGGACCCGGTCGCCCTTCCCTACTCCGCGTTCATGCAGGGCACGTGCGAAGCGGAACGCGGTTTGCGCCACCTGTCCGTAGCTCCGGCGTTGGCTGCGATATCCACTACGCTGGACGTAGGCACATTCTCCGCCGAGGCGGCGGAACTTCTCCAGATATTCGCCCAGGGAGCGACGTTCCATGAACAATAAATTTACACTCTCCTGGGTCACCGCGAGTGCGCCATACTACGCCTGTCCCAGCGTAACTATTGTTTTTTGCCGTTTTTGCCGTACAATTCCGCTCTATCGAAGTACCAGTCGCTGGTGCGTCCGGTTCCGTGAGCCGATGGCCCGGAGCTGGAACGGATTCATTCGCGAGCCACGCGCGGGGGATCGAGTCACAATGAGCATTGTGATGTGGAAACTTCTTCGGCTCATGCCGAAGCCTATGATCCTCGTTCTGCTATTCCTTCTAATGGTTGCTGTGGCGCGCGCCTAAACGTTCCCCGCGGTCGTGTTCTGGAATCGCCGGGATTTCCGGTTGAAGATCAGTTCTCAGCCAATCCCCCGTTCTCAGGGACTCGCAACTTAGCGGTCCACTGCTTTGCGCAGCGCTGCCCTTGCCAGTAGGCGGGTGGAATCCAGAATAGGCAACGGCGACGATTCGGCATCGACCAGAAGTGGAATTTCCGTGCAGCCCAGCACGACCGCGTCGCAGCCTTCGGCAGCCAGACCGCGTATCACCTCTACAAAATATGCCAGCGAGCGCTGGGTGAACTGCGCGTTCACCAACTCGTCGAAAATGATCCCGTTGATTTTCTCGCGCTGCTCCGGAGAAGGAATGCGGTAGTCCAGTCCGGCAGCCTTCAACTTCTCGGGATAAACCCGGCCTTCCATGAGATATCGCGTCCCCAACACCGCCAGCCGTTTGTAACGGCAATGCAGCGCCTCGCGGGCCACCTCTTGAGCAATGTGCAGCCAGGGCCGTGGGGAACGGTGCTCCACGAGATCAAATGCCTGATGGATGGTGTTGTCGGGGCAGATCAGAAAATCGGCTCCGGCGCGCGCCAGCTTGTCCGCCGAGGAAAGCATCAGCTCGGCGACGCCCGCCCAGTCATCGGCGTAGATGCAGCGCATGTACTCCGCCAGGCAGTGATTGTGCATCGAGACTTCAGGGTGGCCGTGCTTGCCCATCAGCGCCGCGCCTTCAAGGCAGATCGTGCGATAGCAGAGCGCCGCGCCTTCAGCGCTGCAGGCCACAATGCCGATGTGCTGGGAGGAAAAACTTGCCATGGGAGACGCCCCTAACATCGTACCAACGCGGAAGGAAACTCGATGACTTTTTCTCTGCGAACTCGGCGGCTGTTCTTAGCGGCCTCGGCGTTTTAAGGTTTGGCCTTTTGCCAAGGGGGATGACGGCTCTAGAACGCAGAGGTCGCGAAGAACAGCATGGCGCGCGATTCGGGAAAGCAGAATTTCAGCGCCGCGAACTTACTGCGTCAAACAGGTTCAGGAACTCCAGTTTTTTCTCCGGCGGAAGAAACGACGCCTCGAAGGAGTTACGTGCCAGTTCGCGCAGGTGCTCGTCACTGAAGCCGAAGGTTTCCTGGGCTAGAGCATACTCGCGCGTCAGAGAGGTGCCGAACATCGCCGGATCATCAGAATTCAGCGTCAGCATGACGCCACGGTCGAAATAACTTCGAGCGGGATGCTCCGCGAGCGTCCGGCAGCAGCCGGTGCGCAGATTGCTGGTGAGGCAGATCTCGAGAGGCACCTGGCGCTTGGCCAGTTCCTCCACCAGTTCCGGGTCCTGCCAAGCGGTGAGCCCGTGGCCGACACGCTCGGCGTGCAAATTGAGCGCGCCCCAGATGGATTCGGGCGGGGCGTTCTCTCCCGCATGAGCGGTCAGGCGGAGGCCGTGGTCGGCCGCGTAGGCATAGGCGTCGCGAAAAAGCTCGGGCGGTCCTTTGATCTCGTCTCCCCCAATGCCTATGCCTGCCACGTTGCGATCGTGGTAAAAGAGCGCCAGATCAAAAACTTTGCGCGCAGCCTCGGCGCCGAATTGGCGAACAGCGTCGAAAATCCAAAGCAGGGAAACGCCCAAATCGCGCTCGCCGCGCTGCCGGCCGCGTTCCAAGCCTTCGAAGATCGCGCCGAAATCCTGCTGCCGCCACAGGCACACGCCTACCGATACATAGACCTCGGCGTGCAGCACGTTTTCCGCCTTGAGGGCTTCCATCAGGCGGTAAGTGATGAATTCGTAATCCTCGGGGCCCTGCAGATCCTCGGTAACGGTCTTGAAGGCCATCAGGAAGCCGGTGAAATCGCTGTACCGGTAGAGGCTTTCGATCTCGGCTAGGTTTCCTTTCCCGCCGTGGCGCTTTCTCAGTTCGACGAGGGTAGGGGGTTCGATTGAGCCTTCGAGGTGAAGATGCAGCTCCGCCTTGGGAAGCGAAGCCAGAAAAGAGCTACGGCTGAAAACCATACAATCCGATTCTAGCGAAGTAGAAGGAATCGTGCTTAAAGCTCCGATCGTATTTCTTTGCGTTCTTTGCGATCTTCGCGGTTAATTAATCGCAAAGGGTGCAAGGCGGGCGGAGCCGTGAACTAAACAACAGAGAGGCCGAGCGATTATCCGCGGCCGGCAAACTCGCTGTGGTGGCGGCTGTAGAAGATGTAAATCAGCAACCCCAGGAAAAGCCAGATGACGAAGCGCAGCCAGGTAATCACGGTAAGGCCGGTCATCAACCCGCCGCAGAGAACCACGGAGATCAAGGGGAACCACGGCACAAAGGGTACGCGAAAGGTGCGCGGCCGCTCCGGTTGCTTGCGGCGCAGGAAGATCACGCCCAGCGAGACCAGCACAAACGCGAACAGCGTCCCGATATTGGAGAGATCGGCGGCATCGCCGATGTCCACCAGGCCGGCAGGAATGCCCACCGCGAAGCAGGCGATCCAGGTGGACCAGTACGGTGTCTTGAATCTGGGATGCACGGCGGAGAACAGCTTGGGAAGCAACCCGTCGCGCGACATGGCATACCAGATCCGCGCCTGGCCGTACTGGAAGACCAGCAAGGACGAAATCATGCCGGTCAGCGCGCCCACCACGATTACGGAACGGAAAAACGGATGTGCACCCAGTTGTTCCAGAGCGTAAGCCACCGGCGCTTCCGCGGCGCGGCCTGAGACAAACGTCGTGTACCTCATCATGCCCAGCAGCACGATCGCCACGCCGATGTACAGCACCGTGCAAATGATCAGCGAGGCAATGATGCCGAAGGGCAGGTCTCGCTGTGGGTTATTGCATTCCTCGGCGGCGGTGGAGACCGAGTCGAATCCAATATATGTGAAGAAGACAATCGCCCCGCCGGTGACGATGCCGGCGAAGCCGGAGGGAGCGAAAGGTTTCCAGTTCGCGGGGTTGATCAGCATGCCGCCGACCACCAGAAACGTGAGAATCGCGCCGATCTTCACCGCGACCATGACGTTGTTGGCCTCGGCGGATTCGCGCACGCCGCGAACCAGTACCAGAGTGAGGATGAAGACGATGAGAAATCCCGGGAAGTTGAAATACGCGCCCGTCCAGTGGCCTCCAGCGAAAACCGGACTGGCCCATTTATCAGGCAAGATGATGCCAAACGCCGCAAGCTGTGCCTTGCTGTAGCCGCTGAAGCCCACAGCCACGGCAACATTGCTCACCACGTACTCCAGAATCAGGTCCCAGCCGATGATCCAGGCAAAAATTTCACCCAGCGTGGCATAAGAGTAGGTGTAAGCGCTGCCGGCGATGGGGATCATCGAGGCCAGCTCCGCGTAGCACAGGCCGGCAAAGCTGCAGGCCACAGCAACCAGCAGGAAGGAAATGGCAATCGACGGGCCGGCAGGTGGGCGCCCGTGCATGAGCGCGCCCCCGGTGCTGCCGGTACGCACCAGGTTCACGATCATGTCCAGAACCTGGGCGTGCAGGATCGAGGGCGCTTCGAAGTGCTCGCCCGCTGCGGCGGTTCCGGTAAGAACGAAGATTCCCGAGCCGATGATTGCGCCGATGCCCAGCGCGGTCAGCGACCAGGGCCCCAGAGATTTCTTGAGGCGGCGTTCGGGGTCTTCGGATTCCGCGATTAGCCGGTCAATGGATTTGCAGCAGAACGCCTGCTTGTCCGAAGTGCGCTCGCTCCTGTTGCGACTGGCCACTGCCGGGGGCTCTGCCAAGCTCTCTCCTTGGTGCCAAACGTGTCGCGGGGCGTGCGGAATAGGCCTTTTGGACGGGACATCGCCCCGTCCCCGCACAATTTCTTGCTTGCGTAACGAAGACCGACGGCTAACGCTTGGATTGGCCGCGTGCCATCTTCTTCACTTTGCTTTTCTTAGAGCCGCGCGCGTACTCCCGCGGCTTCAGCGGGCTTTCGGTTTTCTTCTTTTTGCGGACCGCGCGCTTAAGCTTCTTGCGTTCTTCCTTGCTTAACGACTTGGTATTTGCCATGAGTCCTTTTGCCGGGATTTGTAATTTGGTAATCGGGTAATTTGAAATTTCCCAAAGCCTGGCGCCTGGCCTTCAATTTACAAATTACCCGATTACAAAATTACCAAATCCCTAAGCCCGCTCCAGCTGGGCATACTTCTCCACCAGCTTCTTCAATCCGAAGCGTGGAAATTGTACCGTAATCTTGGCTTCTTCGCCTTCTCCTTCGCGCTGATAGACCGTTCCCTCGCCATATTTCGGGTGGCGAACCTTCTGACCAGGGCGGAAACCGCGGCGTCCGGTTGGTTCTTCCGGCTGCAGCTTCGGCAGGCTGAACTTCTTCCCACGCGAGGCGAAGAACTCGGCGATGTTGTCGATGGAGTTGTATGTCGGCGCGGAGTTTGCGAGATGGCGGGGCGTTCTGCTTTCCACCCAGTGGGCGCTTTGGTCTTCGTCTTCGTAGGCGTAGTGGCTGGAGTCATGGCTGTTGATGCGGTTCGAGGCCGAGGGTCTGCCCTGAGCTTGCCGAAGGGGCGGCCGCGCCACATTCCGCCCGGGCGAGTCGCCCACGGCCATGCGGCCCCGGCGCGAAACCCCTAATTCTTCGATCAGGCCCGCCGGGACTTCATCCAGAAAGCGCGACGGCATACTGGCTTCCGGCATGTCGGTTCCGTAGCGGCGGCGATAAACCGCGCGGCTCAGTACCAGGGTGTCCATCGCGCGGGTCATGCCCACGTAGCAGAGGCGGCGTTCCTCTTCGATGTCATCGGGCTGCAGGAACGTTCGTGAATGCGGGAACAGGCCTTCTTCCATGCCGCAAAGGAACACCAGGGGGAACTCCAGGCCCTTGGCGGCGTGCAGCGTCATCAGGGTAATCTGCGCGCGCTCATCATAGGCATCGGCATCGGCCACCAGGGCGGCGTGGTCGAGGAACTGGTCGAGAGTTTCGCCGCGGTCGCGCGAGTCCATAGCGGCATTTACCAGTTCACGCAGGTTCTCGATGCGGGAGTAGGCCTCGGGTGTGTCTTCTTCTTCGAGTTGCTTGATGTACCCGGTACGGTCGATGAGGAATTTCAGGATCTCAGCCGTGCTGATCTTCGGGCCGGCGTCAGGGGTAGCACCGGCGTCATGCCGGCCTTTTT
>Ga0335085_10012294_pt1 | contig 12614 bp, 17 predicted proteins | sample Lox_Sample_45_FD_206712 | JGI IMG/M metagenome (GOLD analysis project Ga0335085, IMG submission 206712) | Soil microbial communities from Loxahatchee National Wildlife Refuge, Florida, United States - Lox_Sample_4.5 | ecosystem: Environmental > Terrestrial > Soil > Wetlands | place: USA...
TCGGTCGAAAGTCTCGTCCCCAACGGTCGATGCAGTGCGCTTCATCGATCACCAAGTAGCTCGGCTTACCGCGTGTTATCTCCTCAACTTCGGCCGGACGTACCATTGTGGAGTCGAACCGTTCCGGAGTGCAAAACAGAAACTTGATGGCGTGGTCCCTGAGAAGTGCGTATCTAATCTTTTTCTCGACAGGTCCGAGGTCACCGTTGATGAACGTTGCCGGAATCTTCCGGGTCTGGAGGTCAGACACCTGCTGACTCATGAGTGCCTTTAGCGGCGATATGATGAATCCGCAGCCTGCACCTAGCAGAATCGGCACCTGAAAACAGAGCGACTTGCCCGACCCTGTCGCGCTGACGAGCAGCAATGACTCTCCGCGCAGTGCTGCTAGCACGACCTCCAACTGAGACGTGCGAAAGCGGTTCACGCCAAGCATGCGGAGGGTCGCTCCCAGTGATTCGTCAAGGCCGGTCAAGTCACCTCTGCGATCCAGCCACCTCGCTAGTCGCAATCCCCAACGTTCGATCACTCGGCGAGCGAGGGTTCCCTGCAAATTGGGATGGCGTGCGGCGTGGCAGCCATCGCATAGCGTGATCAGATTCGCGGGGTCATCAGCGCCGGCTGCTGCACGCGGAACTAGATGATGAACGTCCGCCTCACCTTGGGGGCAGAGTTCTCCGCAGCCCTTACACCGCCGATTGTCGCGAGCGAGGACGATAGCCCGCACTTCGCGCCAATGCTGTTCATTTGCATCGGACCCTGAAGGGCTCATTCGCGCCGTCGTGAAAATGCCAGATCGTGGTGGTGAAGCTATGCGGAACGTGAGAGACTCAAACTACCACGAAGCCCGCGGTTGGCTAACGTAGTGCGGCTAAGGTGCGGCCTGCGGCAGGCGCAATCAAGGAGACACCACATTGGGGCCAGAAACAAGACCTGCTACTCAAGTTGTATTCCACGTTCATGGGGGCGACAGGAGTGCCAGATCCGGCTGGCAGAATCATCATAAAACAGATCGACAATCACGCCCGCCGGTCCGTCGTAAGGCTTGTGCAGCTGCAGAGCGGAGGGGTAGATCTTGGGGCAGCAACGACGAAACGACTGACAGCTCTCGTACTGGCGAGGGGCCTGCCCGCTCATAGTTTTGCCACGCGCCAGCCGAGGTTACGCTGGCAGAAGCCAGGAGGCACTATGAAGTCGAAGCAAGAACTACTGGCTGAGATAAGGGAGGATGAGAAGCAAAGGCGACGTGCCATGCTGCCAGCCGCGATTATCATTGGCCTTGTGCTCGGCATCTTGCTCATTCTCTTAGGCTAGGAGGGACTACGTCAGGCACAGCTTGGGAATACTTCACGTTCAAGCTCAAACCTTCTGGCACCCTCTTCCGTGGTGGCAACATTCCCGATGAAGAGATTACCAAACAGCTCGACAAGCTCGGCGCCGAAGGTTGGGAGCTGGTTGGCATGATCTCTAGTAGCATTGGTCAGGGTGCAACAAATGAGATCGCGTTTGTTCTGAAGCGGCCACGTTAGTACACTCGCCGCCCAACCGAAGGCGCAAAGCCCAACCCTCGAGGCCGCGGCCGCGGCATTCCAAACTGGCCCTTAGAGATGTGACGAAGCAGTGCCTCGTTAGAGCTCCAATGGCTTTCATGATTAGAGTTGAGGTGCTGGTGCGTTGGGCAGCCCGGATTGGCGGAAGGCTGGGTATGCCCTAGGCCTACCATGGCCGGCCTCACATGCGCCTTGCCGTCCACCGCAGGCAGTACATATTCGGCATTGACCTCCTTCCCAGGGCGTTCGCCATGGCATCCCATCGGATGCTTCGCCGCGGGATATCCCAACTCGCAGCGCTGCTTGTCATCCTCTGCTCACCGTTCCACCGGTCGGTTGCCCAGGAGCAGGCGGCGCCAGCAGGAGCAACCGCTCTTTGCCACGACGGCACTTACTCGTTCACTCAAAGCCATAAGGGGGCTTGCTCGCATCACGGCGGTGTGGCGCATTGGATCGCTTCCTCTCAAATCACGGCGCCACAGAGTGCCACCCAACACGGCACAATCAGCGCTAGTCAGGCAAAGAATCATGTTGGCGAGACACAGACAGTTTGCGGAGTAGTGGCGAGCACACGATATGCCAGTACCAGTCGGGGCGAACCAACCTTCTTGAACCTAGATCAGCCTTATCCCAATCAAGTCTTCACCATAGTCATCTGGGGATCAGCTCGTTCTGCATTCCCTGCACCTCCAGAAGAGGCTTATCGGAACAGACATGTCTGCGTGTCGAGTTTGATTGACGTTTACCACGGGGTGCCTCAGGTGGTTGTGGGCACGCCTACAGCGATCCAAGTGACCAGCCAATAGCTGGCTCCTTATCAGGAGTGCCGCATGAGGTGGATGGCAATAGCCAGCGGTCTCATCTCAGCTCTGACAATCGGTGCACCTTCGAGAGAGGCTTCTCTAGTCACCCGCCGCGGAATGCTCTGCAGTGCGAGCGACCTAGAAGAGATTGTTGGCTTCACCGCCACCGCTTCAACAAACGTTGCAGGGGACTTTGAAGGGGCCGATCCCGACAAGCCAGTCAAACTCGACAACGGGATGATTTTCGAGTTCACAGAATACCAGTACAACTACAGTTATCGCCCAGACGTCATAGTCTTCGCGCGGCAAACGACCTTCGAGGGTCGTACTATGGTCTTGTACAAGCTGTTGATTGACGAGGACCTCTATGACGCCACGAGAGTGCGCTAGTCGGCGATCCTAGTTTGCAGTCGGAATCTCCAGCGCTCAGTTGCTGAGGACTATCCAGAAGAGGCACAGCCAAGTGATATGAGGGCAGATCCAGGGGTCTGTTCATGAACAGGATAATGGTGATCTGCTGCTTGGTTGGGCTTCTACCAGGTGTAGTGGGGTGCGCGAGCACCTCAATGAGTTCATTGCCGTCTCCCGAGCTAGCCGGTCGCACATTTCATACAATTCTCGTCGTAGCAGCCTTCGCGGACCTTGGTATCCGCCGCGACACTGAAGATCGATTTGCTGCTTCAAGCATGCCTGGGCACTATGAGTTCGTCCCCTCATATCAACTGTTTTTTCCTGATATCAACTGTTTTTTCCTGGCCGCCAGTACACCCCCCAAGAGACGGAGGACCTTCTCAAGACTCATCAGATTGATGCGACCCTCGTGGTATTCCCCGGCCAAGTCGGCGCCAGCTCCGGTTATGTACCTCCGACCTACAAAAGCGGCCGCACGATGTGGAACTCTGAGACAGGCTGCACGCAGGTAACAACCACACAGACCGGAGGCTATTCGTACACAAAGCCGTGGGCACAGTTCACCGTACAACTTTACGATGTAACTAGCGGCACTAGTGTGTGGGTCGCGAGTTGCGACCACGGGCGGGAATGCTTACGCTCATGCCTCAACTATCGTTCACTCGATGGCTGACAAGACCGTACAGCGTCTCACTGAGGAGAACATCATCCGCTAGAGGTGTCGTGTGGCTGCAGGGGCTCAACGTGGCGCCGCCCTGGCGTTCAAGGGTCGCGGGTTCAAGTCCGGGGGACGATCGGAAGGCGCGCGGTAGGTCCCCCATACCGAAGACCAGCAGATGCTTGCAACCATCTGGGCTGCAACGGATAGGGGTTCGGTGACTGCGGGCTCCCTGCGGCTACGTCCGGAGCTCATTTGACAGTAACCGCCAGAGTCGTATCTCTAATCCCGAACTAACCCCTCGGGTAGGGAGCCATCATGAAGATCCCGAAGTGGGCAAAAACGATTGTCGCGCTATTCACAGCCGAGGAACGTGCCATGGTCGCCAAAGCGGCCTTGGGTACGACAATCGCGTCGCTTACGGTTGCTGTTCCGGCCTCAGGTCAGCAGCCCACCAAGAAGCCACCGCCCGCTGTAACTGACTCGGGATATACGTCCTTGGGGCAGAAGTTCTTGTTGACCCCCGCAGAGTCCCTAGTTATCCGCTCTCCTGGCGACACAGTCAGGTTCCGCCGAGCCAAGGCGGACTCTAGTGCGAACCACGCGTCGCATGCGTCACACGCTTCTCATGCCTCACACGCGTCGCACGCCTCTCACTCTTCACATTCATCGGGTGGCTGGGTCTAAGGTAATGGAGCACCGGATCGCGAACTCAGCCGATGGCACTGTGGCGGTCACTGCGGACGGGAGTGAAGTGGCCCGCCTCGTCGTGGATACAGCGCTTTACACCTTAGGCGCACTCTTTCGAACCTGCTATACCTTCACCGACCGCTGCTACATATTCCTGCAGCAGCATGGCTCGCATGAAGTCGTAGTGGAGTTTCGAAAGAGTGACTCGTCCGTCGCCCTTGCGGATGTTATAGGCGCTTTTGCAAACGAGCTCATCAATCAGCGCGTTAGAGCGGAGATCGCTCACGAGACGCGAGCTATCCGTGAGCGCATTGTAAGTCAAGCGTTTGCTGAGGCAGATTTCCGTGCCCCCACTTCCTAGGACGGTTCGCCTTTCACCCGCCTTGTATCCGCCCGGGTCAATCGAGAAAGCGCGTGCTGCCTTCAGTGACCTCTGCAGTATTGAGCTAGGCGGCTCAGGCAACGACGTCAGGCTTACCATTCTTCCGCTTGAAGGTTCACCACCAAAGACAATTGAAGAGTTTCTGAACTACGCTCTCTGTGCGGCTGTCGAAGCCCATCTAGCCAGTACCGAATAATGCCGGCAGGTCTCTTCCACCCACCCTCAGACTACACCCCCAAGGTGGAGCGATATCAGCTGTTGCCATTTCGCTTCATGGATTTTGGTGCTGGCAAGATCGTAGTCAATGAAGTGGGAGAGCACGAGATTCTTCAGCCCGCCGCGTTCCGAGCCCTAATCGAACATCGGATGCGGCCCGAGAGTCGAGAATACGGCAATCTGAAGGCCAAGCAGTTTCTGCGTGACTCACCATCAGACGTTCCGATCAGCATGCTGGCGACAAAGTATCGCACGAAGCGAGCCTTCCTAGAAGGGTTCACTCGCCTTCACATCTTCGTGGTCACGCTTCGTTGCGATCACTCATGTCATTACTGTCAAGTCTCTCGCGTCAGCATGAACAAGGAGAAGTACGACATGACGCGCGAGTCTGCCGATCGAGCGTTGGACCTTACATTCCGGTCGCCAGCAAAGAGCATCAAGATCGAATTCCAAGGTGGGGAACCGCTTCTCAACTTCGATCTAATCCGGTACATCACAGAAGGAGCGAAGCAGCGAAACACACTGGCACGTAAGAAGCTGCAGTTTGTTGTTGCAACTAATCTGTCATTCCTAAGTGAAGAGATCCTGGCGTACCTCAAGAAGCACCGCATTTGCGTGTCCACGTCTCTCGACGGGCCGGCTTTCATTCACAACGCGAACCGCCCCCGTCCGGGAAACGACGCCTACGAGACAACGATTCGGGGGATCGACCGAGTGCGACAGGTCTTGGGAGGCGATGCTGTTTCTGCTCTAATGACGACCACAAAGCTGAGCCTCGAGCACCCCGAAGCAATCGTGGATGAGTACGTGGAGCAAGGATTTGATCGTGTTTTCCTACGGCCCCTGAGCCCATACGGCTTTGCTGTCAAGACACAGGCAAAGACCGGCTATGAGTTAGATGCGTTTCTGTCGTTCTACAAGCGGGCACTAGGCCACGTAATCGAGCTGAATCGCCAAGGGAATCGGATGGTCGAGATCTACGCCCAGCTTCTCCTCACCAAGATCCTCACTCCATTTGCCACCGGATACGTGGACCTTCAGTCGCCGGCTGGAGCTGGGATCAGTGTCGCAGTTTACAACTACGACGGGGACGTGTACGCGACCGACGAAGCAAGAATGCTCGCGCAGATGGGTGACGCCACATTTCGCCTGGGTAACGTGCACACCGACTCGTACGAAGAGATCTTTGACGGCGAGCTCTTACGGTCCCTCGTATCGGCCTCGTGCGTCGAGTCCCTTCCGGGATGCGCCGACTGCGCTTTCCAGTCGTTCTGTGGGGCAGACCCTGTCGAGAACTACGCGACGCAAGGAGACATTTTCGGGCACCGCCCAACCAGTCGCTTCTGTGGCCGCAACATGGAGATAATCAGGCATCTGTTGCGCCTTTACCACGGAGAGGACGCCTTCGTGCGCCAATTGTTCTGGGGATGGGTTAACAACACCTCGCCCGACGTCCTACTCCCAGAGCTTCCTGCATAGCGATGCGACTTTGGTCGACGGGAACGCCACATCGAGTTGCCGAGCGAGCGATCGGGAGGCTGACGCTACGGCCGGTGACGGTTGCCGAAGAGCGCCAGGATCACATCGCCTACGGCTCGAGGGATGAGCTCGCTGCCTTCGGGACGAACCTCAGCAGTTATGCAGGCGTCCTGTGCACAGACCCTTTAGGCGTGGCTCCTAGGTACCCTGCGCCATCCATCTATGCCCCGCCACATCTGGAGTACCTGGGGGCTGGCGACGTTGTGATGCTGAATCCATCGGGATCTGTCAACGTGCTGTACCGCAGCTCTTCTTCGTTCAATACGATCTTGATGACTGAGAGATGCAATAGCTTCTGCCTCATGTGTTCACAACCGCCAAAGGTGGCCGACGATTCGTACCGTGTCGATGTGATCCTGCGTTTGCTTGAGCTCATTGACCCGGGTGCCACAGAGCTGGTGCTCAGTGGGGGAGAACCAACGCTGCTAGGTGATGACTTCTTTGAAATCGTAGCCAAAGGTAAGCATTGCCTTCCTCAGACTGCGCTTCATGTTTTGACCAACGGCCGTCGCTTTGAAGATCCGGCCCTCGCCAACCGCCTTGCAGCGATCGAGCATCCTGACCTGATGCTCGGCATCCCCCTGTACTCGGACATTGATTGGCAACACGACTACGTGGTACAGGCTCATGGGGCGTTCGATGAAACGATCGCTGGTTTCTATAACCTCGCTCATCATGGCGTAAGGCTAGAGTTGCGTGTTGTGATTCATAAGCAGACCTATGAGCGCTTGCCGCAACTAGCTGAGTTCGTTGCGCGCAACCTCCCCTTCGTGGAGCATGTCGCACTGATGGGCCTCGAGATGTTCGGCTTTACACCCAAGAATTTGGACGTCCTTTGGGTCGACCCAATCGTCTATGAATCCCAACTTGAGGAGGCGACGCTTTCGCTAGCCATGCGTGGAATGGCCGTATCGATTTATAACCACCAGTTGTGCACGGTGCCCCGATCAGTCTGGCCCTTCGCCCGCAAGTCAATATCCGATTGGAAGAACGTCTACCTCAATGCTTGTGAAGGCTGCGGAGTCCGCGACTTCTGCGGCGGGTTCTTTCAGTCCGCGACAAAAAGGCACAGTGCTCATATTACATCTCAGCCCAAGCTCAGCGCGCGAGCCCTGAGCTTCATGGAACGCCTTCACGGAAAGCCTGCCGCCTCCACGTCTGCCGCCCACTAGGTCTGCGTCCATGGACGTGGGGAATCTCGCCGCCTTTATCGATGCAACAGCTGAGACCACCATTCGAACGCGCCCAATTGCCGGCTTGTCCATCGCTGTAGCATCAGACGGTCGACTAATCCATTCACGCGGTTATGGGTCTGCCGATCTAGAGCGGCAAACCCGGGCGTCGGCTGGTACAGTGTACGGGATCGGTTCGGTCACGAAGCAGTTTACGGCCGCTGCCTTGATGCAGCTTGTGGAACGAGGGACTGCCCACCTTGATGACAAGTTGTCGAAATACTTGTCAGGCTGCAGAGACCTGCATACCTCCGTCACGCTCCGGCACTTACTCAATCACACAGCGGGAATTAGGGGGGAGGCAGACCTAGACATGCTGGTGCAGGGGGCCTCCAGCGCCTCCCCGACCGCGTCAATCACCCGCCTCGTCAATGACGACCTGTTTGACTCGCCTCCAGGGCATGTGTGGCGATACAGCAACTTTGGGTATTACCTGCTTGGAGTCCTGATCGAGACGCTGACTGGAGACACCTACGCCAACCATATACGACGCAGCGTGCTTGATTGCGCAGGCCTAACGGCGACTTGGTGTGGATTCACTGAAGTGGCTCCTCAGAGACTCGCGAAAGGGTATACCAAGCGCGGAAGACATTTCGCGACCGTTGAGAGCCCCTCGCTAGAACAGACGTCTTCGTCGGGCGCACTCTACTCTACGGTTGAGGACCTGGTACTGTGGCAAACTGCCCTCGCTCAGGGGAGGGTGATACGGCCGAGTACATACCAACGGATGACCACACCCGACATCTTGTCAACGGGTGAGCCGCTAGGATACGGGTACGGCTTCTTCCTGACCTCGTGTGGTTGTTATCCGGAGATCAGTCACGATGGCACGTCAGGGGGATACTCGTCGCAACTAGCCCACTATCCCACCGCTCAACTAACTGTTGCCGTCCTAACCAACAGCGAGGCGCACGAAGCCGAACGGATTGAGAAGCGCATCACTCGATACGTCCTAGGAGTGCCGGAACCTACGACGAAGGACGTACCTCTATCGACAAACGAACTGGCGGCCTATGCGGGGACGTACCTCTACAAAGGCCTCCACATTCCAGTCCATATCGAGTCCCAGAGACTGATGGTACAAACGCCAGGAGGGAACGTTGTGGGACTCACCTATCAAGGCGACCACACGTTTCGTCAGGAGGACGACCCTGCGGTCTCCTTTGAATTTGCAGTCTATTCACAGCGAGCGGATGGCTTTGTTGTGGTGCGGGAGGGGAAAACTCTCGCCACCTTGAGGCGGCTCTCATGAATTGGCTAGTGCGTGCCTTAGGGCGAAGGGCCCTTGCGCTAAGCGTGATCCTGTTGGCTGGAGCGGGGCGGCTCTGGGGGCAGGACCTCCAGATACGGTTTCTTGACGTAGGGCAGGGCGATGCGGCCCTGATTATCGCGCCCGAAGGGAAGAGGGTCCTGATCGACGCAGGCCCGGGATCGTGGGCTGTTGTGCCCTACCTTCGCGCCAACCACTACGACACCCTGGATCTGGTGGTGGCCTCCCATAACCATGCCGATCATATCGGTGGGATGCCGGACGTCCTTTCGACGACTGTGGTCCGCTACTACTTGGACAATGGCATCCCGCATACCACGGCGATCTACCAGAGGACCATCCAAGCCGTGGAGGCTAGTGGTGCCCAGTACCTCCAGCCGACTGCCAGGATTATCACGGTGGGGTCTGCTCGATTGAGAGTCCTGCCCCCGCCTCCTCAGCAAGACGATCAAAACAACGGCTCCGTTGGAATTCTCCTGGAGTACGGCGAGTTCCGTGCGCTCTTGACCGGAGATTCTGAGCAGTACGAACTGGGTTATTGGCTGGAGAACGATTCGATACCTCAAGTGCAAGTTCTGAAGATAGCCCACCACGGCAGCTCGAATGGGACCACCGAAGCATGGGCGAATCGGACTCGGCCGCAGGTGGCGGTAATTTCGGTGGGCGCACAGAATCAGTACGGACACCCAGCTGCTGAGGTCGTGGCGCTTTGGGCCAGAATTGGTGCTCGAGTCTACAGGACTGACCGCGATGGCACAGTTACAATCAATGCTCGGCCCGACGGCAAGTTCACGGTCACTACCAACCCGTCCGACTCAGTCGAACATGCGCTTCTACCGATATTGGTTGACTCTTCTCGAATCTCGGCCGCTGAGGATCAAGCGCGAGTGTGTTGCAAAGTCTGCTCGAGGGGCAAAGCGCTGCAGTCCCGGGCCAATGATGGCCGCTTTCCGGAGGGCCGGTGATACACTACGGAGTCGATCGAATTGAAGGCAAGATCGCCGTTCTCATCGGAGACGACGGGAGATCAGTCGATGTACCCAGACAGATGCTGCCTGCTGGCGTGCGCGAAGGCAGCGTGCTTCAGGTGAGGATTGGTGTGGACGGAAGCCCAGACTGGTCCAGTGGGGTACTCGATGAAGCAGAGCAGGAGCGTCGCGTCAAGACAGCTCGGGAGACCCTGGCGCGTTTGGGGAGGCGTGATCCGGGCGGCGACGTCGCACTCTGACCTAGCCACCTAGAACCCATTCGGAATTGAGGCGCTAGTCTCAGATTGGCTCTTAGTCTGGGGCGGGAAGAAGGATCCCGTACTAATTCAGCACCGCTCCTTGGATGAGTCGGAATGGCTGTCTAGGGCGGACCACCCTCTCCCGCGCTCAATACGTGAGGTGGGTGGATCTTGGCCATCCTAGGTATCAGAGCCTGATTCTCCGGGCCTACGCGAGAAAAATTTGACCCGACCCAGTTTCCGAACTTCTCGCGCAAGGGATGCCGGAGCCGCAACCGGGCCATGCCTGAATGTCTTCTCAGGTATCCTACTGGTAACAGGGCGTGCACCTTGTGCTGCACTACAGAAAGGGGGAACGGCGGGTCAATTGCGGAGCAGGGGGCCAACAGAAACTGAGACGGCACTAGTCCCTGGCGTAGGACTTCGAGTCGCTGTTCCAAGTCTTTACCAGTAGCCTTCAGATTCTCCGGGCTAGCCGGAACGACCCTTCCGAGCAAGGCATAGGGGTAGCCATCCTGGTCGACATCACAGGACGCGCTCAAGAGAATGTAGTCTCCGCGATGCCACGCTAGTTCTGATTTTGAGCCCTGGGGGGGATCCTCACGTCGCAGCTCCAGTTCGTCTGGAGGCCAATAACAAACGATTTTGCGAAACACGTCTCCTTGTCGGAGAGTCGCATCGTCGACGATATCGTACCAGTGCTTTGTGTAATCTTCCTCGGCGGGCTCAGGCATCTGGGGTCGATCGTAGCATTCTTAGTCAGTAGTTCGAGTCGAGTCCAATCTCGAGATCGGGCAATACCGCCGGCTTTAGATCCAACGCGATCCTCCCCGATGGAGTGAACTCAGGCTCGTTATACCACGTTTGCGAATCGCCATCCAAGAAGGACGTGGTATCGGTTGGTGGGAACAGGTCACTCTGGGTCTCAACCAGACTCTTCAACTTTGGCCATGCCAGCGCCAAGTACGCGACGCAAAGGCGCGCTTCGAGCGACCGCGCAGCCTGGGTCTGAAGAGAACGCGGAGCCTCACAAACGGCTCGCGCCCTAGAGTTCTTTCGAGAGGCTGGAGTATCATGGAATTGTAGCATTAGGTGAAGAGCTCCCTTGCTCGGTCCGTGATGCAAGATTCGAAGAACAGGTTCTCTCGTGCATGCAGCGTCTCAAGAGAATCCCATAGGTTCTCCTCGCGCGGGCCCATCTTTAGTTGTTGATAGAGGTCGAGGTCTAGCAATATCGAGACCAACCCCTGGGATGGGGGGGGAATACGACCCAAGCTGAGGACTAATGCGGCACTTGGGAGATCCGGCAGAGCGAGCTCTAACCTCATGATGAACCCCGTCATGAGGTTTGGAATTTCATTGGGCAACTCTGGATAGATGTTCAGGTAATCTCTAAGCCGGCCACGGGTGCTACTCACGTCGATGCGGTTGATGTACCGGACGGCAACTCGATTGATTGTCTTCGGTCTAACGGCTTCGACGTACCTATCCCAGACTCTTCGAGCTTCGCCTCTCCATGACTCCCACTGGTCATATGGCTGGAGACGGCTGAAGGTGAAGCCATCCTGTCTTACCTGGGCGATCCGCGAATTTGCAGAATCGGAGAACCGATACCCGTTCATCGACTGCGCCGCTTGTGCGACGGCGTTTCCTTTTGGATCGAATGTGATCGAGCTCGACATCAAAGCTTCGCGCTTCGGATACCGTTCTTCTTCGCCAACATGCACGTTGGCCAACGTTGGTAGGTCGATCGGCGATCCCCGCTCAACCCTAATATCCACAAGTGCTTCCAACACAGGAGGCTTCCGGTAAAGGCGCCTGGGAGCGGGCTCGATACGAGGTGAGGACGCAGCGGGGTGTGGCATGGTGGCCATCGTATAGGAAGATGCCGGGGCCCTAGGCTTCGAGCAAGGGTGTGACTCGAGCTGATCCTATTCTACAAGGTGCTTCTCCAGGACGGCTCAGACGGGAAGGGGTGCACGTCAAGCATAGTGTCCTTAGTCTCATACGGATCACACCCCATCACCGTCCCCAAGTCGCAGGACCTTCGATGTGTAGTAGGCACTTCGGGCCCGCCTGTCCCTAAAGGTCGCGTATCTCAATCCTGAGTCCAAGCCGAGTAGCGTCCCTAACGACTTGTCCCGCGAGGTTTCGTCTGAGCTTCTTTGCGGCACTCGCCGGCACCAGAAAGACTAGCTGCGACAATGTCTTGAGTTTGTGGTCGCGTGCGACAATAGTCTTGAAGATATCTCGGTAGAACTCGAAATGAGGGTTGTTAGGGGAGACCTTCATCTCGTAAGCAACGCCACGCTTAGTGTCGACCAGGTCGATCCGCTCGCGAAGGTGGTCGGCGACAAGGAATTCGGCAACAAAGTTCATGGGGTCACTGCGGCGGACAGCTTTCTGCCAAGCCTTCGTTGCGGCGTCCGCGAGCTTGTCGCCTTGACTCTCGTCTCCACTCGTTCGCCAGTGAGCACTGTGAGCCTTCTGCGCGGCGGCGACCACTTCGTCAGGTGTCATTTGCCAGGGAGCTTGGAGGTTGGCGTGCTGATCGGCAAACTAGGACCGAGTCATACCCGCGAGGCAATGGCCAAGGAGGGCCTTGGGAAATCGCTTGCACAACGCTTGTACTCCG
>Ga0335085_10012295_pt1 | contig 12614 bp, 12 predicted proteins | sample Lox_Sample_45_FD_206712 | JGI IMG/M metagenome (GOLD analysis project Ga0335085, IMG submission 206712) | Soil microbial communities from Loxahatchee National Wildlife Refuge, Florida, United States - Lox_Sample_4.5 | ecosystem: Environmental > Terrestrial > Soil > Wetlands | place: USA...
CTCGACCGCGCGCAGGGCAACCCGTTCTTTCTGGCGGAGATGCTGCACCTGCTCGTTGATCGCGGCTTGCTGAACCGCGACGGCGAGGGCTGGCAGCTCACCGGTGACCTGCCGCGCGACGTGCTTCCCGCGGGAGTTCAGGCGGTGCTTACCGCCCGGATCGACGGCTTGTCGCCGGCGGCGCGCACCGTGCTGCGCGACGCCGCGATCATGGGGAATCGATTCACTGCTGAGATGCTTCGGGCCCTGGCGACGACGCCGGACGACGGGACCGACCCCATTGCCGACGCGGTCGAGGAGCTGCTCGCTCGGGGGATCGTGCACGTCATTGGGGGAGGCACCGAGGCGCACCCGCACTACGCGTTCGCCCACGCTCTCATTCGCGACGTCGCCTACGCAGGGGTGCCCAAGGCCGAACGTGCGCGGCGGCACGCGCGGGTCGCGCGGTGGGCGATCGGAGGCCTGCACTGGTCGACGGGTGAGACGGATGCGTTCGTGGCCGCGCAGGCCGAACAGGCGATCTCGCTCGCCGAGGAGATGGACCTTCCGCCCCGGGACCGGGCCTGGTCGGCGCGAGTGGTCGGGTTCGGCGCGTTGAGCCGGCTGGGCGAGGCCGCGCTGGCCCGCGATGACAACACCCGCGCCGACACGTTGCTCACCCGCGCTCTCCGGATCGCCGGCGGTGAGGTGTCGGACGGTACCCAGGCGAAGGTGCTCGTCCGTCGGGCCGCCGCTCGGCTGTCGCTGCGTCGGATCGAGGAGGCCGAGGCGGACCTTGACAAGCCGCTCGCGTCGCGCGACCTCGGGACCCGGGCCTCGGCCCTCGTGGTTCGCGGGGAGATCATGCGGCGCTCGGGTGACGACACGAGGGCGGCCGAGCTGTTCGTGTCGGCGCTTGCCGCCGCGAGCGAGTCCGGCCAGGACCGAGTGACGGCGGAGGCGTTGCGCCAATTGGGGTTGTTGGCGTTCGTCGCCGGTGATCTGCGCACGGCCGACCTCCGGTTCGGTCAAGCCTTGGACCTGGCGGAGCGGATCGGCGACCGCCGCGGAGCCGGTTGGGCGCTTCAGCATCTCGCCTGGAGCGCCACCAGCCGCGGGGACTACGCCGAGGCCGAGCAGCGCCTCGCGGCCGCGTCGGACGTGTTCGCCGCGCTGGGCGACGACGGTGGGCTGTCGTGGTGCGCGGGGACGGAGGCGTTCGTCCGCCTGCTTCAGGGCCGACTGGAACAGGCCCGCGATCTCGCCCAGGGTCTGCTCCCGTTTGCGCGGAGTCTGAGCGATCGCTGGGGTGCCGCGGCGTGCCTGACGATCGATGCGCTCGCGGCCGGTGAGCTCGGACTCGTGACCACCGCACTCGAGGAGGCGGCCGCGGCGTATGAGGAGTTTCACGCGTTGTCGAACACCTGGGGGGAGAGCGTCGCCGCGCTCGCCGAGGGGATGGCCTTGCGGGGCGCCGGTCGAGCGCAGGAGGCGATCACCCGGCTCGAGTTCGCCGCTCAAGTAGCCAGTCGCGACGGTCACGTGCTCCAGGCGGCGGTCGCGCTCGGGTACATCGGGTACTGCCATCTTGACCTCGGCGACTCCCTCGGCGCGGAGGAGATCGCCACCCGGGCGTTGGCCTCGCTGGAAGGGATCGGCGTCCGGCCGGGTGCGCTTGTCGGGGTGCGGGTGTTGCTGGCCCAGGCGCTTCGTCAGCGCGGGGAGACCGATCGCGCCCTCACCCTCCTGCGGGAGGCGCAGGTCGTCGACGACGCGTCGCTGTCCTTTCCCCGCCGTCAGGCGCTCGCGCACCTGGCCGGCGTCCTGCTCGAGCGCGGTGACGTGGGCGAGGCGGTCGGTGTCATCCAGCAGGCGATGGCCGTCCCGGCCGAGGATCTGCGGTCGCGGATCGTGGCCTTGCGGGTTCTCGGTGCCGTGCTGTCGAGAAGCGGCGACCTGCCCGCAGCCCGCTACGCCCTGCGCCAGGCGGTGGCCCTGGCCGGTTCGACCGAGATGCAGGCGGAATTGCCCGCGTCGCGGCGAGCGCTCGACGCGCTTCCCGCTGCCTCGTAGCGGTTATCGCGCGCGGCGCGCAAGTCGCTCGGGTTCGAGGAGTACGACGCTGCGACCCTCGGTTCGCAGCCAGCCCCGGTGTGCGAACTCCGATAGCGCCTTGTTGACGGTCTCGCGGCTCGCGCCGACGAGTTGGGCGAGCTCCTCTTGGGTCAGGTCGTGGCGCACCCGGGTGCCGTCGCCCTCCGGCACGCCGAAGCGCTCCGCCAGGTCGAGGAGCGCCTTGGCCACCCGCCCGGGTACGTCGGTGAAGACGAGGTCGGCCATCGCCTCGTTCGTCCGCCGCAGCCGGAGGGCGAGGGCCTGGAGTAGGTGAACCGCGACTCCTGGGCGCTCGATGAGCAGCGGCCGGAGGTCGTCGTGGTCCAGCGAGGCCAGGACGGATTCCGTCACGGTCGTCACGGTCGCGGTCCGCGCTCCTGGGTCGAACAGCGAGAGCTCGCCGAACATCTCGGTCGCACCGAGAACCGCCAGCAAGTTTTCTCGACCGTCGGAGGCGGCCCGCGAAATCTTGACCTTGCCCTCGAGCACGACGAACAGGCGATCGCCGGTATCTCCTTCCCGGAACACCACGTGCCCGCGCGCCAGGGTTCGCCGGGTCATGGCCGCTTCAAGGGAGGCCGCCGACTCCTCGTCCAGGGCAGCGAACAGCGGCGACTGAGCGAGCACACCCTCCACGACGGCCTCCGACCCGAGATCGTGTCTGCGAGTCTGCCCTACCCGCCTGTCCGGGAACCGCTATGGGGCGGGTCAGCGTCGCACGGCGTTGGGCGGGTTCGACCGGTTCGGCAGTGCCGACAAGCACAGGTCCGGGTCCTCCCGGTAGCGCGCGATGAGCTCGGCGGTCGCGGTCGCGAGCCGGCGGTGCAACGCGGCCCGGTACGCCGACAGTTGGCTCTCGGCCTTGATCAGATCGTGGATCAACGCGGCGTTGAAGGTGTGGTCACCCTTGACCGGCTCATTCGCCCACAGCGAGGCGAGGTCGGGCAGTGGCGGCATGTCGTCGACCGGCAGGACGCTGAGCAGCGCCGATCGGCCGCTGCCCATCCGGCCCTCGGCGAAGACATCACGCAGGTCCTCGACACTCGCACTCTGACCGCTGTCGGTGGCTCGGACGAGGTCGAGGCGTGCCTGAATGATCCGTCGCCAGTACGACACCCGGCCCTCTTCGCTGGTGAGGGTGGTGCGGTAGCTGCGCAGCCCATCGAGGGACAGATGGGCGAAGTCAGGGCTGCGCTCAGGCGGGACCGTCAGTCGGTCCGCCGTCGGCCGGTTGGGCATGATCACTCTCCGCTGCTGTTACTCGCGGATCGGCCGCGATTCCGGGCTGCTTGAGGTGAACGGGCCGCCCGTCACCCCTATGGACTAGGCATCAGACACCCGCCGTACGCTCGGTGATGTGGCGCCACCCGAATCTCGTACGGCCCTGGTGCGTCGGGCGAGACGGATGGACCGCATCCTCACCGAGACCTATCCGGACGCACATTGCGAGCTGGATTTCTCCTCACCGCTGCAGCTCCTGGTCGCCACCGTGCTCTCCGCGCAGTGCACGGACAAGAAGGTCAACGAGGTCACACCGGCGCTTTTCCGTCGTTATCCCGACGCTGCCGCCCTCGCGGGCGCGGATCGCGTCGAGATGGAGAACATGATCCGTCCGACCGGGTTCTTTCGCGCAAAGACCACGAGCCTGATCAGCCTCGGACAGGCGCTGACGGAACGGTTCGGCGGCGAGGTTCCCGCCACGCTCAACCAGCTCGTCACCCTCCCCGGAGTGGGCCGTAAGACCGCGAACGTTGTGCTTGGCAACGCGTTCGGTATCCCGGGTATCACCGTCGACACACATTTCGGTCGGCTCGCCCGCAGATTCGGCTGGACGGCGCAAGATGACCCCGTCAAGGTCGAGCACGAGGTGGGATCGCTGTTCGACAAGCGGGTCTGGACCGGGCTGTCGCATCGGATGATCTGGCACGGGCGGCGCGTGTGTCACTCGCGGAAGCCGGCCTGCGGCGCCTGCCCGCTCGCCAGGTTGTGCCCGTCGTACGGGCTTGGTCCGACCGATCCCGTGCTCGCGACCAAGCTGTTGAAGCCGGCCTCGCAGATGGCAGCGACGCGATGACCGCCCGCCGCTTGGTTGGGGTGGCCGGTGTCGCGGCGCTCGTGGTCAGCCTGGTGACGGCCTGCTCGGGGCAGAGCAGCTCCGGCGGGGCGACGAAGGGCCCGAGCACGGCAGCATCGAAGGCCCAGATCCGCGCGGCGCACCTCGAATCTTGCCCGTCGTCCTCTTCCGAGGTGGTCTCCGGCGGTTTGCCGAACCTCACGCTGCCCTGCCTCGGCCAGGGCCCGGATGTCCATCTGGCCGGCCTCACCGGCAAACCGACGGTGGTCAACGTCTGGGGATCGTGGTGCACCGAGTGCCAGAAGGAGGAGCCTTACCTCACCACCGCTTACGACGCGCTGCGCCACAAAGTGCGCTTCCTCGGGGTCGACTCGGTCGATGAGGCCGACAGCGCGATCAACTACGGCATGCGTGGAGTGAATCCTCCAATCCGCTTCCCGTCGGTGTTCGACCCGGATCACAAGGTGCTCAACGGGCTGCACTTCGACGGGACGCCGTTGACCGTGTTCGTGGACGCGACCGGGCGGATCGTCGGGAAGAACTACGTTGCCTACCGGAGTACGGCCGCGGTTGAACGTGACGTCTCCAAATACCTGCACGTTTCGACGTGAACACCACCGCGAACCACGACGCGAGTGCGCCACCCGAGTGGCTGCGTGGGCTGATCGAGGCGTTGCGGCATCCGGTGGAGGTGCCGTTCCGGACGCCCCCAGCCGACAGCCGGCCCGCGCGTCGCTCAGCCGTGCTCGCCCTGTTCGGTGAGGGTTTGCATGGCCCGGACGTGCTCCTGCAGCAGCGCGCCGCCGACATGCGCAGCCACCCCGGGCAGCCGGCGTTTCCAGGGGGAGCGATCGACCCCACCGATGACGGGGAGGTTGGTGCCGCGCTTCGGGAGGCGCAGGAGGAGACCGGACTCGACCCGGCCGGCGTCGACGTGCTGGGCGTCCTGCCGAACCTGTGGATCCCGGCGAGCGACAACGTCGTGACGCCGGTCGTGGCGTGGTGGCGGGAGCCGAGCGATGTTCGCCCGGTCGACCCGGCAGAGACGGCCGCGGTTGCCCGGGTGCCGGTTGCCGATCTGGTCGACCCGGCGAACCGGCTCGTGGTGACCCACCCGTTGGGCTACGAGTCGCCGGCGTTCGAGGTCGCGGACATGCTCGTGTGGGGATTTACGGCGGGGGTGCTGAGCTGGCTGATCTCCCTCGCCGGGTGGGAGCTGCCGTGGGACCGGACCCGCACGGCAGCGTTCCCGGCCGTGCCGGACCGCCCGACGAGCTGAGCGGCGGATGGATCTCCTCGACCTGATCTTGATCGCGGTGTGCGTCGGGTTCGCGCTGGGCGGGTATCACCAGGGCTTCCTGGTCGGGGTGTTCTCCTTCGCCGGGTTCCTCGGCGGTGGGATGCTCGCCGCGAAGTACGCGGACTCACTGCACTCCGTTCTGCCGTTCGGCACCGACCCTGCGCCGTTCGGCTTGCTGTTCGTGCTGCTCGGTGCGGTGCTCGGCCAGTTGCTCGCCACCCTGCTCGCCACCTCGCTGCGGCGTGAGATGCGGTGGCGGTCGATGCGAATGGTCGACTCGGTCGCCGGTGCGACCGTGAGCGTCCTGTCCGTCCTCCTCGTCGCCTGGCTGATCGGCACCGCACTCGCTCACAGCTCCCCCACGGGGGTGTCCAAGGAGGTACGCCACTCGACGGTGTTGCGCGGGGTCGACACCGTCATGCCGTCCTCGGCCCGCACCTGGTTCGGGTCGTTCCGACGGCTGCTCGACCAGGACGGACTGCCGGAGGTGTTCGGTGGCATCGGTCCTGATGACATCGAACCGGTGGCGCCGCCCGATCCCAGCCTGGTGCGGATCCATGCCGTGCAGGTCGCCGGACGAGACGTGGTCAAGATCACCGGCTTCGCCCAGTCGTGCTCCCGTCGACTGGAGGGCAGCGGGTTCGTTTACGCCAACGACAGGGTGATCACCAACGCCCACGTCGTCGCCGGCGTCAGCGATCCCACGGTTCAGACCAATGACGGGTTGACCGCGACCGCGCGGGTCGTTCTCTACGACCCGCAGCGCGACATTGCGGTGTTGCGGGTCCCGGGCCTGAACCGGGCGGGTCTGACATTTGCCGGCCCGCTGGCTCGCGGGCATAGCGCGGTCGTTGCCGGCTATCCCGAGGACGGGCCCTTCTCGGCGAAGGCAGCGCGGGTGCGCGGGGTGCAGAACGCGAGCGGGCCGGACATCTACCAGAACCGCGAAGTGAGCCGGCAGATCTACTCCCTCTACGCACAGGTGCGCCCGGGCAACTCGGGAGGCCCGCTTCTGACACCGGCCGGTCAGGTGGCAGGCGTCGTGTTCGCGGCCGCCGTGGATGACCCGCACACCGGGTACGCCCTCACCTCCGCCGAGGTCGCACCGGACGCTGCCGCCGGCCGGCACGCGACCGCCGCGGTGTCCACGCAGGGGTGCGACTGAGACCCGGACGCGATGGGGTGGTTCCGCTCACCGAAGCAGTGGGGGTGGGTGCTCGCAGCGGGTGAGGTCGGTGAGGGTGGCCGCGATCCACTCGCGAATACCCGCGACGTCGACGTCGTACGGCGGATCCGGTTCGTAGGTGGCCAAGGTGTCCATGGCGCGGGTCAGGACCGCGACCGCCCCGGCAGGGTTGGCGCGACGGGCGTGGGTGACCCCCACCGCGAGCTGAGCGAGGCCGCGCCAGAGCCCCGGCGGCGAACCGCTGGTCGCCTTCCAGCACTCCTCGAAGACCTCGTGGGCGGCGAACGGACGGTCCTCGCGAAGGAGGGCCTGACCCCGAAGCAGGGCTGCGCGCGGGTCGAGCGCACCGGTGGGATCCCCGGCCGGGACGGTGCCGGTGTGGGCCGCCCCGGGCCGTCCCAGCTGGTCGCGTTCCCGAGCATTGCGCGGTCGTCCCTGAGCGTCGCGATCGCGTTGGGGCCGGTCGGTCACCCGCTCTTGCACCACCGCAGGATTTCGCCGGTGATCAGATCCGGAGCCTCTTCCTGCGGGAAGTGGCCGACCCCCTTGAGGAGCCGCCACTCGTAGTCCGCCGAAACGTAGCGGCCGGAGCCCTGAGCGGTGTTCGGCACTACGCACGAGTCGAGCTCGCCGTGCAACGCCAGCGTCGGGACGGTGATCGGTTCCTGCATCATCCGCCGGTAGGGGCGGCCGTCAGAGCGGCGCAACAGCGAGCGCATCGACCAGCGGTAGTACTCCAAGGCGCGGTTCGGGACGTGCAGGATCTGCATCGCGTCGCGGTAACGCCGCTCGGCGAGCGCATCCGGAAAGCCGGGACCACCCCAGCGGTGCAGCAGGTCCGCGACGTTCTCGGCGTCGTTCTCGACCAGCCAACGCTCGGGCGCCCAGGGCACCTGGAATCGGACGAGGTGCCCGCTGGCCCGCCGCTGATCGCCGTCGCCGCGGAGCGCGGGCAGCCAGCGCAATGGGTGCGGGCCGGACAGGACCACGAGGCGGGACACGATCGCGGGGTACGCCGCGGCCATCGACCAGCCGACCGTTGCCCCCCAGTCGTGGCCCACCACGACTGCCTGACCGACGCCGAGGGCACGGATCAGTCCGGCGATGTCGGCGGCGAGGGTGGGGGCGTCGTACCCACGCGGTGGCTTGTCGCTCGCGCCGTACCCGCGCAGGTCGGGAGCGACCACGTGAATGCCGGCGTCGGCGAGCCCGCTGAGCTGGTGCCGCCACGACCACCAGAACTCGGGAAAGCCGTGGAGGAGGACGACGAGCGGTCCCGCCCCGGCCTCGGCGACGTGCAGGCGGATCCCGTTCGCGTTGACATCTCGGTGCACCCACGGGCCGTCGTGCAGGACGGTCGACTCCTCGATCAGCGGTCGTTCGGAGGGCACGCGCTCACCATCGCACGCACGCGCCCAGCCGTCACGAGGCTCGACGTGGGTGCTTGACCCAGGCGACGGTCTCGGCGGCAGCGGCCTTCGCTCGCTCCGGTCCCTGCAGGTGCTTCAACCGGCCGACCCCGGTGGCGAGAAAGATCGCGGTGAGGACGACATACACCCCGGCCATGCAGAGAAAACCGGCCCACAGCGGGATGTCGAGACCATCGGAGAAACCGAAAGCCCCGGCGAAGGAGGCCAGGAGCACGGTGAAGAACCCGAAGAGGCCGGCCGCGCTCAGCAACCCGATCCCCGTCCCCGCCTTCGCGGCGGTTGCGCTGAGCTCTGCTTTGGCGAGCTCGATCTCCTTGTGGATGAGCACCGAGACGTCGCGGGTTGCGGTGGCGACGAGCTCGCCAAGGGTCTGCTCCGCGACCGGAGTGCCAGTGGTCTCCTCGATCCGGGTCGATGCCACGACGATCTCCTTCGCCTCGCCTCTGCTCGAACGGCAGAGTTCATCCAGATGTGCACGGTCCGGCCGTGCCTGCCAGTGTGGCGGTTGCCGCGGTACCGCGCTACCGCGGGCGGTCTACTGTCGGGCGTTGCGCGCAACCTTCCAGCCGGCCGCGGCCGCGACGACGGCCGCTCCAGCAAGGCCCACCGCCACCTGTTGGCGACCAGAGCCGGGGATCTTCGGGAACCGAGATCGAAGCGGCACCGGGTTGTCGAAGTCGAGAATCGGCCAGTTCCGCTCGCCTGCCTGCTTGCGCAACGCCTTGTCGGGGTTGACCGCAAACGGGTGACCGACCGTCTCGAGCATCGGAACATCGGTCCCGGAGTCGCTGTAGGCGTAGCAGTCACCCAGGTCCCAGCCGTGTTCGGCGGCGAGTGCGCGCATTGCGGTCGCCTTGTGCGGACCGAAGGCATAGAACTCCACCTTGCCGGTGTACTTGCCCTCCTGCACCACCATTCGGGTGGCGACAACGTGGTCAGCCCCAAGAATCTCCCCGACGGGTTGGACGATCTCCTCGCCGCTGCTGGAGACCAGAACGATCGCGCGCCCGGCGGCGCGATGGTCGTCGATCAGCGCGGCGGCCTCGTCGTAGATCAGCGTGTCGATGAGGTCGCCCAGCGCGCCGCTCACGACCTCGCGGACGGTGTCGGCCTCCCAACCGGTGACCATGCTCACCAGGTCGGCTCGCATTCGATCCATCTTGGCCTCGTCGACCCGACCGAGGTGATAGACGAACTTTGCGTACGCCCCTTTGACGATGTCCCGGCGGCTGATCATGCCGGCGGCATAGAACGTCTTGCCCAGGGCGAGCGTGCTCGACGTGGCGATGATCGTCTTGTCGAGATCGAAGAAGGCCGCCGCTTCGGACATACCGTCGCAGGATATCGACCCAGATTGGGCTGAACGGGTGAACTCTCGCCTAACTCCGCACGACGATGTTTTGCGGACAACCCAGGCGGGCACGACATGGGGTGTCGACGGCCGATGACCCGTAGACGGGTTCGACTCACCCCCCCGGAGTCGAATCTTGTGGAGGCCCCCGCTTAACCCCCCCAAGCGGGGGCCTTCCTATGCCCGGGGCCGGTCGCGGGCATGACCGGTTGTACGCCCGTCGGCCGGACCGGCCCGTCCACAGCGCGAACAGACTGAGCAGCTTGTCCCCAGCTTCGTCGCGGGCGCACCGAAGGCCGGTCGCGATGTCCACCCTTCGGTCATGGCTGGTTCGAGACGAATCCTGTTCGTCTGCGGCCGGGTCGAGGCCCGGTCCGCGATGATCCGGCTGGCGGCCCTCGCCGGGGCGGAGCTCGACGTCACCACTGAGGTGGACGGCCTGCAGGCCGCCTGGCGGAGTGCCGCGGTCGTGGTCGTCGGCAGCGATCTGGCCGCGGCCGTCGCCGTCACCGAGCCGCCGCGCCGCGAGGGTGTCATCGTTGTGGCCGACGATGCCGAGTCGGCCGAGGTCTGGCAGCTCGCGGTCGCACTCGGCGCAGCCGGGGTCTACCAACTGCCACGCGACCAACACGCTGTCCTCGACGTGGTTGGCGCCACGCTCGACGGGCCGATCGAGGCGGCGCCGATCATCGCCGTGATCGGCGGGTGCGGTGGTGCGGGTGCCTCCACGCTCGCGGCGGCACTCGCGCTGACCAGTGCCCGAGCACGGCCGACGGTGCTGGTCGACGCCGACCGCTACGGCGGGGGAATCGACGTCCTGCTCGGCGCTGAGCAATGTGAAGGTGCGCGCTGGCCGGAGTTGTCCGGCGCGCGTGGCCACCTTGAGGCGCAGGCCTTTGCCAATGCGCTGCCACGAGTCGGAAGCCTCGCCGTGCTCTCCCAGGATCGTGGTCATCCGCAGCCCGAGATCGACCTGGAAACCGCCGACGCGGTCGCTGCTGCCGTTCGCCGCGCCTTCGCCGCCGTCGTCGTCGACCTGCCACGCCACGGTGACCCGGTCGCGTCGCTGTTCGTGGCGCGGGCTGAGGCGGTGCTTCTCGTCGTCCCGGCCACCGTCCGCGCAGCTGCGGCCGCCGCGGCAGTAGCGGCATCCGTCGTCGCGCAGGGTGGGGTGCCGTCGCTTGTGGTGCGCGACGCCGGTCCGCAGCGGCTCGGGGTCGAGGAGATCGCGAGCGTGCTGGGGCATCCGGTCGGCGCGATCCTGCGCAGCGAGTCATGGGTGATGACGGCCGCCGAGCGCGCAGAGTTGCCGGTTCGGCGGGGGCGAGGGTCGCTGGCGGACGCCTGCGGGTCCCTGCTCGCCTCCTATATCGGCGCCCGCGAGATGACGACCGGTGAGCGGGAATGGGCGGAGGCGGGATGACGATGGACGACCTCCTGCTCGACCGGGTACGCCGACGGTTGCTCGAGCGGCCGGGCGGGCTCACCGAGGCCTCGGTCGCGGCCGCGCTTCGCGAGGAAGCGCCGGTCGCCGGTGCGGGTCAGCTGCTCGACGTCGCCGGCGACCTGATGTCCGAGATTGCCGGTGCCGGCCCGCTCGAGCCGTTGCTCGCCCTGCCCGGAGTCACCGACGTGCTGGTGAACGGCGCCGGTCCGGTCTGGGTGGATCGTGGCCGCGGCCTTCAGGCCACCCCGGTCGCGATCGAGGACGAAGCGGGGGCAAGACGGCTGGCCGTCCGCCTGGTTGCGGCCGGCGGGAGACGCCTGGATGATGCGTCTCCCTACGCCGACGCCCGGCTCGCCGACGGGACTCGGGTGCATGCCGTCCTTCCCCCGCTCGCGCCGGCAGGCACGTGCCTGTCGCTGCGGGTCCCCCCGCGGACCACCTTCACCCTCGACGATTTGGTGGCGGCCGGGTCGGTGCCACGCGAGGGGGCCGATCTGCTGGCGGCGCTGATTGCGTCCCGAGTCGCTTTTCTCGTCACCGGCGGCACGGGTTCGGGCAAGACGACCGTGCTCTCGACGCTGCTGTCCCTCGTCGACCGCGATGAGCGTGTGCTCCTGGTTGAGGACGCGGCCGAGCTTCGGCCCGATCTGCCGCATGTTGTCCGGCTCGAGGCCCGGTCGGCGAACGCCGAGGGCGTGGGGGCGATCTCGCTCGACGTCCTGGTGCGTCAGGCGCTGCGGATGCGCCCGGACCGGCTGGTCGTCGGCGAGGTTCGCGGCGGTGAGGTGCTCGATCTGTTGGCCGCCCTCAACACCGGTCACGACGGCGGATCGGGCACCGTGCACGCGAACCGTGCTCACCACCTCCCCGCGCGGATCGAGGCGCTCTGCGGTCAGGCCGGGTTCCCTCGGGAGGCCGCGCACAGCCTGCTGCTGGCCGCCGTCGACGCCGTCGTGCACCTGCACCGAGCGCGGGACGGGCGACGCGGGGTCGCCGGGATCGGCGTCCTCGCCGCGGGACCAGACGGTCTCGCCCGGGTGATCCCGGCCTACACCTTCGGTGCGGGTTCGGTGCGCCCGGAGCCGGGCGCCAGCCTGCTCGACGACCGACTTCGGCGCTCGCCGTGACGGGATGGCTCGCTGCGGGGGCACTCGCCGCTGCGGTCTTGGTGGCAGGCGCTTCCCCTGCGCGGGCCAGGGTCGCGGCGGCGAGGCAGCGAGAGTTCGCGGGTCGTGGGGTCGTGACGCTGGTGGTCGTGGGGATCGGAGGTGGTGCGGTCGCGGTCGCGGGCGCCGCCGTGGTTCCGCTGGTCGTCGGAGGTCTGGTCGCGGTCGCGGTGGTCGAGCGAATCCGGCGGACCCGCCGCGCCGCGCGGGATCGCGACCTGCGCGCCGCGGCGGCCGTGGAGCTCACCTTTGCGCTCGCGGGTGAGCTTCGGGCCGGTCGGACGCCGAGCCAGGCGTTGGCCGCGGCCGCGCCCACCGCAGGACCGTTGCGGGCCGCCGTCGAGGCAGCCGGCCTGGCCGCGAGCGTCGGCGCGAGTCCCGGGCAGGCCTTGCTGCGTGCTGCGCGCGAGCCCGGGGCGTCGCGGCTGCGCTATGTCGCGGCGGCCTGGACGGTCACCGAGACGGTGGGGGGTCGGATCGCGGTCGTGCTCGAGCGACTGAGCGAGGCGATGGACGACGACGAGGAACTCCGCCGTGAGTTGACCTCGGCGATGGCCGGCCCGAAC
>Ga0335085_10012296_pt1 | contig 12613 bp, 24 predicted proteins | sample Lox_Sample_45_FD_206712 | JGI IMG/M metagenome (GOLD analysis project Ga0335085, IMG submission 206712) | Soil microbial communities from Loxahatchee National Wildlife Refuge, Florida, United States - Lox_Sample_4.5 | ecosystem: Environmental > Terrestrial > Soil > Wetlands | place: USA...
CCCCGCGCCGATCTAGTTCAGCGGCTCCACCTTCACGATCGCCGCGCCGTGATTGCTGCCGGTCCAGAACGTCACCGGGTTGGTGCGGTTGTCGACGAAGACGCGGCGGATATTGGTGTTGTCGGGCAGCGGATATTCGACGGCTTGGCCGGTCGCCGAATTGACGCGCACCACACGATCCGTGGTCATGCCGCCGGTCCAGACATCGCCGTTCTTGTCGACGATCGCGTCATAGGGCGCCGTCCACGCCGTCGGCACCTGCCATTCGCGGATCGCGCCCGATTTCGGATCGAGCATGCCGACGGCGTTGGCGTTGAATTCCGCGAACCAGAACCGGTCTTGCGGATCCATATGCCCGCGCCGCGGCCGCGACATCTTGGTCGGCGTCTTGTAGAAGGTCGCCTGGCCGGTCTTCGCATCGACGCGGCCGATCGTGTCGTTGCCGAAATCGGCGAAGAACAGATTGTCGTGGCTGTCGGCGGCGAGGCCGTAGCTCGTGTGCTCGAACGGCCCGAATTTCTGCATCGCGCCGGTGGCGAGATCGACGCGATAGAATTCGTGATGGCCTTCATTCGCGGTCCACACCTTGCCATCCACGTCGGCGCGGGCGGTCGTCATGATGAGCTGTGCCTTGCTGTCGTCGGCCGCGGCCGGGATCGGGTAATAGTGGAATTTCTTGGTGGCGGTATCGAAACGCGCGAGCGTCGCCTGCCAGGTCATGCCCAGGATCAGGTCGTGCGGACCCGCCGGCTCGATATCGAGTTCGCCGACGGGCGTGTCCTGCTTGCGCTGCTTCAGCGAATATTCCGTCACCTTGCCGGTCTTGGGATCGAGATTGCCGAGCTTCAGCTCGACGAAATCCGAGAACCACACCTGGCCCTTGCCGTCGAGGATGACGTCGTGCGGCTCGAAGGTCGGCTGCGGCAGCTTGTATTCGGTGACGACGACCTGCGTGCCCGGTCCGGTGACGCGCGGCATCACCTTGAGCGGATATTTCCATTCCGGACCGGTGCTGAGGTTGACCGAGGCGAGATAGGCGGCAAGGCGTTGCAGCACTTCGGGCGGCGTGCGGCCGAGGAAGCTGTCCTCGGTCTTCTGCGGCTTCAGGGGGCTGCTCTCTTGCGCGTAGCTCGCCATCCGCTTGATCGTCGCCAGCCACTCGGTCTCGTCATGGGTCGAGCGCGCGATCCGTTGCAAGCTGTGACAGCCGGTGCAGGACAAAAGGGCGAGCTTCTGCTGATCGGTGCCGGGGAAGCTTGCGAGCCATTCGGCGTTGGTGAGTTGCGAGGCGAGATCGCGCGTCGGCTTGAGCTTCAGATCGGCGGTCGCCGTTTTGCCGGCGGCGATGCTCGCCGCGCCGTTGCCGTCGAGATCGTAACCGGTGGCGCGGATGTCGAGGAAATATTTTCCCGGCGCGAGCTTGCCGGCGGGAAAGCGATAGAGGCCGCCCGCGCCGCTGACCACCGAGACCTTGATCGTCGAGCCCGGCTGCGCGGCGGTGACGCCGACGCCTTCGAGCGGCGCACCGTCGGGCCCGACGACCTTGCCGGTCAGTGCCGGCGCGGTTGCCGCCTCTACCGCAGCCGAGGCGATGAGCATAGAAGCGATGATCGCGAGGACGAGTTGCCCTAAACGCATGACTTCCCTCCCGTGGGCCGGTCGCGCCGGCGTGTTTTGCCAAGCTTATGGCGTCCGTCGCCCCATACCAAGGGGTTGGGGCAATCGCTGGCGGGCGGCGCGCGGCAGGCCCACAGGCTGGACAAAACAGGCGATTTTTGCGATAAGCCCGCGCCCCGCCTCGATCGGGGCAGCGCGGCGCCCAGGTAGCTCAGTTGGTAGAGCACGTGACTGAAAATCACGGTGTCGGTGGTTCAATTCCGCCCCTGGGCACCACCCCTCTCATAGCATCGCAAGCGCCCGCCTGACGGGCACGGAAGCGGCTGACGGGCTGGCAGAAAGCAAAGAAAAATCCGCGCCGCCGCGCCTCATGGCGCAGGGGTCGCGGTGTTCAACGCCGACCTTGCTGATGGGAACTTTGACGCCGGTCTCCGCGCTCGCTTAGAGCATCAAAGCCGGCGCCGGGCGGTTCTCAGCTGAGCTCGCTTTCGGTCACGACGCGCTCATGGCCGTCCGTGAGGGACTTGATCCGGTATTGGAGCACGCCGTGCTCGGTCGGCAATGGACGAACGATCGAAAATCGGCGCGGCGATCCCAAGCGAAGATCGCGCGCGATCAGCTCGACCGATTGATTGATCTTGAATTTGTGGGTGGGCATAGCGCGTAGCTCCTCTTGCTTTCGAACGACGCCTGGACGCTCGCCAAGTCCGGAAATTCCTCTCCTTGGATCTCTCCCGACAGCTGGAGAGCAAGAGGCCCGCGATTGCGGCAAACCGGTCTCGCCTGCACCAGGCACGCTCGATCCGGTTGTAGGTCAGAAGCGAAAAGGGCGGCCGAAGCCGCCCTGTCCTTGTTACGCGAGTTGAAGGTTAACCGCTGAGGTCTTGCCTTGCTGGCCGCGCTCGATCTCGTAGGTGAGCTTTTGGCCCTCTTGCAGACTTCCGAGGCCCGCACGCTCGACGGCCGAGATGTGAACGAACACATCTTTCGCGCCGTCATCCGGTTGGATAAAGCCGTAGCCTTTTTGCGAATTGAACCACTTAACAGTACCAGCGGACATAAGAGTCCCTCCATAAACAAATTGCCGCGGCACGCATGTGCCACGGGTCAAAGGCGGATTTGGATGGGACCGGGTCTGCTCGGGGAGCGTAACAGGTCGACCCAAAGGGTCGTTTGACGAAATGAATATAGGCTTGTTTCGCCGCTTTTACAATGGCTAACCAAATACGCGCGATGGCGTGTCGCGCTGAGGTCTTGGCTGTCCGCCGTGCTTTCTCTGCAAATCCGCGTTCAGCTTGCGGAATATCTTGCCTTGCCAAAGCCGCAAACTCGGTTACTACTGAAGCCATCGGTTGCTCTTCCGGCGTATACCGACTGAGAGACATCGAGCTCCCGCCGCGCAACGGGAGCCGCGCACATGTCCAGTTGGATTGTTCCACCCATCGTCATCCCGGCCCTGATCGTGTTGGCGCTCGCCGGCGTGGGGCTTTATCGCGTGGCGCTTCAGTGAACCGCGAAGATTCCGCAACGGCCATCGAATCCGGACGTCGCCAGGCGACCGAAGGCGCAGGAAAACGGCCCGCGGGACGACTCGAGCAGCGATTTTAGATCAGCGTTCGCGAGTCACGGGTCGGCCACGCATCTCTTTAACTGTCGCAACGATCGAGAGATCACATGCAGGTCTTTGTCAAAGACAACAACATGGATGGCGCGCTTCGCGTTCTGAAAAAGAAGATGCAGCGCGAAGGCGTGTTCAAGGAAATGAAACGGCGGCGCGCCTATGAGAAGCCGTCCGAGCGGCGCGTGCGCGAGAAACTCGATGCCATCCGGCGGTATCGCAAGGCGATGCGCAAGCGCATGGAGCGCCTCGGCTATTGATAGGGAGACGACTGTTTCACGACGAGGAGACGCGTACCATGTCGAACTTCCACCCGTTCCGAAGCCGCTCGCCGGCCGATGGGCGTGGGCGCATGGCGTCCGAGGCCGGGCTTCCCTGACATGGCTCTCGGAACGATCAAATGGTTCAGCGCCGAAAAAGGCTTCGGCTTCATCGCGCCGATGGATGGCAGCGAGGACGTGCGCTTCAATGCTTCGGCCATCACTCGCGACGATCTCGATTCGCTCATCGAGGGACAGCGGGTCCGTTATGAGGTCGTCGTCGCGGATGGACAACGCGTCGCCGCGCATCTTTCCCTCGCCGGATGATTGGATTGGCGGCCGATCGCACGGACCGACGCCGGCCACGCGAAGCTTCGGCCGCCGATCTCGAGAACGGCTGACGCAAGGCCGGCTTCGGTGCTGCTTCGCGCCGGTCTGTCTTCTCTTTTGCCTCCGGGGCATGCGACCGCTGCCTCGCATAAACGGACGATCGATTTCGCTCTCACACCGGGCGGCAGGAAACGAAAAATGACCAAGGAAGATTTGTTGGAGATGGAGGGTACGGTGCTCGAGCGGTTGCCCGACGCGCGCTATCGCGTGCGTCTCGACAATGGCCACGAGACCATGGCGTACATGGCCGGCCGCGTGAAGAAGAACCGTATCCGGATCCTCGCCGGCGATCGCGTCACCATCGAGATGACGCCCTACGATCTGACGAAAGGACGGATCAATTTCCGGCATCGCGACGAGCGCGCCCCGGCGAATCCGGCGCCGCGCCGACCGCAATGGCGCCGCTGACATGCACCTGATTTCGCCATCGGACGACGCGCCGCGCGGCGATCGCGGCTGCGACAAGCGCGGCGCACGCTGGCCGCATCGCTGGTTGTGGCCGGTTCATCGGCTTGCCCGCACCGGTCGTTCCTATCGCGACCTTGCGGTCGAGACGCACGATTCTCACTGGCGCGTCATGATGGTCTTTCGGGCGGATGGCGGCGGCGACCAGGCGCTGCTCCGTTCCGTTCGCGATCCCTCGGTGCAACGGACCCTGGCGCTCCGCGTATTGGATGATCCGCAGCGGTTCCGGCGCGTCGCCTGAGCGTCACGGCGACGCGAAACGCGCGCGCCGCGCCTCCCATGCAGCGGCTGCCCGACTAGCGCGGCCGGAGGCTCATCACCATGATATCGCGCTGCGCCTCCAGGATCGTGCCGAGCGCGAAATAGGCCGTCCCCAGACTCTCGACGAGCGCGAAGCTGTCGCCTTCTTCCGCGGGGATGGCTGGATCGAGGATCGCGGTCGCCTCTTTGCACGAGCGAACCGCCATCTTCAGCAGCTCGGTCTTGTTGCCGTGCGCGGCGTCGATCATGGCAAGCAGGTCATCCATGGGAGTTCCCGCGGCGCTTGGAAACGGGGTGACGTTATCGGTCATCAATGAACCTCCCTGTTGTCCAAACAGCTTGGCGCTCCGCGCGGCCCGCGTACACCCCCCGGCTCAAAGAAACCCGCAGTCGAAGCTCCCTGCGCTTTCGCCCGCCTGTTGCTGCGCCGATGTGCTATGATCGATCATGTCAAAACACAAAACGCACACGCGCACGAAGCCCGTCGTTCCGGATCGCACGATCATCGCGCAAACGGGACGAGCTAACCGGGCCTGGAAATGAACATGGCATTGCCGATTGGAAAAGCCGTCAGGGGCTGGGGCGTGATCCGTCCCGCGCCCTATCACTTCGCCGGTCTTTACCGGACGAAATCCGAAGCGGATGCGAAGGCCATCGCGATGGGGCCTGATTACCTGGTCAGCTATGGCGCCCAAGAGGCGGGGACGGAAAACTTCTTCCTGTCCGAATGATGCGGTCGGCGGAGGGATCAGCCCAAAGCGACGAGACAGCCCTCGCGCGTCAGCGTCGCGATACCATCGCCGACGGTCAGCCAGCGCCGGTCGACGGCAAAGGACATTCCGCGGTCGAATTCGGGCGGGTTGAGCGCAAGCGACGAGAGCCGGGCTTGCAGCAGCGTGAGAGCGATCATGAGGCCGGGTATCGGCTGACGATCGTCCGCGAAATTCCGCAATAAGGTGAGCGCGACGTATTCGGGCTCGGAGCGTCGCCGCTCCGGGTGAACCGGCGTCGATGGCTGGTTCGGCGCAAAACGGGCCGCGATCGATTGAGCATCCATCACGACCGCTCCGGACGGATCTTTGATCGCATGAACCACGAAGCCGAGCTTCAGGAAATGAGCGGCGCATTCGATCGCATTCGCTTCGCTCGGGTTCCGCACCGCGTTCCAACGACCATCGGATCGCTCGGTCGTTTCCCAAAGAACAATCCAAGGCGGACGCGTTCCCGGATTGAGGTGGTCGGCGCTGACGACCGATTTGCGTGAATACGCCATCGCTATGATTATCTCCTACAACGTTGCTTCCACGGCGTCGCCGTCGAAAGCCGTCCGTTCTGTTGACGTGGCCAGGCCGCGTACCACGCATCGTGCCGACAGAATCGGCGCAGGCCTCGTGGTGGCTCCCGGGAAGGATGTCAATGCGAAGGCCCGCACCGCGCTAAGCGCGCGTTCCGCTTTTGCGCGCGAAAAGCCGCAGCAGGCCGGCTGTCTGACGGTGCCATTGCCGCAGCGGTACCGCCGGATATCCGCCGACGCAGCCGCCCGGCTCGATATCGCGCATGACGCCGCTTTTGCCCGCGATCCGCACACCCGATCCGATCGCAAGATGGTCGCTGATCGCGCTTTGCCCGCCGACCATGACGTCGTCGCCGAGCACGGTGCTTCCGGCGATGCCGACCTGGCCCGACAGCACACAGCGTCTGCCCAAGCGCACGTTATGTCCAATCTGGACAAGATTATCGATCACGGTGCCGGCACCGATCACCGTATCGCCCATCGCGCCGCGATCGATCGCACAATTCGAGCCGATCGCAGCGCCATCTTCGATGATCACGCGACCGAGTTGCAGCATACGCATCGGGCCTTGCGGTCCGACGACGAAGCCGAAGCCGGGCCCGCCGATGGTGCAAGAGCTCCCGATCTCCACACCGGCGCCGAGCAGCGCGTTGCTGATCGCGCTATGCGCGCCGATGCGGCTGTCGTCGCCGACGGTGACGCCCGCGCCAAGCACCACATGCGCCGCGATGTGACATCGTTGCCCGATCGTTACCGCCGCGCCGATGGCCGCGCCGAAATCGATCTGCGTGCCGCATCCGATGATCGCGGACGGATCGATTTGCGCGCCTGCATTGATGCCACCGCTCGGCACCGCCGTCGGATAAAGCAAATGCCCCGCGCGAGCAAAGGCAGCCCGGGGATTTGCGACAAAGAGGAGCGGCTGGCCCGCCCCGGCATGAGGCGCGAGCATCCGGGTCGTGACGACGGCGCTCGCCTTGGTTGCAGCCAAGGCCGCGGCATAGCGCGGGTCGAAAAAAACGCTCAAATCGCCCGGCCCGGCGGTTTCGAGATCGCCGACGTCGCGGATCGAGATTTCGCCGAGCATCGGAGCCGGCGTTTCGGCGCCGATGTTCGCGGCGATGTAGGTGAGCGAAAAGGGGCCGCTCGTGTGGAAGAAGCGTCGATCCGTCATGCGCTGCCTCGTTGGAGGCGCGCTTCCCCGCAAGCGCTATCGCCGCACTCTCCGCTCAGCGTGGCGACTCCGTTGCGCCTATCTCCCGATCCGGCGCAGCATCCCCGAGCGCGTCCGGCGCGTTGGCTTGGTCCGTTGCGTCGCGTTCCGCCCGCCGCAGCAATTTCTTCTGCTGCTTTTCCTCTTTGGCGCGTTGCCGGTCGGCACGTTGGAGGCGGTAGTTCGGCTTGAATGGCATCGGCTCACGTCCTCGATCGTTCCGCTCGGCAGAGAGAGATTCCGCGACAAATCCCGGATCGGGTATCGGCGGAACGACGAAGGCCGGCATTAGCGAGCAACCGACGCACGACCGACTATGGCGATCTCACCCCCAACTTTCAAGCCGATCGGCGGATCGCGTGGCCGCGCAGGCCTCGATTATGGCTGTGATCCGCTCGAAAAAGCCGAAAACCGCCTCCAGATCGGGCATTTTGTTCTCGGTTCTTGTCGCGCGGGGCGGAATAGCGACCTATTCTCGAGCCGCGCCTCCGAAGCACCTGGATGAACAGGAACCAGAAGGAGCCCTCATGTCCGAGCGCAGAGAACTCTATCGCAGCCCGAATGGCGACGCATGGTTCCTCGGGCGCGAGCCTACCGATGGCCATGCGTTCATCATTCACCAACCCAATGCCCCCTCCGGCGGCCGGCGATCGCACATCGATCTCGGCGAGTTCCTGCGCAGCGGCAGCGGGCCGGAGCAGCAGGCACTGCTTCGCCTGATCGGGACCTTGGTGGCGGTGCCGCCGTTTGCCCCAAATCCTCAAGGAGAGACTTGAGCGGTGGTGCGAGTCTGCAAACGATAACACCGGCAGCGCAATCATCCGTGGGCTTTTCGTCTTGTAGTCGCGTCGCTCGAGGCCAATATGATGGAGATCGCTGGATCGGCAAAAGCGCCAGGCACTAGCGACTGAGAGGAACGTCGCCTTCCACGGGAGGCCGCGCGCGCTCCCGCCTGTTATCAGGATCGGGTTCGTCGATGAGCGAGATAGAGACATTTCACGGTCGCGCCGCCCAGGCTCGACAGATGGCGGCCTATACGACGGATCGGAGAATCCGTGTCATTCTGCAAGTTCTGCTGGACGAGATAGAGCAAAAGATCACCGCGATCGAGCGCCGGCAAGCTCTCGATGCTCGGACCGACATCGGCATGCCCGGCAGGTACTGAAAGCGCTCGACATCGTGGCAATCGATTATCGCGACCAGCACGGCGAAATTGCGCAGAAATATGGCGGCATGCTGATTCGCACCCTGCGCGTGAAATACGGATACAAATTCGCCGAGGGCGAAAGCAACGCAGCCAAGCTCATCGATGTGCTTGCGCGGCTGGACGAGCCGTCGCTGCATCAGCTCATACGCGACCATGGCCGCTGAGAGGTAATTCCAATACGCATGTCACACGTCAAGAATCCCAAGACGAACGCGGGCTTCCCCGATCGCCAGATCGTCGCGAAAGCCGAGGGGCGCTTCGCCAAGGCCGACAAGCAGCGCGCGACCATCAAAGCCGATCCGAAGAAGGCCGTGGCGCGCGCGCGAACGCGCCTTCGCAGCTTCAATCGATAGAGCCTCGTTCGCAAGCGCTCGGCAACACAGCCTTATTGCTGACGCAATACCATTCGATGATCTGAGCGCGATTGAAGGTATATGGCATGCGGGCAGGCGATGAACTGACGCGGGCGCTTGTCACGGCCCGTGTCAAAGAACAAGAGCGATACGGTGATTCGCCCGCAGGGATGCGGGCAACGGCCGCGGCACTGCGTCAAAGCGCTGCCGAGATGATGGATAGCAACGATCGCGAGGCGATGCTCCGTGTCGCCGCAGGCTTCGAGCAGCGAGCCGATACCGCATACCGGCGGCCAAGGTGACCGTCATCAGCTTGCCGCTCCGCGGCAGCGTTGCTCAAGGCGGGGCAGGCACTCCGCACCGTTACGTCGCCCTCAGCTGAAATCGCCCTTGCGCAGCAGGATGATCTGTCCCGTCGCGGCTTCAAGCGCGTGCTTCTCGCTCGCTTTCTTCTCGATCGCGGCGCGCCAGCGGTCGAAGGCGGCGAGGCAAGCTTGCTTGCTGTTATTGCGGGCACCGAAATGCTCGATGAGCGCTTCCATCGAGATAGCGCAAGCGATCGCGACGTCCGGCGCGCTGTCGTCCTGCGCGACGAAATTCACGACATTCCGCCTCAAATCCCAGCCGCGAATTTGGCGAGGAAAGGAAAGAGTCATAGGTGGCACGCCATGTTTTCTGGTGGGACGCTTATCGAATGGTTCGGGAATGTGCGCCAGTAGAGCCTGCCACGCGGGCGGAATTAAGGCCGGGCAGGGACGTGCTTAGTGCAACTTGGCGCGCAGGGCGGCAACAAAGATCTCTTTGTCGAACTCATAAGGCGGACGATGTCCGCGCTCCGATACCCTCGGCCTTTGGAGCGGAACGCGCGAGGCAACGTTGAAGACGATCTCGGGGATCGTGTCGCCGTCCGCCATGCCAAGAAGCCGCGCGACCCCATCGGCACCAAGGGTGGAGTTCAGCGCAACGGCGCGCTGAAAAAGTTCGGCCGCGTGCATCGTGTTGGCGGCCGAACGGATCTTCGCCAGGACGGCGGAGCGATCGGTGATCCGATCGGTTTGGGCGTCAGCGAGCACTTGGCAAGTGACAATGAGATCATCGACCTGGACTACCATAGGCGGAGTGTAGTGGAATAGAGGGGAAATGTCCCAGCAGATGCGTTGGGACGCGCAATCGGGCCGCCATTTGTGTTACGATGCGGCCTATATGTCACACCACGATAGGAAGCGATGATGGCTACCGGAACAGTAAAATGGTTCAACGCGCAAAAAGGCTTTGGCTTTATCCAGCCGGACGGCGGCGGGAACGACGTTTTCGTCCATATCTCGGCCGTTGAACGTGCCGGCATGGGCAGCCTTGCCGAAGGCCAGAAGGTCAAATACGACGTCGCCATGGACCGCGGAAAGCCGGCCGCTACAAATTTGTCGGCCGTCTGACGAATCGAGACGAATAATCGAGCATGCGGCGATCGCCGCGTGCTCGATTCGCGTCCACCCCGCGCGGCTCGTTGCCGCGCTCTATCGCCGCTCGCAACCGCTGCGCAAATGCTTTCACGCGACGCTGCGGGAGTCGGGGCCGGCATGTCGCTCGCGATCCTGCGCGCGACGCTCGTATTCCGCGGCCAAGCGCAACATCGCGTCGCGATCGCAGCTGTTGCGCATTCGAGATGCATTTCCGCGGAGTTCCCGCGCGGTTTCTCGCATTCCATCGGGAGAATTCTTGGTGCGTTCGGCCGCTCTGCGTAAGGCCGCATCCATCGTCCGGCGCAGCTCGGCTTGCGATGCCAGGTCTTGGGGTGTCATGAAAATCCCTACTAGGCTTTACGACCGGCGATGAGCGCGGCCGCTTCGGAAACCGCGAGATCGTTGCGCCTGCGCAAGGCCGCGTTCTGCGGCCATTACGTTTTCCCGGCGGTGAGCTGATCCGCGCAAAGATCGGCGGCGCCGGAAACCGGCTCTGCGACGCCGGGCAAACTCGCCCAGCCGCCCTTCTTGATGAAATCGGCACGATCCCAGTGATCGAGCTTGTTGAGCGCGGCGAGCTGAACCGCCGCATCCGGGCCGCGATTGAACTGCGCGGTGCAAATCGTTGCGGCCAGCTTGGCTTGGGCGCCCGCGGCGGCTGTGTCGGCCATCGCGGTAGCGCTGCCGCCGGTCACCCAGCCGCCCCAGCTGAAACCCACCGCGATCGTCGCGACCACCGCCTTCGATGCCCGATAGGTCGCGTAGCGTTCAGCCAGTCCTTTGGATGACGACATTCGTTCCTCCCTGCTGTTGTGCTCGGATATGCGCGCATACGGCGATGCGCGGCGGCGCGAGACGCCGTTCGATCGACCCGATCTGTATCGAACCGATCCATATTGGGCGTGCCGGTTTTATTTTACCAATTAAATATTCGAGAGCACCATCGCCGCAGAATATTTGCCGCATCCCCCCGAGGCGGGAAATGAAAATGGTGATTTACATCAACGTCCTACCGATTTTATTGCCGCCGTTATTTGACTTTTGCAATATTAATCCCTATTTATAGGACATGACCGACGCCAAGCAATGGACGCGCAAGCCGCGCTCGAACTCGAACTGGCACCATCTTTCGGCCCGGGAATTCGATGACGGCAGGCGCTGGAGCATCATCTGGGATGTCGCGCGCAAGCCCGGCATCGAGGGCCGCAGCACAGCGCTCGAGAAAAACGAGGTCGGCGCGCTCGACCGCGCGCGTCACCTCCTGCGCATGGGCTTCATCGTCTACGAGATACGCGGGCCCTCGGGATCGGTGTTCCTCGAAGAGGCAGGCTTGCGGCAACGTCTCGCTTTCGCGGGCGCCGCCACGTGACCGGGGCGCCGCTGACCTCGCCGATCGGCGAAGCGCGTCAGCGGACCGATTTGGCGCGCGACATGATCGCGGTGCATGAGCCTGGTGCCGCCGAAGTGGCGCGCGAGAACGCGCGAGCGGCGGCGGTGAGCGGACGGGCGGCGCAGGCACGCCACTGGCTCCGGACGCTCGACATTATTCAGCGGATGGGGCGGTCCCTTCCCAATCCTGATTGACCGATGAACGCGCGGCGCAAGCACAGGCCTGATGCGACCCTCCCGCCGGCGTTTTCCCTGCTGAAATCGGAATTCGGCGATTTCCTCTACGCGCGGATCGACACCGAAGACGGGCCGCCGTTGACGGTGCTGTCCGCATTCACCCGCGAAGGGCTCGATCCCTGGCAGGAAGCCGCGAAGCTGCAGCAGTTGGCGCCCGAGGCGGCACGGCGCCATCTCGCCGCGACCATCGCGGCCCTGCCCGACGCCCTGCAGTCGGTGGACGAAGCGCTGGCGATCGCCGGTCGCCTCGTCGTGCTTCTACCCCCGCGCCCGTCGCTTACGATGCGGCTCGCAACAGCCACGCGCGGGCTCCGGACGCGGCTATCGCGCGCATCCGGACGCTAGCTCATTGCCGTCGAAGCGCCGGCGTGCCGGCTATTTGAAGACGTGCCCGGCGATATCCAGGTCGGTCTTCAAGAGACCGTTGTCCTTCATCAGCGCGGCGACGCGCTGGATCTGCTGGGGATCGACGCCGACGGGTTGCCTGTTGAGCGCCATCTTGGCGAGCAGCGCCGGGTCGGTCCGGGTGTAGCTTGCGACGAGCTTCATGTAGTCGGCATCGCCGAGATGTTCGTTGACCCAGGCCGCGCCTTTATAGAAGCCGCGGAGATAGGCGTGGATGAGGTCGGGCTTGCTTTGCGCTTCCTGACCGGTGATCACCCAGAGCGAGCTCGGCATGCCGGGCATCACATCCGATTGCGCCCAGGAGAGCAGCTCGAAGCGCGGATCGCCGAGCCCGACGGCAAGGAACGGGTCGATCGCGACGACGGCGTCGACCTGATTGCTGGCGAGGGCGTCGAGCATCGAGGGCAACGGCATTTCGCGATAGCTGACCTTGCTCGGATCGCC
>Ga0335085_10012297_pt1 | contig 12613 bp, 10 predicted proteins | sample Lox_Sample_45_FD_206712 | JGI IMG/M metagenome (GOLD analysis project Ga0335085, IMG submission 206712) | Soil microbial communities from Loxahatchee National Wildlife Refuge, Florida, United States - Lox_Sample_4.5 | ecosystem: Environmental > Terrestrial > Soil > Wetlands | place: USA...
CGCCGCTGGCGAATTTGCGGCAAGGCGCGCGCGTAGGTACGAGCAGTTTGCGGCGTCAGGCGCAGCTGCGGCATTTCCGGCCAGACCTGGATTTGCGGGAGTTGCGCGGGAACGTGGATACGCGGTTAAGAAAGGTGGAAAGCGGGGAGTACGACGCGATTGTTTTGTCGAAGGCTGGGTTGGACCGGTTGGGATGGGCCGCGAAGATTACGGAGGCACTTTCGACTGATATTTCGCTGCCGGCCGTGGGACAGGGCGCGATTGCGATTGAATCGCGACTGAAGGACCAGGACGCGACGGAGATTCTGGGCAAGCTGGATGATCCGGAGACGCGGACGGCGATTATTGCGGAGCGCGCGTTGCTGGCGGCGCTGCAGGGAGGATGCCAGGTGCCGTTGGGGGCCTGGGCGCGGATGGAGCGCGGGGAATTGGTGATGGAAGCGGTAGTTTGCTCGGTGGACGGCACGCAGTATGTGCGGGAGCGGGCGACGGCGCCGCCGGATCAGGCCGCGCAGTTGGGGCAACATCTAGCGCAGGTGCTGGCCGAGGGTGGAGCGCGAGGGATTTTGGAAGAGGTGCAGAGAGCCCGTGGGTAAAGCCGGCTCCAAGCCGCTGGCGGGGAAACGTGTGATGGTGACGCGCGCGGCGGAGCAGAGTCAGTCGCTGGTGGATGCGCTGAGGGAAGAGGGGGCCGAGGCGGTGGTGGTGCCGATGGTGGCCTTCGCGCCGCCCGATGATACCAGCAAGCTGGATCGGCGTTTGAAGGACGGCGCGCGGTTCGATTGGGTGTTTTTCACAAGTCAGAATGCGGTGCGGGCGGTGCAGGAACGTTGCGCGGCACTGGGGCGTACGCTGAAGCAGAGCTTTCCGGCTGCGAAGTTTGCTGCGGTAGCACCAACAACAGCAGAAGCTGCGCGGAGCGCGGGATTGCACGTGGACTACGTCTCGACGGTGCATAACGGTGTGGCGCTGGCGGGGGAATTAAGCAGGGAACTGCGAGGGAAGCGCGTGTTTCTGCCGCGCAGCGATCGCGCGAATCCGGATTTGATCGAGGAGTTGGAGCGTGTTGGCGCCCAGACCACGCCGGTTGTCGCTTACAAGACCTTGGCTGGCGACGGGGATGCGCAGAAGTTGCAGGAAGTGATGGCAAAGCACCCTGTGGATGCGGTTCTGTTTTTCAGTCCTTCCGCGGTGCGTCACCTGCGGGAGATTGTGGGAAGCGAGCGATTTCAGGAGTTCGGGCGGCAGGCGGCGTTTGTGGCGATTGGTCCGGTGAGTGAAAGGGCATTGAAGAAAGAAGGCGTCGAGCAGGTGTTTGTGGCCGCGGATACGACTGTGGTTGCATCGATTGCGGCGTTGGCGGAATTTTTCAGCAAGACGGGGCAGGCTCAGCCTGCGGGAGCGAAACAAAGATGAGTTTTCCGATTCATAGGCCAAGGAGGTTGCGGCGCACGGAAGCGCTGCGGGGATTGGTGCGAGAGACGCGGTTGACGACGGCGGGATTTATTTATCCGATGTTCGTTTGCCCAGGGAAGAAAGTGCGCAAGGAAGTGGGGTCCATGCCGGGAGTGCATCAGCAGTCGGCGGACCAGATTGTGGAAGAATGCCGCGAGGTGGAGTCCCTGGGGATTCCTGCGGTGATTTTGTTTGGATTGCCGGAGTCGAAGGATGCGCGGGGTTCGAGTTCGCTGGCGAAAACCGGCGTGGTGCAGCGGACCATTGAAGCAATCAAAGCGGCGAAGTTGAATCTGCTCGTGATTACCGACGTGTGCCTGTGCGAGTACACGGATCACGGGCACTGCGGCGTGTTGGACCACGGCGAAGTAGTGAATGACGAAACGCTGGAAATACTGGCGCAGCAAGCGCTGTCGCACGCGCGGGCGGGCGCGGACATTGTGGCGCCTTCGGACATGATGGACGGGCGCGTGGCGGCGATTCGCACATTGCTCGACGGGCACAACTTCGAGCATGTACCGATTCTCGCGTACGCGGCGAAGTATTGTTCGGGCTTTTACGGGCCGTTCCGGGAGGCGGCGGATTCCGCGCCAAAGTCCGGGGACCGACGCAGCTACCAGATGGATCCGGCGAATGCGCGCGAGGCCATTAAGGAAGTGGCGCTGGATCTGGAAGAGGGCGCGGACATGGTGATGGTGAAGCCGGCGCTACCCTACCTGGATATTATTAAAGCGGTGCGGGACAAGTTCGATGTGCCGGTTGGCGCGTACAACGTGAGCGGCGAATACGCGATGGTGAAGGCCGCGGCGCAGAAAGGCTGGATTGACGAGAAGCGCGTGGCGCTGGAGATTCTGACGGGAATTCAGCGCGCCGGGGCGGATATGATTTTGACGTACCACGCGAAGGATGTGGCGCGTTGGCTGAAATCCGGAAATTAAGGTGATGCGATGAGTGCGACACAAGCGCAGGTGAAACCCGAACGGCGGCGTTCGCGGGAGATTTTTGAGAAGGCCGAAAAGGTGCTGGTGGGCGGGGTGAACAGCCCGGTGCGGGCGTTCCGGTCGGTGGGCGGCGAACCACTGATCATTGAGCGGGGCAGCGGGCAGTACTTGTATGACGCTGACGGGAACCAGTTGCTCGACTACGTTTGCTCGTGGGGAGCGATGCTGTTGGGGCACGCGCATCCTGCGGTGACCAAGGCGATTGCGGAGCAGGCGGCGCGGGGGACGAGTTTTGGCGTGACGACCGAGTTGGAGCTGGAACTGGCGACGTTGATCACCAAGGCGATTCCGTTTCTAGAAAAAGTAAGGTTTGTTTCGAGCGGGACGGAAGCGACGATGAGCGCGGTGCGGCTGGCGCGCGGAGTGACCAAGCGCGACCTGATCATCAAATTCGAGGGCTGCTATCACGGCCATGCGGACAGCTTCTTGTCGCAGGCGGGCTCGGGGCTGGCCACACTGGGGATTGCGGAGTGTCCGGGCGTGCCGCAGGCGCTGGCGGGGCTGACGTTGAATGTGCCGTACAACGATCTGGCTGCGGTGGAGAAGCTGTTCGCGGAACACAAAGACAAGATTGCGGCGGTGATTGTGGAGCCCGTGGCGGCGAACATGGGCGTGGTTCTGCCGAAAGAAGGATTTCTGCAAGGGCTGCGCGATCTGACGAAGAAGAATGGAGCGTTGCTGATTATCGATGAAGTGATCACCGGCTTCCGTTTGCAGAACGGTTCGGTGCAGACGCTGCTGGGTGTGCAGGGCGACCTGACAACGATGGGGAAGATTATTGGCGGCGGCGTGCCGGTGGCTGCTTATGGCGGAAGCGCGGAATTGATGAACAATGTGGCGCCGCTGGGCCCGGTATATCAGGCCGGGACGCTGGCCGGGAATCCGCTGGCAATGAGCGCGGGGATTGCAACATTAAAAGAGCTGGCAAAGCCGGGCGTGTACGAAAACATCAGCACGAATGCACGGAAGCTCGTGCACGGTATGAAGAATGCGCTGGCTGGAGCTGGCATCAGCGCGCAAGTCAACAGCATCGGGTCGCTCTCGACGATCTTTTTTGCGCCGGAACCAGTGACGAATTATGCCGGGGCCAAGCGGTCGGAAACGAAACTGTACGCCCGCTACTTCCGTGAGATGCTGAACCGCGGCATCTTCCTGGCACCTTCGCAGTTTGAAGCGGCGTTTGTTTCGGCGTGCCATACGCCTGCGGATATCGAGCGGACGATTGCAGCAGCGCAGGATGCGCTGAAGGCGGTCGCGGCATAGCAACCGGCAGTAATCAGCGATCAATAATCAGTAATAAGAAGAGAAGAATCGACGGCGGGGTGCGCCAATTGGAGGGGTGCATATTTTAGAAGCGTGTAGATGACTGACATGGCGTGCGCTGCCCGCCTCAGAAGGCGGCCGCTGCATCAGGCGGGGGAAGGTGGACGGGTGGCCCGGAGAAGGGCTAGCTCTTCCTTGAGTTCGCCCATGTGCTTCAGAAGTTCCAGGTGGCGGGCCATGTCCGCGTCGGGCTTCTTGGCAATGAAGGAGAGCGTGCCGCCGGGTTCCAGAACGCATTGATCCACTTCGGCGAGTGAAGCGAAGCCCTGTTTGCGGGCCGCGGCTTCGAGTTGAGCCATGGTGATGAGTTCCCTCTTTAAGTGATCGGCGTAGACTTTTCCGTTTTCAATGAGGACATCAGCTTTTCCTTCGACAATACGGTCGAGCGTTTTGTGTTTGTAGAGAAAACGAATAACCAGATAGTTGATGGCAAGCAGGGAAGTGGCACCGAGGAGGCCGCCAGAGACGGAGTTGTCGTCGCCAATGATGGCGTTCTGCACGGTGTTGGAGAGGGTGAGGAGAACGACCAAATCGAAGGGATTGAGCTGCACGAGTTCGCGTTTGCCCGAGAGTCGCAGCATGACCACCAGGAAGGCATAAACGATGACGGGGCGGAGAATTTTCTCGAGAATCGGCAGGGTGATGACGAACATGTCTTTCCACATATCGTGCATGGCGGCAATTCCTCCGAAGGCCGGGCGCGAGGGGCGCGGCGCAGGCTGAATATTGTTTCGCAGTAACGAAGGGTAGCACGGAGGCGCGGGAGGCGCAGCGGAACAGGCGGAAGTACCTGTCCTTCCGTACAGTCATTGTTAGGGAACGCGGCCATGCGGGCACGTTTACGCAGAGCAAGTGATTGTCTACTGTTGGAGAGCGCGTTCTTTTCTAACGCAAGCGCAGTGTCGTTGTAGCTCGACCTTTGGAGGCTTCCGAAAGTCCTGCCGGCCACGGTGTGTCCACGCCGGCAAATGAAGCGACACCTACATGGCACAGAGACTGGTCACCGACCCTGGACTGACTCTTGGGGCCGCACATTTAGCGTCGTTGCTGGACTCGACACGAGAGATCATCGCCGTCCTCGGGCAGGACGGCACTTTGCAATTCGCCAACGCAACATTCCAAATCAGTTTGGGGTACCGATCGGAGGAACTCATCGGGCGGAGCCTGCATGCCTTGGTGCATACGGCGGATGTGACGCATGTGCGAGCGCATTTGAAACAAGTGGTTGCGCAGAATGGCGCGCCGATGACATCACGGTGCCGGTTGCGCAGCCGCGACGGATCGTGGCGCTGGTTTGAGATGACCTGGCGGAGCCGGCTGAATGAGCCGGGGCTGGAAGGCATTCTGCTCCACGGACTCGATGTGACGGAACTGCACCGGCTGGAGTCGGAGCGGCAGGTCATTTCGGAAATCGTTCACGCGCTGAACCAGACGGCAAAGCTGGACCAGCTTCTGAAGCGCATTCACGAGGCGCTGAAGCGCGTGCTTTCTGCAGAGAACTGTTTTGTGGCTCTGCATGATGCACAGCGCGACATGTTTGAATTTCCTTTTTTTGCGGATGAGTTTGACGACGCGCCCGCACCGCAAAAGGTGGGGAGAAGCTGCACGGCGTATGTGTTCCGCACCGGGAAGGCAGAGCTGATCCCGCAGCCGGCGTTCGATCGGCTGGCGGCGATGGGCGAAGTGGAGCTGGTGGGTTCGCCGTCTCCATCGTGGCTGGGTGTGCCGCTGAAAACTCCGACGGCAACGATCGGCGTGCTGGTCGTGCAACACTATCAGAATGAGAATGCGTACGATCAGCGTGATTTGGAATTTCTGGATTCCGTTGGGGGGCACATTGCGCTGGCGATCGAGCGGCGGCGCGCGGAAGAGGAGTTGCGCAAGAGCGAATCGGTGCTCAGCCTGTTGTTTGAGCACAACCCGATACCGACGTGGCTCTATGACGTGGAATCCCTGCAGTTCCTTCGCGTGAACCAGGCGGCGGTTCACCAGTACGGGTATACGCAAGACGAATTCGAACGCATGACGATTCTGGAGATTCGCCCGACGAGCGAACGCGCGAAAGCCGAGGAATATCTGCGGGAAATGGGGTCAGCAGACGAAGAGCATGGTTTCTGGCTGCATCAGGGGAAGGATGGGACTAAGTTTGAAGCGGAGTTGATCTCTCACGAGATGATGCATGCGGGGCGGCGGGTGCGGCTGGTGGTGGCGCAAGACATCAGCGAACGGCGGCATCTGGAGTTGCAATTGCGGCAGGCACAGAAGATGGAAGCGGTGGGGCGGTTGGCCGGGGGAGTAGCGCACGATTTTAATAACCTGCTGATGGTGATCAAGGGGCACACGGAATTGCTCTTGAACGCGTTGAATCCTGCCGATGCGATGGCGCGCAAGATCGAGCAGATTGACCGTTCGGCAGACCGGGCGACGACGCTGACGCGCCAACTGCTGGCGTTCAGCCGGCTGCAGGTGCTGCAGCCACAGGTGATCAATTTGAACTCCGTTATGGAAGAGATGGGGAAGTTGCTGCCGCGGCTGATTGGCGAAGACATTGAGCTGATTCTGCGGCTAGACGGGAACCTGGGGAGTATTCGCGCCGACGCCAGCCAGATGGAACAGGTGATCATGAACCTGGCGGTGAATGCGCGAGACGCCATGCCGAACGGCGGAAAACTGATCATTGAAACGAAGAAGTGTGAGCTGGAGCAGTCTTACACCTCGAGTCATCCGTTTATGAAGCCGGGGTCTTATATTTTGCTGGATGTGACGGACACGGGCACCGGCATGGACGAGGAAACGCAGGCGCACATCTTTGAGCCGTTCTTTACGACGAAGGAGAAGGGCAAAGGAACGGGGCTCGGGCTGGCGACGGTGTACGGCATCGTGAAACAAAGTGGTGGATTCATTTGGGTGTATAGCGAGCTGGGCAAGGGCACTTCCTTCAAGATTTACCTGCCGCACGTAGATGGAAAACAGACGCAAGCGAGCACGGCAAAGCCGGCGACGGAACTGCCAGCTGGCACGGAAACGGTGTTGCTGAGCGAGGACGAGCAAGACGTGCGGGAAATTGCGCGGGAGTTTCTCGAGTCGGGCGGTTACACGGTGCTCGAAGCCAAGAACGGCAAAGAGGCGATTGCGCTGGCGACGAAGCACGGCGGGGACATCGATCTGCTGGTGACGGACATGGTGATGCCGGGCATGACCGGGCAGGAACTGGCGGTGCGGCTGCAGCGGGATTATCCGGGGCTTGCAGTGGTGTTTATGTCGGGCTACAGCGAACACGCGGCGACGGAGATGGCGAACGCCGATCCGTCGGTGCGATTGATGACGAAGCCGTTCAGCCGGGCGGCGATGCTGCGAACGGTGAGAGAGACTTTGCAGGGCCAGAAGAAGTCCTAACCTGCCTTCCGTATTCTCCATTCATCAGGCAATCTTCGGATGTTTGCGATGCCAGGTGGTGGCTTGCTGAAAGATGCGTCCGGCCTGGAGGGCGGCGGCGTCGTCTCCGGCGCGAGCGACGAATTGGATGCCGACGGGGAGATTTCTTTCGGTGAAGCCGCACGGGATGGAAAGTGCGGGGAGGCCGCAGAGATTGCCGATGGCGCCAAGCGGATCGGGAAAGGAAAGGCCAGTGAGGAGATTTAGATCAAGCGGAGTGGCAGCCACGGGCTGAGAAGCGGTGACCAGCACATCGTAGGCTTCGAAAATGGCGCTCATTTTTCGCTGCAGGATGTCACGGATGCGGAGGGCGCTATTGTAGTCTACGCCGGAAATGCTTTGGCTGACGTAGCCGGCCACGCGGCCCATTGGGTCCGTGAGTTCCTTGACACGGCCGGAGCGGATGAGGGAGCTGAAAGCGGAGCCGGCTTCGGCAGACATGATGATGTTCGCGGCATCTTCCCAGGGACCTTCGGGCAACGGAGTGTCATGAACCGAAGGGAAGTGATGTCGCAGGACGGATTTTGCGGAATCGACGATCTTGCCTATGTTGCCATCGTATTTTTTCCAGGCGTTGGTGAGCCAGCCGACGCGGAGGGTGCGGCCTTTGAGGTCGGCGGCGGGTGAATAGGTGAAGGCGGCGCGATCCACGGGAAGCATGCTGCGATCGAGCGGATCGTGGCCAGCAATGGAGGCGAAGATGCGCGTGCAATCTTCGGCAGAGCGGGCCATGGGGCCGATCTTGTCCATGGAATACGAGAGGGCCATCGCGCCGTAGCGGCTGACGCGCCCGTACGTGGGGCGCAGGCCGGAGATGCCGCAAAAAGCCGAAGGGCAAACGATGGAACCCCAGGTTTCCGTGCCAATGGCGAAAGCGGCGAGGCCGGCCGAGACAATGGCCGCGGAGCCAGAAGAGGAGCCGCAGGTCCAGCAAGCCTGGTCCCAAGGGTTCTTGGTTTCGCCTTGCAGCGAGGCGGAAGCGTACATATAGCCCATGCCGCCGGCGAGTTCGATCATCGCGGCCTTGCCCAAAAGGACCGCGCCGACGTTGTGGAGATGGTCGATGACCTTAGCGTTATAGTCGAAGACCTGATCGGCAAAAGGCTTTGCACCCCACGTAGCGGGAATGCCTTTCACGGCGAGAAGATCTTTGGCGGCGTAGGGAATGCCGTGGAGGGGGCCTCGATAGTGGCCGCGCTGGATTTCTTTCTCAGCGGCTTTCGCCTGGTCGAGAGCGAGATCGGGAGTAAGGCGGGCGTAGGCGTTGAGCTTGGGGCCGAGGGCTTCGCTGCGGGCAAGGTAGCTTTCGGTGAGTTCGACGGGAGAAAGCTGCTTGGATTGGATGCGTTTGGCAAGTTCGCTGATAGGGGAATAGAGAATCGCTTCGCTCAGCATTGTCCATCCTCAGGACTTCTTCGCCCGGGAAGAGGCCGGCATTTCCGGTTTCTTCTTTTCGCGTTCGACGAGAGGCTTCAGATAGAGCGCGGGGGCATCGCCGTTCTCGAGGGGGAAGGCGCGGACGCGGTCGAGGGCTTGCTGTGTCATCAGATTTATCTGCTGGATGGATTTTTTCTCCTCGTCGGAGAATCGGCTGCCGTATTGCGCGAGGATTTGCTGGAGGCGGGCGTCGGCCTCGGTCTGGCTTTCCGGAGAAAGATTCGGATGCGGGACAGATGGTTCCTGCGCGGGGGCTGTGGGAGCGAGCTGCGGGAATACGCCAGCCGCCGGGACGATGGTGGCGCTGGCGGACAGCAAGGCCGCGCGCTGCGCGAACTGTCTGCGTGAGATGCCAGTGCGTTTGGGCCGATTCATGGCACTCCCCTCAGAGTGTTTACACACAATTCCTGTTTGAGCCGAGGCTACTGGTTTCGGAGCGGGAGGTCAACTGGCCGGAGGGCCACCGTTTCGGGGAATCTGTGCCGCGCCTAGGGCGCTGAACACAGTTGCATGCATAGTCCCAGGCCTTGCGGCTTGGGTTAGCTTGTAACACGCGTCCGACGCCTTCTCCAAGGGGGACAGACTCGCTTATGGGGCGTCGTCGAGTTGGCAGATGAAGCCCCAGCCGCCACCGAGTTCACTGATGGCGAGCATGAGTTCGTTGTCGCCTTTCTTTAGCGGCAAATAGACGGCGTCGTTTTCGGGATTGACGATGCCAAGAAAGCCAGGATCGCGAAAGCCTTGAGCGCTCCGGCCGCGATAGAGGATTTGGCCATTCAGGAACGCGCTGACGTCGTCGCTATAACCGATGGAGAGTTTCTTCACTTCATCGCGCGGCGCGTTGATGGTGGTGCGTGCATAGAGAACTTTCATTCCGGGTTGCGGATCGAGGTGCTTGGAGAAATCGCCTTGGAAGGTGACCCGTGGGTGCGGGGCTTGGCGATAACGATAAAGAACGACAAAGCCGGGGGGCTCGGCATCGACATCCTGCCACTGAATGGTTTTGGCTTCTTCGGGGGCGAGAGGGTGTTCGAGATTTCTGGCGAGAGCGTCGTAAGAGGGAGAGATACTCCATTTGGTGATGACGTTTGGTTTCATCGCGGGTAGATGACGCTCCCAGGGCGCGTCCGCAGTTTTTCGGATGGTGAAGTTCCGGAAATAGGTTTCACCGATGAGAGTGATGAGGGCCACCTGGCCTTTCTGGACACCGGTTTTCAGGTCATCCATCACGAGTGCGGGTTGCTGCATGTCTTTGACATAGAGCTTGGCCTGCGCACCGGTGACCACGAGGCGGAGGTGGAACCATTCGGCTTTGGGGATTTCCGCCGCGCCAGTGAACCCCGGGCCGTTGAAGAGCTGCCAGTTGCGGCCGGTGTTAAAGACGGGGGTGTATTGCATGGCATCGGGTTGGCCGGACTTGTGCTGGCGGAGATAAATTTCCTCGTAGTTGAGGCCATCGTCGGGCAAGCGGATGTCGAAGCCGAAGAAACCGCGCGAGGCGGGGGTGGCGACGTCCACGTCGAGCACAGCGTCGCGCATTTCGAAGTCTTTGAGGATGGCCGCACCGCCATCGAGGAGCAGAGCTTTTTCGTCTTTGTATTCGGAGACTTTGGCCTGGCCCTGGAGGTCCCAACGTGGGGAGTCCGGAGGAACGGAGAGGGGCTGTTCGGGCTGGGCGTGGATGACAGCAGATAGAAGAAGGCTACATGCGGCTGTGGCAAAGTATCGGTTCAATATATTGCTCCTTTAGCGCAGGCTGGCTTCCTCGAAAGCGGTTTTGATCAAGCGTTCAGTGAATTCATCCCATTCGGGAATCAAATCTTGAGAGTTGCCGATGAATTTTTGCCGGAAGGCAGAAAGGTCGATGTTGGGCCGGACTTCATCGAGGGTGTGGGACATGGCCGGGCCGATTTGGATGAGCCGAGCGTTCATTTGATCCACGGCGCTTTTCAACAGATCGCGGAACAGAAGCACTTGTGCATTGCCGTCGAGGACCGGGCCGTGACCCGGAACTACTTTCTCGGCCCCAAGCTGCGCGAGGTTTTCCAAGGTGTGAATCCACTGGGAGGGGTAACCATCGTTGGCGAGGGGAATGGGTGAGCCGACGAGATCGCCGACCACGGCGATTTTTTCTTTGGGCAGGAAGACGACCGCGTCGCCATCCGTGTTGCCCTTGCCGAGGAATTTTACTTCGACTACGCGGTCGCCAATATCCATCGTGAGGTCGTCGTCGAAAGTCATGGTGGCGCTTTGGTATTTGATCTTCTTGATTTCCTCCGTATAGGGAAGACGCTCGTCGAGAACCTGCTTGACATAGGCGTGATCCTCAGTGGAGAGAGGCTTGCCGTCGGGGCCTTTGTTTTCGTCGAGCATGCGCTGAAGTTTGGCGTTGAACTGTTCCTCGCGGCCGGAGGAGCCGGGGCCGAACATGTCCATATTCTTCTTCGTTTCTGCGTGGGCAATGATGGTGACGGCGGGGAAATTCTGAAGGTAGAGGGCATTGCCCAGGTTGTGGTCGTTGTGGAAGTGCGTGTTGACGACGAAGGTGACAGGCTTATCGGTCCACTGGCGGATTTGCGCGATGTCCTCACGGGTGACCGTGGGGAGATATGCAGAATCGACAACAAGGACCTGGCGAGTGCCGATGATGACGGTGGTGTTGCCGCTGAAGAGGCCGTCGTCGCGATGGCCAGGGTGCTCGATGGCATAAACGCCGTCGGCTAGCTTTGTGATGTTGCGCGGCTCTTCGGCAGAGGCGAATGCAGCCGCGGCTAAAAGCAAGCTGGGAATGGCGAGGGCGAAACGCCGCAGGAAATGGGGCCGGAGTCGCATGGATGCTCCTCCGCCCGGCCGCCGGTTTGGAACGGCGGCGCGGGCGTTCCGTTCGGGTTCGTGAGCTATCGGGGCCTGCGACTACCAGTTCGTGACGCGGAAGCTGAGGACGAGAGGTTTAGACGCGCGAGTTTGGAAAATGTGAGGCCTTGTGCTTCCGGCTGCAGGAACTACTCGACCTGGGTGAGGGTGCGGACGTGGAGTTCGAGGGCCTGGTTGTACTGGCGCTCGATCTGGAGTTCGGTCTGGAGCTTCTTGACTAGAAGCTCGAGGCGGGAGATTTCGACGCGGAGCTTCTGGATGTCCGAGGCAGACGCGGCTGGGCGCGGAGGCATGGCCGCGGAATGATGAGGCGCCATAGGTGGCGCAGCCGGATGCGAGAGTGCGTCTGCAACGGCGCGTGACCAAGGGGCTTCGGACACCGGTGCTTGGACAAGCGGCGGAGCTGGTGGAATCGCGGCGGGCGGCGGCACGGCGCGCGGAGCAAGGGGCGGCGTGAACAAGCTGCTGAGCGAGGGCGGCGGGGCTGCCGGACGTTCGGATGGTTGCTGTAGGGCCGGGCCGGAAGCGCCGAGCCCAATGAGATTCTTCACACGTGTGAGGAGTTCCTGGGGCTGGAAGGGCTTGCGGACCAATTCATCGGCCTGGACGGCGACGGCGCGATCGGCAACGCTTTTGTTCACCACGCCGGACATGAGAATCACCGGCGTTTTCGCGAATTGGGGGTTCTGTTTTACTTGGCTGCAGACGGAATAGCCGTCGGTGTCCGGCATGATGACGTCGGTGATGACGACGTCGGGCGGATGCTCTTCGAATTGGGCGAGTGCCGAGGCAGCGTCGGCGCAGGTGATGACGTGAATGTTTTCACGCCGGAAAGCGATTTTGATGACCTCGCGCATGGTGGCGCTGTCGTCAATGAAATAGACCGTGGGCGTGCGCTTGGGTTCGGCTTCGCCAGTTTCGGGCAAAACGATTGCGTCGCTCATGGTGCCTCCTTGTCTGCCAATTCACTCGAGCCATTGCGTTCGGCTTCGTCGTATTCGCGCATGGCGTCCAGCATCAAATCGGTGGCCGAGCGCAGCACGGTGCGCTGCGGGGAGTTTGCGCCATAGATGAACTTGTACACGCCG
>Ga0335085_10012298_pt1 | contig 12613 bp, 10 predicted proteins | sample Lox_Sample_45_FD_206712 | JGI IMG/M metagenome (GOLD analysis project Ga0335085, IMG submission 206712) | Soil microbial communities from Loxahatchee National Wildlife Refuge, Florida, United States - Lox_Sample_4.5 | ecosystem: Environmental > Terrestrial > Soil > Wetlands | place: USA...
CCGGGGTGCGGGTCACCGGCACGTTCGAGCCCCACAAGACCAGGTAGGAGGCGTCCCACCAGTCCCCGGACTCGGGCACGTCGGTCTGGTCCCCGAAGACCTGCGGGGAGGCCACCGGCAGGTCGGCGTACCAGTCGTAGAACGACAGCAGCGGCGCCCCGATGAGCGTGTGGAACCGGGCGCCGGCCGCGTGGCTGACCATGCTCATCGCCGGGATCGGGCTGAAGGCGGCGACCCGGTCCGGCCCCCAGGTGCGGATCGTGTGCACGTACGCGGCGGCCGCGAGCTCGACCGCCTCGTCCCAGCTCGCCCGCACGAAGCCGCCGGTCCCGCGGGCCGCCTTGTACCGCCGCGCCAGCGCGGGATTCCCGGTGATCTCGGCCCACGCGGCCACCGGGTCGCCGTCGCGGGCGGCCTTGGCCTCCCGGAACATATCCAGCAGGACGCCGCGGACGTAGGGATACCTGACCCGGGTGGGCGAGTACGTGTACCAGGAGAACGCGGCCCCGCGCGGGCAGCCGCGCGGCTCGTAGTCCGGCCGGTCCGGGCCCGCCGACGGGTAGTCGGTCTGCTGCGCCTCCCAGGTGATGATCCCGTCCTTGACGTACACTTTCCACGAGCAGGAGCCCGTGCAGTTCACCCCGTGGGTAGACCGGACCACCTTGTCGTAGCTCCACCGGTCCCGGTAGAAGCTGTCCGCCTCCCGCCCGCCGGTCTTCTCCAGCGTCCGCAGGTCGGCGGACACCACCCCGCGGCGCAGGTAGCGGCCGGCCCGGACCAGCGCGTCGTCGAGTTCTGTCACCCGCACACCTCCCCGCCTGCCATAGGCCGATGCTAGTCCCGGCCGTGGTCAGGCCGGACCCGTGGCCTGCCTGGCGCGGGCCTGGAGGGCGCGCCAGTGCCGCTCCCACCGCCCGGGACGCGGGGTGGTGAAGGCGAGCACGCGCAGCAGGCCGGCCAGGGACCGTTCGGCGGTCTGGTCAGCGCGGGCGCGAGCACGCTCGGCCTCATAACAGGCCGCGTCGACCCACTGGGCCGGACGCCAGATGCAGACCCCGAGACAGGGCTGCGGCGCGTCGAGGCCGCCGCAGTCCGGGCAGCGCCAGACGACCACGGCCGGCCCGGGCGGGAACAGATCATCCGGGCGGCCGACCGGGGGGCTGAAGCGGCGCAGCGCCGAACGCGCGGACTGCTGGAGGGCCCGGTAGGCCGCCTCCCGCTCGCCGTCGGCCGGCTCCGCCCCGGCCAGTTCGGCGGCCACGGCGCGCAGCCCGCGGACCCGGGCCCGGCACGCCGCCGCGGCCGCTGCCAGCCGGTCGTAATCGCCGGCGCCGACCAGCTCGACCCTGCGCTCGGCGCAGGGCCCCGGGCAGGTCTGGTCTTTCCGCATCGCGCCGCAGCCGATACACGCGGGGATGGTCAGGCGGTCCGGCGGCGGCATGCGTTATACCCTCCTGGGGCTCATCACTGCGGATTAGCGTGGAGGATCTGGCTTACGTGGAGTTTTCGGTACCCCCTGGGGTCCCTTTTCCTCCGTTGAGGCCGGATCCTCCACTTAGTTCGCCTGACCTGAGCTCGTTCGCGATACCAGTGCGAACCGTGATGCAGGAGCGGCTCTTGCTGCGAACAGGTGCGCCGGCAACCGGGAGGATCCGGGCTTCGGGGAGACTTTTGTGCACCATAGTGCACCAAACTCTCCCGCAAGCCCCAATCCTCCCGGTTAAAGCTAAAGCCCTGATGCCGCTGAGGCGGATGTCATCCGGCCGGTGCTCTAGCCTGCCTCCCGTAGCCGCCGGGCCAGGTCCCGTCCGTTCAGCCAGGCGGTGCCGCCAGACAGGCCGGCGAACCGGAACAGCACCGCGGCCACGGCGGACTTGCCGGCCCGGTCGCGCCGACCAGGGCGACCCGCCGTCCCGGCCCGAGGTCCAGGTCAATATCCCGAACGCCCGGGGTGTCCTGCCCCGGGTACGCGACACTGCCTCCGGAGATCGAGATCGTCACCGGCCGCTCCGGCGGCGGCCAGCGCGGTGAGCGTGATCACGGCCAGCGGCACCCGGCCGAGCGACCCGGCGCCGGTAGCGGCGACGCCGAGCAGCAGCACGCCGACCGCGAGCACCCCGGCCGCGGGCGCCAGGATCAGCAGCACGGCGGTGGTCGCGGCCGCCCCGACCAGGGCCGCGGTCAGCGGCGGCGCGATCCCCGCGGATGAACAGGTCCTGGGTGGCGTCGACGTCGCTGATCAGCCGGGTGAGCATGTCGCCGGACCGGAACGCGGCCAGGCCAATGTCCCGGCCGGGGCCAGCCGTTCCCGCTTGCGGTAGGCCGCCACGCGGACGTCGGCGAGTACCCGGAAGGCCACGTCGTGGGAGAACAGCCGCTCGGTGTAGCTCAGCACGCCGCGGGAGACGGACAGCGTGCGGACCAAGACCATATTCGGTAACCGATAGTGAGCATCAGGGCCGGGACCGATGGGGGCGGGTTTCCGGGACTTTGTACCTTACGCCGGCCTGGCCGGCCGGCCGACAATGTGAGGAGCCCGCTCTCTCGCCGGCGGGTGAACCACGTCCCTGAGGTTGATCATGTTCACTCCCGCGCAGCGGCCCGGACTGTCCCGCCGGGGCTCTGGCCCTGACGTCCGCCGGGCCCGCGAGGACCTGCTCGACCGAGGGACGGTCCCGGCGGGCGTGCGGGGGATGATCGCCGACTCGTGGCTGCGGTCCGCGGCGGCGGGCGTGAACGCGGACGGCAGCCCGCCGCCCATCACGATCGCGGCGGACCTGCTCGCCGACTACCGGGCCGGGCACCCGCTGGCCGGGATCTTCCCGCTGCTGTACGACGTGGCCGGCCGGGCTGCCGAAGACTGCGACAGCGTCCTGGCCGTGGCGGACGAGCGCGGGCGGCTGCTCTGGGTGCGCGGCAGGCCGGCCGTCCTGCGCCGCGCCGAGTCGATCGGGTTCGTCGAGGGCGCGCAGTGGGACGAGCACCACGCGGGGACCAACGCACCGGGGACGGCGTTGTGCCTGGACGCTCCGGTGACCATCAAGGCGGCAGAGCATTTCGTCCGCCCCGTCCAGCGCTGGAGCTGCGCCGCGGCGCCGGTACACGAGCCGGGCTCTGACGCGATCCTGGGCGTCATCGACGTCACCGGCGGGCGGGCGGTTGACTCACCGCAGACCATCGCGATGGTCAGGGCGGTCGCGCGGATGGCCGAGTCCGAGCTGGCCAGGCGGGCCCTCGTGGCCGCGGCGCGGGACCGGGAACCAGGTCCGGCGGGCCGGCACCCCGTCCCGGTGATCAGCGTCAGCGGCCTGGGCCGGCCGGACTGCGTCGTGTCGATCGGCCCCCGGATCCTGCGGCTGAGCCCGCGGCACAGCGAGATCATGATCATCCTGGCCGCCTGCCCGACCGGGCTGACCGGCGACGAGCTGGCCTACCTGCTCTATCCCGACGACCTGATCTCGAGCACGTTGCGCGCGGAACTGGTGCGGCTGCGCGCCCTGCTCGGGTGCGAGGTGCTCGCCTCCCGCCCGTACCGGCTCACCTGCGAGGTCACCTCGGACTGGTCGGCAGTATCGGCGCAATTGGCAGCGGGTGACCTGGCCGAGGCTCTCCGGCTGTACCGGGGCCCGCTGCTGCCGCGCAGCCAGGCGCCCGGCGTGGCGGAACTGCGCGCCGATCTCGACCGCGCGCTGCGGGCGGCGATCCTCGCCTCGGGTCAGCCCCGATTCCTGGTCGCCTGGACCAGGTCGCGCTGGGGCGCGGACGACCTGGAGATGTGGCAGCGGCTGTGTGCCGTGCTCCCGGCCTCGTCCCCGCTGCGGCCCTTCGCCGCGGCGACCGCCGCGAAGCTGGACGCCGACCTTGCCCGCTGAAGCACGCCGCAACGTACTTGCAACATCGCGCTTCCTACGGTGGCTCAGTCAACCCGCTTAGCGAAGGGCATCCACCATGGGACTTTACGCAGCACCCGGTCAGCCGGGCAGCCTGGCCTCGATGCAGGACCGGTACTACAACTACATCGGCGGGGATTTCGTCCCGCCGGCCAAGGGCGAGTTCTTCGAGAACATCTCGCCGGTCACCGGCGTGCCGTTCACCGAGATCGCCCGGTCCACCGCCGAGGACATCGACCTCGCGCTCGACGCCGCCCACGGTGCCAAGCACGGCTGGGGCCGGACCAGCGTCACCGAGCGAGCCATCATCCTGAACAAGATCGCCGATCGGCTCGAGGACAACCTCGAGATGCTCGCGGTCGCCGAGACCTGGGACAACGGCAAGCCGATCCGGGAGACCCTGGCCGCCGACCTGCCGCTGGCCGTGGACCACTTCCGCTACTACGCCGGCGCCATCCGGGCCCAGGAGGGCAGCCTCTCCCAGATCGACGCCGACACCGTCGCCTACCACTTCCACGAGCCGCTCGGCGTGGTCGGCCAGATCATCCCGTGGAACTTCCCCATCCTGATGGCCGTCTGGAAGCTGGCGCCCGCGCTGGCGGCGGGCAACTGCGTCGTCCTGAAGCCGGCCGAGCAGACGCCCTGGTCGATCCTGAAGGTGATCGAGCTGATCGGCGACCTGCTGCCGGCCGGTGTGCTCAACGTCGTGAACGGCTTCGGCGTCGAGGCAGGCAAGCCGCTGGCCTCCTCCAGCCGAATCGCCAAGATCGCCTTCACCGGCGAGACCACCACCGGCCGCCTGATCATGCAGTACGCGAGCCAGAACCTGATCCCGGTCACCCTGGAACTGGGCGGCAAGAGCCCGAACATCTTCTTCTCCGACGTCGCCGCGGCGCATGACGACTTCTACGACAAGGCGCTCGAGGGCTTCACCATGTTCGCGCTCAACCAGGGCGAGGTCTGCACCTGCCCGTCCCGGGCGCTCGTCCAGGCCGACATCTACGACACGTTCCTGGCCGACGCCGTGGCCAGGACCCGGGCGGTCAAGCAGGGTCACCCGCTGGACACGCAGACCATGATCGGCGCTCAGGCCTCCAATGACCAGCTGGAGAAGATCCTGTCCTACATCGACATCGGCAAGGCCGAGGGGGCCACGGTGCTGACCGGCGGCGAGCGGGCCCACCTGGGCGGCGAGCTGGCCGGCGGCTACTACGTGACGCCGACGATCTTCGCGGGCGACAACTCGATGCGCATCTTCCAGGAGGAGATCTTCGGCCCGGTCGTGTCGGTCGCCAGGTTCTCCGACGAGGCCGACGCGCTCAAGATCGCCAACGACACCCTCTACGGCCTCGGCGCGGGCGTGTGGACCAGGGACGGCGCCCGGGCCTACCGGGCCGGCCGGGAGATCCAGGCGGGCCGCGTCTGGACGAACTGCTACCACGCCTACCCGGCGCACGCGGCCTTCGGCGGGTACAAGCAGTCCGGCGTCGGCCGCGAGACCCACCTGATGATGCTCGAGCACTACCAGCAGACCAAGAATCTTCTGGTCAGCTACTCCCCGAAGGCGCTCGGCTTCTTCTAGGGCCGACCGCCATGACCGAGGCACTGCCATGACCGCGGATAGACCACGCCGGGTCGACCTGACTGCCGCAGCGGCTGACCTGCTGCGGCGGCTGGCCGGCCGGCACGGACCGCTCATGTTCCACCAGTCGGGCGGCTGCTGCGACGGGTCCTCGCCGATGTGCTTTCCCGACGGGGAATTCCAGACCGGCGAGGCCGACATCCTGCTGGGCGAGCTCCCGGTGCCCGGTCTCGATCGCCCGGTCCCGTTCTGGATGTCGAGGTCTCAGTACGAGTACTGGAAGCACACCCACCTGACCGTCGACGTCGTGCCCGGCCGGGGCAGTGGCTTCTCCGTCGAAGCCCCGGACGGCATCCGCTTCCTGATCAGGTCCCGGCTGCTCACCACCGAAGAGCTGGAGCACTTCCAGCCGGCGGACGCCCCGATGTCAGCCACGACAGATCCGTAAGGAGCAGACATGTCAGATTCATATTCGTCGCTTGGTGACCGCCTCGAAGGCCTGCTGCAGGTCGAGACGTTTCCGCCGCCGGCCGGCTTCGCCGACCGGACCCAGGTGCGGGACCCGGCCGTGTACCGGCAGGCCACCGCCGATCCGGAAGCATGGTGGGCGACGCAGGCGCGGGAGCGGCTGCACTGGGACACGCCGTTCTCCGCGGTGCTCGACGACACCAACCCGCCGTTCTATACCTGGTTCGCCGACGGGACCATCAACGTGTCCTACAACTGCCTCGACCGGCACGTGCTGGCCGGCCGCGGCGACCGGGTCGCCTTCTACTGGCGGGGCGAGGAAGGCGAGGAACGCGAGCTGACCTACGCCCAGCTTCTCGACGACGTGCAGCGGCTCGCCAACGCGCTCAAGGCGCGCGGGATCCGCAAGGGCGACGTCGTCGGCATCTACCTGCCGATGATCCCCGAGGTCGTCGTGGCCATGCTCGCCTGCGCCCGTATCGGCGCGCCGCACACCGTCGTCTTCGGCGGCTTTGCTCCCACCGCGGTGCGCGAGCGGCTGGAAGTTTCCCAGGCCAAGGCGCTGATCCTCGCGGACGGCGCCCGCCGCAAGGGCAAGTTCCTCCCGGTCAAGCAGCCGGTCGACGAGGTGATCGCGGATCTGCCCGATCTGGAGACGGTCGTGGTGGTCAGGGCAACCGGCGCCGGATGCGCCATGCGGCCGGGCCGGGACGCGTGGTACGACGAGCTGATCGCGAGCGCCGATCCGGTCTGCCCGGCCGAGCCGATGGCGGCCGAGCACCCGCTGTTCCTGCTCTACTCCTCGGGTTCCACGGCCAAGCCCAAGGGGATCCTGCACACCACGGGCGGCTATCTCACCGGCGTCACCACCACCATGGCCATGGTCTTCGACCTCAACACCGACCACGACGTCTTCTGGTGCACGGCCGACGTGGGCTGGATCACCGGCCATTCCTACATCGTGTACGGGCCGCTGGCCAACGGCTGCACGTCGGTGATGTTCGAAGGCGCCCCGGACTACCCGGCCAACGACATCTGGTGGGAGATCGTGGAGCGGTACCGCGTCACGGTGTTCTACACCGCCCCGACCGCCATCCGGGCCTGCATGAAATGGGGAGAGGGCTACCCGGCCAGGCACGACCTGTCGTCGCTGCGGCTGCTGGGGACGGTCGGCGAGCCGATCAACCCCAAGGCCTGGCTGTGGTATCACGCGGTCATCGGCGGCGAGCGCTGCCCCATCGTGGATACCTGGTGGCAGACCGAAACCGGAGCCATCATGATCTCCACGCTGCCCGGCCTGACCCCGGCCAAGCCGGGGTCGGCGGGTCTCCCGCTGCCCGGCGTGTCGGCCGCCCTGGTCGACGAGTCAGGCGGCGAGATCGGGCACGGCGCCGGCCTGCTCGCCCTGACCAGGCCGTGGCCGAGCATGCTCCGCACCCTCTACAACGACCCCGACCGCTACGTGCGGACCTACTTCGCCAGGTTCGGCCCCGGCACGTACTTCGCCGGCGACGGAGCCAGGCGCGACGAGGACAGCTACTTCTGGATCACCGGGCGCGTCGACGACGTCATCAACGTCTCCGGTCACCGGCTGTCCACCGCCGAGATCGAATCGGCCCTGGTCTCGCACCCCGCGGTCGCGGAGGCCGCGGTCATCGCCTCCGCCGACGACCTGACCGGCCAGGCGGTGGTGGCGTACGTCACCCTGGGATCCGGTGCCGTGCCCGACGCTGATCTCGAGACCACGCTGCGCGAGCACGTCGGCCGCCAGATCGGCAAGCTGGCCAGGCCCAGCCGGATCATCTGGGCCGACGACCTGCCCAAGACCAGGTCCGGGAAGATCATGCGCAGGCTCCTGCGTGACATCGCCGAGGACCGTGAGCCAGGCGACGTGACCACGCTGCGTGATCCGTCGGTGCTGGCACAGCTTCAGGGCAATGCCCGCGCCGGCCGTTGAAGGACGCCCGATGAGCTACCCCGTCAGGACCAAAGACCGCCACGCCGGGACCTATGACCCGTTCGGGGTGGACCGCCCGGCGTTAGCCTCCGCCGTGAGGTGGCTAGCTACCGGCATGTGAGCTGAGGAGAGTCATGGAAGAGGTGTTCGTCCTGTCCGCGGTCAGGACCCCGATCGGCAAGTACGGCGGAGGCCTGGCCTCCGTGCCGCCCTGCGACCTGGCCGCGAAGGTGGTGCGCGAGGCGGTCGCCCGGTCCGGCGCGGAACCGGCCCAGGTCGGCCACGCGGTGTTCGGCAACGTGATCCATACCGAGCTCAGGGACATGTACCTGGCCCGGGTGGCGGCCGTGAACGGCGGCCTGGAAGTGGGCACACCCGCGCTCACCCTGAACCGGCTCTGCGGCAGCGGGCTGCAGGCCATCGTGTCGGCCGCGCAGTCGATCATGCTGGGTGACTTCGAGGTCGCGGTGGCCGGCGGGGCCGAGTCGATGAGCCGCGGCCCGTACTGGCTGCCCGGCCTGCGCTGGGGCCAGCGGATGAACGACGGGGTCGCGGTCGACGCGGTGGTCGGCGCGCTCACCGACCCGTTCGACGCGTGCCATATGGGCGTGACGGCCGAGAACGTCGCCGCCGACTTCGGCGTGTCCCGGGCCGACCAGGACGCCCTGGCCGCTGAGAGCCATCGCCGGGCCGCGGCCGCGGCCGCCGCGGGATACTTCGACGAGCAGATCCTGCCGGTCGAGGTGCCGGGCAAGAAGGGTGTCACGGTCGTCGGCACCGACGAGCACGTCCGGCCCAGCGTCAGCCTCGACGACATGGCCCGGCTCCGCCCCGCCTTCGCGCCCGACGGCACAGTGACCGCGGGCAACGCCTCCGGCCTCAACGACGCCGCCGCGGCCGTGGTGGTCGCGTCAGGGTCCTTCGTGGCCAGCAGCGGCCTGACCCCGATCGGAAAGCTCGTCGGGTACGCGCATGCGGGGGTCGAGCCGCGGATCATGGGCATGGGCCCGGTGCCCGCAACGCGCAGGGTCCTGGACCGCACCGGCATCAAGCTCGACGAGATCGACGTATTCGAGGTGAACGAGGCTTTCGCCGCCCAGGCGCTGGCGGTCGCCAGGGAACTGGACCTGCCGCCGGAGCGGACCAACCCGAACGGCAGCGGGATCTCCCTCGGCCATCCCGTCGGCGCCACCGGTGCCATCCTGGCCGTCAAGTCCCTGTACGAGCTCAAGCGAACCGGTGGCCGGTACGCCCTCGCCACCATGTGCATCGGTGGCGGGCAGGGCATCGCTGCCATCTTCGAGCGGCCCTGACGGACTTCACGGGTGGTGGTTACAGCCTGATGCGGCCGGCTACCGGACCGTCGTCACCTGTCGGTGGTAACTTCGCTGGCGGAACGGCGGGCGGTGGGATGGGCGGTCCGGGCCACGCCCAGCTCCAGCAGGAGCTGCGGCGAGCCCGCAGGCGTCAGGCTGCCGCGGATCTGCGCCCGGACTGACGCGGATTGCAGCGGCAGGCTCTGCAGGCCGGCGAAGACCCACTGGCTGGCAGCGCGCAGCAGTATCCGCTGCAGGGCCTGGCCGGCGCGCAGCCAGCTCTGCTCGTCCTCGCCGTGTGCCACCAGGATCGCCGTGACCGGGGCGGCCGGACCGCCGGAGGGCGAGAATCCCCAGCCCCGGCCCAGGTCGAAGTCGCGCTGCGGCAGGCGCCCGGTCGCACCGCCGGCCGCGGCCGGGAAGGCATGGGGCGGCACGCCGTCCCTGGCCTCGGTGTCCGCCTCGCGGGTCCACCGCAGCGTCTCGGCTCGCGTCCGTATCTCGGCAGGCGACGTCGGGTAGAGGTCCCGCCGCCGGCTCCATGCGGCGAGGATCGCCGTCAGCCGCTGATACGCGGGCCCGCCGTCGATGACCGCCAGCGTCGCGCCCTCGGCCGCGGCGTCGTCCCGCAGCCGCTCGAGCAGGTCCCCGGGCAGCGGGCCGGGTTCGAACGCGCCGCGGTGCGTGTGCCGGTGCGGCGCCGCCTGGAGCATCGCCCGCTCATCGGACGTCATGGGCGCCGGCCGGCCCGCCCGCACCCGGGCCAGCAGGTGCCGCTGGCTTGGTTCGGGGAACAGGTTGACTTCGGGCTGGTAGCCCAGCGAGCGGATCGCGAGCCGCAGCCCGAACAGAGCCGCGCCGCAGCTGATGATCATTTCCCGGCCCGTCAGGTCCTCCATCAGCTGGCGGCTCGCGTCGGCGTAGAGCTCGATCGCCTGCCCGGTGACGGTGAACCGCCACGGCTGGGTGTTGTGCACCGACGGTGCGCGGGCCGCTAGCTCGATGAGGTAGCCAGCCCGTTCGGCCAGATCCGGCCCTGTACTGCTTTGCTCGGTCACCCTTCTCACCCTCGGCCGGGCGGGCCGGCGGCGGCAGGGCCGAAGGTCCCTCCTGGCCAGGGCGAACGCCTGTAGGCGTTTCGCAGTACCGATCAGAGCCTTGAGCCGAAGCCCCGACAGCTCAGCATGAAAAAGGAGGGGCCATGAGCTTCAACCTTGCCGTCATCCTCAGCGAAAGCGTACGCCGTACACCGGACTACCCGGTGGCGGTATTCGACGGAGGCCAGCTGACCTACCGCCAGCTCGACCTGGCCTCGGACCGGGTGGCGGCCAGCCTGGCCGCGGCCGGGATCAAACCCGGCGAGCGGATCGCGCTGCAGCTGCCGAACATTCCGCAGTTCCTGATCTCCTACTTCGGGATCCTCAAGGCGGGCGCCGTCGTGGTCCCGCTCAACGTCCTGCTCCGGGCCCCCGAGATCGCCTACCACCTCGAGGACAGCGGAGCGCTGATCCTGATCACCTGGGAAGGCGTGCTGGCCGAGGCGGCCAAGGGCGCCGAGGCCGCCGGGATCGGCGCGATCTTCGCGGTCGGGCACGCGGCCGGTGCCGCCGGGGCGATGCCGTTCGAGCAGCTGCTCGACGGCACTGCGCCACCTCTGCCGATGGTGATGCGGCAGCCCGCCGACACCGCCGTCATCGTCTACACCTCGGGGACCACGGGCCAGCCCAAGGGGGCCGAGCTCACCCACCTCCAGCTGTACATGAACGCCGACATCCCAGGGCGGCTGTTCGACGTCCAGCCGGACGACGTCGTAATCACCGTGCTGCCGCTGTTCCACGTGTTCGGGCTGTCGTCCATCCTGGACGTCTGCGTGCGGTTCGGCTGCACGATGTCGCTGGTTCCCCGGTTCACCCCGGCCGCGGTGCTGGCCGCGGTCCAGCGCGACCGGGCCACCATCTTCGAGGGCGTGCCCACCATGTTCGCCGACCTGCTGGCCAGCCCGGACCTGGATCGCTACGACCTGTCCTCGCTGCGGGTCGCCATCTCCGGCGGTGCGTCGATCCCCGCGCCTGTGCTGGACGCCTTCGAGCAGCGCCTCGGGCTGGTCATCCTGGAGGGCTACGGGATGACCGAGACCGCGTCCACCACGACGTTCAACCCCAGCGAGGCCGAGCGCCGCGCCTACAGCGTGGGCAAGCCCATCTGGGGCACGCAGACCGAGGTCTGGGACGACGAGGGGCATCCGCTTCCGCCCGGCCCCGAGAACGTGGGCGAGGTCGTCACCCGCGGAATGCACGTGATGAAGGGGTACCTGAACCGGCCGGAGGCCACCGCCGGCGTCTTTACCGGCGACTGGCTGCACACCGGTGACCTCGGCTACTTCGACGAGGACGGCTTCTTGTTCATCGTCAGCCGGAAGAAGGAGCTGATCATCCGGGCCGGGTACAACGTGTACCCGAGCGAGATCGAGAACGTGCTGCACGCCCACCCGGCCGTGGCCGAGGCCGCCGTGGTCGGCGTACCCGACGAGCGCCTCGGCGAGGAGGTCATGGCGGTGGTCATCGCGCGGGCCTCCGTGGAGCTGCGCGAGCCCGAGCTGGTCTCCTGGTGCCGGGAGCGGCTGGCCGCCTACAAGTGCCCGCGGATCTTCCAGTTCCGCGCCGAGCTGCCGAAGAACACCCTGGGCAAGGTCCTCAAGGACGAACTGGCCATGAGCCGGGGATTGCCGTCATGACCGCGGCGGTGACCGCATCGCCGGGCGGGTCGGCGGTGCGGTCACCGCGCCGCGAGATCCCGCGGCAGGCCGAGGACTACACCGCCGCGGCGGCGCGGCGCAGGCTGGCGTTCCTCACCGAGACGACCGGCGTCACCCCGGAGCACCTCGGCCGCTACTCCTTCGACCCGGCCGTGCTCGACGGCAACATCGAGAACTTCATCGGCGTCGCCCAGGTGCCGGTCGGGATCGCGGGACCGCTGCTGGTGGACGGCGAGCACGCCCGCGGGACGTTCTACGTGCCGCTGGCCACCACCGAGGGTGCCCTGGTGGCGAGCTACAGCCGCGGTATGAAGCTGCTGTACGCGGCGGGCGGGGTGCGGACCACCGTGATGGCGGAGGCCATGCAGCGGGCTCCCGCCTTCGGCTTCGACAGCGCCAGGGAAGCCCGCGCCTTCGGCGACTGGCTCACCGCCAGCTTCGCGGACATCAAGGCCGCGGCCGAGGCCAGTACCCATGTCGGCCGCCTGCATGACATCGAGCAGTACCCGGCCAGCAGGTACCTGTTCCTGCGGTTCGACTACACCACCGGCGACGCGGCCGGGCAGAACCTGACCGGCAAGGCCACGCTGCGGGCCTGCGACTGGATCCGGGCGCACTACCCCGGCATCCGGGAGTTCTGCCTGG
>Ga0335085_10012299_pt1 | contig 12612 bp, 10 predicted proteins | sample Lox_Sample_45_FD_206712 | JGI IMG/M metagenome (GOLD analysis project Ga0335085, IMG submission 206712) | Soil microbial communities from Loxahatchee National Wildlife Refuge, Florida, United States - Lox_Sample_4.5 | ecosystem: Environmental > Terrestrial > Soil > Wetlands | place: USA...
GACCCGGTGTTCCGCAGCCGCCTGGCAACTCCGCCCGAGCAGGATCCGGCGGCGGCCGTCCGCCTCTGGGCCGGAGTCTTCAGCAACAGCGCGCTCAATTGGAAGGACCTGCCGTTCCTCCGCAACCGCACGAAGCTGCCGATCCTGCTGAAAGGCATTCTGCACGCCGACGACGCCGCACGCGCCGTGGATAGCGGCATGGACGGCGTGATTGTCTCGAATCACGGCGGCCGGCAGGTCGACGGAGCCGTGGCCGCTCTGGACGCCTTGCCTCACGTGGTGAAAGCGGTAAAAGGGAAAATTCCTGTTCTGTTTGACAGCGGAATCCGCCACGGCGCCGACGCGTTCAAGGCCGTCGCGCTCGGCGCACGCGCCGTGCTCCTGGGACGTCTCTATGTCTACGGGCTGGCGATCGCCGGCGAACAGGGAGTGCGCGACGTCGTGTCGAACTTTCTCGCGGATTTCGATCTCACCATGGCGCTTTCCGGCTACCGCAGCTGCGCGGAACTGGTTCCCGCCACGCTGCTCCGCGACGAAACGGCCTGATCCGGCCAGCGGGTCGCGCCGCGGCCCGGCATCTCGCCTTCGAATCCGGACCTAGGCTACTCCAACCGGCTGGGGCTTCAGTTCCGCTAGCCCGGCGGCAATGGTGGCTTCCAGGTCCGCGTGGGGCACCGGTGATTGCTGCGCCTTCCGGTAGAGCCGCACGGCTTCGGATTCGCGGAACAGTTGTTTGCCGCAGATCCGTGCGGCGGAGACCAGCGCGTTCACCGACGCGCGGTCGTTCGGATACGCCTCCGCCAGCTTCTGATATTCCTCCGACGCGCGTTCCCAGTTCTGCCGGCCCTCCTGGTATCGGCACAGTTCCATCCATACTGCTTTGTGCATCTTGCCGCCGCCCGCGCCGAGATATTCCTCGTAGCGTTCCCACGCCTGGTCCAGTTGCCGCGCGTTCACCAGCACGCGGCACAGCACGCCGAGTTCGTCGCGGTGTGCATTCATGTCCTGCTTCCGCCAGTAGAGATTCAGCAGCATGGCATGCGCTTCCACGTCGTCCGGCTTCTGGGCCAGGTGCTGTCTGAGCGAGGCGATGGCGCCTTCCACGTCGTCTCTGTCGATTGCGTCGGTGGCCGCAACCATGTGTTCACCGGCCGTCCAGGTGACCTTGGCCTCGATCTCCTGATTCGCTTTCTTCTCCAACCCCGTGGCCGCAAGCACCCAGGCCAGTCCCGCGCCCGCCGCGAACCCGCCGATGTGCGCCCAATGCGCCACTCCACTCGACTGTTTCAGGATCACGCCAAACAGGAATTCCTGTCCCAGCCAAAGCGGCAGCAGTGCGTAGGCCGGGGCGTCGAACTTGAACCGGATGACCCGGAAGCCCAGCAGGAAGAACCACATCATTCGGATCTTGGTTTTCGGGAACCGGAACAGGAATGCGCCCATCAGCCCGGCGATCGCGCCCGATGCGCCCAGCGAAGGAACCATGCTTCCGGAATTCACCACGCCGTGTGCCACCGTGGCCAGCAGTCCGCAGAGCAGATAAAACCCCGGGTAGATTACGCGGCCCCAGGTGTCTTCCAGGATCGTTCCGGCCAGCCACAGGAACCACATGTTGAAGATCAAATGCAGCCAGCCTCCATGGAGAAACATGGAGGTCACATACGAGACCAGTTTGGGGTCGGCCGGCACGTACGCGTAGTTCTGCAGCAGGGAGTGCCCGGTCTTGTCGGAAAACTGCTGGCAGAGCGTGTCCATTTCTCCCTGAAGCTCTTCGGGGTCTTCGACAAGCCGCATGCGCGCGTCCCAGCCGTCTTCCACGTCGCGATTGCCCGACTTCAGCTTTTCCAGGATTTCAGGATTGTCTTGCGCGAAGCTCTGGACGTAGCGCTGCGCGTCGTCCGTCATCCTCAGCTCGGGATGCGCGCCCCACAGCATCAGCAGGTGCGCCCGAGTCTCTCCGAGTTCTGCGGACTGCGCCTCGATAATCCAGTGTGTGCCCAGGAAAACCAGCACATTGAGGGCGATGATGGCGATCGTGATGTACGGCCAGCGGCGCCCCCTCAGGTTCTCATGCCCAATGGGAATCAGCATGGAAGCCTCCTCAGCTGCTGCCTCGGAGCGTCTCAGCGCGTTCTAGGGTCCGACCAGGAAGGGCGCCGAAACACTCGGGCCATAACCGCCATGGTTGGCGCGGCTCTGTACTCCGGCTATAGGACGGAAGTTCCAGACCCCAAAAAGTAACTACCGGAGTGCCGTGGGCACACCGGATAGCAATGCCGGATCAAAAGAGGCCGGGAACGAAGCGGGCCTTCGAGCCCATCGCGGCGCGATACTCCGGCTCCGCGAGTAGCACTTTTTCTTCCGCGGCCACCCGCCCGCGCAGCACCCAGGCGTGCACCGCGCTCCCGGCCAGCGCCGTGATCCAGGCGGTGTAAATGAGCGGCAGCGCCAGCATTTCCACGAACACTGCGGTGTAATTCGGATGACGTACCCAGCGGTACGGACCGTTGGTCACCACTCCTAGCCGAGCCGAGTCCATCACCTGAACGTTCCAGTGCGCGCCCAGCGTGCCGATCACCCACCAGCGCAGCGCGTTCGCGCCCAAAAACAGCGCGCCCATCATGGAACCCAGCACGGGATAGAACGGGCGTTTCAGGAAGACGGCTTCGGCCGCCGCGCCCGCAAGGACGCAGGTGTGCAGCACCACCATGGCCGGGAATTGCGGATCATCCGCCTTCCTCGCGCCTCGCTCGGCCAGTTCGCGCTGGTGGCGCTTCGAAACGCCCAGTTCCACGATGCGCAACGCGGCAACGATGGCCACGAGCGCGACGTACAGCTCGCGGCTCAGCTCCATTGCGCCAGCAGCATTTCCGCCGTAAATCCGGGACCGAACGCGGCCAGCAGCCCGTAGTCGCCGGCGGATAGTTTTCCGCTCGACAGCCAGTCGTGCAGCACGAACAGCACCGACGCGCTCGACAGGTTTCCGTAGCGCCGCAGCACGTCCCAGGAAGGCTGCGTGCGCTCGCGCGGCAGGCCCAGTTCTTCCTCGATGTAATGCAGCAGCTTCTGCCCGCCGGGATGCAGCACAAACGCTGCAATCTCCTCCTGCTTCAGCCCGTGCGAGCCGAGGAAAGACGTCACCAGCTCCTTGATTTTCCCGCGGATCAGGTCCGGCACGTCGCGCGAGAGAACAATGTGGAACCCGCTGTTCTTCAGGTCGAATCCCATGGCGCTAAGCGAGTCCGGGAATGTATAGCTTCGTGTGTCCAGCAGCCGCGGTCCCGTGGCATCATTCCCGCTCACCAGAGCCGCCGCCGCGCCATCGCCGAACAGGATGCTCGAAATCAGATTGGCCTGCGATATGTCGCGCCTCTGGAATGTGAGGCTGGGAATCTCCACGGAAATCACCAGCGCATTGGCCCCTGGGAACGCCCGCAGGAACTCCTGTGCGCGCGACAGGGCGGAGGCCCCCGCCGCGCAGCCCAACTCGGTCACCGGCAGCCTCCGCACGTCGCAGCGGAATCCCATGCGGTTGATCAGGTGCGCATCGAGCGAGGGAATCATGAAGCCCGTGCACGAGACGGTGATGATCAGGTCCACGTCGCGCGCGCCGCATCCCGCCCGCTTCAGGCACTCCTCCGCCACTTTTTGGCCGAGCGCCACGGAATGTTCGATGTAGTCCCGGCTCAGCTCCTCCAGCGGCCGCGGCTCCACGATGTACTCCACCGGATGGATGCAGAATCGCCGCTCGATCTGCGAATTGTCCACGATGGCCTGCATGGCTTCCAGCCGCACGCCCTGCAGTGGAAACACGCGGTCGAGGTAATAGAGCACGCTTTCGCGGGTAAGTTGGTGATTCGGAAGCGCGGTGGCGGTAGCGGCAATCGTCGCCCCCCCGCCGTTCTGCTGCGATTGATTTGAAAACGAGGAATTGGGCTTCACGCCTGCTCCGCACCCGGCCGGCTTTCCTCCGACCGCCGGTGGTCGGCCCGGGAGTGGTTCTCGATTGTACTCCTCTGGCTCCCTCCGGGCGCGGGGTGCCAGCCGATGGTAGCCGCTTCCGGGCCTTTCCTCTAGTCCTTCCTGAGAGGACAGGGAATCAACCTGGGTCTCGTTTCCAGTGTCCTAATGGGAATACACTGTAGAAACCACGGAGGGCTTCTGGTCGCCCTCCCGGGTTCGGACGAGAGGAGCCTTCGACATGTCGGAACGAGTGGCCGACAAAGTCCTCGCAGCCCTTGCCGCGGTGAAGCATGTGCCCCGTGAAACTATCTCGCTGGATAGCGCTCTGGCCGACCTGCATGTGGATTCCCTGGATACGATTACGCTGCTGTTCGAATTGGAAGAGCATTTTCACCTGACGCTTCCCGACGACGTGGTGCGTTCGCTGCGGACGGTGCGGCAGATTGTCGAGGCGATCGAGCGCATGCTCGCCTCGCCCGATCCGGCGACCGCCGCGAGCTCCGACTGATTCCGGCGTTGCCCTCCGATTCCAATTCCCGCCGCCGCGTGGCCGTCACTGGCCTTGGCATGATTTGCGCGTTGGGTCTCAACGCCGAGCAATGCTGGCGCGAGGTGGTGGCCTGCCGCTCCGGCATCCGGCGGCTCACCGCCGTGGATCCCGGCCTCCTGCGATTTTCCAATGCGGCGGAGGTGCCGGGTTTCGACCCTGTCGGCCATTTCGAACCGGCCCGGCTCGATCTGCTCGATCGCTTTTCTCAATTTGCGCTCGTCGCCGCGCGCGAAGCCGTTCGGCATGCCGGTGTCGATTTCACTCCAGCCCTTCGCGATGCCACCGCCGTGGTCACAGGATGTTGCCTGGGGGGACAGACGGCCGAGGACGCTGAGTTCGAGACGCTCTACCGCCAGGGGCGCAACCGCGTCCATCCCCTTACGATTCCGCGCACCATGGCAAACGCGGGCGCCAGTATGGTCTCCATGGAGTTCGGCTTTCGCGGCCCCGCATTCACCATTTCCACGGCCTGCTCTTCCTCTTCGCACTCCATCGGACTGGCCAGCCAGATGGTGCGTTCCGGAGCCGCGCAGATGGCCCTGGCCGGAGGAAGCGAGGCGCCCTTCAGTTACGGGCTGCTCAAGGCATGGGAAGCCATGCGCGTGATTTCCACGGACACCTGCCGGCCGTTTTCCCGCGACCGGCGCGGCATGATTCTCGGCGAAGGCGCCGCCATGCTGGTGCTCGAGCCGTTCGATGCCGCGCGTGCCCGCGGGGCGCGCATTCACGGCGAAGTCTTGGGATTCGGTATGTCCTCGGACGCGCATCATATTACACAGCCCTCCGCCGAGGGTGCCGCGCTGGCCGTTGCGGCGGCGCTTCGCGATGCCCAGATCTCCGCGGAGGAGGTTGGCTATATCAACGCCCATGGCACCGGCACCCCCGGAAATGATTCGACGGAAACGCGTGCCATCCGCCACGTGTTTGGCGCACATGCCGAGCGGCTGGCAGTCAGCTCCACCAAATCCCTTCACGGCCATGCACTGGGCGCTGCGGGAGCCCTGGAGGCAGTGATCACCATTCTGGCCCTCCGGGAGGGAATTGCCCCGCCCACCGCAAATTTCACTGAGCCCGACCCGGACTGCGATCTCGACGTTGTGCCCAACGCCTCCCGTCCGCTTCGCGCGCATTGCGCGCTTTCCAACTCTTTTGCTTTTGGTGGTCTCAACGCCGTACTCGCCTTCCGCGGGCCATCCACATGAACCCGCGTCCCATGATGACCGCCGCCACGCTGCTTCCCGCGATACTCTTCGCGAATCTGGCCGCGCTCTCCCTGGAGGCTCCCGCTCAGCCTGCGGGGCGGGTGGTGGCTCGCGCGGATGTCGCGGCACAGGAGCCCGGGGGGCAGCCGTCTTCCACCATGCCTCAACCCGCATGGGTGGCGGCGCCGGCCAACCCCATCGAGCTCGGCTATCACCTCATGTATCAGCTCAAATTCCAGCAGGCTCGCGAAGAGTTCTCTCAATGGGAAAAGCAGCACCCCGACGACCCAATTGGATATTGTTCCGAGGCGGCCAGCTTTCTCTTCGAGGAGTTCAACCGCCAGGGCGTGCTCACCTCCGAATTTTTTCTCGACGATAAGCGTTTGCTCGGCGGCATTCCCGGAAAGCCTGACGAGGGATTGAGCGCCTCTTTCCACGCCGCCGTCGACCGGGCTCAGAAGCTCGGTCAGGCGCGCCTGGATCGCGATCCCAAAGATTCCTCCGGACTGCTCGCGCTCACCATGACCAATGGCATGCTGGCCGATTTCGCAAGCCTCATCGAGAAGAGGCAGATGGCTACCCTGCATTTGCTCGGTGCCTCCGAAGACTACGCGCGCCGCCTGCTGGCCGTGGACCCCGGCGCCGGAGACGCCTACGTGGCCCTCGGAGTCTCCAATTACATCCTCGCCTGTCTTCCCGCTTATAAGCGCTTCTTCCTGCGCCTCGGCGGAGTGCACGGCGATAAATCGGTGGGAATGCACCAGCTCGAAAAAGCCGTGGCCAGCGGTAACTATCTTCAGCCTTACGCGGAGCTGCTGTTGGCGCTCACCAGTCTGCGCGAGAAGCAGCCTCAGCGCGCGCAGGCTCTGCTGGCCCACCTGTCATCGGAATTTCCCCAGAATCCGTTGTTCGCTCGCGAACTGGCCAAATTGGGTGCCCTGCGCGGACCGTGATCGCCGGCCGCCGCGCCGCTTCTCCCGGATCCTTCCTCCCTCGGCGTTCCTCGTCAGCACCTGCAATATCGCAGCGGAATGCAACCCCGGGTCTCGCCCCGGCAATCTAACTCGTGATGTCTGGCGTTGCGCCCGCCGACGCTGGAGATGGCTGCGCGTCAATGGGGGGCGGGCATGCAGGCTGCGTACAGGCCAGGATTTTCCAAAAAACACTTCTTTCGCGCTTGGAAGAACATTCTCGGCGGCAGCGCCCCGATTCTCTCCATCGAAATCACCCGCGAATGCCCGCTTCATTGCCCGGGGTGTTATGCCTATGGCGGAGATCATCTCGGCGGCGGAGTGACGCTACGCGAGCTGAACGACCGCCGTGGTGACGAGCTTGTCGACGGCGTGCTCTCGCTTGTACGGCGCCACCGCCCGCTGCACGTCTCACTGGTTGGCGGAGAGCCACTCGTCCGCCATCGCGAGCTGAGCCGGATTCTCCCCGTCCTGAGCCAGATGGGCGTCTTCACCATGGTAGTCACAAGCGCGATCATCCCCATCCCTTCCGAATGGACCGCACTCCCGCGGATCACCGTGGCCATTTCCGTTGACGGGCTGCCCGAGCATCACGACCTGCGCCGCGCCCCCGCCACCTACGAGCGCATCCTGGAGAACATCGGCTCCGCCCGCGTGAACATCCATTGGACCATCACGCGCGCAGCACTCTCTCGCCCCAGTTACGCCGAGGAATACATCTCCTTCTGGAATGCTCGCCCGGAAGTCAGTCTCGTATGGGCCAGCGTCTACACGCCGCAGCTTGACGAGTCCGCCCCGGAGATTCTCAATGCTGAGGACCGGCGCATCATTGTCGAGCGGCTCGCTCCCCTCCGCCGGCGCTATCCCAAATTTCTCTTCAATGACGCCATCGCCCGCGGATTCCTCCATCCGCCCCGCAACCCGGCGGATTGTCTCTTCGCGAAACTCTCCGTGAATTATTCCGCGGACTTGGAGAAGCAAGTGGAACCGTGCGTCTTCGGCGGCCGGCCGGACTGCAGCCAGTGCGGATGCGCCATCTCCGCCGCTCTGCATGGGGTCCGCACGGTACGAGTGGCCGGGCCCGTCACCATCGGCCATCTCGCGGCCGGCTCTATCGCCATCGGCTCCGCCTTCAACCGCCTGCGCTCCCCTGGCTCCAAACCCCGCCGCTGGCAGTCTGTCGAGCCGGCGAGAGCAGGGCACGGCTTGGTGCAGATTGGCTCATGAAACTCCGCGTGCAACTCACTTCTCATCGTGCCGCTTGCCCCCCGCCTTCCATTCCCCCATACTCGTTTGTTTAGTGCCTGGCTCCTCCAGGCCTCCACGCACATGAACAAACCAGCCCGATTTGCCGTTCTCGGTGCATTCCTGGCCGCAGCCTTGTCTGCCGCTCCTGCTTTGCCGCCGGGCGGCGGGCCCGCCGCGCCCGTGGATGCTCCCGCCGATCGTCTTCTCGACACGATGCAGTCCGAGCTTCTGCGCGCCTCCGCGCGTCTTTCGAAATCCGATCCACCCGCCTATTTCCTCAGCTACTCCACTTACGACGGCGACGTCGTGATGCTCTCGGCCTCCTACGGCAGCCTGCAGACTTCCTTCCAGTCGCGCTATCGCCGCGCGGGCGTGATCGTCCGCGTCGGTTCTCCCGAACTCGACAACACTCACGGACAAAATCGCCGCTCGGGCATCGTGCAGGGCGCGCTTCCGCTCGAAGACGACTCGGACGCCTTGGCCCGCAGCCTCTGGTGGCTCACCAATCGCGGTTACCGCACCTCGGCTCCCGCATTTCTCCGCGTCAAGACGGACACCGCCGTGCGCTCCGAGGAAGAGGACAAATCCCCCGACTTTTCCGCTGAGCCGCCCCAGGTCCACGTGGACCCGCGCATGCCTCCCCTGGGAGTGGATGTGGCTGCCTGGAAAGAAGCGCTTCGCCGCGATTCCGCGTGGTTCCGCCAGTATCCTGAAGTCTACGACTCGGAAATCATGCTTCAAGTTCAGAGCGCCGGTTTCCGATTCACCTCCACCGAGGGCAGCCGCCTTGCCGAGCCCAGCCACCTCGTCCGACTCGTCATCGAGGCCATGACGCGCGCCGACGACGGAATGGAATTGATTCGCGTGGAAACCTATCAGGCGCCCCAGGCCTCGGACCTGCCGTCGGAAGCCGTCTTGCATTCTGCCGTGGATAAAATCGCCGCTGACCTCAAAGCGCTCCGTGCCGCTCCCGTCGCCGAGCCTTTCGCTGGGCCCGCCCTGCTTTCCGGCCGCGCCGCCGCCGTTTTTTTTCACGAAGTCCTGGGCCACCGCCTCGAAGGCCATCGTCAGCGCGACGAACAGGAAGGCCAGACCTTCACCAAAAAAGTGGGACAGCAGGTGATGCCCGCGTTCCTCACGGTCGTTGATGATCCCACCGTCTCTTCCATGGCCGGCGAAAAGCTCAGCGGCAGTTATTCCTTCGACGACGAAGGCCAGCCCGCCGAGCGCGTCGAGCTTATCCAGGACGGCGTCCTTCGCAATTTCCTCATGTCGCGCATGCCCATCAAAGGTTTCGCCAAGTCCAACGGCCACGGGCGGGCCCAGGCTGGCCTGATGGCCACCGGCCGCCAGGGCAATCTGATTGTCACCTCCACAAACACCGTAAAGGAATCCGAGCTGCGTCAGCGCCTCATCGACGAGGTCAAGAAACAGGGCAAGCCCTACGGCCTTTATTTCGAGGATGTGCAGGGTGGCTTCACGCTCACCCAGCGTGGCATGCCTCAGGCCTTCCAGGTGCTCCCGGTCATCGTCTGGCGCGTATACCCGGACGGCCGCCCCGACGAACTCGTCCGCGGTGTGGACATTGTCGGTACTCCCCTCGCTGCGCTCAATCGCATCCTGGTCACCGGGGATGCCATGCACGTCTTCAACGGCATTTGCGGCGCTGAATCGGGCAGCGTTCCTGTTTCCGCCGTCGCTCCGGCCATGCTCTTTTCCGAAATTGAGGTGCAGAAGCGCGAGCATTCGCGTGAACGCCCGCCATTGCTCCCGCCCCCGGGGTTTGAAGGCAGGGGCGGCTCGCCCGCAAAGCAAGCTCTCGGCGCGGCACGGTCCAACACGGGAGGCACGCGATGAACGCCCGCCGTGCACTCTCGCTCTTGTGTTTTTCTGCGCTCTTCGTTTTCTTTTCCGCTGGCCTTTTGTTCGCAGGCGACGTTGTTCCTGCTCCTGCCGATACGCCGAAGCCTCCCGCTTCCGCCGATGCCGCCGCGGCAGCGGCCGATTCCGATCCCGTCCTCAAGGCCATGCGCGAGGAGCTGGAGCGTTCCAGAGCCAATCTGAGAATGGAGAATGTTCCCGCGCCGTTCTACATCGAATACCGCGTGGTCGATCTCGACGACTTTCAGTTGCAGGCGGAATTCGGCGCCACGCAATCCGAGCGCCGCACGCGCTTCCGATACGCGCGCGTGGTGGTCCGGCTGGGCGACTATCACCTCGATAGCTTCTTCGAATCCGGCAGCGGCGAAGCCACCACCATGCCGCTCGACGACGACTTGCTCGCACTTCGTCATGCCCTCTGGCTGGCCACCGACAGCGCCTATAAGTCCGCCACGGAAGCTCTCACCGCGAAAGAAGGCCTCTACAAGCGCTTCGCCATCGAGCAGACTGTGGACGATTTCGCCAAAGAGCCTCCCGTTCAGTCGCTCGGATCCCTCGCGCGACTCGACTTTGACGCCGCCAAATGGCGCCGCATCCTTGAATCCGCTTCCGCGCTCTACCGCGACTACCCGGAAGTGCAAGTCGTCGGCGCCGAGGCCCACTTCTACGTCTCGAATACCTATTACATCAATACGGAGGGCACCGTCCTGCGTCGCGGCCGTGCGTGCTACTCCGTCGCGGAGACCGGAAGCACCCAGGCGCCGGACGGCATGCGCATCGACCGCTCTCCCGGCGACGCTTTCGGCCAGCCTTCCGAGCTTCCTTCCCGCGATAAGGTCATGGCCGACATGCGCGAGATGCTCAAGAGCCTCACGGACATGCGCTCCGCTCCCATCGTCGAGGAGGAATACCGCGGCCCCGTGCTGTTCTCGAACGACGCCACGAACGACGTGGTCGAATCCCTTCTCGCTGTCAACGTGGTCGGCCGCCGTCCCCAGCCCACCGTTTCCTCCCGCACCGTCGGTGCGTTCTCGAGCAGCTACAAGAGCCGCGTCTTGCCCGACTTTCTTTCTCTCGTCGACGATCCCACGCAGGACACCTTCCTCGGCCACTCGCTCATCGGTAGCTATCCTGTCGATGACGAAGGCGTGCATGCAAAGGCCGTCGATATCGTGGACAAAGGCATTCTGGAAAATTTTCTCGTCGGCCGCCGTCCCATTCGTGGCTTCACCGAATCGAACGGCCATGGCCGTCTCGCGCAGGCCGGGCTCACCGAGCCCTCCATCGGCGTGCTCATGCTTCGCGCCGCCCAGCCGCTCTCCACCGATCAGATAACCCAGAAGCTGCTCGATCTCTGCCGCCAGCAGGAACGTCCCTACTGCTATTTTGTCCAGACACTCGGGCCCCGCCTTTCTCCTCGTCTCCTTTATCGCGTCTGGTCCAAGGACGGCCACCGCGAACTCGTCCGCGGCGCGGAATTCCAGGAACTGGACACGCGAAGCCTCCGCTCCGACGTGATCGCCGCCGGCAACGATTACCTCGTGAGCAATCGTATCGGTCCCACGCCTCGCACCATCATCAGTCCTTCGATCCTGTTCGATGAGCTCGTGGTCAAGCAGTCCGATCAGGCCAAGGAAAAGCTCCCGGAGTATCCTGCCCCGGCCCTTTCTCATCAGAACTGAGGAGCGTTCGAGTGCGAATCGCAGCCGCATCCGCGCTGGTTTTGCTCGCGGGATGGCTCCCCGCGGCGCTCGCGGGCAATCCCGGCGATACGCCGCGCGTGCCCGTGGTCGTCGAGCTGTTCACCTCCGAGGGCTGCTCGGATTGTCCTCCTGCGGACGCGCTGCTGGCCCAACTCGACCAGAAGCAGCCCGTTCAGGGCACCATGGTCATCCCCCTCGAAGAGCACGTGGACTATTGGGACAGCCAGGGATGGCGCGACCCCTTTTCCTCCGCGATTTTCACGGACCGCCAGCAGGTGTATGCGCAACGCTTCGGCAGTACGCCCTACACGCCGGAGATGGTTGTCGCTGGAAAGACGGGTTTCGTCGGCAGCCGGTCGAGCACAGCGCTACAGGCCATCGCCGCCGCCGGCCAGATTCCGCAGGCCGCGGTTGCTCTCACCGTTGGCCCCGGAAAGGACGCGGAGTCCATCGTCGCCTCCGTTCGTCTGGATTCGTTTCCCCCCGGCATCCGCGACAAAGCCAATGTCCGCCTCGCCGTCACCGAAGACGATCTCTCATCCCAAGTAGGCGCCGGAGAAAATGCCGGACGCCATCTCGTCCATCGCGCTACCGTCCGGAAGTTCGTTTCCGCCGGCCATGCCGAGCCGGGCAAGCCGTTTTCCGCTGACGTGAAGATCGGTCTCGATCGCGGCTGGAAACGCGCGAATCTCCACGTCGTCGTATTTCTCGAAGACCACTCCACCGGCCAGATCTTCGGCGCTGCCTCCGCTCGCCTCGCTCCCTGAACCGCCCTTCGGCCTGATGGCGGGCGGGTGCCCCACATCCCGTCGTTGCATGTGCGGCCTTTTCCTCTGTCCAAGCATTCCATTGTCCATACTATTTACTCATTGACAATGGTAGATGACTCGTGATAAAGTCCGCGCGGGTCGCTATTGATGACCGCCGCCACACCAACCCGTGCTAACTCACGCAGAATGTGCAGATACACGGCGCCTGCAAAATGGCATCTTGCAAGTTCTTTCGAATGTGCAGATACAAAAGTACTTCGCATCTGCACATTCCACAGCTACTTAAACTTGTTTGTTTTCAACGCGCACCCGCCTCATTCCGAA
>Ga0335085_10012300_pt1 | contig 12611 bp, 9 predicted proteins | sample Lox_Sample_45_FD_206712 | JGI IMG/M metagenome (GOLD analysis project Ga0335085, IMG submission 206712) | Soil microbial communities from Loxahatchee National Wildlife Refuge, Florida, United States - Lox_Sample_4.5 | ecosystem: Environmental > Terrestrial > Soil > Wetlands | place: USA: Florida...
CCTCGGCTGCGATCTCGACCCCCCTGTTCATCGGCCCGGGGTGCATGACGATGGCATGCCCAGGCAGCCGCGCCATCCGCGCGGCGTCCAGCCCGTAGCGGCGGCTGTACTCGCGGACGCTGGGGAAGTACGCGGCGTTCATCCGTTCCTGCTGCACCCTGAGCATCATCACCACGTCGCTCTTCGACAGTTCGCTGTCCAGGTCGTAGCTGACGGCGCAGGGCCAGCTGCCCACCGCCAGCGGCAGCAGCGTGGGCGGCGCGGCCAGCGTCACCTCGGCGCCGAGGGTGCTCAGCAGCAGCACGTTGGACCGGGCGACCCGGCTGTGCAGCACGTCCCCGACGATCGTCACCCGGAGGCCGTCAAGCCCGGCGCCACGCGCCCCGGCCGCTGCTGTTCCCCTGAGCCTGCGCCGGATGGTGAACGCGTCGAGCAGGGCCTGCGTGGGGTGCTCGTGGGTGCCGTCGCCGGCGTTCAGCACGCTGCCCCGGACCCAGTCGGCCAGCCGGTGCGCCGCGCCGGACGCCCCGTGCCTGATGATCACCGCGTCCGCGCCCATCGCCTCCAGCGTCAGCGCGGTGTCCTTGAGGCTCTCGCCCTTGGCGACGCTCGATCCCTTCGCCGAGAAGTTGATCACGTCGGCGGAGAGCCGCTTCGCCGCCGCCTCGAACGAGATCCTGGTCCTGGTCGAGTCCTCATAGAACAGGTTGACCACGGTCCGGCCGCGCAGCGTGGGCAGCTTCTTGATCGGCCGGTCGGCGAGGCTGGCGAGTTCCTCCGCGGTATCCAGGATGAGTACCGCGTCGCCCCGGCTGAGGTCGGCGGCCGAGATCAGGTGGCGCTTCACGGCTTCCCCCCTTCACCGCTGATCGTCACGCTGTCCTGCGCGTCTACCTCCGTGAGCAGGACGTGTACCACCTCGCGCTGCGAGGTGGGCAGGTTCTTCCCCACGTAGTCGGCCCGGATCGGGAGCTCGCGGTGGCCGCGGTCGACCAGGACCGCGAGCTGGACCGAGCGTGGCCGGCCGAGGTCGTTCAGGGCGTCGAGCGCGGCGCGCACCGTCCGGCCCGAGTACAGCACGTCGTCGATCAGGACGACCGTCTTGCCGTCCACCCCGCCGGGGGGGAGTTCGGTCCGGCCCAGCGCGCGGGCCGGATGAAGCCGCAGGTCATCCCGGTGCATGGTCACATCGAGGGAGCCGCAGGGGACGTCGAGGCCCTCGAACTCGCCGATCCGCGCCGCGAGGCGGCGTGCCAGTGGCACTCCGCGCGTCGGGATGCCGAGCAGGATGACCCCGTCACCGCCGTGCGTCCGTTCCAGGATCTCGTGAGCGATCCTGGTCAGCGCCCGCCTGATTTCCTCGGGGTCGAGCACCGCGAGGCCATCACGCCCCGCGACCGGATTACTGGCCGCGCACATAGAAGCGACCTCCTTCCCCGCCTCACCGGACGGTCCTTAAAGGATGTCTACGCTGAGGATCATACGGGGAGTTACCGCCGGTGCTGGCAGCTTTGCACCCAGCCGGCTAACATGTGATTTACATCACACAGGAAAGAGTCCGGCGGAACATGACGAGAGATGACTATATGGCGGCAACACGCCCGCAGCGACGGGAAACCTGATTTCAGCTAGGTTCTCGCCCGCCGGCGGAGGGTACATAGTGATCCGGGAGAGCTAGCCGGTTACCGGCCGAGTTAAGCCAGTTTTTTCCATTCGGCTTGACCTTATAGCGCTCGCCGCCTACCGTCACTGAGCGTAACCGTTACCGTAAGCGACGACTGGCCGGGGAACCGAGGAAAGCATGCCATCTGAGTACGCCAAGACCCTTGGCGCGCGGCTGCGCGCCATCCGCACGCAGCAGGGCCTCTCGCTGCACGGAGTCGAAGAGAAGTCCCGTGGCCGCTGGAAGGCCGTCGTGGTGGGCTCCTACGAGCGCGGCGACCGGTCGGTGACCGTCCAGAAGCTCGCCGAACTCGCCGAGTTCTACGGCGTCCCGGTATCCGAGCTGCTGCCCGGCGACGCCACGCCCACGCCGCTGGTGCCCACGCCCAAGCTCGTCATCGACCTAGAGCGGATGGGCCAGCTGCCCAAGGAAAAGGTCGGCCCGCTGGCACGCTACGTCGCGACCATCCAGAGCCAGCGCGGTGACTACAACGGGCGCGTCCTTTCCGTACGGCACGAGGACCTCCGCTCGCTGGCCGTCATCTACGACAAGTCCCCGGCGGACCTCACCGAGGAACTCATCAGCTGGGGCGTGCTCGACGCCGACGCCCGCGGCGCGATGGAAGGGTTCTTATCCTCCAGGTCCGCTAGCCTGCCGGCCTGAGCGGGAGCGGAGACTGCACCTCCACGCCGAGTGCGGTCTCCGCCAGTGACAGGAAGGTCTCCGCGTCCCGCAGCAGGTCATCGGCCTCCCGGGCCGACGCCGCGCGCGGCAGCCCCGCTTCGGCGGCGGCTCGCTTGCCCGCCCCGGCCGCGAAGTAGGCGGCCCACTCGGTAAGCGCGGGCTCGACCTGGGGCAGCAGCTCCCACACGCTGTGCGGCTTCCTGCGCCGCGTCCGCGGCTCGCCCCGCGCCGCCACCACCGCCGCTGCCGCCCGCAGCGCCGCCAGGTGCGCCGTGACATACCGGGCGCCGGGCGCCGATTCATCGGCCGCCTCCGCAAGCCCCCGCCGCGCGGACTGGAGCATGCTGAGCACGGTCGGTGCCACCCCAGGATGCCGCGGGCTCACATCACCCAGGCCCATCCGCATCTCTGCTGCGTTCACCATCGCTCCTCATCTCCTCTTCTGGCCCGGCCAGGCGAGACGCTTCCTCTCACCTCACCCGGCCGGCGTTGCTCCATCTATTCGAACCTAAATTCGTTCGAATGTCCAGTCGTATTCGATGTCTGTTCGAAGATAGCGCGGAGGTCTGACATTCTGGGCGCACCGAACGGCCGCGGGACCGCGGCCGGACCGTTGAGGCTTCGGGGCGGCCAGGGCCACTGAGACCCTGATGGGTTCTCCCGGTCACCGGCCCGGCGGCCGGCCCGCCAGCACGCCACCCAGGCAAGGCCGTGACCCTGGGACGAGAGTATGAGGCGGGCAGGGAACTCAGCCTGGGGTGGGTCTCGTTGTGCGGAAAGGCTTTCCTGGGACGATTGGGGCACTCGGGAGGAGCGGCGCGGTCTATAGTGCCGAGAGATCCGTTGAGCCCGGATTCTCCCCGATCTGCCCCTAGGGCGGGGGCGTGAGGGGCTTACCTGGCACGTGGCGAAAGGGGTCGCGGCGGCTGGGTGCGCGTGCTGGCACGCGCGGCCGATCAGGCGCGTTGTACTGACACCGGACCGGGAACGGGGGCGATTTGCGCGCAACGCGACTGTTTGTGCGGAGGGATATGCCGGACTTGTATTTCAATCGCGTGCCATCTCTACCCGCCACCGACGACCGGAGCGGGAGACCACTCACCGAGGACCTGAGCCCCGGCTCAGACGACGGCGAGGACATCGCCTGGGATGCTGACACGGCCGAGGCTGGCGAGGTGCCCGCGGTAGCCGGGGCCGGATCCGGGACGCACCCGGCCGGGGCTGAGCCGCGCGACGGCGAGGCCAGCGCCGGGCCGGAGATGGCCGGGCCGGACGGCGAAGAGGAGTTCACCGAGGCCGATGTCGCGTTTCTTTCCGCTCCGCAGAAGGCGAACGCCACGGTCGCCGCGAACGGGACCGTAGCCGAGGACGTACCAGGACCGGACGCCGCGCCTGCGATCGGCGAGTCGGGCCGGTGGTTTCGGCCGGCCAAGGCCAAGAAGACGTACGTGCCGATCCCGCCGGAGGACCAAGACGACAGTACCGGGCTCGACGTCGCCCCGGCGGACCCGGAACCGGATGGCGCCGCGGCAACGGAGGATCCTGCGGCACCGGGCGACGCAGCGGCGACGCAGGATCCTCCGGTACAGGGCGCGGGGCCCGTGGCGAGCACGCCATCTGGCCCGGCAGAGGCAGAGGCAGAGGCGGGCGCGGACGGGGACGCACCTGCGGCTGACTGGGCAAGCCGGGAGCAGCCGGAGTGGGTGGGCCCGCAGGAGGGCTGGCCGGCCGAGGTGTGGATGCCGCCGTACCAGGCTGCGGGGCCGGCTTCCTTGGCTGCGGGGCCGGCTCCCTTGGCTGCGGGGCGGGCCGGGCTGGCGCCGTCGCCGGAGGGGCCGGTGCTGGCGCCGGGCGGCCGCCGGGTCTCCCGGCGGAGGATGCTGCAGGCCGGCCTGATCGGCGGCGCGGGGGCGGCGGCGCTGCTCGCGCTGGCCGGCGGGATCACGCGGACGGATAAGCAGGCCGCCGGCCTCGCCTTCTCGATGAACACGAACTGGCTGTTCGGCGGGCGGTACACGGCCGGCTCGGAGACCAGCTCCTACGATGACAGCAACTTCGCACCGGTCACGGTGCCGCACACGGTCGTCCCGCTGTCCTGGAAGGACTGGGACTACCTCGCCTGGCAGCAGGTATGGATCTACCGGCGGCACTTCAACGGGGCCGGGCTGCTCGACCCGCACCGCCCGGGCAACCGGATCCTCGTCGACTTCGACGGCGTCATGGTCAACGCCACGGTGAGCGTCAACGACCAAGTGGTCGCCACCCACCAGGGCGGGTACCTGCCCTTCTCGGCCGAACTCACCGGCACGGTCACCGGCGCCGGCAACCTGCTTTCGGTCGTGGTGGACTCGCGCTGCCTTTCTGTGCCGCCGGTCGGCATCGGCCGCGGGCCGGGCAGCGTGGACTTCTTCCAGCCCGGCGGCATATACCGGGATGTGCGGCTGCGGGTACTCCCCCAGGTGTTCCTGGCCGACCTGTTCGCCCGGCCCGCCGACGTATTGGGGACCCAGCCTCGCGTCGACATCGAGTGCACCCTCGACTCGGCCGCGACCAAGCACTCCGAGGGCACCCTGCTGGTCCAGCTGTTCGACGGTCAGCGGCGGATCGCGGCGCAGACCGTAGCGGTGGCGGCCGGCTCGCCGGGGACCAGCACCGCCCGGCTGAGCCTGACCGGGTTCGGGCCGGTCAGCCTGTGGTCGCCGGACAGCCCCAGGCTGTACACGGTCCAGGCCACGCTGAGTTTCCCCGGCATCGGCAGCCACACGCTGTCCCGGCGGATCGGGTTCCGCGAGGCGTCCTTCCGCCCCGACGGCTTTTTCCTGAACGGGAAGCGGCTGCAGCTGTTCGGCCTCAACCGGCACCAGCTCTACCCGTACGCCGGCATGGCCATGGGCGCCAGGGCGCAGCGCAAGGACGCCGAGATCCTCAAGAACGAGTTCAACTGCAACATGGTCCGCTGCTCGCACTACCCGCAGTCACCGGACTTCCTCGACGCGTGCGACGAACTCGGCCTGCTGGTCTGGGAAGAGGCGCCGGGCTGGCATAACGTGAGCACCATGGCGGCCTGGCAGGACGCTGTGGTACGGGACGTCAGGGACATGGTGATCAGGGACCGCAGCCGTCCCTCGGTGATCATCTGGGGCACCCGGCTGAACGAATGCAAGAACTTCCCCGGGCTGTGGGCCGCGACCAGGCAGGCCGCGCGGGAGCTGGACGGCACCCGGCCGAGTTCCGGCGCGATGGCCTTCCACGAGGACGGCACCTGGGAGGAGGACGTCTTCGCCTACAACGACTACGGGACCAAAGACAAGACCGGGGACGTCGCGCTCAAGCGGCCCTTTCCCGGGGTGCCCTACATGGTCTCCGAGGCGGTCGGCGTGGAGGCGGTCCAGCCGCAGCACTTCGCCTGGACAGACCCGCCGGGCTGGCTGGCCCGGCAGGCCGCCATGCACGGCCAGGCGCAGAGCCAGGCGCGGTCCAACCCCGCGTACGCCGGCCTGCTGGCCTGGGCCGGCTTCGACTACGGCTCGCTGCTCGGCCCGGGCCCGTACGACATCAAGTGGGCCGGGGTGGCGGACGGCTTCCGGGTACCCAAGCCCGGCGCCGCCATCTACCAGGCCCAGGGCGACCCGGCCGTGCGGCCGGTCATCGTCCCGGTGTTCTTCTGGGAGGCCACCGGCGCGGTTCCCGCACCCGATCAGATCGCCATGATCGCCAGCAACTGCGAGCGGCTCGAGGTCTTCATCGGCGGAACGCGGGTGGCCAGTGCGCAGCCCGCCACGAGCTCCCCGCTGTACGGCGGCCTGGCCCATCCGCCCTTTCTCGTCCGCCTCCCCAAGCGCCTGCCGGAACCCCCTCCGGATCTGCTCATCCGGGGTTTCGCCGGCGGCCGGCCGGTGGCGCAGGTGCGGATGTCGGCCCACCCGGGCGGCGATGCCCTCGCCATGGCGGTGGACGACACGACCATCTCCGCCGATGGCTCCGACGCGACCCGGGTGGTGTTCCGCGCCATCGACGCCTTCGGCAACCAGCGCAGGTACCGCAGCGGCCAGGTCGCCCTGACCCTGTCCGGGCCGGCCACGCTGCTGGGCGACAACCCCTTCGAGTTCGGCCAGTACGGCGGGCTCGGCGCGGTCTGGATCCGCTCGCTGGCGGGCCAGCCGGGGGCGATCACGCTGACCGCGAGCCATCCGCTGCTCGGCCAGGCCGAGGTGCAGGTCAGGTCGGCCGCGGTGGATAACACAAGCGAGCTGGGCTGATGGTCACGCGGCGCTCCTGGCACTTGTTCGGGGCGAGGAACCAGGCCCGTTCGGGATCATCTCCGGCAGCGGTCACGGCCGGCGAGCTGAGCCCGGTCGAGTTCATCGCCCGGCTCGACCAGCTGGTCGCGGTGTACGCGGCCGCGATGCGCCCGGCGCCCGAGCTGCTGGCGGGCCGGCGGACGATCATGGCCGGGCACGCCGGCAACCCGGGGTTCCGCGCGCTGGCCGTCACCGACGACGGGACCGGCGAGACGGTCGGCTTCGGCTACGGCTTCCACGGCGCGGCCGGCCAGTGGTGGCACGACACGGTGAGCCGGGCGCTGGGCGCCCGCAACGGCGACCGAGCCGCCGCGGCCTGGCTCGACGACTCGTTCGAGGTCGCGGAGCTGCACGTGGTGCCGGGCCACCAGGGTCACGGCGTGGGCGCCGGGGTCCTGCTGCGGCTGACCGCCGGGCGGCCGGAGCGAACCGCCTTGCTGTCTACCAGGGATGCCGACACGCCGGCGCGGCGGCTTTACCGCGGGACCGGCTTCACCGACCTGCTGACCGCGTTCCGCTTCTTCCCCGGCGGCGAGCCGCCCTACGCGGTGATGGGCGCCGAACTCCCGCTCCGGACCCGTCCCGCGCGGTCGTAGAGACCGAGCCGCTGGTAGATCTCGCGGGTCGCGCGGGACCAGTTGAGCGTGTAGAAGTGCAGCCCGGGCACGCCCTCGGCGAGCAGCCGCTCGCACAGGCGAGCCGCGTAGTCCACGCCGATCTCGCGCACCGCGGCCCGGTCGTCCGCCACCGCCTGCAGCCTGTCCCACAGCTCGGTGGGCACCCGGCAGCCGCCCAGCTCGATGGCCTTCTCGATCACCCGCAGGCTGGTGATGGGCATGATGCCCGGGATGATCGGCACGTCGCAGCCGGCCGCCGTGACCCGGTCTCGCAGCCGCAGGTAGTCCTCGGGGTAGAAGAACATGTTGGTGATGGCGAAGTCCGCCCCGGCCCGGCACTTGGCCACGAAGTGGCGCACGTCCGTCTCGGGATCGGGCGAGCGCGGGTGCTTCTCCGGGAACGCGGCCACCCCGACGCAGAAGTCGCCGGCCGACCTGATCAGCCGGACCAGCTCCGCCGCGTATCTCAGCCCGTCGGGGTGCGGGACCCAGTCGGCGTTCGGGTCGCCGGGCGGGTCACCGCGCAGCGCGAGCACGTTGCGCACCCCTACCGCCGCATAGGACCCGATCACCTGCCTGAGCTCGGTCACCGAGTGGTTCACCGCGGTGAAGTGGCCGACCGGGGTCAGCGTGGTCTCCTCGGCGATCCGGCCGGTGACCCGGACCGTTCGGTCCCTGGTCGACCCGCCGGCCCCGTAGGTCACCGAGACGAAGGTGGGCCGCAGCGGCTCGAGCTGCCGGATCGCCCGCCAGAGCTGCGCTTCCTCGGCCTCGGTCTTGGGCGGCATGAACTCGAACGAGAACGCCTGGCCGCCGGACGCGAGCAGGTCGCGGATCAGCGGAGGGTGCGGCGGGCCCACGGCCCGCCCGGGCCCTGGTCGCGCGGTCCGGTGCGGTCGTGGCGGGCTCGGCGGCATGCCGTCAGCCTAGCCCGTCCGGTTAGAACGCGAGTGCCTGCGCGCGCCGGTTGACTTCGGTGCCGCGGTGCTTGACGATCGCGTCGATCGGCGTGCCGGGCAGCGAGTCGTCGGCCGTGAACAGCCAGCGCATCGCCTCCAGGTCATCGAAGCCGCAGTCGAAGAGCAAGGTCAGCGTCCCGCACAGGCCCTTGACGATCTGGGAGCCGTCCAGGAAGGCGGCCGGTACCGCGGCCGTCCCTTCGGGACGGGTCACGGCGAGGAGTTTGCGGTCGCGCAGCAGCTGCTTCACTCGCCCTGGCGGAATGCCGAGCCGGGCGGCTACCTCGGTGAGTGACAGCCATTCGCCGACGAGAGCGTCGGTCGCGGGGTCGATCTGTGCCACGCAACCAATGTCCCACGCCGGGGGTTCTTCCAAACCCCCCTCGTTAACGAGGAATGAACAGCTATCGATTGCAATTTGCCCGGCCTGCCCGGACCTTAGGTGAGGACGGTCTCCTTGACGGGGATGGCGGGGTCGGTGAGGCGGGAGACGTCTACCGGGGCGGCGGAGGCGATGAGGCGGCGGCCTTGGAGCATGTCGCGGGGGCGGTCGACGGTCAAGATGGCGACCAGCCGGCCGGCCGCCAGCCAGCACGCCGACCAGGTGGGTTCGGCCGGGTCGCCGCGCCACAGCAGGCTCTCCGCACCGCCATGGTGGCCGACGTACTGCACCATCCGGCCGAACTGCTCGGACCAGAAGTACGGCACCGGGTCGTAGGCTTCGTCCCCGCCGAGTACGTTGCCCGCGATCACCTCGGGCTGGTGGAGGGCCACGTCCCAGTGCTCCACCCGCAGCCGGCGGCCGAACCGCCGGGACTCGAACGAGGCGCAGTCCCCCGCCGCGAAGACCCCGGGCCGGGAGGTGCGCAGGCCGGAGTCGACGGCCACGCCGTTCTCCATTCGCAGGCCGGAGCCCTCCAGCCAGCCGATGGCCGGGCGCACGCCGACCGCGGTGACCACCTCGTCCGCCTCGACGTGGCCGCCGCCGGCCAGGTCGAGCCCGCCGGGCCGGACCGCCTCGACCGCGGTGGCCACCCGCAGGTCCACCCCGGCCGCGGCGTACCAGCGGGCGGTCTGGGCTCCGAGCGGAGCGCCGATCGCCGCGGCCAGCGGCGCGGGCCCGGCCTCCACCACAGTGACCTGGCTTCCGTGGGCGGCCGCCGCGGTGGCCAGTTCGGCACCGATCCAGCCGGCTCCCACGATGGCCAGCCGCAGAGGTATCCGGCGCTGGCCGGGCATGAGCAGGTCGCGCAGGGCCAGCGCGTCGTCGTAGGTGCGCAGGAAGCGCTGCCGCCCGTCGCCGGGCAGTGCCACCGGCAGCGCCCCGGTCGCCAGCACCAGATAGTCGAAGGGATACGCGCCGCGGCTGGTGATCAGCTCGTCGCCAAGCCCGGTGGCGGCCTCGTCCGGCCGGAAGTCCACCTCGAGCGCGGCGAAGTCGGCCTTCAGCGACGGGTCGAGGCCGGGCTCGGCCAGGAACTTCTTGGACAGCGGCGGCCGGTCGTACGGCGGTCGCGGCTCGGCCCCGACCAGCGTGATCGGGCCCGCGAAGCCGCGCTCACGCAGCTCCTCCACCGTCCGGAACCCGGCCAGGCCCGCGCCGGCCACCACTACCCGCCCGCTCTCGGTCATAACCGCGAGATTACGCCTGGGCCGGACGGGGCCCGGCCCGGTCCTTTGGGGTCCTGCCGCTGCGGCCGGTCCCATATGATGTGCCGAACGGGCCGAGGTAGCCGCCTCAGCGACCACTTCGAGTCTCGCCTGGCCGCCGGGGACACCATGATTAACACGCCGGATAGGCAGAACAACCGTAAAATCGTCGCGATGGACGATACCCTGACCGATCCCCTCACCGGGCGCCTGCTCGACGGGCGCTACGCGGTGACCGCGCGCATCGCGCACGGGGGGATGGCCACGGTCTACCGGGCCACCGACACGCGGCTTGACCGCGAGGTGGCGCTCAAGGTCATGCACGCCGAACTGGCCAGGGACGAGGAATTCGTCCGCCGGTTCATCGGCGAGGCCAAGTCGGTGGCGCGGCTGTCGCACCAGAACGTGGTCGCCGTCTTCGACCAGGGTGCCGACGGCCCGTACCTGTACCTGGCGATGGAGTACGTGCCGGGGCGCACGCTCAAGGAGCTGCTCAGGGACAGCGGCCGGTTCCCGCCCGCCGCGGCGCTCGAGATCATGGCCGGCGTGCTCGACGGGCTCGCGGCCGCGCACGCCTCGGGGATCGTGCACCGTGACGTCAAGCCCGAGAACGTCCTGCTGACCGCCGACGGCCGGATCAAGGTGGCGGACTTCGGCCTGGCCAGGGCGCAGTCGGCGGCCGGGCACACCCGGGCCGGGCTGCTCATCGGTACGGTCGCGTACGTGCCGCCGGAGCAGGTGACCGGCGGGACCACCGGCCCGCGCGGAGACGTCTATTCGGCCGGCGTGATGCTGTTCGAGCTGCTCACCGGCCGGCTGCCGTTCACCGGCGACACCCCGCTCTCGATCGCCTACCAGCACGTCAACACCGACATCCCGGCGCCGTCCGCGATGGCGCCCGGCATCCCGGCCCCCGTCGACCAGCTCGTGCTCGCGGCCACCAGCCGGGATCCGGCCCGGCGCCCCGCCGACGCAGGCGAGTTCCTGCGCGCGGTTCATCAGGTCCCAGGGGGGTATGGGGGGGCGGGCAGCCCGGGGGTAAGCGCCCTGATGGGGGTCGGCGTCCAGGGCCTGGGCGAGGCGCCATGGCTGGACCTGAACGCGCCCGCGGTGACCGACGGGCGGTGGGCGAGTCAGTTCAACGGCGGCGGGCACGAGGATTCCCACACGCTCGTCGTGGACCGCGAGGACGGCGGCGGGCGCCACCATATCGGCCATATCGGCCGCGAGCCGTTCCTCGGCCGCTGGCTGTTCGGCCCGCGGCTGCTCATCGTGGTGCTGGTCGTCGCGCTAGGCCTGGGGCTCGGGTTCGGCGGCTGGTGGCTCTTTTCCGGCCGGTTCGCGCACGTGCCCGTGGTGGCCGAGGACAGCGTCGGCCAGGCCACCGCCATCTTGACCGGCGACGGCTTCATCGTCAGGCAGGGTGCCCGGGTGCACAGCAACACCGTCCCCAAGGGCAAGGTGGTGGGTACCAGCCCGGCCGGGCGGGTGTCCAAGGGCACCACGATCACCCTGCTGATCTCGAGCGGGCCCTTCACCTCCGTGGTGCCCGACGTGCGCAATGACACGCAGGCCGCCGCGCAGGCCGCCCTGGCGCACAGGCACCTGGTCTCAACCGTCCAGAAGGTGGGCGCGAACGCCCCGGTCGGCACGGTGGTGGGTACCAGCCCGCCGGCCGGATCGACCTGGCCGCAGACCAAGACGGTCACGATCCTGGTCGCGGCCGGACCGCCGCTGCCCGATTTCACCGGGCAGAGCATCGACGCGGTCCGGCAGCTGGCGAGTCAGAACAACGTGAAGCTGCAGGAGGAGTCGGACACCAACAGCCAGGAGCCCGCGGGCACCGTCGTCAGCCAGGAGCCGGCCGCGGGCGCCATGTTCCAGCCGGGCCAGACCGTGGTCGTCCGGGTATCCACTGGTCCGCAGCTGGTCAACGTGCCCGACCCGATCGGCATGGACGCACGTGATGCCACCCAGCTGCTCGAGAACGCCGGATTCCAGGTCAAGATAAACAGGTTCGGCTTCAGCAACAAGGTATGGGACTACAGCCCGGTGGGCCAGGCGCCGCCCGGCAGCATCATCACCCTCGAAGTCGGTCCCTTCTGATCCCCGGCCGTGACCGCGTGCGCTACCATGACCGTCATGCGTCAGCAGTTCTGGTTTTGGTTTGGCTACCGGTCCGGGTCCCGGACGGTCGCCCGCCAGGTGCTGCACTGACAGAAGCGACCTAACGGGAACCCCGGGCCAGGCGGCCCGGGGTTTTCTTTATGACTGGAGGCGGACGAGATGGTCGTGGTGATGACGGCGGAGGCCGGGGAAACGGAAATCGACGGCGTCGTCGACCGGGTTCGGTCGGCCGGCGGCGACGCCTTCGTGAGCCGCGGCATGTCCCGGACGATCGTCGGCCTGGTCGGCGACGTGGATCACCTGGACACGCTGAACCTGCGCGGCATGCCGGGGGTCAGCGACGTGGTGCGGATCTCCTCGCCGTACAAGCTGGTGAGCCGGGAGCACCACCGGGAGCGCTCGGTCATCAGGGTGGCGGGCGTCCCGATCGGGCCGGACACGCTGACCGTCATCGCCGGGCCGTGCGCGGTCGAGACGGCCGAGCAGACGATGGCCGCCGCGCTGATGGCCCGGGCCGCGGGCGCGTCGCTGCTGCGCGGCGGCGCGTACAAGCCGCGCAGCTCGCCGTACGCGTTCCAGGGCCTGGGCGAGGCCGGGCTGAAGATCCTCA
>Ga0335085_10012301_pt1 | contig 12611 bp, 15 predicted proteins | sample Lox_Sample_45_FD_206712 | JGI IMG/M metagenome (GOLD analysis project Ga0335085, IMG submission 206712) | Soil microbial communities from Loxahatchee National Wildlife Refuge, Florida, United States - Lox_Sample_4.5 | ecosystem: Environmental > Terrestrial > Soil > Wetlands | place: USA...
TGGGGGCAGAAAGTCGTTCAGTTCCTCATAAAAGCGCAATTGCACCGATGGCATGGGCGGACCTGTGGATACGTTGGCTAGCTGCTGCGTTGGGCCGGGCATGACTCCGGGCATAAATGCAGACTCCGGGCATCAGTATAGAGATTTCGGGCATGAGTATAGACCCGGGGCATCAGTATAGGCCCGGGGAAATGCGGAACTTGTGCCGTGCTTCTGTAATCAGACACATATGGCATGATGCAGCCGGACGCAACAGTTTTCCACACATACCGGAAACTGAAAGGAGGTTGTCATGAGCACTCCGAAACGCTTTGACATCGAAGAAGTGAAAATCTCTTGCCTTGTATGCCTCAAGGAGATCCCGTTAAGCGCGGCCCTGACGCCGGAAGGCGGGGATTATATCGGCCAATTCTGCGGAATCGAGTGTTATGAGCTATTCACCGCGAAGCATAAACCCGACTCCCCGAAAAATCCCAAAAACAAAAGCAAGGCACAGGACCCGCGGAAACAATAAGGGGCTGACTCCCACTATCCTGTTAATCGGATGAATATCGGTCCGGGGCGGTGGATTGCGGTTCAATTCGCATCGGCAGGCTTCGCCCGCGTCTTGGCGGCAATGTAGTCGCCGTGCGAGATGTGCAGCAGGTCGGCCATCTTGCGCATCAAATGATTTTCATGTGCGCTGATTATCTTGTCGGCGTAGGCGACTTGCCACATGTATTCGATGATGCGGATCTTTTCGGGCAATTTCAGTTCGCGGTTGATCAGCGAGGTGAATTGATGAAAATCGTTGGCATTCTTTACCGTCCTCAGGCCCCGTTCCGACAGCAGCGCCACTTCCGCATCGGTCAGCAAAAATCTTTCCTTGAGGATCCTGAGCACCGTGGCCTGCTCTTCGGCAGTGCTTTCGGCATCCGAGCGCATCACCTCGATCAGCAGCACGGCAGTGGCCAGCTGCAGCGTGTATTCGGGATGGGCGTCGACCCGTTCGGGTGCGATGAACGAGGATAGAAAAGTATTTAATGTGCTGAGCATGGCTGATCGCTAGACTATGAAATTTCCGGCAAGTTTCCCGGTTGCGATATTTTACCGCTTTGGTGACGCCCGATCGATCGGTTGGATGTGGCGCGCATCAGTTATGCGGAGTGGAAGCGGGGCAAAGGGTAACCCCTCCCGTCCGCCCCTTCTCAGGGGGAGCGAACGGTATGCTGGAGTTTCTACCCCCATCCTAAGCTTGCCCCCTGCAAGGGGGCAGAGGTGTTGAGCCTCCCACAAGTTGAGAGGGGATGTGGGAGCACTACAAGCAGGCAATCTGCTATCTGCTGAAGCAGATGCAGAATTGTCACCGGGCCATGCCCGCGAACAAACAAACGATCGCGGGCATGGCCCGCTCCTGCAAAAAACAAACCATTATTTATCGCCCATTCGTGCCGAAGGACGGGTCGCCGGAATAGGGTGGCAACGGAATCCATATGATCCCGGCGCCCAGATGTTCACCCGGGCGTATCGGCCCTTTCCGACAATGCCACCTTCAGCGCATCATCGACACGCTCCAGCCACACGAACTCGAGCTTTTCCCGTGCCTCTGCGGGAATGTCTTCCAGGTCTCTGCGGTTGCGGGCGGGCAGCATCACGGTCTTGATGCCGGCGCGAAGTGCGGCAAGCACTTTTTCTTTCACTCCGCCGATCGGCAACACGAGACCGCGCAGGCTGATCTCGCCGGTCATTGCCACGTCGCTGCGCACCGGGCGCTGCGTGAGCAGCGAGGCGAGAGCCGTGAACATGGCGACCCCGGCGCTCGGGCCGTCCTTGGGGGTTGCGCCCGCGGGCACATGGATGTGGAGGTCGGATTTGTCGAGCATCCCGGTATCGATTCCCAATTCCGCCGCACGCCCTTTCACCAGTGACAGTGCCGCCTGCACGCTTTCCTTCATCACGTCACCGAGCTGCCCGGTGATGATGAGCTTGCCGCTGCCGGGCATGCGCGCCGCTTCGATGAACAGGATGTCTCCACCCACCGGCGTCCACGCCAGTCCGGTTGCGACGCCGGGCACGGCAGTACGCATGGCGACCTCCGCCTCGAACTTCCGGGGGCCGAGAATGGCGGGCAGGTCGGCCGCGTTCACGGTGACATGGTCCACTCCGCCTTCGCTGATGCGCAGCGCGACATGGCGGCATACCGAGCCGATCTCGCGCTCGAGGTTGCGCACGCCGGCTTCGCGCGTGTAGTCCTCGATGATGCTGACCAGCGCGGCTTCGGTGATCTCGCACTGTGCCGGCAGCAGGCCGTTGCGCGAGAGTTGGCGGTCGAGCAGGTAGCGCTGCGCGATCTGCAGCTTTTCCTGCGCGGTATAGCCGGGCAACTGGATCACTTCCATGCGGTCGCGCAGCGGCCCGGGTATGGTGTCGAGCACGTTGGCGGTGCACACGAACAGTACCGACGACAGGTCGTACGGCACCGCGAGGTAGTTGTCGCGGAAGGTGCTGTTCTGTTCGGGGTCAAGCACTTCGAGCAGTGCGGACGACGGGTCGCCGTGGAAACCGCCGGCGCCGAGCTTGTCCACCTCGTCGAGCATCATGACCACGTTGCGCGTGCCGGCCTTCTTCATGCCCTGGATGATGTTGCCCGGCAGCGCGCCGATGTAGGTGCGGCGGTGGCCGCGGATCTCCGCTTCGTCATGCACGCCGCCCAGGCTCACGCGCACGAACTCGCGCCCCGTGGCACGCGCGATGCTCTGGCCAAGCGAGGTCTTGCCCACGCCCGGCGGGCCGACGAAACACAGGATGGGCGCCTTGCCCTGCGGGTTCAGCTTGCGCACGGCGAGGTATTCGAGGATGCGCTTCTTGATCTTCTCCAGCCCGTGGTGATCCTGGTCGAGCGTGCGGCGCGCCTCGGCGATGTCGACCGCCGGCGCGTCGGGCGCCTTCCACGGCAGCTCGGTGAGCCAGTCGAGATAGGTGCGCACCATCGCGTATTCGCCGGCGCTTTCCGACATGCGCTGCAGGCGCTTGAGTTCCTTCAGCGCGTGTTTCCCGACTTCCTCGGGCATCCCGGCCTTCGTGACGGCCTTTTCGAGGTCGTCGAGTTCGGCGGCGTTCTCGTCGCTTTCGCCCAGCTCTTTCTGGATGGTGCGCAACTGTTCGCGCAGCATGTGCTCGCGGCCCTTTTCGCCGATGGATTGCTTGGTGCGTTCGTCGATCTCGCGCGACAGGCGCAACACTTCGGCGCGGCGCGAGAGAAGTTCGAGCAGGCGGTCGAGGCGCGCGCGCAGGTCGAAGGTTTCGAGCAGCGACTGCTTTTCTTCGATGTCGGCATCCATCAGCCCGGCAACGAGATCGGCCAACCGTGACGGCGACTCGATGGACTGAAGGCCCGAGATCATTTCCTCCGGCACCTGTTGCGGCAGCAGCTGGAGGATTTCGATGGCGCGTTGCCTGAGCGTCATGGCCCGCGCTTCGATCTCCTTGTCGGGCTGCGCGCTGTCCGCGATGCGCTCAACGCGCGCGACGAGGAAATCGTAGCCGTCGAGGAATTCGAGCACGCGAAAGCGCTCCTCGCCCTGGCAGATCAGGTGATGGCTGCCGTCCGCTGAGGTGATGTAGCGTACCACGTTGGCGGCGGTGCCCACCCAGTGCAAGTCGTCGGGGCCCGGTTCTGCGACGTCGCCCTGGCGTTGCAACAGCACGCCGATCGGATGCTGGCCGCGGGCGGCCTGCTGCGCGGCGGCGATCGAACGCTTGCGGCCGATGGTGAGGGGCACCACGGCGCCGGGGAACAGCACCATGTTGCGCACCGGCACGATGATCATTGCGTCGTCCGGCAGCGGCCGCGACTTGCGCGCGCCGGACGCGGGCGCGGAGCCAGCCTCCGCTGCGGAGGCGGGCATGTTGCTTTCGGCGTGCGCGGGGATGCGGGCGTTGTCGGTGTTGTCTTCGGTCATCGCGTTCATCTCATTTTCCTTATCGTCAGTACCAGGCAGCCATCGCTCCATTGACGGGAGTCCAGTTCAAGCTTCATCTGCGGCAGCACAAGGCGCCGCTCGAAGTAGCCGTAGGGAATCTCCAGACGCTCGATCGAGCAGTGGCGATCCGGCAGCGATACCCCGCGCTTGGCGCGGACCAGCAGCGTGCGCCCGTCGATCTTCGCCTCGGCATTGCCGGGCGACACGCCGGGCAGTGCGACGACGACGACGAACTCGCGCTCGTCCTCGAACACGTCCACCGGCGGCTGCCACGCCACGCGCGCGCCGCGCGGAAAGTCGAGGCGGAAGAACTGCCGCTGCAGGCGCTCGGCCTGGTCCAGCATCTGGCAGGCCTCGGCCCACATCCAGCCGATCGGGTCACGTGACGGCATAAAGGATCTCCATGCGTATGGGTTTGAAAAGTTTGGTCAGTATGCAAAACGATATGGGGACGGTTATCCGAACTTCCAGAGCCGCCCGTTTGGATTTCGGGGATGGGCAAGTTCTTTGGACGCCGCCGGAGAACGTAAATCGCCAGTTCGAATATCAGTTGACGACAGAACCCTTCGCCTTTCGTCCGGGAGCCGCATTTGGAACGATCCCGGACAGCCTGCAGCGGATCCCTTCAATCTTCTGGCCTTCGACGAACCTGGTCGAGTGATAAGTGACGACCCTGCCTTGAGCCGCGAGCTCGGACAAATACAGCCGTGTCTTAGACAGTGAAAGCCCGGCATCCGCGGCTATCTCGGAATCGAGGCGCTCACCGTGCTTCTTCAAGTATTGCAGGATTTGATCCATTCCATTTCCTTGTAATCCCCAGGGCGTGGTAGATGGGGACCGAAATGCCGATATCAAGCGCAAGCTGCGGCAATGCGGCGACACGGGCTTGCTTTGCCGCAAACGTGTAAAAATGCGTCCGCGGGCTCGGCTTGACATGACCACGCATCGAACCAGTTATGTATTGGCGGCCGGCTGGGCAATGACGCCGAAATCCCTCTTCGATAAAGGCATGGCGCCGGAAGTAAAGACGGTAGCTAACCCCGAGATTGGGCGTTATGTTTGCGCTTCCACCCTCACCCTGATGAAACAACTAGCCATTCGATTAGGCTGTGAAAAGACGACGGCCAAGTCGCTGGTTATAGCCTTCTCCCTGATGGAACAAGTGATAGAACTACTAGCCATCCCACTAAGCAACCAGAAGACGGTTGCCAAGTGGTTGGTTATAGCCATTCGACTAGGCCCGCAAACGACGCCAGCCAAGTCGCTGGTTATGCAAGGGCGAGGGGATGTGGGAGTACTAAAAGTTGGCAAACTGATATCTGGTGCTCACAGCCCTTCTTCCTTCATCGCGGCTTTCACAGCCGGTCTCGCGGCGATGCGTTCCATGTAGTCCTTCAGCACCGGCCAGGCCGACAGATCGATTTCGAGTCGCGGCGCCCATCTCAGCACGGTGAACAAATAGGCATCGGCGACGGTGAAATGACCCATCAGGTAGTCCCTGCTTTTCAGCGCATCGGCGGCGTAGGCGATGCGTTGCTTGAGGCGCGGCATCAGCGCGGCCTTGGCTTCATCGTCAAGTTTCGGGTTGAACAGCGGACTGCATCCCTTGTGGATCTCGCTCGAGATGAAGTTGAGCCATTCCTGCAGGCGATAGCGTTCCAGCGTGCCGGCAGGCGGCGCGAGCCTTTTTTCGGGGGTCTGGTCGGCGAGGTATTGCACGATCACGGCGACCTCGGTCAGGACCTGGCCGTTGTCCATGGTCAGTGCGGGGACGTTGGTCTTAGGGTTGATTGCGATGTAGTCGAGGCCGGTCTCGGTCTTCTTGTCGTCGCGGCCGACCTTTTCCAGGTTGTAACCCAGCCCGGCTTCGCGCAGGACGATGTGCGGGCACAGCGCGCAGGTGCCGGGCACGTAATACAGTTTGAGCATGGTTGATCTCCGTAGTATGGATGCGCTAGTTTACCCTGCGGTGGCCTGAATCACTTTCAAACTTATATATCAATAACCTAGCGCTGCGAAGAGCAGGGCGAAGTTGCCTTCAAGATTTTTCGCGCGGAATAATTCTCATTCATGTATGCCCCAAAGTCCTATTGAAAATATCGTTTTTAACGATTAAGCTCCTCCTCGGGCAAAGATGCATATCAGATATATGTTAAGCAAATAGAAGAGAGGTGAACGCCATGGTCGAGAACATTCTGGTAGAACGTGCTTACAACTTCAAGATCGTCAAGTGGTTCGCATTCTGCGCCGTGGTTTATCTGGTGGTGGGCGCCCTCGTCGGCGATTTCATCGCCTGGCAACTGGCCTTTCCCTCGCTCAATATCGATCCCCATCTCAGCTTCGGGCGGCTCCGCCCCCTGCACACCAATGACGTGATCTTTGCGTTCGGTGGCTGCACCCTGATGGCCACCGCCTATTACATCGTGCAGCGCACCTGTGAAGTGCCGCTGTGGAGCAACAAGCTGGCCTGGTTCACCTTCTGGGGATGGAACGCGATCATCGTCGGGGCGGTGGTCTCGTTCCCGATGGGCTGGACGCAGGGCAAGGAATACGCCGAGCTGGAATGGCCGCTCGATATCGCCATCGCCGTGGTGTGGCTCTCCTATATGGGCAACTTCATCATGACCATCGCCAACCGCAAAACGTCGCATATCTACGTGGCGAACTGGTTCTTCCTCGGCATGATGATCATGATCACCTACCTGCATGTGGTGAATTCGCTGGCGGTGCCGGTGACGATGACCAAGTCCTACTCGATCTTCTCCGGCGTGCAGGACGCGATGATCCAGTGGTGGTGGGGGCACAACGCGGTGGGCTTTTTCCTGACTGCGGGTTTTCTCGGCATCATGTATTACTTCATTCCCAAGCAGGCCAATTTGCCGATCTATTCCTACCGGCTTTCGGTGCTGCATTTCTGGGCGCTGATGTTCGGCTATGTCTGGCTGGGTGCGCACCATCTGCAATATACCGCGCTGCCGGACTGGGCGGGTTCGCTGGGCGCGGCGGTCTCGATCGCGATGATCATCCCGTCATGGGGCGGCGCGATCAACGGCTTGATGACGCTGTCCGGCGCCTGGAACAAGTTGCGCGACGACTATGTGCTGCGTTTCCTGATCGTGTCGCTGGCGTTCTATGCGATGTCCACTTTCGAGGGGCCGGTGATGTCGATCAAGACGGTCAACGCCTTGTCGCATTACACCGACTGGACCATAGGCCACGTGCACTCCGGCGCGCTGGGCTGGGTGGCGATGGTGTCGATCGGCGCCATCTACCATCTGCTGACCCGGCTGTGGAAGACCAGGATCTATTCCGAGAGCCTGGTGAACACCCATTTCTGGATCCACACCATCGGCACGGTGTTCTACGTCTGCGCGATGTGGGTGTCCGGCATCATGCAAGGGCTGATGTGGAGAGCGACCGATGAGTACGGCAACCTGACCTACACCTTTGCCGAAAGCGTGGCGGCGATGCATCCCTACTATGTGCTGCGCGCAGTTGGCGGGGTGCTGGTGCTGGTGGGCGGGCTGATCATGCTTTACAACGTGGTGATGACGATACGCAGCGCCGACCAGGCCGGCATGGTCGCCGCACCTGCGCACGCATAAGGGGGTAGCCATGTCATTCCAGGAAAAACTTGAAAAGAACATCTGGGGTTTCGCCATCATGGTGGCGATCGTGGTGTCGATCGGCGGCATCGTCGAGATCGTGCCGCTGTTCTACCTCGACAATGTCACCGAAAAGCTGACTAAGGACGAGGACAGCATCCGTCCCTACACCGCGCTGGAACTGGAAGGCCGCGACGTCTATATCCGCGAAGGATGCTATTTGTGCCATTCGCAGATGATCCGCCCGTTCCGCGACGAGAAAGAGCGCTATGGCCATTACTCCCTGGCCGCAGAATCGAAATATGACCATCCATTCCAGTGGGGCTCCAAACGCACCGGCCCGGATCTGGCGCGGGTGGGCGGCAAGTATTCGAACGAGTGGCAGTTCCAGCATCTGAAGGCGCCGCGCTCGCTGGTACCCGAATCGGTGATGCCGAATTACGCTTTCCTGGACAAGGCCGTGATCGACGATACGCTGACCGAGCGCAAGATGCGCGCGCTCAAGTCGGTCGGCGTCCCTTATACCGATGCCGATTTCAAGACGGCATCGGCAGCGGTGCACGGCAAGACGGAAATGGAAGCGGTCGTCGCATATTTGCAGGTGCTGGGCACGATGGTGAAATTCGAGGAAGGGAAGGACTATCGTGAGTGAAATGATCAAAAACTACTTTCAGACCGATTGGGCGGCGCTGACGCGCGCCGACTGGGCAGGGCTGGTGATCGTTTCGCTGCTGACCCTGGTGATGATCGGTCTCTATGTGTGGATCTTCAAGCCGGGCAACAGGAACAAATTCGAGCAGTACCGGGACTTCGTGAACAAGGATGACGCAACAAGCGGGGAGGCTGGACATGGACAAGCACAATAAACCGCAGCAAGCCCAGGACACCGGGCACGAGTGGGACGGGATCCGCGAGTTGACCAATCCGCCTCCGCGCTGGTGGATGCTCGCGCTGCACGCAAGCTGGATCTGGTGCGTGATCTATTTCATCCTTTATCCGGCTATCCCGCTGATACACGATTCCACCAAGGGCATACTCGGCTGGACCATGATCAAGGAATACAAGGAGGCGGTTTCGGAAAACAACGCGATCAAGGCGCCCTACCTCAAAAAGATCTCCGCGATGAGCGGCCAGCAGATCCTGTCCGACCCCGGCATGCGCAATTTCGCCGACTCTTCGGCCAAGGCGCTCTTCGGCGATAACTGCGCGGGTTGTCATGGCGCCGGCGGACAAGGGGCGCCCGGCCTGTTCCCGGTGCTGGCCGATGACGACTGGCTGTACGGCGGGGATTTCGACACGATCGTCGAGACGATCACCAATGGCCGGCAGGGTTTCATGCCGGCGCACGAAGGCATGCTTGACGATGCGACCATCAACAGGCTGGCGGATTTTGTCATCGATGCATCGCAGGGCAAGGCGACGCCGGAACAGTTCACCTTGTTCAACAATTCCGGCTGCGGCGGCTGTCATGGCGACAATGCCAAGGGCGGGGCGCTCAACCATCTGGGCACGGGCGCGGCGAACCTCACCGACGCCATCTGGCGCTTCGGAGGCAAGCGCGAAGATGTCTTGCGCACCATCCGCTATGGCGTGAACCAGGACAATCCCAAAACCCGGGTGGCCATCATGCCCGCGTTCGGCGGCAAGCTGAGCCCGGAGACCATCAAGATGCTGGCAGTCAAGGTGCATGAATTCGGCGGCGGCCAGTAAGGCGGGCAAACATGAGGTCGTGAACTTGGCAACGTTACGCTGATTAGACCGGGGAGGAAGAGATGGATGCAGTCGTTATCGGAGTGATCATCGCGCTGGCGGGAACCTTGCTGGTGATCGGCTATCTGACCTATCGCTTTTTCAAGATCATCATGGGCAGCGGCGATGATGAAGCGTAGTTAGTGCGGGGCTGGCAATTGAGGGGGGCTGGCGAGCCTCCCTTTTGTTTTTTTGAATGATGGTGAAATATATGATGTGCATGATCCAATCCGGTTTCCACGAGGTTCGCAATGGCTGAGCCAGGGCAACCGCTGTCCAATATCGAAGAGCTGTATACCGATGCCGCGCATTGGCACGTCAATACCGGCGGCGAGACCATCCATGCCAAACGCATCCCGGGCTTCTTCCGCAACCTGAAGTGGTATGCGGCGGCGACGTGGCTGGTCTACCTGACCATGCCTTATGCCCGTTGGGACGGGCAGCCGGCGATCCTGTTCGATGTGCCGCACCGCCAGTTCCACCTGTTCTCGTTGACCATCTGGCCGCAGGACATCTGGATGCTGTCGCTGGTGCTGATCCTGCTGGCGATCACGCTGTTCGGCGTGACCGCGGTGGCGGGTCGCGTGTGGTGCGGTTATTTCTGTTTCCAGACGGTGTGGACCGATGTGTTCACCTGGATCGAGGACAAGATCGAGGGCAACCCTATCCAGCGCCGCAAGCTCGATGCCGCGCCGTGGAACATCAGGAAGATACGCCTCAAGCTGTTCAAGCATTCGTTGTGGATGGTGATCGCGATCGTCACGGGAGTGACGTTTGCCGGTTATTTCGCCGATATCTACCAGCTTTGGCGCGACTACGTGACGCTGCAAGTGCCTATGATAGGCTGGGTGGTGCTGGCGGCATTCGTGTTCGGCACTTATGTCTTTGCCGGGCTGATGCGCGAACAGGTCTGTTTCTGGCTGTGTCCCTATGCGCGCATCCAATCGGTGATGGTGGACAAGAACACCATCGTGCCGACCTATGACGTCAAGCGCGGCGAGCCGCGCGGGCGAGTACGCGGCAGCAAGGATGGCGGCAGCGGGCGCGGGGACTGTGTGGATTGCCACTTGTGCGTGGGCGTATGCCCCACCGGGGTGGACATACGCGAGGGTCTGCAGGAGGGCTGCATCACTTGCGGCATGTGCATCGATGCCTGCGACAGCGTGATGGACAAAGTGGGCAAACCGCGCGGGCTGATCCGTTACATGTCGGATCGGGAGATGCACGGCGAGGTATTGTCGCCGCTGTACAAGCGCACGCGCGTGCTGGTTTACAGCAGTATCATACTGTTTTCGGTTCTGGGTATCCTGTACGGACTGACGCATATCAATCCGCTGCAACTGACGGTATTGCACGAGCGCCAGCCGCTGTTCATACGCATGAGCGACGGCAGCATAGCAAACAAATACACCATCAAGGCGGTGAACAAGACCGGGATGGATATCCCGATCAAACTCAAGGTCGAAGGGATCGAGGTCTTGGCTATGCTGGTCAATGACGGCGCCCCGGTGGTGCTGCCTCCGGCCAATATGATCCCGTTCCAGGTGCTGGTGCGTGCCAGGCCGGAAGGCTTGAGGCAGGTGAACACGCCCATCAAGTTTGAACTGGAAGCGGAAGGCGATCACAACAAGATCGAGCTGGAATACAAATCGGTATTTGTCAGGCCGCAAGACACCGAAGTTGAACATGAACACGAAGGAAGAGATTGATGGGTATCAGCGCGCAATTGAAGAACGATCTGAAGAACCCCTGGCTGCGCGGGATTCTCGCGGTGGTCGGCGTGACGGTTACGGTGAATGTGGCCTTCATCGTGTACGCATTCTGGGCACCGCCGGAGCTGGTGGCCAAGGACTATTACGAAAGAGGGCAGAACTATTTCCGCGAGGAGATCAAGCGCGAGCAGTCCGCGGCCGATGCCTGGCGCTTGCAGCTGATGGCGCCCGATCGGCCCAAGTTGAACATGGAGCAGGATTACCGCCTGTACGTCATGGATCATGAAGGGCGGGCAGTGAACTCGGGAAAGGCGGTGCTGTTCGTCTATCGCACCAATGCCGCGGAGAACGACTTCAAGCAGGAACTGCATTATGTCGACAGCGGCACTTACGCGGCAACGCTGCGCCTTCCCTTGCCGGGAACATGGGACCTGATCGCGCAGATACGCTCGGGCGATCAGAAGTACGATGTCGCACAACGCATCAATGTCGAAAAATAATTCCCCAATCGAAGCTGCTGCAATCTGCCATCACTGTGGTCTTCCTGCTGCCGCTGCGTCGGCCTGCGATGGTTTGGTCGCGGGCGAGCTGAAACATTTCTGCTGTTCGGGCTGCCTGGCGGTTTGCCGGGTGATCCATGATTCGGGCCTGGCCGGTTTCTATCAGCGCTTGCGCAGCCAGGAAAAAACCCTGGCACCGCCGCCCGAGTCGCCGGCGGACATGGAGCAGTACGATCTGCCAGAAGTACAGCAGGGTTTTGTCCGGGATCTTCCGGATGGGCGCAAGGAAGCGCACTTGCTGGTGGAGGGCATCCATTGTGCCGCCTGCGTCTGGCTGATCGAAAAGGCGCTGGCTGGATTGCAGGGCGTTGTGCGCGCCGAGGTCAATCTCGCCCGCCAGCGTCTGTGGCTGCAATGGGATCCGGCGCAGGTCAGCCTGTCCGCCGTGATCCGGCGGCTTGCCTTGCTCGGCTATGCCGCCACGCCATTCGACCAGGAGAACGCCGAAGGACAGATGCAGCGATACAACCGCCGCCTGTTGTTCCGCATGGGCTTCGCCGGGTTCGGTGCGATGAACATCATGTGGATCTCCATCGCGCTGTATGCCGGCTCATTCTCGGGCATCGAGACGGAGTACAAACAATTCTTCCACTGGGTCGGCTTTGCGATCGCCACGCCGGTGTTGCTCTATTCCGGCGGGCTCTTCCTGGCTTCGGCTTGGCGCGGGCTGAAGTTGCGCCACCTCACCATGGATCTGCCGATCGCGATCGGGGCCTCCGTCACCTATGGCTATTCGCTGTGGCGCACGCTGCAGGGGACGGGCGAGGTGTATTTCGATACCGTGGTTACCTTCATCTTCATCATCCTGGTCGGCCGGTATCTGGAGGCGATGGCGAAGCGCAACGCATCCTCCGCCACGTTGCGGCTGATGGAATTGCAGCCGCGCATGGCCACGCGCATTATCGAATCGGGCGAGGAGCGCGTGTCTGTGCGCAAGCTGGTCCCCGGGGACCGTTTACTCGTCCGTCCGGGAGACAAGCTGCCTGCGGACGGCCGCGTGCTGAGCGGAGACAGCCATGTCGA
>Ga0335085_10012302_pt1 | contig 12610 bp, 10 predicted proteins | sample Lox_Sample_45_FD_206712 | JGI IMG/M metagenome (GOLD analysis project Ga0335085, IMG submission 206712) | Soil microbial communities from Loxahatchee National Wildlife Refuge, Florida, United States - Lox_Sample_4.5 | ecosystem: Environmental > Terrestrial > Soil > Wetlands | place: USA...
GGCAGCTGGTGGATGAAGCAGAACACGCACTTGTTGGCGCAGGTGGCGATCTCGGCCGGGCGCGGCGCCTCGAGCTGCAGCCCGAGGCCGCCGGGGCGTCGGGTCAGGTGAAGCGTGCGCCGCCGGCCCTCGCGCTCCACGCCGAGCCGGAGCTGCTCCTCGCCCGCGTGGAAGTGGAAGTCGATGACGTCGCGCAGCGGCGCTCCGTTGATCGCGAGGATCCGGTCGCCCGCGCGCACGCCGGCGCGGCCCGCGGCCCCCCGCGGCTCCACCGAGGCCACCACCACCCCTTCCGTGCTCATCGTCGTCCGGCGGGGCATGGTCAGACCCGATCGCTCACCGAGTTGTGAGCCTCGAGCTGCTTGAGCCCCATGACGATGTACTGCAGACCGGAGGTCACCGTGAAGCCGGCGGTCACCCACGCCAGGAGCTTGGTCATGTAGGGCGGCACGAGCTGGAAATACACCGAGGCCATGGCCGCGAGCACCGTGGCCATCTGGAACACGGTCGACATCTTGCCGATCCAGCTCGGCGCCGGGTGCACGGTCCCGCCCGCCACGTGGATCACCAGCACGCCGATGCTCAGCACCACGTCACGGCTCACCACGACCGCGGTGATCCAGAACGGGATCACCTTGAGCCAGGTGAGCGTCACGAAGCCGCAGGTCAGCAGGAGCTTGTCGGCGAGCGGGTCCAGGAAGGCGCCGAGGCGCGTCTGGCGCCCCTGCACCCGGGCGATGTAGCCGTCGAGCAGGTCGGTCAGGCTGGCGAGGCAGAACACCAGCAGGGCCGCCCCCGCCCGCCGGTAGACGAGCAAGGTCACGAAGACCGGGATCAGCAGGATGCGCAGCGTCGTGAGCCAGTTGGGAAGTCCCATGAGACGGTCCGCGAGGGCCGAGGCTCGATTGTAGCACCGAGCCCCCCGCTAGCCTTGCAGCCGGTACCCCTCGAGCGCGGCCAGCAGGCGTCGCGGCATCTCGACTTCCAGGCGGACTCCCTCCGGCTCGTTGCGTCGCGAGATGACCCGCCCCCGCTCGTAGCAACCGGCCAGCGCCGGCCCGTCGGAATAGGGAATGCGCAGGGTGAGCCGGGCTACTCGGGGCCGGAGCGCCTCGTCGATGCGGCTGCGCAGGGCCTCCATCCCATCGCCGGTCCGGGCCGAGATCGCGACGCCGTCGAAGCGGGCGAGCAGCGCGCGGGCCGCGCCCGGCTCCAGCCGGTCGATCTTGTTCAGCGCCACCACCGTCGGGCGGCCCATCAGCTCGAGCTCGCCCAGCAGCGACTCCACCGCCTGCATCTGGTCGTCGAGCCCCGGATGGCTCGCGTCGACCACATGGACCAGCACGTCGGCCTCGGCCAGCTCCTCGAGCGTGGCCTTGAAGGCGGCGACCAGCTGGTGCGGCAGCTTGCGGATGAAGCCGACCGTGTCGGTCAGCACGAACGAGGCGTGGGTCGGGCTCGTGACCAGCCGCGCCGTCGGGTCCAGCGTGACGAAGAGCGCGTCGGCGGCTACCCGGTCGGCGCCGGTGAGATGGTTGAGCAGCGTGGTCTTTCCCGCGTTGGTGTACCCCACGAGGGCCACCACCGGCACCCCGCTCGCCTTGCGCCGGTCGCGCAGCAGCCGCCGGTGCACGCGTACGCGCTGCAGCTCGCCGCGGATCTTCTGGATCCGGTGCCGGATGATCCGCCGGTCGGACTCGATCTGCATCTCGCCCGGCCCCCGCGTGCCGATACCGCCGCCCGTCCGCTCGAGATGCTTCCACTGCCCCACCAGCCGCGGCAGCAGGTAGGAGAGCTGGGCGAGCTCGACCTGCAGCTTGCCCTCCATGGTGCGAGCTCGCTGGGCGAAGATGTCGAGGATCAGCGCGGTACGGTCGATGACGCGCACCCCGAGCGAGCCCCCGAGATTCCGCTCCTGGATGGGCGAGAGCGGATCGTCGGAGATCATCAGGTCGGCGCCCTGCCGCTTCGACAGCGTCTTGAGCTCCTCCACCTTGCCTTTGCCGAAGTAGAGGCCCGGGGTGGGCGCCCGACGCTCCTGGGTGGCCCGTCCCACCACCAGCGCGCCCGCCGACTCGGCCAGGCGGCTCAGCTCGTCGAGGCTCTCTTCCACGACGACCCGCGGCTGGCTCGGCAGCCGCAAGGCCGCCAGCACCGCCTTCTCGCGTGACCTCACTCGGTCAGTCCCTCCTGGGTGATCTGCTTGAGCACCGTCTCGGCCGTGCCCTCGATGCCGCCGGCCCCATCCACGTCCAGCCAGCGGATCTCGGGATCGCGGGCAAACCAGGTCATCTGTCGCTTGGCGTAGCGGGTGGTGTCGCGGATCATCAGCCGCAGAGCGGCGTCCACGGTCATCCGGCCGCGGGCGGCCAGCGCGAGCGGCCGGTAGCCGATGCCGTCCATCGGCGGTCGCTCCGGGTCGTATCCGGCCTCCAGCAGGCGTGTCACCTCCCCCATCATGCCACGGGCGAGCATCGTGTGCGCCCGCTCGGCGATCACGCGGTTGAGCGCGGCCCGCTCCCGACCGAGGCCGATCATGACGAGCCGCCAGGCCCCGGGCGCCGTCGCCCAGTCCCCGTCGCCGGTATCACCGTGGGCGGCGCCTGGGCGCGCCTGGATCTCGAGGGCCCGCACGATCCGGACGCGGTCGTTGGGATGCAGGCGCCGCGCGGTCTCCGGCGCCACCTCGGCGAGCCGGGCGTGAAGCGCGGGCGTGCCGTGCTCGCTCGCGAAGGCCTCGAGGGCGGCCCTCAGTGCGGGATCGGCGGCGGGCGCGGGCTGGAGGCCCTTGAGCAGGGCCCGCACGTAGAGCCCGGTGCCGCCCACCACGACCGGCAGCCGGCGGCGCGAGTGGATGGCCGCGATGGCCGCGAGCGCGTCGGCCCGGAAGCGCGCGGCGTGGTAGCGCTCGTCGGGTCCCACGACGTCGAGGAGGTGATGCGGCACCGCCGCGCGGTCCGCCGCGGTCGGCTTGCCGGTACCGATGTCCAGGCCGCGGTAGACCTGACGCGAGTCCGCGCTGACCACCTCCATCGCCACCTGGTCGGCGAGCCGCACCGCCACCGCGGTCTTGCCGACCGCGGTCGGCCCCACCAGCACCAGCAGCGGGGGCGCGTTCACCACGTGCGCCCGAGCTCCCGTTTTCTGTCGCGCAACCGCGGTCGCAGAGCCCGGTTCACCACGTGCGCCCGAGCTCCCGTTTTCTGTCGCGCAACCGCGGTCGCAGAGCCCGGTTCACCACGTGCGCCCGAGCTCCCGTTTTATGTCGCGCAACCGCGGTCGCAGAGCCCGGTTCACCACGTGCGCCCGAGCTCCCGTTTTATGTCGCGCAACCGCGGTCGCAGAGCCCGGTTCACCACGTGCGCCCGAGCTCCCGTTTTATGTCGCGCAAAGACAGCCGACTCACGATGGGTCGGCCGTGAGGGCAGAAGTACGGCGTCTGGGTGTCGGCCAGATCCTCGATGAGCCGTGTCATCTCCTCGCGCTGCAGAGGGGCGTGGGCCTTGATGGCGGCATGGCAGGCCACGAACGAGAGCGCGCGGTGGAGCAGCGGCGCCGGCTCGCCCTTGCGCGGGCGGTTGACGTCCTCCACCAGCGCCTCGACGAGCCGCTGCGGCTCCTGGCCGCGCAGCAGCGCGGGCACCGCCCGCAGGACGACCGTCGAGCCGCTCCAGCCTTCGAGGCCGAAGCCGAGTCCCTCGAGCGTAGCCGCCCACTCCTGCACCAGCCCGGCCTGGCCCGCGCCCAGCTCGATCGGCTGCGGGAACAGCAGCTCCTGAGAGGCCAGCGGGCCCGCATCGAGGTCGCGCAGCAGCCGCTCGAACAGCACACGCTCGTGGGCGACGTGCTGATCGACGAAGAAGACCTCGTCGTCGCTGGCCGAGACGATGAAGGTGTCCTGAAGCTGGCCGATGACCTGGCCGAAGCCGGCAGCGCCGAACGGAGCCGGGGCTTCGTGAAAGAGCAGAGTTTGGCCGGCAGGAGCAGGAGTGTCTGCGGCCTGGGGGAGTGCGGGGGCCATTTCTGGGCCCCCGCTTTCAATAGAGATGCTTCCGGTGGTATCGGCTGGCGCGTTTATTGGATCCCCACCCCTCAGTCCCCGCTGCGGCTGGACGACCTGGGTTTGGCGGAGGGCGTCGTGGACGGAGCGGTAGACGATCTCCTGGATCTGGCGCGGGGATCGGAAGCGGACCCAGGCCTTGGTCGGGTGGACGTTGACGTCGACTTCCTGTGGCGGCAGCTCGAGGTGGAGCACGGCCACCGGGAACTGGTCGCGGGAGAGCAGCGGCCGGTAGGCCTCGATCAGCGTCTGGGTGAGCTGGGTGTCGCGCACCGGCCGGCCGTTGACGATCAGCACGATCTCGTCGCGGTTGCCGCGAGCGATCTGGGGAGGCGCGATGAGCCCCGAGACCGCGAGCGGGCCGTCCTTGCGCTCGACGTCGAGCAGCCGCCCCGCGCGCTCGAAGCCCCAGAGGGTGCCGATCCGATCGCGCAGGGTCCGCGCGCGCGGCGCTCCCAGCGCGGGCCGGCCGTTGTGGGTGACGCGGAAATGGACCTCGAGATGCGCGAGCGCGGTCGCCTCCAGCAGGCGCAATGCCGCCGCCATCTCGCTCTGGGCGCTCTTGAGGAATTTGAGGCGGGCCGGCGTATTGAAGAACAGATCCTGCGCTTCCACGGTGGTACCCGCGGGCGCCGCGACCAGCAGCTTCTCGGCCACCATCCCGCCTTCCCCGCGCACGAGGGTGCCGGCTTCGGAGCCGCGCGGGCACGAGAGGACCGAGAAGCGGGTGACCGCGCAGATGGCGGGCAGCGCCTCGCCCCGGAAGCCGAGCGTCACGATCGCGTCCAGGTCGGCGTCGGTGGCGAGCTTGGAGGTCGCGTGGCGCAGGAGGGCCAGGTCCACTTCTGCGGCGGACATGCCCACGCCGTCGTCGGTCACCCGGATCAGCGCGCGGCCCGCGTCCTTCAGGTCGACCGTCACCTGCGTGCTGAGCGCGTCGAGCGAGTTCTCGACCAGTTCCTTCACCACGGAGGCGGGCCGCTCCACCACCTCGCCGGCCGCGATCTTGTTGACGAGGTGGTCGGGCAGCCGCCGGATCCTCGAGGTGGTCACGCGCGGGCCTTGAGCCGCTGCTGCCACTCGGCGAGAAGGTTCAGAGCCTGCAGCGGGGTCATCGCCTCCAGATCGAGGGCGGCCATCTCCAGCAGGAGCGGATCGTGGGTCGCGGGAAAGAGCCCGAGCTGGGCGGGACCCTCCGGGCTCGGCGTCGGGGCCATCGCCGACTGCAGGCCGCTGCGCTCGCGCTCGAGCTCGCCCAGGATCGCCTTCGCGCGCGCAATCACCACGGGGGGCAGGCCGGCCAGCCGTGCGACCTGGATGCCGTAGGAGCGATCGGTGCCGCCCGGTCGCACCTTGTGCAGGAAGATGATCTCGTCGTTCCACTCCCGGACCGCCACGTGGAAATTGTGCACCCGCGGCAGGCGCTCCGCCAGCGCGGTGAGCTCGTGATAGTGCGTCGCGAAGAGCACCTTGGCGCCGTGCCCCCGCTCGTGCAGCTCCTCGGTCACCGCCCACGCGATCGCGAGGCCGTCGAACGTGGACGTGCCCCGGCCGACCTCGTCCAGGAGGATCAGGCTCCGCGCGGTGGCATGGTGGAGGATGCTGGCCGTCTCCACCATCTCCACCAGGAACGTGCTCTGCCCGCGCGCGAGATTGTCCTGGGCCCCCACCCGGGTCAGGATGCGGTCGACGAGGCCGATGCGCGCCGAGCGGGCCGGCACGAAGCTGCCCATCTGGGCCATGAGGGTCAGCAGCGCGACCTGCCGCATGAACACGCTCTTGCCGCTCATGTTGGGCCCGGTGAGGATCATGATCTGGCACACGGCCGGATCGAGGGCCACGTCGTTCGGCGTGAAGGGCGAGCCCGCCGCGTCCAGGACTGGATGTCGGCCGTCCACGATCTCGAGGGCGAAGCCGCCCTCCAGCTCGGGCCGCACGTAACCGCGCTCGTGCCCCACCGCCGCCAGCGAGGCGATCGCGTCGAGAGTCCCCACCGCACGAGCCGTGCGCAGCAGGGGCGCGGCCTGGGCGGCGACCTCGGCGCGCACTCGGCCGAACAGCTCGAGCTCGAGCCGGACGATGCGCTCCTCCGCGCCGAGGACGCGGCTCTCGTACTCCTTGAGCTCGGTCGTCACGTAGCGCTCCGCCCCCACGAGCGTCTGCCGGCGCAGGTAGTCTGCCGGAACCTTGGCGCCGTGCGCGTTGCTCACCTCGATCGCATAGCCAAACACTCGGTTGAAGCGGACCTTCAGCGACGCGATGCCGGTCCGCTCCCGCTCCCGCTGCTCGAGCGAGGCGATCCACTCCTTTCCCTGCCGGGCCGCCTGCTTGAGCTCACGCAGCTCGGCGTTCCAGTCCTCCCGGATCAGGCCGCCCTCGCGCAGGGTGAGCGGCGGCTCGTCCTCCAGCGCCTCTTCGAGTAGCTTCTGAAGGTCGGGGAGCGGGGTGATCTCCTCGGCGAGCGTCGTCAGGAGCGGTGCCTCGAGCGCGCCCAGCTCCGCGGCGAGACCGGGCAGCCGGCCCAGGAAGCCGCGCAGCGCGATGAGGTCGCGCGCGTGGGCCACCCCGAGGGCGGCCCGACTCGTGAGCCGCTCGAGATCGCCCACGCCCTCGAGCCGTTGCCGCAGGCCGGCCCGGACGGCGGGGCCGTCCACCAGCGTGGCCACCGCCTCCTGGCGCCGTCCGATGGCGTCCCGGTCCAGGAGCGGCCGCAGCATCCACTGGCGGAGCAGGCGGGCGCCCATCGGGGTGGTGGTCGCATCGAGAGTGGCGAAGAGCGAGCCGCGGCTCGTCCGCTCCTGGGCCGTCTCGAACAGCTCGAGAGTGGCCACCGCGGTGGCGTCGAGCAGCATCGCCTCGCCGGTCACCAGGCGCTGGACGCGGGTGAGATGGGCCAGCGACTCGCCCTGCGTCTCGCGGAGGTAGGCGAGCGCGGCGCCGGCCGCCTGCAGCCCGGCGGTGAGCGCGCTCACGCCGAGAGCGTCGAGGCTCGCCCCGCGGAAGTGGGACTCGAGCAGCTCGCGGGCCGCCCGGGTCCCGAAGGCGCCGCCGTCCACGCGCGTCACCGGCACACCCGCGGGCGCCCAGCGGGCGACCCACGTCGGCTCGGCGCTATGGGCGAGCAAGATCTCGGCGGGCCGGCGCAGAAGGGCGGCTTCCAGCAGGGCATCCCCCGCCCCGGGCTCCTCGCCCACCCAGAAGTCGCCGGTGGAGACGTCGACCAGCGCGACGCCCGCCGCGGAGGCGGTCGCGTGCGCGGCGAGCAGGAAGTTGTTGCGGGCGCCGTCGAGGAACTGGGTGTCGGTGATGGTGCCGGGAGTGATCACCCGCACGACGTCCCGGCGGACGATCTTGCGGGCCTTGGACGGCTCCTCCATCTGCTCGCACACCGCGACCTTCTGGCCGGCGCGGATCAAGCGGGCGATGTAGCCGTCGGCGGCGTGGTGCGGGATGCCCGCCATCGGGATCGCGCCCTCACCCTTCTGCCGCGAGGTCAGCGTGAGCTGCAGCAGGCGGGAGGCGGTGTGGGCGTCGTCGAAAAACAGCTCGTAGAAGTCACCGAGACGGAACAGCAGGAGGTAGTCCGGGAAGCGCCGCTTCAACTCCCCGTACTGCCGCATCATCGGCGTCAGCTCGGCCGGCGCGGTTTCCCTCACGAGCGCAGCGCGGCGGCCAGCCGATCGTAGGTCGTTTCGAGGGATTCGGGCAGCACCCGCGTCTCGCCGATGACGGGCATGAAGTTGGTGTCGCCGTTCCACCGCGGCACGAGATGGACGTGCAGGTGGCCGAGCACGCCCGCCCCCGCCACCCGTCCCTGGTTCAGCCCCACGTTGAAGCCGTCGGGACGGTAGGCCGCCTCGAGCGCGCGCGTGCCCGCCTGGATCAGGGTCATGGCCTCGCCCAGCTCCCCGGCGGTGGCCGCCTCGATCGAGCCGACGTGGCGGGTGATGACGGCCATGAGATGGCCAGCGGCGTACGGGAAGGCGTTCAGGATCAGGAAGGCGAGCTCACCCCGATGAAGGATGAGGGCTCGGCGGTCGTCACCGGCCGTGAGCGCGGAGCAGAAGACGCACGCGGCCTCTGGGCCCCCGGCGGTCGACACATAGGACATCCGCCAGGGCGCCCAGAGCCGCTCCACTCGACTAGGTGTTGACGAGCTCGCGGAGGCGCTTGCCGACCTTGAAGAAGGGAACCCGCTTCTCGGGCACGCTCACGCTGTCGCCGGTCTTCGGGTTGCGGCCCTTGCGGGAATTGCGGTGGCGGATACGGAAGCTGCCGAAGCCCCGCAGCTCGACCTTGTCCCCCTTGCCCAGCGCGTCCGTGATGTTGTCGAACACGGTGTTGACGATGAGCTCGGTTTCCTTCTTGGTCAGGCTCGCGACCTTGGCGACTTCCTCGATCAGTTCCGCTTTCGTCATGGCGACTCCCTTCAGAGGGCCAACACTGCTCCCGGGCCGTCCTGCTTGCCGGCGGCCCGCCCCGATTCACCTCGCGACGGTATCACGGCAAGTGAAAGTTTGTCAAGCAACCTGGGTAGTTAGCGGGCACTTTCGGTCAGGGCATCAGGTACAGCGGGGTCCGCAGGGTCTCCAGCGCCGGCAGCATGCGCGAGACTTGCCCGAGACCCCACTCGTTCCGCAGGAGATCGAGCAGCGAGAAGCGGCGGCGCGGGTAGATGACCTTCGGCTTGGGCGGCAGGCCCGCCATCTTGGCCGCGCCCTCGATCGCGTCCTCGAGTCCGCCCAGATCGTCGACCATCTTGAGGCCTTGCGCCTGGCGGCCGGAGTAGATCCGTCCTTCCGCGAAGCCGCGCACGTCCTTGGTGTCGAGTCCGCGCCCGTCGGCGACCGCGGTGATGAACTGGTCGTACACGTCGTCGAGCAGCGCCTGCAGGATGCGCCGCTCTTCCGGCGTCATCGCGCGCGCGAAGTTGCCGACGTCCTTGTACGCCCCGGCCTTGACCACCACGTACTCGACGCCGACCTTCTTGAGAAGGCCCTCGACGTTGGCGAGTTGCATGACCACGCCGATGGAGCCGGTGAGCGTGCCGGGGTTCGCGTAGATGCGGTCCGCCGCGACCGCGACGTAGTAGCCGCCGGATGCGGCCACCGAGCCCAGCGAGGCTACCACCGGCTTCTTGGCCTCGCGCAGGCGGAGCACCGCGGTGGCGATCTCCTGGGTGGGAGCGACGACGCCGCCGGGGCTGTTGATGCGCAGGACGACCGCGCGCACCGCCGGGTCGTCGCGGTACTCCCTCAGGGTGCGGACGACACCGTCGGTGTCGAGCCCCCGCTCGCCGCCGACTCCGATGACCCCCTCGACCTCCACGACGGCGATCTTGGCGCCTCCGGGGAGACCGTCGTCGGCCACCGCCAGCAGCAGCCAGATCGTGACCGCGAAGAAGGCGAGGACCCCCACCCCGGCGCCGAGGGCGATGAGGGCGACCCGGCCGCGTGACGCCACCCGCGACTACTCCTCGTCGTCGTAGTCGTCACCGCCGCGACGCTTGCGGCCCTTGTGACGACCCCGGCCCTCCGTCTGCACCGGCTCCTCGATCACCGCGGCCAGCTCCTTGAGCGAGAGCCCGATCCGGCGTTCGTTGGGATCCACCCGGATCACCATCAGGGTCAGCTCGTCGCCGACGTTCAGGATGTCGGCCGGCGTGGCGATCGGGCGGTTCGACATCTGCGAGATGTGCAGCAGGCCGTCCACGCCGGGCTCCAGCTCCACGAAGGCACCGAAGTCGGTGAGGCGCACGACCTTGCCGGTGACCCGCGAGCCCATCGGGTAGCGTGAGGCCACGCTGTCCCACGGATCGGGCTGGATCTGCTTGAGCCCGAGCGAGATGCGCTTGTTGTCGCGGTCCACGTTGAGGATCTGGGTCTCGATCGGCTGCCCCTTCTTGAGTACCTCGGAGGGATGTCCGATGTTGCGCGTCCACGACATGTCCGAGATGTGCAGCAGCCCGTCCACGCCGGGCTCCAGCTCCACGAAGGCGCCGAAGTCGGTCAGGTTGCGCACCTTGCCCTGCACGCGCATGCCGGGCTGGTAGCGCTCCTGGATGGTGGCCCACGGATCGCTCTCGACCTGCTTCATGCCGAGCGAGATGCGCTTGGTGGCCTTGTTGACCTCGAGCACCATGACCTCGACCGGGTCGCCCACGTTGACCAGCTTCGAGGGGTGCCGCACCCGACGCGTCCACGACATCTCGGAGACGTGCACCAGGCCCTCGACGCCCGGCTCGAGCTCCACGAACGCGCCGTAGTTGGTGAGGCTCACGATACGGCCATCGACCTTGGCCCCGACCGGGTAGCGCTCGTCGACGTTGGCCCAGGGGTCGTTCGACTTCTGCTTGTAGCCGAGGGACACCCGCCCGGTCTCGCGGTCGAAGTGCAGCACCACGACCTCGACCTGATCGCCGATCTGGAAGATCTCCGAGGGATGCCCCACCCGGCCCCACGACATGTCGGTCACGTGCAGGAGGCCATCGATGCCGCCCAGATCGATGAACGCGCCGTAGTCGGTGAGGTTCTTCACGGTGCCGGTGAGCACCATGCCCTCGGCGAGCACGGACAGCGTGTGCTTCTTCTTCTCCTCGCGCTCCTCCTCCAGCACCGCGCGCCGCGAGAGCACCACGTTGCCGCGCCGCCGGTTGAGCTTGATGACCTTGGCCCGGATGGACTGGCCCACCATCGCGCCAAGGTTCTTGACCGGCCGCAGGTCTACCTGGGAGCCGGGCAGGAAGGCCCGTACCCCCACGTCCACCGCCAGACCGCCCTTGACCACCTCCGCGACCCGGCCTTCGACCGGGGTGCCGGAGTCGTGGGCCTTGGAGATCTGGTCCCAGACCTTGATCTTGTCCGCCTTGTCCTTCGAGAGGACGATCAGCCCTTCGTTGTCCTCCTTGGACTCGAGGTAGACCTCGATCTCCTCGCCGACCTTGGGCAGGACGCCCGCGTGCCGGAACTCCTCGATGGCGATCGTGCCTTCGCTCTTGTAGCCGATGTCGACGAGGACTTCGCTGTCGCGGACCTCTACGACTCGGCCGCGGACGACCTCGCCTTCCTCGACGTCGCTGACGCCGCGGTTGAACCAGTACTCCATGCTCTCCTCGGAGGCATCGCCCACCTCCTTCGCTGTGCCTACGAGGGTCTTCGACTTCCGGTTATCGCTGTCCATGACTCCACCTCTCCTTGGATCTATATTGTCGGCCGCGCCGTCTTGCCGCGGTCGGCATCCCCGCCGTTACCTCAGGACTGCACCTGCACCTGCTGGTCCCGGAGCTGCGCGATCGCGCGCATCATCTCCTGGGCCGCTTCACGATACGCCTCCTTGCGGCCGTCGTCACCCGCTCTCTTGCCCTCAGCCTTGTCCTCAGCCTTGAAGGTGAGGAGCGGGCCGAAGGTCACCCGTACCTTCGTGGGCCTGGGCAGGGCCCGGCCTCGGGGCAACGCCGCCCCGCTCCCCGACACGTACACCGGCACCACGGGCGCCCCGCTCAGCACCGCGAGCATCCCGACGCCCGGCTTGCCCTCGCGCAGTGCCCCGCCCTCCTCGCCCCGCGTGCCCTCCGGGAACACGAGGATCGCCTGGCCTTCCTGGAGGACGGATAGCGCCGCCTTCAGCGCCCGCATGTCGGAGCCGTCCCGCCGCACCGGCCGGGCGTTCAGGCTGCGGATCAGCCGGCCGAAGAGGGGGATGCGGAACAGCTCCTCCTTGGCCATGAACACGAGCGGCCGGGGGGCCGCGCCGCCGATCAGCGGCGGATCGAGGACGCTCACGTGGTTGGAGACCAGCAGCACGGGACCGGTGGCCGGGACCAGGCCCGGGTTCACCACCTCGAGCCGGAACAGGAGGCGCATCAGCGCCACCGCGATCGGCTTCAGGACCGCGTACAGCATCTCGCCTGCTCGACCACTCGCAGGAGCGTATCCACGACTTCCGTGATGCCCAATCCGGTGGTGTCAACCACCACCGCGCCTTCCGGCTTCACCAGGGGCGCCAGCGGACGCTCCATGTCCTGCCGGTCGCGCCGTGCCACATCCTCCCGCACCGCCTCGAGATCTCCGGCGCCCAGCCCCCGCGCCACGAGCTCGTCCCGCCTCCGGCGGGCGCGGGTGTCGAGGTCGGCGTCGAGGTAGAACTTCACCTCGGCCTCCGGCCACACCACGCTGCCGGTGTCGCGGCCCTCGAGCACCGCGCCGCCGGCGGCGGCGAGTCCCCGCTGGGCGGGCGTCATCTTATCTCTCACCGAGGCCAGCATCGTCAACCGCGACGTGAGCTGGCTGATCGCGGGCGTACGGATGTCGGCGCTGACGTCCCGCCCGTTGACGAGGACCCGCCCGCCCTCGAGACGCACCGTGGTGGCCTCCAGGACCCGGCGGAGCGCGGCACCGTCCTCGATCGGCACGCCCGACTCCCGGACCGCCCAGGCGAGCCCGCGGTACAGCGCGCCGGTGTCCACCAGCGTGAAGCCGAGGCGCTTCGCGAGTGCGGCGGCGACCACCGACTTGCCGGCTCCGGCCGGGCCGTCGATGGTGATCACGATGT
>Ga0335085_10012304_pt1 | contig 12609 bp, 18 predicted proteins | sample Lox_Sample_45_FD_206712 | JGI IMG/M metagenome (GOLD analysis project Ga0335085, IMG submission 206712) | Soil microbial communities from Loxahatchee National Wildlife Refuge, Florida, United States - Lox_Sample_4.5 | ecosystem: Environmental > Terrestrial > Soil > Wetlands | place: USA...
CCTCAAGGGTGACCTGGGGGTATGTCATTGCGCGCCTCGTGATCTTGGGAGAGACTCGAAGCTAACAATGTCCCAGGTCGCCCACCCGCCCGACGGCCGTGTTGCACTTACTAGGCGAATGTACCGGTGCGGTATAACTAGCGGTTGGAGCTGCCGAACGGGCCGCCGGGCGGCTTCGTGCCGGCCGCCGCCCCGTGCGCACTCGGGTTCCGGGCAGGCCCCGCGCCGCTTGCCTGCGGCTGCGCGGCGCGCTGGCGGAAGTGCCCGGTTTGAGTCAGAATAGCATCTAGCCCGCCGCCGTCCGTGCCTAGGTACACCGGCGGCCCGTTCGCAGCTCAACCGCAGTCCGTTAACTGGCGCGGGCCGGAAGACACTCGCTCCGGCGTGAAAGGCCCGAGCCGCACCTCGCAGTCGCGCCCGTGTCTCATCATGCCACCGATCACGGCGCCAGCATCCTACTGAGCGTACGCGTTCGGCTGCACAGAAACTCCTCCTGGCGAACTGCATCATCGGAAAGCGCACGCTGCCGGGCGCTACCGCTGGCGCCTTGCATCTCACCCGTCGCCTGCGGCAGTGTCGGCGGCCCGCCAGTTAACACGGGTTTGAAGCTGCCAACGCGGCCGCCGGTTGGGCATCAGCCCGTCCGCCATTCGGCGCCGCTGCCCTATCCAGAAGGCGGGCGGCGCTTGGCTTCGCCGGCGCGCCGCCGGCTGGCGCAAGCGCCAGGGAAGGCGTACTCTAGCTGGGGTGCGCGCCGCCCATCGTGACTCGGTGCCGGCGGCCGCGTTGCAGCTTAAACCCATATCGTTAGGCCGCATGCGATGACAGTCCGTGAGATTGCTGCTCACCGTGATGCGCCAACTCCTCAGCGCGCCTTTGTGGCACTGTTCGACGTCCTCGGCTTTCGGGAGAGATTGCGGCGCCAACCGCTTCGCGTAGTGTTGGATGATTATCGACGTCTTCAGCTCGCCAAGACAGAGTCGGGGGCCATCAGCGTCTTCACTGGAAGAGAACTGCAGCATTGGAACGTTGGTACAACGGTGTTCAGCGACACAATCCTCCTCTGGGCGGATGACGACTGGGAGGCGGCCCAGAGCCTAATCTCCGCCTGCGCACATCTCCTCGCGGCCGCAACGGATATGGGAATGCCGCTGCGGGGCGGGGTTGCGTACGGCGAGTGCGCTCTCGACCGCGTGTCCAGGACCTTCGTCGGCCAACCAATCGTCGATGCCTACCTTACCGAACAGGCTCAGAACTGGGTCGGTGCGGCGCTGCACCCAAGCGTCACGGGCCATGTGTCGCTCGGTACCTCCATTAGGAAGCTCGAGGAGGTACTTGCGTACCCAGTGCCTGTGAAGCGCGGCTCGGCGCCCCTCGAGTACGCGATTCATTGGTGCCCGTATAGTCACCAGGGTCTCCAACAGATCAACTCCCTTGCCCGAGACGCGGGATCGTGCTCCGTCCGCCGCAAGTACGCTGCGACACGGCGCTACTGTAGACGCGCTTGTGAGGGCTACGCGGTTCTCGGCGACCTCCAGTAGACGCATGCGGCCTAACATGGGGTTGAAGTTGCCGACGCGCCCGCCGGATGAGTATGAGCCCGTCCGCCATTCAGTGCTGCTGCGGTGTCGCGCAAGCCCGCGGCGCTTGCCTTCGGCAGCGCGCCGCGCTGGCGCAAGCGCCAGGGAGGGCGTAGTCTTGCATCATGCGCGCCGCCGTTCGTGACTCGTTGCCGGCGGGCGCGTCGCAACTTAACCCAAGTCCGTTAGCCGCGCCCCTATCCAGCCGCCGTAGCATTCGCCCGAGCCCTACGTTTGTCGTACGTCTTTGGCCTAGCGGCGTCAGACACCTCGTAGGACGCGATGAGCACCGCCTTGGGGTCATGCTGAATCAGCCGCAGAAGTAGAAGGGCAGGTCCTTGAGGAGAACGTTGTTTCGCCTCCCAGGCCTGCACCAACTTCGGGCTCACGTTCAGCCAATGAGCAAAGACCGACTGCGATGCCTGCAGCTGCGCGCGCAGTCTCTTGACCTCCGCTGCACTCATCGGCTTCGGGGCGTCAGGAAGGATCGTCGTGCGGAGCTCACGCTTGCCTCGCGCGTGCTCCAGAGCCTCACCAACAGACTCCATGAGTTCAGCAAACAGCTTGTCATCCATGTCAGTCAGTACCTCCACGACAATACACCTAACTCAGGGGTTGGGTTGTACAGGAAATCAAAGGTCAACCAGTGCGCTTGATCTCCTCCACAGCACTCTTCAGCAACTGTCGCTGTGCCTTGGTCAGAACCGCTTGCTCCGTCTTCTCGTATACGAACATCAAGTAGATCCTGTTCCGATGCGACAGCGCGAGGTAGTGCACTCTCGCGCCGCCACGTTTGCCTTGGCCATGATGGGCCATTCGAATCTTGCGGAGTCCGCCGGTGCCAGGCTCAACTGGCGCTTTCTCCGGATTCTCCAACAGCTCGCCTTGCAGTCCTCGAAGCTCATCCTCCAGGCCCATGGCCTGAATCCGCCGCGTGAACACGGCCGTCTCCACGAACTCCATCTGAGGTTCCTCAATTGGTACCTGCCAATTCGCTTAGGCACAGCGCGGCTTCATATAGCCTACACCGTAGTATACTACGCCGTAGGGCATCACGCAAGGGGCGCGTCTAACAAGGGGTTGGACCTGCCGAACGGGCCGCCGCTCGGGCTCCGTGCCGGCCGCCATCCAGAGCGCGCCGCGGGGCCAGGGCAAGAGAGCGGCGCTTGCCTATTCGCCTGCGCGCCGCGAGTGGCGCATGGGGCACTGAAGGGCTAGAATGGCCCCGTGCCGGCCGCCGTTCGTGACTCAGTGCCGGCGGCCCGTTCGCAGGTCAACCCCAGTCCGTTAGGCGTCAAGCCGCGCAGGCCCAGGCTTGACGTGTGTATTCCCCAGATATACATTCGGTCATGGCCGGTTTCCCCGATGAGTTCGAGGATGTCGAGGGGTTCCAGTGGGACGCGGGCAATGCCGACAAGAACTGGCTCGCGCATCAGGTGAGCCAGCCGGAGTGTGAGCAGGTGTTCTTTAACCGCCCGGTGCTGATCCTGCCCGACGCGACCCACTCCGGCCAAGAGGCCCGTTTCCTGGCGCTCGGCGTAACGAACGGGAGCCGCCGGCTGTCCGTCGTCTACACGGTCCGCGCCAAGCTGGTCCGCGTCATCTCAGCTCGGGACATGTCGAGCAAGCAGCGGAGGGTATATGGCGAAGCCTAAGAAGCGCACCGCGCCGAAGCGGATTCCGCGATTCAAGTCCGAGGACGAGGAGCGAGCCTTCTGGGCCACGCACGAGGCCCTGGATTACTTTGATGCGGCCAAGGCCGTGAAGGCCACGTTTCCGAACCTCAAGCCGACGTCGGCCCATATCTCCCTGCGCTTGCCCATCATGATGCTCGATGAGTTGAAGGTCCTCGCGAACCAGCGGGATGTGCCGTATCAGTCGCTCATGAAGGTCTACTTGGCGGAACGTCTGGCGAGCGAGCGAGGACGCAAGGTCCCGGCTTGACGCCTAACTTGGGGTTGGACCTGCCGAACGGGCCGCCGGTTGAGCCTCGTACCGGCCGCCATCCCGCGGGTGCCGCCAGGCTAGGGCAAGCCCGCGGCGCTTGCCTTCGGCTGCGCGCCGCCGTCTAGCGCCAACGCCAATGTTTACTTAGTGTAACATCGTGCCGACCGCCGGTCGTGACTTGGTGCCGGCGGCCCGTTCGCAGGTCAACCCCAGTCCGTTAGCCGCCGCCCATGGCATCCACGCGCAGCTTTGAGTTGTTCGCCGACTACTTCCAGTTCTACATCCAGGACGAGTCCTCGGATGGCGACCTGTCCAATGCCTGGACGGATCAGGCTACGGCCGATCTCGTGGCGCTCGCCCCTGGCGTAATCGGTGTCGGCACGGCGCGGAACATGGATGTACCGGTTACCATCGAGATCCACGATGCCGAGCCCTCACTCTCACTAGACGCCTGGGATCAGGTTGCCGAGTGCGACATCGCGGTTCCGTCAGGCAAGCTCATTGTAGCCGGCTGCACAGACTACCTGCGCGACGCCGCTCGCATTTCGGTGCCTTCCGGTCAGTATCGTGCGCGTCTCCTGTATGCTGGACTGAACACGCTCAGCGCCGATGGGCTCGACGGCGCGGATCACTACACCGTCCAGCTGTGGCGGGCACCAGCACAGGGCCTGCGAATCCTCAAGCGCGACGCAGCTCCGCCTCGGGGCGGCGTCTAACTAGGGGTTGGACCTGCCGAACGGGCCGCCGGTCGGCCTCCGTGCCGACCGCCATCCTGAGCGTGCCGCGGGTCCAGGGCAGGTAGGCGGCGCTGGCCATTCGGCTGCGCGCCGCCGCTGGCACAAGTTCCAGGGAAGGGCTAGAATGGCCTCGTGCCGGCCGCCGTTCGTGACTTGGTGCCGGCGGCCCGTTCGCAGGTCAACCCCAGTCCGTTAGGCCACACCCAAGGGAGCACCGCATGCGCTGCCGAATCGCGATCGCGCTGCTCCCGCTGGCTCTGGCCTGTCAGGGGCACCAGCCATCGCTCAAGTCCACAACACCAGAGAGCGATACGACCGTTTATGCGGACAGCAGCGTCGACACTCGCGCCCAGTTCCTGCCAAATAGCTGCACGCTGGACACCACCTGGGCCAACATGCGGCGGGCCCTCGATAGCGCAAGTGTCGTGCTAGGGTTCATCATAGGCGTCCACGGCCGCGCCGAAGCGAATAGCATCAGCGTGGTCTCCACGACGGACCACCGACTGGTGGGCACTGCAGAGCAGATCCTGCTGTCATGTCTCTTCGTCCCAGCTCTCAAGAACGGCCATCCCGTGCGCGTGCGAGTCACGCAGCCCGTCAACTTCGCAATCCTTCACAATTGAAAACCTTGTGAGGTGTGGCCTAACATGGGCTTGAAGCTGCCAACGTGGCCGCCGGTCCGGCATCAGCCCGTCCGCCACCCGCGCCGCTGCGCTATCGGGCACGGCGGGCGGCGCTTGGCTGCGCCTGCGCGCCGCCAGTGGCGCGAGCGCCAAGGAAAGCGTAGTCTAGCACTGGCCCGGCCGTCGTTCGGAGCAGCTGCAGCATCCTGCCGGCGGCCCCGTTGCAGCTTAAGCCCAGTCCGTTAACTGGCGCGGGCCGGAAGACACTCGTTCCGGCGTGAAAGGCCGGAGCCGCACTTCGCAGTCGCGCCCACTTCTCATCATTCCACCGATCACGGCGCCAGCATCCCGCCGAGCTGCACGCGTTCGGCTGCACAGAAACTTCTCCTGGCGCACCGTGTCATCGGAAAGCGCACGTGCCGGGCGCTACCGCTGACGCCGCACATCGGCCCGGTCGTCTGCGGCCGTTTCGGCGGCCCGCCAGTTAACACGGGTTTGAAGCTGCCAACGCGTCCGCCGGTTGGGCATCGGCCCGTCTGCCGTGTGGCGCCGCTGGTCTATCGAGAAGGCGGGCGGCGCTTGGCTGCGCCGGCGCGCCGCCGGCTGGCGCAAGCGCCAGGGAAGGCGTAGTCTAGCTGGAGTGCGCGCCGCCCATCGTGACTCAGTGCCGGCGGCCGCGTTGCAGCTTAAACCCATATCGTTAGAGCGCCTGCGTCTTGCGGTTCCCTCCGCCTGTGATTACACTGTAATTACCTGCCAGGAGGCACCGTGAAGGCCAAGATTGTCCGCATTGGGAATTCGCAGGGTATCCGCCTGCCCAAACCGCTCCTCGACGAGGCCGGCCTCGGCGAGGAGGTCGAGCTGAAGGTGCGCGAGGGCGCCATTGTGATCGCCAATGCGCGGAAGCCTCGGGAGGGCTGGGAGCAGGCGGCCAAGCTCATGCACGAGCGCGGCGAGGACCAGCTCGAGGTGCGTGGCGGTAACCGGTTCGACGATGAGGAATGGACATGGTAGCCGACGCCCGGCGCGGTGATGTGCTCCTTATTCAACTCGATCCGACGAAGGGCAAGGAGATCCGCAAGACGCGACCTTGCCTGGTGGTGTCGCCGGACGAGCTCAATCGAGCCGCGGGCACCTACATCATCGCGCCCATGAGCACCGGGTCCCATCCCTACCCATACCGTGTGCCGTGCCGCTTTGCCAGCAAGGTGGGCCATATCATTCTCGACCAGGTGCGCGCCATCGACCGCGGGAGGGCGGTCAAGAAGCTCGGCCGGCTTCCGGACGGCACGGTGCGCCGTGCGCTCAGCATTCTCCAGGAGATGTTCGCAGCATCCTAACCGCAGGAGCTCTAACTAGGGGTTGGACCTGCCGAACGGGCCGCCGGTCGGCCTCCGTGCGGGCCGCCGTCCGGAGCGTGCCGCGGGTCCAGGGCAGGCACGCGGCGCTTGCCATTCGGCTGCGCGCCGCGGCTGGCACAAGTGCCACAGAAAGGCTAGAATGGCTCCGTGGCGGCCGCCATTCGTGACTCGGTGCCGGCGGCCCGTTCGCAGGTCAACCCCAGTCCGTTATACGGCGCGTCCGTTCGTGGCGGTTGCCGCGCTAGTGCCCACGTATTACATTGTCCTACATGAAGGCCACCACCGTTTCCATCCGTCTGGACGCCAAGACCCAGCGCGAGCTGAGTCGACTGAGCCGAGAGCTCGGCCAGAGCCGGAGCGAGATCGTGCGCGACGCCGTGCGGCGGCAGATCGCGCTCCTGCGCTTTGAGCGGTCGCGGCGGGCGCTCCTGCCCTTGGCCGAGGCGCAGGGCATTCTCACCGATGAGGACGTCTTCCGCATCGTGTCGTGAAGATCTTCCTGGACACGAACGTCCTCGTGAGCGCCTACACGGCGCGGGGCATTTGCAATGACTTGGTCCGCCACATTCTGGCTGAGCATGAGCTTCTGACCGGGGAAGTGAACATCCACGAGTTCCGACGCATCCTGCGCGAGAAGTTCAAGGCGTCGGCGCGGCTCGTGGCCGCGGTTGAAGCGGAGCTGCGGGACGAGACCGTCATCCCCAAGCCAAGGGCGCCCTCGGATCTACCGATCCGTGATAAGGACGATGCGTGGGTGCTCGCGTCGGCGGTCCTCGGCGGAGCGGATATGCTGGTCACGGGCGACGCTGACCTCCTGGCGGTGGCGAAGCGGGCGCCCCTGCCGATCGTCGATCCCCGGGGTTGTTGGGAACGCCTGCGGACGGTCTGACGCGCCGTATAACTTGGGGTTGGACCTGCCGAACGGGCCGCCGATCAGGCCCCGTGCCGCCCGCCATCCCGAGCGGGCCGCGGGGCCAGGGCAAAACCTGCGGCGCTTGCCTTCGGCTGCGCGCCGCAGCTAGCTCAAGTGCCAGGGAAGGGCTAGAATGCCTTCGTGCCGGCCGCCGTTCGTGACGCGGTGCCGGCGGCCCGTTCGCAGGTCAACCCCAGTCCGTTATACGGCAGGGCAACGTGCAACTGGCCAGGTTGCATCGTTAACTTAGGAACCGTGAAGCACCGCCATCACTTCGTCCCACGCTTCTACCTCACGCGGTTTGCAAGCGCTCCGCGCCGCATCCAGCTGTATAACTTCGCTCGCAACCAGTGGATCGCGAACGCGAGTCTCCGTGATCAATGTTATAGACACAAGCTTTACGGGACGGACGCTGTTGAGGACCAGCTCGCAGCCTTTGAGGCCGCCGTAGCTCCAACGGTGGCCTCTGTAACTCAAACGATGGAGCCACCCGAGCCAAGAAGCACCGACCACCTCAACTTAATTGCCTTCGCTGCGCTACAGATGATGCGAACGCCAGCTCATGCAGCCCGTCACCACGAAGCAACGACACGCATGCTTCGTGTTGCGTACGATGGGCAGCCGCCGGCGTCAATGGCTGGCAGCGCGGCGCAAATGCTCGCGATCGCGCTAGAGCAGACACCGTCGATGATCGCGGTCATGGCGGACCTGCGAATGCACATCGCTAGAAGTGCCGGCCGCAGCATCTTTCTGACGAGCGACAACCCCGTGTTCAGGTACAACTTGTACTGCGAGGCCATATCGTGGCAGGGCACCACGGGCGCCGCGTGCCGTGGGTTCCAGCTATTTCTGCCACTATCGCCCCAGGCTCTCCTTGTCCTGGCCGATCCCGCGGTCTACCGGCTTGGAATATCTCGCGGAAGCACCTCGACGACCGTCTCCGAAGCGGATGTTGAAGCACTCAATCTCATGCAGTTCGTATCAGCAGAACAGAACGTCTATGCCAGTCACCTCCCACGCCGCGCGGCGGACCTCGCAGCCCGAGGCCGAAAGCTGGCCGCGAAGCGCGTTCAGCGAGTGCAGCAAGCGGATGAGGTGGGTGGCGACTCCCAGATTCTCCACTCCTATGAGCAGCTCCCGAACGTGCGTTTGGCGCTATCCTTCGTTCGCGTACGGCGCGATGCGCGCCGCGTGCCGATCAACGATCGTCTTCGCGAGGCTCGAAGGCCAATTGCCGAGTTCTCGCAAGCGCCAGTGCCCCCGCACCTTGCCGGCCGTACGGTCACATTCGCTATCAGGCCGCCGGGTCAACGCGGCCCTGCCGTATAACTTGGGGTTGGACCTGCCGAACGGGCCGCCGGTCGGGCTTCGTGCCGGCCGCCATCCCGAGGACGCCGCTGGGCCAGGGCAAACCCGCGGCGCTTGCCATTCGGCTGCGCGCCGCGGCTGGCACAAGTGCCAGCGAAGGCGTAGAATGGCTCTGTGCCGGCCGCCGTTCGTGACTCAGTGCCGGCGGCCCGTTCGCAGGTCAACCCCAGTCCGTTAGGTGGCTTGCGCAATCGAAAGGAGGCCGCGCCGCTGAAGCCGCTCGCGAACCATGAAGCGACCTTCGCCGCTTTGGTAGCGGCGCTCGCGCTGCCCGGTGCGAAGTCGACACTTATCGAGGAAGACGCCAGTTACGCATTCGAGCTCCATCACCCCGAGTACGCGCATCCGGTTGCGCGGCTCGAGTACTCGATATTGCCGAGCGGATACAATCTTCACCGGGTTGTCCTTGACCAGCGGCATGCCGCTCGAGTCCAGGCTCTCCTGTCACGAGAGGGCTACCAATTCCAGGGATTGGGCTATCAGGGCTACGCCATCTTCGCTCCAAGCAGGAAGGCGACGCAGTCAACGGGCGCTCCACCGTGGAACGTCACGGCCGCCGATGTCGCGGTAGCCACCAAACTCGCTGAGGCCCTTGGCGTTGCAGCCACTGTTCAGCGTTGCGAAGGCCCGGTTGGGGAGACGCTTGAGGTTCAGCTAGCCGGCGTTCCCGCGGCAGTAGGCACGGTGCTTTCAATCGCACGGACTTGGGACCCCGATTCACAGTCAGTTATAGCGCTTGCAACCGCCAACGCCATTCTCGCACCTCAAATGGCGCCGATACTTAGCAGCGCCGGTTACCAGGTCCTGCAGCGGTTCCCCGCCGGCGGGCCGGTAGTATGGCTCAACCGCAAGCCACCTAACTAGGGGTTGGACCTGCCGAACGGGCCGTCGGTCTCGCACCGTGCCGTCCGCCGTCCCGCGCGCGCCGTGGGACCCGGGCAAGCGCGCGGCGCTTGCCATTCGGCTGCGCGCCGCGATCTGGCGCTTTGAGCACGGAAGGCTTAGTCTAGCATTGTGCCAGCCGCCGTTTGTGACTCTGTGCCGGCGGCCCGTTCGCAGGTCAACCCCAGTCCGTTAGAGCGCAAACCTGTGGCGCTGTCGTCGCTGAAGCAGCTTGAGCGGTACCATGTGGAACGTGCCCAGGCTCTACTGGGGTCCATTCCGCGCGGCAAGCTCTTCCCCTCCGAATCGCCGGACTTCATCACACGTCGAAAGGCTCGCAACTTCGGAATCGAGGTCGTTCGCTACACCGTGCCGACCAAGGCCGGTGAGCGCCCGCCCCGTGAACAGGCAAGCCTACGCCGCCAAGTCGCTCAGGCCGCGCAAGCCCTTGCAGAGCGCATGAACCTCCCGGCAGTACGGGTCGCGATTCGCTTCACCCGGCGGGCGCTTCACCGCAGGCAAATCCCCGAACTGGCGGCCGCTGTCGCCCAGGCGGTCGGTTCCGCACCGCACAGTGCCAGCGGGGTGATGGAGCTTCCCCGAGGAAACCGCACACCACTCCCTCGAGTAATCAGCTCGATACTCATCCACTCCCGCGAGTTCATAACTGACCACCTCTGGTACTCCGCCGACGGTGGGATCTCGGCGCCAGTAACCACCAACGAGATTCAGCACTGCATTGACCTCAAGGCGCGCCTTAAGAGCCGCTATCGCCTCTCGGTGCCACGCGTCTGGCTGCTAATCGTAGTCGAAGGTTTCACGGTCGCGTCGTTCGGCACCGTCAATGAGGATGTGCTCGCGCACACATACCACGCCCCATTCGACGGAGTGGCCCTTCTCGACAATGCGCACGACCAGTGTTGGGCGCTGCCGCTCCTCCGGTGACGGTTTGCGCTCTAACTAGGGGTTGGACCTGCCGAACGGGCCGCCGATCGGGCACGGTGCCGGCCGCCATCCTGTGAGTGCCGCCAGGCCAGGCCAGGGCAGGCACGCGGCGCTTGCCTTCGGCTGCGCGCCGCGGCTGGCACAAGTGCCAGGGACGGGCTAGAATGGCTTCGTGCCGGCCGCCGTCCGTGACTCGGTGCCGGCGGCCCGTTCGCAGGTCAACCCCAGTCCGTTAGGCCACACACATGGCGACTGCCACGTCCCACTCGTGGGTTCGGACGGCTCTTGTGGTGGCGGCCGTCTACACCATCATCGGCCTTGCGACAGTCGCCATCGGAAGGGCCGCGGGCGGCGGCCAGAGCAGCATCGCCCAGGCCGTGCGGATTGCATCCTGGCTGCTCAGCGCGCTGGTCTTCTTGGGACACATTGCCGGGGAGAGCAGGCGAGGACTGAAGGCGGCGGTCCCTGCCGGCCGGGCGAGCATTGCGGTGGCTCTCGCTACATTCCTCCTCGCGCTTATCGCGACTGTCCGCCAGGTGGAGGCTGGCAACGCGCGCCCGGCGGTGCTCATCGCGCTATTTGTCTGGCCGGTACTGACCGGCTTGGTCTCGCTTGGGGTCGGCCTAGTCCTGGTCCGTCTTCTCCGCACCGTGACACGCGGGCCCGCCGCATCGTAGTGTGTGGCCTAACAAGGGTTTGAACCTGCCAACGCGGCCGCCGGTCGGGCCTCGTGCCGTCCGCCACTCCCGTCGCCCGCTGGTTCGCGCAAACCCGCCGCGCTTGCCTTCGGCTGCGCGCGGCGCTGGCGCAAGCGCCAGAGAAGGCGTAGTCTAGCTTGGTTGCAGGCCGCCAATCGTGACTCGTTGTCGGCGGCCGCGTTGCAGGTTAAACCCAATCCGTTAACTGGCGCGGGCCGGAAGACACTCGTTCCGGCGTGAAAGGCCGGAGCCGCACTCCTCAGTCGCGCCCGTTCCTCATCATTCTCCCGATCACGGCGCCAGCATCCAGCCGAGCTCAAGCATTTGGCTGCACAGCTGCACCTCCTGGCACGCGGGAGCATCGAAAAGCGCGCGCTGATGGGCGCTACCGCTGACGCCCGCCATCCGCCCGGTCGTCTGCGGCCGTGTCGTCGGCCCGCCAGTTAACACGGGTTTGAAGCTGCCAACGCGTCCGCCGATTGGGCATCAGCCCGTCCGCCGTTCGGTGCCGCTGGGCTATTGAGAAGGAGGGCGGCGCTTGGCTTCGCCGGCGCGCCGCCGGCTGGCGCAAGCGCCAGGGAAGGCGTAGTCTAGCTGAGGTGTGCGCCGCCCATCGTGACTCAGTGCCGGCGGCCGCGTTGCAGCTTAAACCCATATCGTTAGAACGCAGTCCAGCGGTGCGGACTGACGGTGTTCGTCGAAACAACTAGGCGAGTCTTAGAGGTGCGCATTCGGCCATCGCGAGGCGCGGCGCCGGCACCATCTGTTCAGAGGTACCAGCCGGACGAAGCTGGGACTAGTCGCGCACCGGAGACTCCGAAGGGCGTGTCCCGAACTGAGTACCGGCTGCGTTCTAACAAGGGGTTGAAGTTGCCGACGCGCCCGCCGGATGGGCTTCAGCCCGTCCGCCGTTCCGTGCGGCTGCGGTATCGCGCAAACCCGCGGCGCTTGCCTGCGGCTGCGCGCCGCGCTGGCGCAAGCGCCAGGGAAGGCGTAGTCTTGCAATCGTGTGCGCCGCCGTTCGTGACTCGTTGCCGGCGGGCGCGTCGCAACTTAACCCCAGTCCGTTAGGCGCCAACGAATCGTGCAGCAGGCCCACGGCGCGCGCCGTGGTCACCCTACACACAGACACTATGAACGCTATAGGCGTGCCCTGTTCTGATGCTCCCCTTCTCAAGGAGGCTAGAATGAGACGCTCGCAAGTGGTGCTCGGCATGCTCGCATGCCTACTCGCAGGCTGGTTTCTTGGCAGCACCACCCGGCCCGCCGTCGCGCAGGACGCCGCGCCGCAGGAGGCTACGGTGCCAAGGGCCTATGGAACGCTGAAAGCCGCAGGCGAAGGCGCACTCTACTTCGAGGCCCCGGATGGCACAATTCGGATCTACTCTGGCGGCCGTGTGCTCGCCACGCTCCACCGGTCCTAGCGCTCTGAACGGCCGGGATGATCCTTTACAGAATAGTCTAGGTTGATCCTTTACACTCTGGGTGGGTGCCGGAAGGCGCGGCCCTGGTCATCGATGATGCGACCGAGCCGTTCGTTAAAGCGCCCCAGGCG
>Ga0335085_10012306_pt1 | contig 12608 bp, 14 predicted proteins | sample Lox_Sample_45_FD_206712 | JGI IMG/M metagenome (GOLD analysis project Ga0335085, IMG submission 206712) | Soil microbial communities from Loxahatchee National Wildlife Refuge, Florida, United States - Lox_Sample_4.5 | ecosystem: Environmental > Terrestrial > Soil > Wetlands | place: USA...
TGAGATCGCGCGCGCGACCACGTCACGGGGCGCCAGCTCGTCCGTGAAGCGCTCGCCCTCGCCGTCGACGAGCAGCGCGCCGGCGCCTCGCAGCGCCTCGCTCAGGAGCAGGCTCGAGCCCGCGAGCGCCGTCGGGTGGAACTGGACGAACTCGAGGTCGCCGACCGCCGCGCCCGCCCGGTAGGCCATCGCCAGCCCGTCGCCGACAGCGCCGGGCGGGTTCGTCGTCCGCGACCACAGCGCAGCGGCGCCTCCGGTGGCGAGCAGCACCGCACGCGCCCGGATCGCGCGCCGGTCGGTGACGATGCCGGCGCAGCGCCCGCCCGAGATCCAGAGCTCGAGCGCCTGCTCCCCTTCGCTGATCTCGATCCGCGGCTCGGCCTGGACGGCGTCGGCAAGGGCTTGCGCGATCCGCTGCCCGGTCGCTGCGCCGTCGACGCTGAACACGCGCGGGCGCGAGTGGCCACCTTCGAGCCCGAGCTCGTCGTCGAAGTCGACGCTCAGCTCGACGAGGTCGGCGATCCGCGCGGGGGCTTCCTCTGTCAGCACCTCGACGGCGGTCGCACGGCAGAGCCCGCGTCCGGCCCGCATCGTGTCCTCGGCATGGAGCGCCGGGCTGTCGCCCGGCCGGGTCGCCGCGGCCAGACCGCCCTGGGCGAGGTAGCTCGAAGAGGCGCCGACCGGGGCCTTGGAAAGCACGAGCACGCGGCCCTGCCTTGCGGCGGCGAGCCCTGCGAAGAGGCCGGCGATCCCGCTGCCGACGACGATCAGGTCGTAGGTCTGTTCCGTCTCGGTCGTCATTTCGGCTAGGTTATCGACTATGAGTCGAAAACCTCACCCGGAGTCTACCATTGAACATCCCGCCCACGCCACGCTTGCGGTCGTGCTGCAGGTGCGCGCGGGCAGGCTGCAGGTGCTGCTCTGGCAGCGGGGGCGCGAGCCTTTCCTAGGGGCCTGGTCGCTCCCGGGTGGCTACCTCGAGGCCGGCGAGACGCTGGAGGAGTCGATCCGGAGACACCTCGCGGTCAAGGTCGATGTGCGCGAGCTCGCGCATCTGGAGCAGCTCGAGACGCTCAGCGACCCGGCGCGCAACCCCCTGGAGTGGGAGCTCGCGACCGCCTACCTCGGCCTCGTCCCGGCGGACCTCGACCCGGCGGTGCCGGCGGACACGCGCTGGCATTCGGTCTCGCAGCTGCCGGAGCTCGCGTTCGACCACCGCGCGATCGTGCTCGCCGGGCGCGAGCGGCTGCGGGCGAAGCTCTCGTACACGAACATCGGCTTCGCGCTCGCGCCGCCGGAAGTCACCATCTCCGAGCTGCGCGAGCTGTACGCGGCCGCGCTCGGGCACGAGGTCTCGGCGACGAACCTCCAGCGCGTGCTTTTGCGCCGCGGGGTGCTCGAGTCGATCGGCAGGCGGCGGGAGCCGGGCCGCGTCGGCGGGAGGCCGGCGGCGCTCTACCGTTTCCGCTCGCGCCGACTGGAGATCACCGACCAGTTCGCGGTGCTGAGACCCCCCGCCTGAGGGATGCCTGCCGCGGCTGCCCCGCCTATGGTCACTCGCATCAGGGGATCGGAAGGAGGAAGGGGTCGTGCGTCGCTCTCTCTACGGTGGGTTGGTGGTCGTCGGAAGCGTTGCCCTGGCATTCGTGGCCGTGATGCTCACGGTCGCCATGAACAACTGAGCCGCGGTCGGGGACGCAGAGGCACAAATTCGGCACACGTTGCCCTTGACAACTTCCGGTGTCCGACACCCCTTTTGGCGGTGCGGGGACATGTCGGCGTAGAGTTCGACCGTGCCCGAGATGAAGAGCTTCAGCGCCGAGGAAGCGCGCCGGGTCGGCGAGCAGATCGGGATCGACTGGGCGACGGCGCCATTCGACGTCGAGCAGTTCCGCGCCGGGATGGACGTCGAGCTCGAGCACGGCCTGCACGACCCGGCCACCAACGTCACCGGCGACGACGAGATCGTCACGGGCAAGATCGCTCTCGCCCACCTGAACGAGTTCCCGGACTACTACACCCGGCTCGAGCGCATGGAGGAAGAGGCCAAGCGCGAACACGGCCTGGCGTGAACCGCGCCCTCAGCCGGTGACACCGCCGGCAGAAATGAAACCGGTGTCGCGTAGCGCCCTAGGAGACTGGTCGCAGCGCCCGCGCGACAGCGAGCGCAAGCGTGCGGTCGAGCGAGATGCTCTCGCTGCCGCCCGGGGTGCCAGGCGTCATGACCGCGAGTAGCCCGCCGCGGGCGAGCGACGCCCGCGCGTTGTTGTCGAAGAGGAGCCGGCCGGCCGCCGGGCCGTGCAGGGCCCAAAACGGCCGCGCCGCGCCGAACTCCTTCAGCTCGACGACGCCGTAGTCGAAGCTCACGAACCGCGCCGGCAGCAGCGTCCGGCCGGTCTTCGCACGGATCCCGTCGGTTCCGATCCGTATCCCGCGGAGTCGGTGACCGCGGAAGGTCGGGCCGAGCCAGAGGGCGGTCCGGCCGACGGCGGTCCGGGCGGCGTCCAGGCTCGCCGCCCGGCTGTTGACCGCCTCCTCCGGCTCCGGCGGAACGCTGCCGCGCGGGGCGCCGCCCTCCGGCACCGCGAAGCCGACCGTCCTCGCGGGCAGCGAACCGAGAGGCGTGAAAACGGTTTGCACCGACAGGCGGATATGGCCGTCGGGCCACAAGGCCCTGTCCTGCGACACGATCGGCCGGTGAGTCCGCGCGTCGAGGCCCCAGCGCTCGGGGACAGCTCCGCCCGGAATGCGGTGCCCGCTGAGCAGAGGCTCGACCCAGACGACGCGCTTGCCCCGGAAGACGCCCGTTCCGACCTCGCGGCCGAGCTTCGGGTCGAGCGGCCAGCGCGGCGCTCCCTGAAGCGTCGAGAAATAGGGGGGCTTGATGCAGAACGGCTTTCCGACCACGCACTGCGCGTGCCCGACCAGGTCGATCTGGACGCGGCCGTCGATTCGCAGCACGTCGCGGAACAGGTACGTCTTCGGGTCGTACCAGCCCTCGATCGTAGTCACGGCCGGTTGCGCCGCCCCGGTCGCCAAGTCGATGCTCGAAATCTTCGTCGGGCTCAGCTCGACACGCAGGTGCGCAACCCGGCCCTTGGCCTTCACCCACTGAAATCCCGGCGGGACGGAGGTCGCCGAGCTCCCGTTTCCGCGCAGGACGACGACGAGGGCGACGGCCACGCCTCCCAGCGCGAGCGCAACCGCGGCGCCGTAGGCCAGGCGGCGGCGCCGCGCGCGGCGGCGGGCTTCCTCGATCAGCGCCTCGGGGTCGTCTTGCGGCGGGCGCGGTGGGGCCGGAGCCATGACGTCGGTCATGAGCTAAAGCTACCATAAATAGCACCATGATCGGCATCAAGATCAACCGCGAGGAGTCGCTCGACCTGTATGAGCAGGTCGCGGCGGAGATCCGGCGGGCGATTGCCGACGGCGAGGCGAAGCCCGGCGAGCGGCTCCCGCCGGCGCGCGATCTCGCGGCGATCCTCGAGGTCAACCGCAACACCGTCCTGAGGGCGCTTCGTCAGCTCCGCGACGAAGGATTGCTCGAGTTCCGCCGCGGGCGCGGGATCACCGTCAGCGCATCGCCAGGGCAGAGCGCTCTCCAGATCTCGGCCCAGGAACTCGTCGAGCTCGCGCGCAAGCAGGGCTACCGGCGCGAGGAGCTCGTCGAGCTGATCGAGTCGCTGCCCTGATCAGCCGGTGACGGTCGCCGGCACCCGCTGCACCGAGTTGTTCGCGTAGCCGCCCAGGTTCCAGGCCGGCTCGAGCGGCTGTTCGTTCCCCGCCTCGTCGCGCGCCCGCGAGCACAACACCCACGAGCCCGGTTCCGCCTGCCAGCGGAAGCTCCAGCCGCGCCACGCCCAGGGCCCGTCCTCCGTCTCGAGCTCGGCCGGCGCCCACGAGGAGCCGCCGTCGGCGCTGACCTCGACCGAGGCGACCGGTGCGAGCCCCGACCACGCCCGTCCCTGGACAAGGATCTCCCCGGCCGGCACCAGCCGCTCGCGCGTCAGGAACTCCGGGATCCCCGGCGGCACGAGCAGCGAGCGGGGCAGCATCCGCGAGAGCGGCTCGCCCTCCTCGTCCTCGTGCTGCCGGATGCGGTACGACCACGACTGCTGGTAGCCCGAGAACGGCTCTCGGAGCACCTCGATCTCCGTGAGCCACTTCACGTTGGTCATCCCGTACCAGCCCGGGACGACCAGGCGCAGCGGAAAGCCGTGCTGCGGCGGCAGCGGCGCGCCGTTCATCTCGTAGGCGAGCAGCACCTCGTCGCGCAGCGCCTCCTCGACCGGCAGCGCACGCTGGAACGCCTGCTCGTCGCCGCCCTCGGCGCCCCGATCGACCCCGGTGAAGAGGATCTCGACGACGCCCTCGCCCACGCCGGCCTCCTCGAGCAGCGGCCGCAGAGGCGTCCCCGCCCAGCGGGCGGTCCCGACCGCCTCGAGCAGCCACGGCTGGCTGACGGGGCGCGGGTCGAGTCGCGCCCGCCCGTTGCCGGCGCACTCCATCGTCACCGTCAGCTCGACACGAGGGCGCGCACGCAGCTCGTCGAGCCCCAGCGAGAGCTCCCGCTCGGCGTGCACTCCCAGGCTCCAGCTCGCGGCGTCCACCTCGGGGACGTCGTAGTGGGTCAGCAGGTAGTGGAGCCCCACCGGCGTCACCGGATAGCGCAGCGCCTCGAGCGGCATCCCGTGGTTGCGCGCCGCGAGCTGCAGCTCCTCCAGGCTGATCCCCTCGGCCACGAGCTCAGCCTAGTCGAGCGGAAACTGGTTCAGGTAGCTCCAGCCGCAGCCGCCTTCTTCTTCGCCAGCAGGAGCGCCATCGTCGGGCAGGCGTCGACCGCCCGCTGAGCGTGCTGCTGGAGCTCGGGCGTCAGCGGAGTCTCGTCGACGATGGGATAGCCCCAGTCGTCCAGCGAGATGCGCTCGGGGAGCAGTTCCGCGCAGAGCCCGCTTCCGTCGCACGCAATCGGGTTGACGCGCACGATCCGGCTCACGAGCGGCTCCTCGTCGGCATGAACTCGCCGCGCCTGCCGCCGCACCGGCCCTTCACGTGGAGCTCGATTTCGTCCGCGAAGACCTCGAGCGAGCTCTCCACGAAGCGGACGGCACCGTCCGGATGCCGACAGGCTCCGCGGCCGCGAACCTGCTGCAGCCAGCGGAGCGCCCTTGGGCGTGTGTCGCCGAGACCGTCGGCCAGGCTCTCGAGCGCGCCGGCGAGCGCGGCGAGGCCGTGGACGCACGGGCCGCACTGGCCCGCGCTCTCGTCGGCGAGATAGCGGGTGACGCGCGCCGCCTGGTCGAGCCCGCAGGCGGCCTGCGGTAGGACGACGATCGCGCCCGCGCCGAGCGCCGCGCCCGCCGCCGAGAGCTCGGCGTCGAGCAGGGACAGGCCCTGCGCCGCAAACGGCTCGACCCAGCTGCCGAAGTAGCCGCCGACGAGCACCGCGCCGGGCTCGCCGCGAACGCCGCCGGCCTGAGCCAGGAGGGCCCGCATCGGCGTGCCGAGCGCCGCCTCGTACACGCCCGGCCGGGCGACGGCGCCGGAGACGGTGAACAGAGCCGAGCCCGGCTCGCTTTCGGTGCCGAGCGCGCGGAACCACTCGGGCCCGAGCCGCCCGATCAGCGCCAGGTGCGCAAGCGTCTCGACGTTCTGGAGGAGCGTCGGCGCTCCGCGGACGCCGCGCTCGAAGGGCCGCGGCGGGGTGAACGTGGGCTTGGCAGGGCCGCCGTTCAGGAGGTTGACGAGCGCGGTCTCCTCACCGCTGACGAAGCCAGGCGGAACGACCACGAGCTGCAGCCTCAGGCCCTTGTCCACGCGGCGGGCCCGCCGCTCGTCGAGGGCCCACGAGACCGCGTCGAGCGCGCCGTGGGCGTTGCGGTCGACGGCGAGGAAGGCCTCGCGCGCGCCGACGGCGGCCGCGGCCAGCGCGATGCCGTCGAGCACGAGATGCGGCGCGCGCCGAAGGAGCGCCTTGTCCTTGAAGCTGACCGGCTCGCCCTCGGCGCCGTTCGCCACGACCACCGGACGGCGCCGGGCGGACGCGACCACCGCGAGCTTCTGGCCCGCCGGGAAGCCGCCGCCGCCGCGCCCGCGCAGGCCGCTCTCGCCGACGAGCTCGATCAGGTGTGCCGCGGAGGGCTGAGGACCGTGGACCGCGTGGTGCGCGTCCAGGCCGAGAGGCGATCCGTCGCGCGGAAGGCCCGCGAACAGGCGCGGCAGGCCGCGGTCCTCGACCGGCAGGGCGCTCACGTCACGCGAAGCGAGCCGCTCAGCGTGCGGCTCGAGGGGTCGAGTCTGAGGACGATGTCGAGCGCCAGCGAGTTCCCGGAGGAATCCTGCACCGAGGCGACGAGGCGCGAGCCCTCGAGCGAGACGATCTGGCCGGAGTAGGCCTGCGGCGACCCGCTGGGGCCGAAGTCGACGCTGCTGCCGGTCATCTGGATCCCGCCCTCCTGGAGCGGAACGCCGCGCAGCGTCACCTGCAGGACGCCCTTCGAGCCGCTGTCGGCGGAGGCGTTCAGCCCGACCGTGACCAGGCCGTCCGACGACGCCCCCGACTCCGAGAAGCTGCCGCTGAGCGACGCGGCGAACGGCGCCGAGGGCAGCGAGCCCGAGCCCTTGACGGTGACGACCTTCGTCACCACGGCCTGGCGCGAGGCAGAGGCGGAGGCGAGCAGGGTCGAGGGTGTTCCCGCACGGGCGGCCCAGCCATGAGCGAGCGGACCGCCGGCGGCCCACGCGCCGATCAGGGCCGGCACGGCCAGCGCCGCGACCCCGCCTGCGAGCCTGAGCGATCCAGGTGCCGAACGCGCCTCCACCACCCGCCAGAGGACTGAGAGAACGACGGCGCCGACCGACGCCAGCGCAAGCAGCCCGAACCAGCCGGTGCGCGCGTCGCTGCCGGTTCCGAACGCGTGCACGAGCGCGACGGGCCAGGCCGCGTAGGCGAGCCAGTGCACTGCGCGCCACATCCGGAAACCGAGCCGCGCCCGCAGGAGGCTCGTCACGATCAGGGCGAGCAGGAAGTCGAAGGCGAGCGCGCCGAAGCCGACCCAGACCGGCCGGTAGCGCGAGGCGAACGGGATCACCGCGTCCTTGAGCCCGATCGGCGCGTAGCCGTCGAGGATCGTCGTCAGCACGTGGACGACGACGAAGGCGAGCGCGAGAAGGGTCAGGTTGCGGTGCAGCCCGGAGACGACGAAGCGGGGCCAGCTCCGGGCCGCCCAGCGCGTCGAGGTGAGGACGCCGAGCACGATTCCGGCGGTGAGGAGCAGCAGCGCGACGACGCCGCTGCCGCGGGTCAGGTACCAGTAGGCGCTCGGGCCGGTCGCGGCGAGGAGGCTCAAGAGGCGTCCTCCGGCCAGCCGTTCGCGTATTCGACGTCGCCGCGCTCGCGTACGAGCCGGGCCGGGAGCCCGCGCGCCGCGAGCCAGGCCGGGGCCTCCTCGCCCAGGACGACCGCCGCGGTGCTGGCGACGTTGGCGTCGAGGCAGCTGGCGGCTGCCACGGTCACCGTGCGCCACGGCGTCTGTGCCGGCCGGCCGGTGCGCGGGTCGACGATGTGATGCAGCTGCGTCTCGCCGGCGAGCCAGCGGCGGACAGTCGTGCCCGAGGTCGCGAGACCGCCCGACGAGATCGCGACGGTCGGCCCGGTCTCGTCGGGGCCGGCCGCGTGGTCGTCTGCGATTCGCACCGGCCAGCCGCCGTCGGGCACGGGGCCGGCGACGGCGATGTCGCCGCCGAGACCGACCAGCACTCCCGTCCCGGAGGCCCTCGCCGCGTCGTGCGCGATCCGGTCGGCGGCGCGCGCCTTGGCCGTCGCGCCGAGGTCGAGCTCGACGTCCCCGTCGAGGGTGACGGTGCGCCCTGCCGGATCGAGCCGGACGCGGCGCCACCCGGGCACCGGTCCGTACGAGGCTCGGAAGGTGCTCCCGTCGCGAAGCACGACGTTGGCGAAGCGGCGGTCGTAGCCCGCCAGTCGGAGCGTGCGGCCGACGGTCGGGTCGACGAGGCCGTCCGTGCCCTCCGCCGCGCCCAGCGCAACCTCGATCGCCTCATAGAGCAACGGGCTCACCGGCACGGGCCCCGAGCCGGCGGAGGCGTTGAGCCGGACGAGCTCCGAGTTGTCGCGGAAGCGGCTGCAGGCGAGATCCAGCTCCTCGAGCTCGCGCTCGAGCACCTCGTGCGCTTCTGGAAGGCCCTCGGCCTCGGCGGTGCAGAGGAGCGCGGTCGTCCCGAGGGCCGGGAACGACACCGACGCGAGCTCGGCGATCACGAGCCGCCTGAGGTCACGACCGGCGCAACCGAGGTCGTCACCGGCGGCGGCGTAACCGCCTGGGTCGTGGCCGGAGCCTCTTGGTCGTCGCTCGACTGCGTCGTCGTCGCGGCCTGCGTCGTCGTCCGCACGGTGCGGGTCGTGGTCCGCGCGGCCGAGCGGTGGTGGCCGGGCACGGAGTGCGCGGCGAGCCCGGCAAAGGCCCCGGCAAGCGCGGTCGCGCCGAGGATCAGCAGGCGCGTCGCGCGCCGAAGCTTCGCGATGCCGGCGTCCCGTGCGCGTTCACGCTGGTCATGGCTGGGCGATTCCATCGCAACAGGCTTGCCCGGGGAGATGAGAAGCGCATGAAACGCGCCTGAACCGCGACTAAGAAGTTCGCGCCGCGGCCACGGAGATCCAGACGTCCGCTCCGCCCTCGGCCCGGTTGCGCGCGCCCACGGAACCGCCGTGCGCTGTGGCGATCAGGTCGACGATCGAGAGCCCGAGCCCGCTGCCGTTGCCGCTGCGAGCTTCGTCCGGGCGGCTGAAGCGGTCGAACGCGCCCGGGATGAAGTCCGGCGGGAAGCCCGGCCCCTCGTCGCGGACGTGCAGCGCGACGAGCTCGCCCTCGGGCTCCGCGGAGAGGATGATCCGGCCCTCGCCGTGCGCGAGCGCGTTGTCGACGAGATTGCCGAGCGCCTGCTCGAGCCGGGTCGGGTCGGCGTCGAGCAGCAGGCCGTTCGGGGGCACGAGCTCGAGGGCGCGGCCTCGCTCGGAGGCGACGCGGGCGAAGCGCCTGGCCACCACGTCGAGGACCTCCGAGGCGGCCACCTCCTCGCGGCGCACCGGCAGCTCGCCGGCGTCGGAGCGGGCGATCAGCAGCAGGTCCTCGGCGAGGCGCGTGAGCCGGTCGGTCTCCTCGGAGGCGGAGCGCAGCGCCTGCTCGAGCTCTTCCCGCGTGCGGCGGCGGCGGAGCGCGAGGTCGAGCTCGGCCTTCAGCAGCGCGAGCGGCGTGCGCAGCTCGTGGCTCGCGTCCGCGACGAAGCGGCGCTCGTGCGCGAGCGCGGCCTCGAGGCGGGCGAGCATCGCGTTCAGCGTCTCGGCCAGGCGCGAGATCTCGTCGCGGCTGCGGGGCTGGGGCAGCCGCGCGCCCGGCGTCGAGGCCGAGATCTCCTGCGCCCTGGCCCGCATCGCCTCGACCGGGCGCAGCGCCGCGGCGGCGAGACCGTACCCCGCCAGAGCCGCGAGCAAGAGCGCGAGCGGACCGGCGAGCGCCAGCTCCTCCAGCAGGTGGTCGAGGGTCTCGTCGTGAGGCTCGAGCGACCGCGCCGCCACGAGCACCGCCGGCCCTCCCCCGAGCGTCGTCGGCCGGGCGAGCACACGCCAGCGGTCGCGGAGCCCGGGAAGGCTGCCGGAGCGCAGGATCCTCGCTCCGGCGACAACCCGCCCCAGCTCGCGCGCCGTGAGCAGGCGCGGCAACCCCGGCGGGTCTGAGCCGAAGACGGAGCCGTCGGGTCGGACCACCTGCGCGATCCCGCCGCCAGCCGCCGAGTCGAGGTCGAGGCGGCCCCGGTCGAGGTGCGCGACGTCGAGGGTCTGCGTCTGCAGGCTCTGGTCGACCGAGGCCAGCAGCGCGTCGTCGACGCGCGCGTAGACGAAGAAGCTCATCGCCGCGAGCACGACGGCCATCACGGCCGTGAAGGCGAGCGTCAGGCGCAGGCGGATCGGCAGGCGCGACACCTAGCCGCCGTCCTCCCGCAGCCGGTAGCCCACGCGCCGCACCGTCTCGATCGCGTCCCGCCCGAAGGGCCGGTCGATCTTCTGGCGGAGATAGCGCACGTAGACGTCGACCAGGTTCGAGCGGCTCTCGTAGCCCATGTCCCACGCGCTCTCGAGCAGCTGCAGCCGCGAGAGCGCCTGCCCGGGGCGGCGCATGAACGACTCGAGCAGCGCGAACTCCTTGGACGAGAGCTCCAGCTCGTCGGTCCCACGCCAGGCCCGGTGGGTGGCGGGATCGAGCCGGAGGTCGCCGACCTCGAGGACGGCCGGGCGCTCGGCCGGGGCGCGCCGCGTCACGGCGCGGAGCCGCGCCAGGAGCTCGGCGAACGAGAACGGCTTCACGAGGTAGTCGTCGGCACCGCTGTCCAGCCCTTCGATCCGGTTCTCGACCGCATCGCGCGCGGTCAGCATCAGCACCGGCGACCAAACGTCTGCCTCACGCAGGGCGCGGCAGGTCGCAAAGCCGTCCAGGCCCGGGAGCATGACGTCGAGCACGATCGCGTCGTAGGGCACGGCCCTTGCCATCCAGAGCGCCTCCTCCCCACGGCCCGCGACGTCGGCGGCATGGCCCTCCTCGCGCAGGCCACGTGCCAGCAGGTCGGCCAGCTTCTTCTCGTCCTCGACCACGAGCACGCGCATTGGACGAATTGTCGCCTGCCGGATGAGAACCGCGTGAGAACCGTTCATCGCAGCCTCATCTGCCGCTGCTTCCCTGCTGGCGTGGACCCGACCGCCGGGAACGAGCGCCTGACCGCGACCGTTGCCGCGGTCCTGCTCGTGCTGCTCGCGGTCGAGGGGCTGACGATCCTCTCGATCCGCCAACTGCTCTCCGTGCACATCGTCGTCGGCCTGCTCGTGATCCCGCCGGTGGCGCTGAAGCTCCTGAGCACCGGCTACCGGTTCGTGCGCTACTACGCCGGCGACCGCGAGTACGTCGCGAAGGGCCCGCCGCACATCGTGATGCGCCTGCTCGCGCCCCTGCTCGTCGTCTCGACCCTCGTCCTCCTCGGAACCGGCGTGGCGCTGGTGGCCCTCGGCCCGCACCGCCGTGACGCGGCGCTCGGGCTGCACAAGGCGAGCTTCCTCGTCTGGTTCGCGCTGATGAGCGTGCACGTCCTGGTCTACGCGCCCCGGCTGCCGCGGCTGATCCGAGGACGACCGGCAGCCTTCCGGTTCGGCCTCGTCGCCGCGTCGCTCGCCGTCGGCGCTGCGCTCGCCGCTGGGACCTACTCGCTCGCCGGGCCCTGGCTCCGGTTCCACCGCGACCGCGAAGAGTCGGCGGCGCACGACCCGATCGTGAAGTGCACGCCCACGAGGCCCTCGAGCGAGAACCCCTCGGCCGGCCCGGGTCTGGTGTCGAGCTCGAAGCGCGGACGGTTCCAGCGCTCGAACTGCTCGCGGTCGATGTAGAAGGGCACCCCTGCGACCTCACCGAGAAGCAGGTCCTCCGGGCCGAGCAGCAGCTCGCCCTCCTGCAGGCAGATCGGGGAGCTGCCGTCGCAGCAGCCCCCCGACTGGAACAGGATGATCGGCCCGAAGGTTGCCGTCAGGTGCCGGAGCACCGCGGCCGCGGCGTCCGTCGCTACGACCCGATCGGTCACCCCGGAGCTCATCTAGAAGAGCCCCAGCGGCTTCGGGTCGTAGCTGACCAGCATGCACTTCGTCTGCGTGTAGTGGTCGAGCATCATCCTGTGGTTCTCACGCCCGACGCCCGAGACCTTGTAGCCGCCGAAGGCCGCGTGCGCGGGATAGAGGTGGTAGCAGTTCGTCCAGACCCGCCCGGCCTTGATGCCGCGCGCCATCCGGAACGCCCTGCTCTGGTCGCGGGTCCAGACGCCTGCGCCGAGGCCGTAGAGCGTGTCGTTCGCGATCGCGAGCGCCTCCGCCTCGGTCTTGAACGTCGTCACCGCGAGCACCGGGCCGAAGATCTCCTCCTGGAAGATCCGCATGTCGTTCCGGCCCTTGAAGACGGTCGGCTCGAAGAAGAAGCCGTCCTCGAGCTCACCCTCGAAGTGGGCCCGCTTGCCGCCGGTGAGCAGCTCCGCGCCCTCCTCGAGCCCGATCTTCACGTAGCTCTCGATCTTCTCGAGCTGCGCGGCCGAGACCTGCGGGCCGAGCATCGTCGAGGGATCGAGCGGGTCGCCCTGCCGGATCTGCTCGATCCGGGTCAGGCACCGCTGCATGAACTCGGGGTAGATCGACTCCTCGATCAGCGCCCTCGACGGGCAGGTGCAGACCTCGCCCTTGTTGAAGGCGTAGAGCACGAGGCCCTCGACGGCCTTGTCGAGGAAGTCGTCGTCCTCCGCCATCACGTCGGCGAAGAAGATGTTCGGCGACTTTCCGCCGAGCTCCGTCGTCGACGGGATGATGTTCTGCGCCGCGTACTGCATGATCAGGCGCCCGGTGACGGTCTCGCCCGTGAAGGCGATCTTGGCGATCCGCTTGTTCGAGGCCAGCGCCTTGCCGATCTCGGCGCCCGGCCCGTTGACGACGTTGATCACGCCCGGCGGCACGATCTTCTCGATCAGCTCCATCAGCTTGAGGATCGACCACGGGGTCGGGCTGGCCGGCT
>Ga0335085_10012307_pt1 | contig 12608 bp, 13 predicted proteins | sample Lox_Sample_45_FD_206712 | JGI IMG/M metagenome (GOLD analysis project Ga0335085, IMG submission 206712) | Soil microbial communities from Loxahatchee National Wildlife Refuge, Florida, United States - Lox_Sample_4.5 | ecosystem: Environmental > Terrestrial > Soil > Wetlands | place: USA...
GAGCCATGACGATTTCAGCGACCACATGCAGGTTCACAAGCCATGACGCTGCCCAGCCCGGCCCTTACCTGGATCATCGCCGGACTTGCGACCGCCGGCGTGATGCTACGCCCTTTCAAATCCTCTGAGGCCGTCTGGGCAGTTGCGGGCGCCACGGCGGTCGTTCTCCTGGGTCTGCTACCGGTTCGGGATGCCTGGCACGGCGTGCTCAAAGGCGAAGACGTCTACATGTTCCTCGTGGGCATGATGCTGCTCTCCGAGCTTGCCCGACAGCATGGATTCTTCGGCTGGCTTGCCGCGCTGGCGACCGTCAGCGCCAAAGGCTCGGCGATACGCCTTTTCGCACTAACCTACGCCGTCGGCATCGTGGTGACGGCGTTCCTGTCGAATGATGCCACTGCGATCGTTCTGACGCCGGCAGTCTATGCGTCGGCGCGGGCGGCGAAGGTGTCCGATCCCCTTCCCTATCTGATGGCGTGCGCGTTTATCGCCAATGCGGCGAGCTTTGTATTGCCGATCTCCAATCCCGCCAATCTGGTGGTGTTTGGCGGCGGTCATCTCCCCGCGCTCGTCGATTGGCTGAGCAGATTCGGACTGCCCTCCGTTGTCGCCATCGCGTCCACCTTCCTCGCCCAGCGTTTCGCACAAAGACACGCTTTGCGAGACGAAAAACTGTTGCCGGCGGCAGCACTGCCGCCGCTGTCCGTGAGCGGTAAGATCGCCGGCGCGGGCATCGTCGCAAGCGCGGTCGCTCTCGTCGCGGTTTCCACCGCCGGCGCCAATCTCGGACTGGCCACGCTGGCCGTCGGCGGCGGCTGCACGCTCCTCGTTCAAGCCATATCGCGCAAGGATCCGCTGTCCGTCGCGCGCCATGTTTCCTGGGATGTGATCATTCTGGTCGCCGCACTTTTCGTTCTCGTCGAAGCTCTGGATCGGACGAAGCTCACAGGCGATCTCGCGGCCATGCTGCACGAAGGGATCGTTCGGACGCCGCGCCTGGCGGCGTTCGCTTCGGCAACCGGCGTCGCGGTGCTGGACAACGTGGCCAACAATCTTCCGGTCGGGCTCGTCGCCGGAAGCATCGTCCGCCACGGAGCGCTCACGCATGCGACGGCGGGTGCGCTCCTCATTGCGGTCGACCTCGGCCCCAACCTTTCGGTAACCGGCTCTCTTGCAACGATCCTCTGGCTTGCAGCCCTGAGGCGCGAGGGCCAGCGCGTCACCGCGTGGACGTTCCTGAAGCTCGGGGCCGTCGTCATGCCACCCGCTCTTATCTTCTCGGTCGGCGCGCTCATCCTTGTTCACTAAGCGAATATCTGCTCAGTAAACCGATCATTCGTATACGAATTTCATCGGCTGTGATTTTTGTAAATACGTGGAACCCGAATCTCCGGCTCGCGCAAAAAGGCTTGCGCTTTGCGTCCCGCGCAGGTATTTCCCTGGTGCCGTCGGCCTGAAGCGCCTGCGGCTATGAGGGCGCAAGGTTCAGCCGCGCCCGGCGGCAGATCTGCTCGCGAAGCGGATCGCACATCGACATGGAACGGAATATTGGCGTTGAATCAAGCAAGCTCGCGCATGTGCGGCGCGCAAGCGGATGCGGCTTATGCTGCGGCGATTTCAGGACGCGATCTGAGACGCTGGCGTCCGAAGATGCGACGCGCCCACCCTGTCCATACGATCGGCAAACTCTTCTGTTTCCTGGCGGTCACGGCGGGAATCTTCTTCGCCTGGCAGGGCTTCGTGGCGAAAGTGCAATATTTCGGGGTCGTCGCGGGGCGTTCGCGGCCGCTCGCAATTTCCCTGCCGATCGCCAGCACGATCGTCGGATTTGTGCGCAAGTCTTTGGGCGTTGCGCCTGCGCCGCCGCCGTCGGCCTATGTCCTTGAGCAGCAGATGAGTCCGTCGGCGCTGGTGAGCCGGTGGGAGCCGCTGATCGCGCAAGCTTCGCAACGCTTCGGCGTGCCCAGAGCGTGGCTCGTACAGGTCATGCGCATGGAAAGCGGCGGCCGAACGATGTCGGGCGAAAACGCTCCGATCGTCTCGCGCGCCGGCGCGATGGGGTTGATGCAGCTCATGCCGGGAACCTACGCCGACATGCGTACGCAGTATGGTCTCGGCATCAATCCGTTCGATCCGCACGACAACATCTTTGCCGGTGCGGCCTACCTCAAATGGCTGCACGGCAAATATGGCTATCCGGCGATGTTCGCCGCCTATAACGACGGCCCGGGCAATCTCGAGGCCCGGATGGCAGACGGCAAGATTCTTCCCGCCGAGACACGCAACTATGTGAGCCGTATCGCCGACATGCTGGGTGGAAAATCAATTCCAATTCTTCACCCGCGCTATGCGATGCGAACAATCAGACTCACACGGCCAAATGGGCTGCTTGTCGCCATCGACGCTTCTCAAATCACATCGATCCACGCGGCTCCGCCGGGCGAGTATGCGCCGGGCGTGCGAACCGTGGTTACCGTCGGCCACGCGCACCAGGGCGTGCGCGAGAGCGTGGCGCAGGTCGAGGCGAGTGCGCGCAGGCAAGGCACGGTCGCGGGCGAGGACAATTCCAGGCGGTTCCACGCTGTCTTCTTTGCGGAATCGAGCTGCCATGCCCGCTGCGCGCGCTCTTCCTCCTGAGCCTGGAACTTCGGTCACCGTCATCGTCTTGTCGGTTGAAAGCGTGTAGAATGTCCGTCGCGTGGTCCTTGCCACCCGCTCGAAGGGGCTTTGCCAAGGAGACCAGCAATGCCGACATTCACGACGAAGGATGGAACGAATATCTATTTCAAGGAGTGGGGATCCGGTCAGCCCGTCGTCTTCAGCCATGGCTGGCCGCTGAGCGCAGACGCCTTCGAAGACCAGATGTTCTTTCTGGCGCAGAATGGCTACCGCTGCATCGCGCACGACCGCCGCGGCCATGGCCGTTCAGACCAACCCTGGACAGGCAACGATCTCGACACCTACGCCGATGATCTCGCCCAGCTTATTCAGAAGCTCGACCTCCACGATGCCGTTCATGTTGGCCATTCCACCGGCGGCGGAGAGGTCGTGCGCTACATCGGCCGGCATGGCACTGCCCGCGTCGCCAAGGCTGTGCTGATCGGCGCCATACCTCCGCTGATGCTCAAGACGACATCGAACCCGGAAGGAACGCCCAAGGAGGCCTTCGATCAAATTCGCGCAGCCGTTCAAGCGGACCGCTCAAGTTTCTGGAAAGATCTCAGCTTGCCGTTCTATGGATTCAATCGCGCCGGCGCGAAACTGAGCGACGGCCTGCAAGAGTCGTTCTGGCTGCAGGGCATGATGTGCGGCTTTCCCGGCGCCTACTTCTGCATCGAGGCGTTCTCAGAGACAGACCTGACGGGCGATTGCAAAGATGTGAGCGTGCCCACGCTCATCCTGCATGGCGACGATGATCAGATCGTGCCGATCGGCGCCTCAGCTCTCAAATCCGCGAAGCTCATTCCGAATGCGCGGCTCGACATATACAAAGGCGCGCCGCACGGCATGTGCTCGACCCACAAGGACAAGGTGAACGCCGATCTGTTGGGGTTCATCAGAGGGTAGACAGGCGTCTTCCTCCCCCGTTTTGCACGAGGCAGAATGGGGGAGGTATCGGTCGCAGCTCAACGGGAGGGAAGACCTCACTCCGGTTTCTGGAACTTCAGGATGAATTGATCCGTCTTCCAGCGGATCGAAGGATCGAACACGGGCTTCGAGTGATCGTCGGCGGGATTGGCGAGCACATTGCTTTCGCCGACGAGCTTGAAGCCCGCCGCCGTCACCTCGGAGATGACCGTCTGCCTGTCGATGCGGTGCAGCTTGGGCGAAAGTCTGGCGCCCGTTCCCGCCGCGGCGGCGTGATCGAGAATGAAATAATATCCGCCCGGCTTGAGCGAATCGAACACGTGCCTGTTGAACGCCGACATGTCCACGTTGGCATATTTCGGGATATGCAGGTCGTGATAGTTGTCGGTGATCCAGAAAATGTCCACCTTCTGGGCAAGATGGAAATCGCCCAGCGGCGCCAGATCGAGAGACACGTTGCTGCGTCCCGGTTCGCTTAACAGCGCCTCGGCGGAATTGATGTTGTCGGCACCCCATGTGGTCGTCTCGAGCGCATACACATGGCCGGTCGGCCCCACGATGTCACTCAACAGCCGCGTGTAATAGCCGCCGCCGGGCAGGTATTCCCCGACCATCGAGCCGGGCCTCACATCGGCAAACGCCAGAACCTCGGCCGGTTTGCGCAAAGCATCGAGCTTGGTGTCGTCGCCTGGCCGCGTAGTGTCGGCCACGGCATGCGAGACGTCGTCCCGCATTGCCGCGAACGCTGGACCGGCCGCGGCCGTGATCAGTGCCACGACGAGCGAATGGATTTTCATTCTGTCCCCCATTTGGTGAGGCGCGCATGGTAACTGCCGGCGCACTGCCGCTGGCAGACACAATCGCGTGAAGATCGTTAAGCCGCATCCATGAATGCCCTGGCCCCCCCTGAGCTGCCGGCGCAAACGCCCTTGGCAGTTCAGCGCCAGATCGATTTCCGGATAGATTGCCCGGCTATGGCCAAAGCGGGCCAGTAAAGAGCTTCGTCAGCGGGACTTTGAAGACGAAAGTTCCCGCCCCCAATCCGCCGCTGCCAACAGCCCACGCGGCGAGGAATTCGGGTGGGATTTGTGCGAAGTGCCCGATATGGAGAAGGTAGAGCCAGAACACGACGACGATCGACAGCGCGTTCAGTATAACCGTGAACAGATAGAGCAGCATCAGCTTCCAAACCCACTTCAACGTGGCCAAGGTCTGCTGATTGCGCTCCCAGGCTTGCTTCCCCCGGCCGGAATTCGGGTCGAGCTCTGTCATGTTCGCCTTCCCAACGTGGTCGCCGCCGACGCTGCCGGCGTTCGCATATGTCGCTCGTCAGCGAACGGACAAACCGTCGGCAATCTCGGCCGGCCCTTTCCAACCTCGAGTGCGGAGAGCCGTTCGTCGAGGGGATGCCAACAATTTCGCCAAACCGCAAGGCCAAACGATTGCGTTGTACACCGTCGTGCACATGTCAGTCGCCGTCAACGATCAGCACCACGAGCGCCTTGGGGCCGTGTGCGCCCATTTCCAGAGTTTGTTCTATGTCGCCGGTGCGCGAAGGACCGGTTACGAAGTTGAGCGTGTGCGGCAGTGAGCCGGCGCGCTTCACGTCGGCAATCACCGATTCGACACTCGGCAGAATTGCATCGGCGCGCAGGACCGCGATTTCGAGCCCGGCACGGAAATGCCAGGAGGCCGGACGAACGATACTCGACGGGTACGCAAGCGTGCCCGTCTCGGAAATGCCGTATGGCGCATATGCCAGCGCCGCATCGTCGCCTCCGGGAGGCTCATTCCTGAGTGTCAGATTGGGCGTCGTCGACCATGGCAGCGAAGCCCATTGTGCATCCGGCGGCACGTGAATGATGGCAGGAGCGTTGCGGTCGCGCAGCAGCGCCGCAACCGCCTCGGGAACATCGGCCATGCGCGAAATGCGCCGGACATCTGTGCCCGCGGCCTCTGCGCGCCCGACGAATTCCGCGACGGCATCCACGGGCGCTGCCGGTGCGCGATACGGTGCAGGCCGCAGTGCGGAGCGCACGCGACGCGCGCGTATTGCGGCAAGGATTTCTTCGCGCGCACTCATCGCGCCCGCCATTGCTCGTGAAATGTCTTGCCTTGCGGCGCCGGAAGATCGCGCACCACAAACCAGCCGCCCATCAAAGGCAGCGCGCGAATGCGGCCGCGCTTGCCTGCAAAGAGCTTCAGCATGCGCGCCGCCATAGCCGCCAGGAAGCGGTAAAGCCGCGGACGTTTCGCGGCGAATGCCCACAGGGAGAGTCCGAACACGGCGGCTTTCGGCGCCAGCCCTTGCGCGTATTCGCGCGCGCGCCAATGGCGCATGATGCTGGGCAACGGAATTTTCACGGGGCAGACTTCGGCGCAACGGCCGCAAAAGGTCGATGCGTTGGGATGATGATGGGCCGCGGCGACGCCGATCAGGCCGGGATTAAGCGCGGCCCCGATCGGCCCCGGATATGTCGCGCCATATGCGTGGCCGCCGACGACGCCAAAGATCGGGCAATGATTGAGGCAGGCGCTGCAACGGATACAGCGCAGGACATCCTCGGCTTGCGTGCCGACGAGCTGCGAGCGGCCGTTGTCGAGAAGCACGATGTGGAAGTTCTCCGGGCCATCCCGCTCGTCCTTTCTACGCGGACCGCTCATCACCGTGACGTAGCTCGTAATATCCTGTCCGGTCGCAGAGCGCGTGAGCAGGCGCAGCAATACGGCGACGTCGTCGAGATCGGCCACGATCTTTTCGATACCCGTGAGCACGATGTGGGTGCGCGGCAGGAGGCGCGAAAGATCGCCGTTGCCTTCATTGGTGACGACGACGGCGGCGCCCTCCTCCGCGCTCAGGAAATTGGCGCCGGTGATGCCCGCATCCGCCTGCTCGAATTTTTCCCGCAGCACCCGCCGCGCCTCGGCCACCAATGCCGCGCGTTCGCCGAGCGGGCGCGCCGGATCGAGCGTCTGGTGCGCTTCGCGAAAGGTCTCGGCGATCTGCTCCTTGCTCAAATGAAACGCCGGCGCGATGATGTGACTCGGCGGTTCCCGGCGCAGCTGGACGATGTATTCGCCGAGATCGCTTTCCACCGCAACGAAGCCGGCCGCTTCGAGGTGCGGATTGAGTGCGACCTCCTCGCTGACCATGGACTTGCCCTTGATCACGCTCCTGGCGCCGGCTTCGCGCAAAATCGCGGTGATGATCGCTCGCGCCTCACCGGCGTCGCGCGCCCAGTGGACGTGACCGCCACGTTCGGTTACGCGCATTTCAAAGGTCTCGAGCAGCCTATCCAAATGCACCAGCGCATAGTCGCGAATGGCGCGTCCCTGCTCGCGCAAGTCTTCAAAGTCGGGGCAGCGCGCCACTGCGAGCGCCCGGCCGTGCGCAAAATGAGTCTTGAGCCGCGACAGCGCCGGCTTGAGGCTCTCGTCGGCCAGCGCCGCATGCGAGGCTTCGATGAAGCGCTTGGGATCGGGCGTCATCAATCGGGAGTTCATCGTCGCTGATGCCGCATGCTACGGGCTATTCTCATTGCGCTACGAAGCCTCTCTGCCTTTTCAACCCGAAGAACACGAAGTGATCCTCACACAGAGACACCGAGCCGCGGAGTTTCAACACCGACGCGAAGCGCAAGAGCCAATTTTCACGGGGAGACAACGAGGCAGTAAGAGCTCTTGGGGACCTCACGGTCTCACTGCCTCCCTGTGAAATTCTGTGCGCTTCGCGCGGGCGATCGCGATGCCAGAGCTGCTTTTCATGTCCTTCGTGATCTTCGTGCCCTTGTGGTGAAAGGGACATCGATCGCGCCACGGCGATTTGCGTTAAGACCATTCCGTTCTAATCCTCTCCGAGCGCCGGCTGATCGCACATGTCGGCGAGGATTTCCGCCACGTGACGCACGCGCATTGCGCGGCCGCAACGTTCGAGCCGGCCTGCGAGATGCAGCAGGCAGCCGAGGTCACCGCCCGCAAGCGTCGTCGCACCTGTCGTCAGCGCCGAGGTGATCTTGTCGTCGGCCATGCGTGCGGAGATTTCCGGGTATTTGACACAGAAGAGTCCGCCAAAGCCGCAGCAGACCTCGCGCTCCTCAAGCTCCTTCAGGTCGAGTCCGGCAACCGTCGTAAGCAACGTCCGAGGTTCCTGCCTCACATTCATTTCGCGAAAACTCGAGCAGGAATCGTGATAGCAGACGGAGCCTGCGTGTTTCGCGGTCACCTGCGTCACGCCGCGAATGCGCACGAGAAAAGACACGAGCTCATGCGTTCTTCCGGCAAGCTTGCGGGCGCGTTCGCGATACTGCGTGTCGCCGGCGAGCGCTTCCTGGTAATGCTTGGCAATCATTCCCGCGCAGGAACCGGACGGCGCCACCACGTAGTCATATGCCTCGAAGTCGTCCACGACGCGCCGGGCGATTGCCGCAGCATGCGCGTCCGCTCCGGAATTCCATGCCGGCTGCCCGCAACAAGTCTGCCCGGCCGGCACCTCCACGTCGCAGCCCGCCTGCTCGAGCAGTTTCACTGCCGCAAATCCGATTTGCGGCCGGACGAGATCGACGAGGCAGGTGACGAACAGGCCGACGCGCGGACGGGGAGTCATGGTGATTTGGCGGTTCGAGACTTGCGGTCGCGCATCACCCTTGGGGCGCGGCGCGGCCGTTTCACGCTGGATTTGCGCGGATCGGGAACACCGGTGCCGAGGGCATACGTCATTTCCCGCAGATGTCCCATGAACGCCTGCCGGTCGGCCATAGCAGGCAGGCGCTCGAACGGCACCGCTTCGCCGAGGCGTACCACCACTTCACTGCCGATCCTGTTGTGAACCTCCTTGAACAGCAGCGATAGGCGCAGCGTCATGCTGATGTGGCTGGCGATCTGGAAGGTCCGGCTGTTCTGACCGGCAAAGAACACCGGCGCCACGGGGGCCTTAGCCTGCGTGATGAGCCGCGCCGTAAATGTCTTCCATTCGGTGTCGACGGCGCGCCGGTCCCAGAGCTTGGGCGTGGTCGATACACCTCCGGCCGGAAATATGACGAGACAGCCGCCGGCCATGAGATGCGCCTTGGCCTCGGCGCGGGACTTCAGATTGGTTTTCAGCGCCTCGTCCGTTTCCGCAAAATCGATCGGCAGCAGAAAGGGCCGTGCCTCTTCGGCCCTTAACAGCACCGCATTCGTCAGCACGCGGAAATCGCTGCGTACCCGCGAAACGATCTGTGAGATGACAATTCCATCGAGCACGCCGAACGGGTGATTGCAGACAACGACGAGAGGTCCAGTCCGGGGCCACTTCGAAAGTATCTCTTCGTTGCAGACGACTTTCAGCTCGAGCCGACGTACCGCGGAGTCCCAGAAGGTTTCGCCGGGAACCCGATGCTCGCGATAATCGTCATAAAGCCATTTGAGATATGGCTGGCCCGTCATGCGCTCGATCAAGCGGATGACGAAACGCTTGAGGCGCGGGTCATCCGGCGCGGCATAGGAAAAGCTGTCGATGGTCGCCTCGGCCATGATTCGGGAAGAATGGCAAAGAGTGGCTACCGGTTGAAGGGGCGTTTTTCTTCCTGGGACCGCCGGGCTGGCGCTACCAAGGTGGCGGGATCCACGCATGACGCCGCTTTACCGACCAAGTTTCCGATTCAGTTGCGAGCGGGTTTCAATCGCCAATCCGGATGCAATGTCCACGGCGACGGCGCATTCGGGCTGCGACGGTAGAGCGGGTCTGCACCGGCGCTGAGCGCAAAAGCATAGAGCTTGTGGTCGAATGAGCCGACATAGACCTCGCCATTGGCGACCGCGGGCGAGGATTCCACAAGGCCTCCCGTCGACGCACTCCACAGCGAAGCACCGGTAACGGCATCGAAGGCGTAGAGGTTATTGTCGTTGGAGCCGACGTAGACCACCCCGTTGGCCACCGCCGGCGAGGACTTTACGTAGCCTCCGGTTGCTGCCGTCCACAGCAGGCTCCCTGTCTTGGCATTGAAGGCTAAGAGATTTCCTCCTCCATTGGTGCTTCCAGAACCGATATAGACCACGCCGGCGTTAACCGCCGGCGAAGAGATCAGTGAACCGCCCGTTGCCGACGACCAGAGCGCAGCACCGGTGGCGGCGTCGAAGGCGTAGACTTTGCCATCAAAGGAGCCGACGAAAACGACACCGCTATTGCTGACTGCCGGCGAAGAAACTATGGAGCCTCGCGTCGTCGCGGTCCATAGCCGCGTGCCCGTGGCAGCATTGAAGGCATAAAGCTTGTTGTCGTTGGAGCCGACATAGACGACGCCGCCCGCAACCGCCGGTGAAGACGCTATGGAGCCGCGGGTCATTGCGCTCCACAGCGGTGCACCCGTGGCGGCGTTGAAGGCATAAAGCTTGTGGTCATTGGAGCCGATATAGATCGCGCCGCTCGCAACCACCGGTGATGAACCAAAAATCCGGCCTGCCGTCACTGCGGTCCACAATTGAACCCCTGTCCTGGCGTTGAAGGCGTAGAGCATATCATCACTGGAGCCGACATAGACCGCACCGCCTGCAATCGCCGGCGAAGAAAATATCGGGCCTCCTGTCGTCGCGGCCCACAACCGAGCACCGGTGGAGGCATCGAAGGCATAAAGCTTGTCGTCATAGGAGCCGATATAGGCAACCCCGTTGACGACCGCCGGAGAGGACGAACCCGGGTTACCTATGGAGGCTGTCCACACTGCAGAGAGTGTGGACACGTTGCCGGCGGAGAGGACGTTCTCATAGGGATTTGCACGCCGGCCGTGCGGGGTGAAACCTCGCTGAAGCCAGTTGGTGCGCACGACCATGGCTACGTGCGCGGTGTCACCGGAGCTGCGCCCGGCCGCCACGATCCAATGCTTACCGGGCAAAGCGCCTGCCGGTACTGTGAAACTCAACCCCGAAAAGCTGCCGGCAGCGTCGGTTGAAGCGAGCCGAACTTCAGCCGCGTCGAAATAAATGTCGACGAGCTCGGACGTAGCAAAGCCGCTGCCGCTCATGGAAACGCGCGCTTGTGGGTGGGCCTTACCCGGTGCCACCTTCAGGCTGACAGCGCTTTGGGCGGCCGGCACCAGGCAAAGAACCGCGGACAACGCCGCCGCAACCGGCAGATATCGTGCCAATGGCATTTCCTCCGACCTCAGCTTTTCCGTACGAAGAGCATTCGGCGGCGCCTCCCACCTCACAGAACTCTCGCGAAATGCAGACGTATCCGCGAGTTGAAATTAGCAATTGACAATAACGCGCGCAATCAATGTGCGGCATCCGGACTTTCGTACAGAGTTAATGCGACCGTCTTGACGCAATCTCACGCTGCCAGTTTCGCCGCCGCCCAGGCAAGCGCCGCCCAGCCAATCAGGAACGCAAGGCCGCCGAACGGCGTGACGATCGCAAGGCCTCTCATGCCTGTCAGCGCCAGCGCGTAGAGCGAGCCGGAAAAGAGCACGATGCCAGTCAGAAAGAATGCAGCAGCAACCATGGCTGCGGGGCGTGCCGCGCCACGACCGGCCAGCGCCGCAAGCCCCATCGCAAGCGCATGATACATATGATAGCGGGCCGCCGTTTCGAACAGAGAGAGCGCGTGCGCATCGAGCTTTCCCTGCAAACCATGGGCGCCGAAGGCGCCGGCCGCTACAGCGAGGAAGCCATTGATTGCGGCAATGAGAAGCCAGACACTCACGCGCAGCCGCACCCCGGATGCGCGTGGTCATGCTGGTGACCGTGTTGGGCGTTTTCCAGAAGCGTGGCAATCGCCGCCTGGGATAGCTCTGCCGTGGCGGCGAAATCCGCGCGCACGGAATCGAGTACCGATTCCTCCGCCATCAGGTCAAGCATGGTCATGGCCATCGATTTGGCGCCGTCCAGCACCGCCCGATCGCCCTTTTCCGATGCCGCCCAGCGCGCGAACTCCGCGTTGTGGACAATGACTCCCGGCGGCGCCACCGACAGCAACGGGTGAATCGAGGGGACGCGATGACTGATGTTGCCCATGTCCGTCGACCCGGCGAAGCCCGGCGGCAACGTGGCGGATTCCTGAAACTCGCGTCCCAAGCTTTTGGCGTTGCGCGCAAAGGCCTCCGCCATCGGCCAGTTCGTCTTCAAATCGAGATAATCGACATCTCCCCAGCGGATGTCCGCGGTGCAGCCGGTTGCAAGCGCCGCCGCCTCGAAACAGGCGTGGACGCGTTTCTTCAGCGGTGCCAGATCATGGATGGTCGCCGCGCGCACGTAATACAGACAGCCCGCGCGCTCGGGCACGATATTGGCGGCGAACCCGCCTTGCGTGATGATCCCGTGGATGCGTTCGGTCTGCTGAATATGCTGCCGCAACTGGGCGATCGACTGATACGCCGTGACTACCGCGTCCAGTGCGTTGAGCCCGCGATGGGGCATGGCGGAGGCATGCGCGGCGCGGCCGATGAAGGTGACATCCACCTCGGCAATGGCAATGCAGGGCATGGTCACCAGATCAAGGTTCGAAGGATGAACCATCATGGCGGCGTCCACACGCGCGAAGGCGCCCGCCCGCGCGATGATTTCCTTGCCGCCAAAACGCTCTTCTGCCGGCGTACCCAGATAGCGGATGCGACCGGGAAGGCGCTCATTCAGCTTCGCAAGCGCCATCGCCGCGCCCAACCCTGCGGTGGCGATGATGTTGTGGCCGCAGGCATGGCCGATACCAGGCAGTGCGTCATACTCGGAAAGAACCGCGATCGTCGGTCCGGACGCACTCCCGAATTCGGCGACGAACGAAGTCGGCAGTCCGAAAGCGCCCCGCACAACTGCGACATCATGCGCTTCCACGGCCGCCGCCAGCCGCTCGGCAGCCTTGAACTCCTCGAGGGCGAGTTCCGGCTCCTGATGAATGGCATGCGAGAGCGACAGCAACTCCGCCGCCATCGAATCAACGGCGGCGGCTGCATCTTTCTTCAGATATTCCAGCGACATGGCATCCTGGATAGGGCAAGCGCGTTATCTTAGACGCTCCCGCCTTGCATTGCTAACCCGGGGCTCGATGAACG
>Ga0335085_10012308_pt1 | contig 12607 bp, 8 predicted proteins | sample Lox_Sample_45_FD_206712 | JGI IMG/M metagenome (GOLD analysis project Ga0335085, IMG submission 206712) | Soil microbial communities from Loxahatchee National Wildlife Refuge, Florida, United States - Lox_Sample_4.5 | ecosystem: Environmental > Terrestrial > Soil > Wetlands | place: USA: Florida...
CGACAATGCCGGCGCACGTACGGCCTACCAGGATTTCTTCGCGCTGTGGAAAGATGCCGACTCCGACGTTCCCATCCTGAAGGAAGCCAAAGCCGAGTACGGGAAACTGCAGTAATAAATGTGGGCCCGCGTCCCGCTCGTGCAGGAACGACCCGCCTGTATTGAGAGCCCGCCTTCGGCTGTCCGGCGGAGCGAAGCTCCGTTTATTGCTTTCCGCAGAAACAGTGTCGAGCTGCGCTCGACTGGGCGGGCGAGGGCGCCCGCGCCACATCGAACCGGCGCCTACATGTCTTTGACGTGGGTCGCGATGTACCACTGGTTGCCAAAGGGATCGGTTACACCACCACTGCGGTCGCCGTAGGGCTGGTCCGTCGGCTCGGAGATCGACTTGGCCCCGGCCGCGAGCGCACGACGATACACCGCATCGCAATCCGGGACGTACAGATAAAACATCGCCGGCATGGGCGTGTACTTGCCATGGGCCTCACCCATCTCGACGACCGAATCCCCGACACCCACTTCGGCGTGATGGACCACGCCGTCGGGCGACGCATACTTGGCAATCTCCCGCGCCCCGAAGGCCTTTTTCAGGAAGCTGATCACCGGCTCGGCACGCAGCGGATGCAGGTAGGCATTGACGCTGTGCAGACCCTCGGGAGTGTAAGACTTCCCCTGGTGCGTCGCGATGTACCAGTAGTTTCCAGCCGGGTCTTTCACGCCGGCGGAGCGCTCGCCATATTCCTGGTCCCTGGGTTCATCCATCGACGTGGCGCCTGCCTGCAGGGCCTTTTGGTAAACTACGTCGCAATCCGGAACATAAAGGTGAATGGCATGCGTGTTCGGGGTGGTGCGGAGTTCGCGGCCCGGAATGCCGCCGCCCATCATGAGCATGGAGTCGCCGATGCGTACTTCTCCATGGAGCCCGCCTGCCGTTCCGACGGCGCGGAAAACCTCTTCGGCGCCAAAGGCCTGTTTCGCGAACTCGATGAGAGCGGGCCCATCCGCCGCAATCATGTACGGCGTTACAGTGCGGTAGCCCTTGGGGACGGGGTCCACCGCCGGCTTTTTCTTCTCCTGACCCTTCATCATCTCGCGGAAGCGGCGGTGCATTTCCTCAAGGGACAATTCCTCCTTTATCGTATTCACGCCCCAGGTGTAGCCGAAAGGATCGAGCAAATATCCTACGCGGTATCCATAAAACTGGTCGGTGACGGGACGTTCCAGCTTGGCCCCGGCCGCGACCGCGTGCTCGACGAAGGCGTCCACGTCCGGCACACTGATCTCCATGCTGATCGGCGAGTATCCCCAGGTTTCGGCGCTGTAGCGTCCGCCATCCGGCCACTCTTCCGCGAGCATAATGACCGAATCTCCAATCATGATCTCGGCATGGGGGATTCCCATTTCGTTCTCGAAACGGAAAGTCTCTTTCGCTCCAAAGGCCTTCTTATAGAACTCGATTGCTTTGCCCGGGTCCTTGAAGCTCAGCCTCGGTGACGCGACAGTACGAAGTGCGGCGATGGATTCTGTGGTAGTGGCCATGGAAGTATTACCCCTTTCCAGATCTGCTTTTAGACGTTGCTTGAAATCCTCGCGCGGAAGCCGGCGCAGCTCGGCCGCAATGTGCAGCAAAGGCAGCAGCTCGGGGTCCGCCGACCGCACCGCCACCACCGGCGCCGCCAGAAGCTGGGTTACGGCCTGGTCCAGCTGCTCGACTAGATTTCGGTTGGGCAGAGAGCGCTTAGGCATTGGCACCCTCCATACGGGAACGCAGGTTTTGCAAGGCGCGGAACTGCAACTGCTTCACTGCGCCTTCGCTGCGTCCCAGGGCTTGCGCGATTTCACGGATACTTTTCTCCTCGGCAAAACGCATTCCGATTACACGCCGTTGATCGTCGGGAAGCTGGTCCACCAGGTGAAAGAGCCGGGCGCCTTCATCGGCCTCCTCGAGCTTGGGCCGCGCCCCGCGGTCGGCAACGTCAACCAGGCCGTCCTGGCCGGTGATTTCTCTGGTTCCGCGTTTTGACCGGTCCACGATCATGTTGGCAGCAATGCGCAGCAGCCAGCCGGCAAAAGGCACGCCGCGCCACTCGAAAGTGTGGATACTGGCCAGGGCCTTGTGAAACACATCTGAAGTCAGGTCCTGGGCCGCGTCGCGATCCCCCACGCGTCTGGCAATGTAGGCATAAACGCGGGCGAAATTCAGTTCATACAATTCGCCAAAGCGGCTGGGGTCCTTTTGCGCGGCTTCGACCAGCAGGCGGTCGTCTCCCTGCAAGCCGGAGATTTTCTCCCGGGAGCCCTTCGCTGGTCGCCTGACGGCCATCGTGCCTCTAACTATATAAACTTCTGGACAGGAAAAAGGTTACGGGTGAAATTGAGGGGCAGCGTGCCTCGCGACGAAAAAGCCTTTACAAAGGTGGCGAGTCATCCTGAGCGCACGAACTGCTTCGCAAAGCGAAGCAGTTACGAAGTCGGAGGACCCCCAAGCACACGTGGCAACGCGCGGTTACATACGCGCAAAGACCCGGGCGGATGGGGAGCGGGCAGGGGTAGGCCGCAACACCGCTCCTCCAACAGCGATGTCGAAGGTTCAAAACCGCCGGAGGGCGTGTTCCAGGCCTGAATTCCTGCTGCCGCGCGTGTTAGAATCGCGTTACTTGCCTGTGACTGCGAGAACCCAGGTTGATTGAACTCGCACCCTCGATTTTGGCGGCTGACTTCGCCCACCTGGCGGACCAGGTTGCTGACGCTACGGCTGGCGGGGGCACGGTTGTCCATGTAGATATTATGGACGGCCATTTCGTCCCCAATCTGACCATGGGGCCGCCCCTGGTGAGATCGCTGCGCAAGGCGACGGACTTGCCGCTCGATTGCCATCTCATGATCGAGAACGCCGACCAGTTCATTCCTGAGTTTTGCGAGGCTGGGGCCAACTGGATTTCGGTGCATCAGGAGGCCTGCGTGCACCTGAATCGCACCCTGCATCTGATCAAGGACCATGGTTGCCGGGCGGGCGTGGTGCTCAACCCGGCGACGCCGGTTGAAACCCTGACCGAAGTGTTTGACTTGGCGGACTATATACTGGTGATGTCAGTGAACCCGGGGTTCGGGGCGCAACAATTCATCCCCGGAGCGGTCCATAAAATCCGCCGCTTGGCCCAGCTCAGGGCACAGCGTGGCCTGAGCTATCGTATTGAGGTGGATGGCGGTATTGACCTCGGCACGGTGGCCGAAGTGGTTCGGGCGGGAGCTGAAATTCTGGTGGCGGGCAACGCCATCTTCGGGAAAGGCGATCCAAAGATTAATGCTCGAGAGCTGTTGAAGACTGCAGTGGAGGCCACGCTGCAGAGAGTCTAGAGAGGCAGTCGGTCGTCAGTCCTCAGTAGACCCTGGTTTTTTCTGACGACTGACGAACCGAAGATTGACGACTGTATTCCCGAGGTTCCCCCTATGTCGCGTCGTATTCCGGTCATTATTTTGCTGGGCGTGCTGGCGTTTGCTGTCGGCTGCACCAATAAGAAGGTCAACAATCCCCTGGCGAACGTGGGCTCCAAGCAACCCGACAAGGTCCTGTTCGATCGGGCAATGGATGCCATGAAGCACAATCGTTTCGATGTGGCGCGGATCACGCTGCAGACCCTGATCAACACTTATCCCGATTCGGAATACATTGCTCGCGCCAAACTGGCGGTGGCGGATTCCTGGTACGCCGAAGGCGGAGGTACAGCGCTGGCCCAGGCGGAAATCGAGTACAAGGACTTCGAGACTTTCTTTCCCAACATGCCCGAAGCGGCCGAAGCGCAGCTGAAAATTGCCAACATCCACTATCAGCAGATGGAGAAGCCGGACCGCGACTACACCCATGCCATGCGCGCGGAGGAAGAATACCGCCAGCTCATGCTGCAATACCCGGACAACAAGAAAGTTGTGGAGGAAGGCAAGAAGCGTCTGCTGGAAGTGCAGGAAGTGATTGCGGAGCGCGAATACCGGGTGGGGCGCTTTTACTATCTGCGCCAGTCTTATCCCGCGTCCATCGCCAGGCTGCGTTCCCTGGTGGACAAGTATCCTTTGTACAGCAAGGCAGATGAGGCGCTCTATCTTCTGGGGCAGGCCTACGAAGGTGAGATCGCGATGCTGCGTTCGCGACCGGGCAACGAGGTATACAAGGCGCGCATGATCGAGGACTTTGCCAAGAACGCGACCGACGCCTACTCCCGCATTCTGACGAGGTATCCGCTTATGGAGCGGACGGTGGACGCTAAAGCGCGGCTGGAGGCTTTGCACCAGCCCGTACCTAAACCGACAAAGGCGGCCCTGGCCCAAAACAAGGCAGAAGAAGAGAGCCGCCGGGAAACCAGTACGGTTTCCAAGGTGATGGGCAATTTCCAGAAGCACCCCGACGTGGCTCACGCTGCGCAAGTGGGTGAGCCTACGTTGGTGGATCCGCAAATGGTCAGTGCCACCTCCGTAGTGCAGGAGGCGACGCGGGCCATGATGGGTGGCGCGGCCGCGGGCGACAAGAACGCGGTGGCGATTGAAACCCTGGGCAAGGGGGCCCTGGCTGCCAACCAGCCGGCGCCGCGGTCGGATACGCCCGCGCCGGAAACGGCAGTGACGCCGGCCGACAACCCCGCTCCGGCAGCCGATGCCAATGAACTCACCCCCAACGTGGCCGCCGACCCCAACGAACTCAAGCCTAACGTCGACATCAGCACTCCGACCGTGCCGCCCCCCACCCAGGTCAACGAGCTCAATCCCGGGACCGACGGGCAAGCCGCCGCCAACCCAGGCAATGCGAATGCCGGAGCGTCGGCCCCCGCAGACGACAAGGACATTGACGCAGCGATGTCCTCCAGCAAGCACAAGAAAAAGAAGGGCCTGCACAAAGTCATTCCCTTCTAGCAGCGCCGACTGAGCAGCTGAATCGTAGATTCAGCCCTGGTAAGCAAACCAAGGGCCGTTGTCTGCGCTTGTCAATGACCAGTGGTAACCTGCTTACTGTCTTCTTGTCATTGACTTACGATCCGGCACCAATTAACTTCAGGCTGTCTCCCCCTCACCAAAGGAAATCCCTTGGCGCGAAGAATACTGCTTGCCGACGACAGCGTAACCGCCCAGAACATGGGCCGGCGCATCCTCACGGATGCCGGCTACGAAGTCGTCACCGTCAATAACGGCTCGGCAGCGCTCAAGAAGATTGCGGAAAACAAGCCAGACATCATCGTCCTGGATGTCTATATGCCAGGCTATGGCGGCCTGGAGGTGTGCCAGCGCGTCAAGGAAGGTGGGGACACGGCGCGTATTCCCGTGTTGCTGACCGTGGGCAAGCTGGAGCCCTTCCGGCCCGAAGAAGCACGCCGCGTGGGCGCTGACGCTTTCATCGTCAAGCCCTTTGAAGCCACCGAACTGCTTACCGCGCTGACCAAACTCGAAGACAAGATTGTGGCTGCGCCGCAGCCGCAGAAGTCGGGCCGTTTCGCCAAGGCCCTGGCGGCAGTCGAGGGATCCGATTTTGGCGACAAGGAAACTGGTTGGAAGAACCGACTTACTATCCCCGGCCCGAACGCAAAATCTAGGCAGGCGGAAGCAGACGCGCCGCCCGAGGTGGTGGCCGGCCCCTCCCGCGATTTCGCGCGCAGCGAGACTGGCAAGCCCGCGGAGCCGAAGCCCGAGTTTGAGCGTCCGATTCCAGCCGGCCTGCCGGCTGACATCACGCCCGAGGAAATAGCCGCTATCACAGCGGCCGCAGCGTCATTCGACGGCAAGGCCGGACATCCTACCGTCGTCGCCGAGGGGTACGCATCGGAAGTTGCGCCCGCGATGCAAGCGGCATCGGCGGAGACCACCGCGGTCGCGCCGAGCGAGCCCGAGCCCCCTGCTGCAACTCTGGCTTCCGCGACAGAATTGGAAGCAGCACCTCCGGCGGAAGCCGCCGCCGAGCCCGCCCCAGGGGTGTCTGAAGCCGTTGCCGAAACGGTTGCAAGCCCCGAAGCTGCGAAAGTTGCCGATGTTCCTGCCGCAACCGAATGGCCCGCGGCAGTGGCGGAAACTGATACTGCACCGCAAGCAGCGTCAGCGGCACCCGTTACTGAAAGCGAGACACCTTTTAACCGAGATGCCGAGGTGATGGCTGCGATTGCATCTCTAGCACCGTCGAATGGCCAGGGCAGCACGAACGAAGCAGGTCTGGAGGGTGCCGCGGCCAGTTCCGTGGCGGCCGCCGAGGTTGCCTTTGCCGGGCCGCGATGGATTGCGGAATCTGTTGCCGTGACCCTCGAGGAATCGGCGTCCACACTGGAACAGGAGATGGAACAGGCCTCTGCGGCCAGGACGGCGCCTGAATCTGCCGCCAGCGATTTGGCCACTGCGACAGCAGTTGAGGTTGCCCCTCCGGCTCCTCCGCTAGAAACGGTCACCGACGCCGTGAGTGTCGAACAGGTCGTTGCCTCCGCCGAACCGGTCACGGCTCCGATAGCCGCTGAGGCCAGCCCCGTCGAATCGTCCATAGTGCAAGAAACCGCGCAAGAGAGCGTGCCAGAAAGCGCGCCAAGCGCCGCAACGCAGGAGCCTAAGCCAACCGTGCCGAAGGGAGAATCGGCTTTCGCAGCCGCCGCAGCGGCGTGTTCCGGCTCGGAACACGTTGCGGCGATGGAAGCAGTATCTTCAGCCACCGTTGCGCCGGAAATCCCAGAGAGAGCACCCGTCGCCAGCGTGGAAGCGCCACCGCAACGCGAGGCCGAACTGGCCGCCGCCTGGCAAAACTGGAAGCAGATACGCGAGTCCCTTGTCAGCTCGCCGCCTGCACCCGTGGCGGGGACCCCGGCTGACGAAGCCAGCGCTTCGCCGGCCGCCCCTCAAGCAGAGCCGAGCGCGCCCGCCCCGGTTGCAGAACAGGTTGCAGAAGCAGACCCAGAGGCACCCGAAGCCGAAGCGGCCTCCGTTGAGGCGCCAGGAGAGTCCACCGCGATCGCCAGCATCGTCGATACCATGCTGGCCGAGTTGAGGCCCAAGCTGGTGGAAGAAATTGCCAAGAAGATGAGCTCGGAAAAGAAGGACAAAGAAAAAGAGAAAGACAAGAAGAAGAGGAAGTAATCCCGCCTTAAGTCCCCACTTCAAGCCTATTAGTCTTCTGTAGGATGTACCTGCCAGCAGGTGTAGAATGCAGGAGTTGGGGTCAACAGCCTCTGCCTGCGCCAGTCATTCCCCTCTGGCGGTCTGGGCCGGAGTAAATACGACAGCAGCTTGACCTCCCGTTGGTCATGAAAAACTACAAACCCCTCTCTGCCCTAACGCACCGAAGCAGTCGCGGGAATGCCCGTTTTCTATGCTTGCCCATTGTGTGCCTGGTGCTCTCAACCGGTGCAGTGGCCCAGGCGGTCGGCCCCATCCACCCCAGCTACCCGGATCCCAATACTTCCAACGTCCCCACGTACAACACCCATGGCTCGGTTCTTCTGCTGACCGTGAACCGTTTGCCCAAAGGGCATCTGGATCGCCAGGCAGTAGTTCGAATGCTTAACCGTAATACGGGCATCATCGTCTGGCAAACAACCAACGATCGTGGCGAGGCGTCGTTCGGCGACCTGGAGGTGGGCGATTACGATCTCGAAGTAAGTGCTGTGGGATATTTTACGGCGCGCAAGAACGTCAAGGTACAGGCTTCGATAATTACCTATCACGAGGAAATGGCGCTCCAACGGGATCCCTCGAGCATTAACCTGGAGGCAACTAGCAATGCTGCAGAATGGTCGAAGAAAGCCCGCAAGGCAATCCAGCGCGCCGTGGCGGCACTGAAGTCTGCAAATTACAAGGAAGCGGAAAAGCAACTGAAGACCGCGGTCAGCGCGGCTCCCGACAGTGTTGACGCCAATTTCCTGTCGGGCTATCTGGCCTTTGAGCAGAAGCGCTTCGATGCAGCCAGGGACTATCTGCACAAGGCCCTTGCCCTTGATCCCCACAACGTGCAAGCCGCCCTCCTGTTGGGGCGGACAGACCTGCAGCAGGGAGATTACAACGCGGCCAAAGCGACCCTGGAGCAGGCGGTCGCGATCGATAGCAAGGAGTGGATGCCGCATTATCAGCTATCCGAAACTTACCTGAAGTTGCGGGAGTTTGAGAAGGCGAGAGAACAGGCCCAGACAGCGATTGCCTGCAACCAAGTGTCAAGCACGCCAGCCCAGCTGGTGCTCGGCGAGGCGCTCGCCAATCTGGGTCGCAGCGACGAAGCAATTCAAGCCTTCAAAGCCTTCCTGGAGAAAGACCCGGACAGTCCAGTGGCAGCACAGGTCCGCGACTTTATTCCGCAGCTCTCACGGCTGGCTGCTGAGCGCGCCAAGGGGCTGGCGCCGGCGGGAGGGGTTATAGCTCCTGATCCACAAATGGCCAGCACTGCGCCGCCGGTGGTTGCGACGGACTGGCAACCGCCTGGCGTCGATGAATCCAAACCAGCGGTAGCGGCGGGGGTTGCCTGCCCCACCGAAATGGTTGTCAGCCTGGCTGGCCGGCAGGTCAAGCAGTTGGCCGACGACGTGGCGCGATTTGCCGCCATCGAAGACCTGGTGCACGAAAGGCTCGACGCAGTCGGTTATCCCATCACCCGGGAAACTCGCAAATTCAATTATGTGGTTTCGATCACGGACACCCCGCCCAACGGTCTGGAGTTGAGCGAGTTCCGCAGCGAGCATTCCGGTCCGCCTGAGTTCCCGGACAATATTGCCAGCAGCGGATTTATCTCGCTGGCCATGGTTTTTCATCCTTCCATGCGCGACGAGTTTCAGATGACCTGCGAGGGTCTGGGGGATTGGCGCGGCCAGACGACATGGCTGGTTTATTTCAGACAGCGCACCGATCGTCCCAACCGGCTGCACTCTTATGTGCTGAATGGCAAGGGATACCCGGTCGGTTTGAAAGGGCGGGCGTGGATCAAGACGGATACTTTTCAAATCGTTCGCATGGAATCGGACCTGGTCAGCCCGGCCCCAGCGATCCAGTTGGCCAGTGAGCATCAGATTGTCGAATACGGTCCGGTAGTGTTCGCAAAAAAGAACGAAGAGCTTTGGCTGCCCCAGAGCGCACAGCTCTATTTTGAATTCCGCAAGCGACGGTATTTCCGGCGCCACAGTTTCGATCACTTCATGCTGTTCTCGGTGGATGCGGCAGAAAAGCGCAACGAGCCCAAAGAGCCGGCGCAAGAGCCGGTGCCAGTCCCCAACTGACGCCCAGCCGGGTGCCCCACTCATTCGGTTGTTTGCGAATGAGGGGGCTGCGTCACCACCGCAGTGTTCGGGGATCACAGTCAAGTTCCAACCCTGATGTGTAATGTGATGGGGTGACGAAGGGGCTGCACCGCTACTACGGGACCCGAAACCTGCATTTCATAACCTGCAGCTGCTACCGCCGTCAGCCTCATCTGGGTACGGCCGGGCGCCGCGACTTTTCCTCGCACTTTTGGAAGAAACCCGCCGCAAGTACCGCTTCGTGGTGCACGGATACCCGTTAAACACAAGGTCGCTGACTAAGCTCGCATGTTATTCCAAAGCAAATATTGCCGACCCTTCTCGATCTTCGCTTGTTGCTCCTGCGCCGAACAACGTTGTTACTGCTCCGAGATGCTTGCTAATTCCGCCAAAGTCCGCCAGTGTCGCGGATGTGGGCGATAGCCTCGTCTGATCTTTCCTGCGTACCAGCGTGACACGCCGATCCGTGAGGAAATAGCAGAAGTTGAAACTTTGGCAAGACGAGGCTGAATCTTCTCGGAATAGACTTCGTAAATTAGCCAGGATGGTTGAGAGGACGCCGCCCACAAAGCGCGAGCCTTAGTTTAGCGTGCTGACGCTGAGTTTTGGCTTCTCTAGCGATGGCTTCCGGACTGTGCGCGGCAATTCTCCCGATCCGGGTAGCCTCACCCAAACGTGGTGTTGCACCCTCTACTGCGCACTTACCGCACTCGGTGTGCTCAGGCCTGATTTTCTTTCCGCAGCCGCGACAGATATGTTCGGTCTTTGGACTCCAAGAATTGAGTGCTACAAAAGCGAACGTCTACGCCGACATTAACTTCATTCCGAAGAATCTTTCGGATCTTTCAGCCCTGGGTCGCAAACTCTCTTCAGTAATTTTGTCCACGTCGTCAGAGGTGTTCCTGGATGTCTGCCGAGGAGAGCCCCCCAAATGATATTGGAGCTGGGTCAATATGCTGATTCCATCTTATTGAAGGAAAATCGAGGTGGCTCTCGACTATTCAAGTTGGACGCAACAAGGACGGTTCTAGATGCACCGGCTCAGACCGGAACAGTGGTCCATTCGGTGGGCGTTGGGGATTGTTTTGATGCAGTCTTTGCTGTGCAACGTCGGACTTGCGACGATAAGGCAGCGTTGGCTTATGCATCCTTCGCGGCTGCTGAGTACGCATCGTACTTTGAAGACTCGGCCGTAAAACAATCAGTGTCGGCGGCGCTCGGGATTGCGCCAGCCACCGTTGCCGAACTGGCGGGGGTAGCGGTACCGTGGGAAATGCGTAGGGACATTAACATCTATCTTGCTGCGCCAGATTTCGACTATGTTGATACGACCCCGCTTGATGCTGTTGAGAAAGCATTGACTTACCACAACTTCTCGGTGCGACGCCCGGTTCGTGAACATGGGCAAGCACGTCCCGATTCCCCGTCGTCGGAGAAGCGTCGGCTTGCCGTGGCAGACATCGAACTGCTGAACCGTTGTGACATGTTGATCGCGGTCCTTCTGTATGACGACCCCGGGACATTTATCGAAGTAGGAGTAGCTCTAGAGAAGCAGATGCCCGTAATCGTATTTGATCCTTTCAATCGAGCGACCAATCTCATGCTGACGGAGTTGCCAGTCTTAGTTTCATCCGATCTGGACAGCATAATAGCCGAAGTATTTTCGCGTACGTCAAAGAACAACCATGGGAAACGATAAGGCGGCGGTACTGTTGTGCTCGGGAGGTCTGGATTCGACCACTCTCGCCTTCTGGTTAGAAGAGCAGAACGTCTCATTTGTTCCGCTGTTCATCAATTATGGGCAGCACTGCGCCAAGACTGAACTGAACACAGCCCAGACCGTATTGCCTGCTGCTGTGCGCGAGGATCTCCAGGTCATAGACATCTCGGACATATACCGTTGTTCGTCCAGCAGGCTAATTTCAGAGGCCAACCTCTGGCTTGATCCCGTCGTGGATGAAGATCTCTACCTGCCATACAGAAACACTGTGTTCTTGAGTATTGGTTCTGCATATGCGCAATCGCGAGGGATTCGAGCCCTATACGCAGGTTTCATCAACAGCAACCATGCGAAAGAAATAAATTGTTCAGCAGAGTTTTTTGGCCAGCTTTCCGCATTGCTGACAGCGTACGGCTCGGTCGAGGTTCGGATACCTTTCAGAGAGATGTCCAAGCAACAGGTAGCAGAATTGGCGCTGACGCTAAAAGTCCCGCTCGGAAGCACCTTCTCCTGCCAGGTTTCCTCAGAAGTTCCATGTGGTGTCTGCCCGAATTGTGTTGAAAGGCTCACTGCGCTACATGCGCTTCAGGAGAGATATGCCGAATAGTTTCATCGACCAGCAAGCAGCAGGACAGAAAGTCGCAGAGTTCATTGGCCCGATTATCGCGGAAATTGTACCCGGCCAAAGGACTGGCTATTTCCATATGGGTGCGACTCTGACTGATACTACAAGCGGGTCTAAATTATCGGTCCGTCGTTCTCCCACGTGTGCAGCGTCTTCTTTCTGTATAGCCACAAGCCGACACGACAAGCCGTTTCCTGGGTTTCTTGCATGCTATCGGTCCACATGAATTGCTGCAGTGGTCACACCCAGAGAAAATCAGCCGTCTAGTTCACCTGACTCAATTGCTTCATGCAAGGAGTTTGGAGACCGAGTCAGACCTCTCAAAATGGTTGTGTTTGCCAGTGTTTGCCAGGCGCATCCGGAGAGCTGCTCGCAATAAAGGGGATTGGCCCAAAGACGGTTGACTATCTGAAAATACTGGTCGGTCTTCCCACGATGGCGGTGGACAGACATGTTAGATCACTTTGTCAATCCCTTGGTTTCGACTTCAAGGAATATTCTGAGTTCAAGAGCGTGCTTTGCATAGCAGCTGAGATTTTGGCAATTGCCCCCCCAATCCTGGACGGAATCATTTGGGAGTATTTAAGCAGCGGTTCTCAACGCAGGGACTCGTAACGCGCTCCCCCGCACGCCCCGCCACCGGTTTTGCGCTCTTGTGGTGCTCGAATCGGCGACCACAATATAGGGGCAAGGCAGTTTCGGAGCGCTCTGTAGCCTATCCCTGTCGCGGTTTGACGGGTTAGTGTGTATACGATGCTTAGATGTACACACTTGATATGCCCTGCTTTTGCTCGTGCTGTTGTTGTGCTGGATCAGACGCTGGCCTGGAGCTGTAGCAATTCTGGAGTTGGAGTTGCGCTGGCGCGCGGCGCGCTCGCTTCGCTCGCGTTTGGAGTGGAGTTGAGTGTAGCTGAGCTGACGTGGACGGGGGCCGGGGAGTTAAGTGAAGTGGGAGTAGGCGTTGACGTTATTCTAAATAGGAGAAAAGCCAATCCTGATGATGAGTGAAATGATTTATCACCAACT
>Ga0335085_10012309_pt1 | contig 12607 bp, 8 predicted proteins | sample Lox_Sample_45_FD_206712 | JGI IMG/M metagenome (GOLD analysis project Ga0335085, IMG submission 206712) | Soil microbial communities from Loxahatchee National Wildlife Refuge, Florida, United States - Lox_Sample_4.5 | ecosystem: Environmental > Terrestrial > Soil > Wetlands | place: USA: Florida...
TGCCTTCGCTGACGCTGATGGAGAACGCCGGCACCGCTGTGGCCCAGTTCATTCTTCACAACTACAAAGATGCGGATCGCGTCGCCGTCATGTGCGGCAAAGGCAACAACGGCGGTGATGGATTCGTTATTGCGCGCAAGCTTCATCGCGCAGGACGAGTAGTGGAAGTGCTGTTGCTCGCGTCGCCCCGTGAGCTGAAAGGTGACGCAGCGGCGATGTTCGAGCGGCTTCCCGTGCAGCCGATTGTTATACAGACGCAGCAGGAGCTTCACGCCGAGTCGGCGCGCAGCCTGGCGAACTGTTGTCTTGTCGTCGATGCGGTCTTGGGCACGGGATTCAAGCCGCCGGTGAAAGGACTCTTTGCCGATGCGATCGCGGCGATGAGCAGCAGCGGCAAACCGGTTATCGCGGTTGATATTCCCTCGGGCGCGGATTCGGACGCGATGACGGCGCAGGCAGGGCCGGGAATCGCGCGAGCTGACGCGATCGTGACATTCACGGCTCCTCGCCCGGCACACGTGTTTGGACAACTGACACTCGGGCCGGTGATCGTCGCGCCGATTGGTTCGCCGGAAGCGGCGATTGAGTCGAAGCTCAAGCTGGAAGTGACGACACCACGCGATTTCGCCGCGTTGCTGGCGCCGCGTCCGCTCGATAGCAACAAGGGCATGTACGGTCACGCGCTGATCGTTGGCGGTTCATTGGGGAAATCTGGTGCAGCGGCGATGGCGGGCATGGCCGCGTATCGCGCGGGCGCGGGGCTGGTCACAGTTGCCACTGCGAAAAGTGCTTTGCCCAAGGTCGCAGGCTTTGCCGCCGAGTTGATGACCGAACCGTTGCCGGAGACTGATACAGGCGGTATTGGCGTTGCTTCTGCGAAAAACGGCAAGCTGCAACAACTGGCTTCAACCATGACGGTGGTGGCTATCGGGCCTGGGATCGGCAGACATCCTGAGACGGTGGAGTTCGTTCGGGAAGCGGTACGCACTTTGAAATGCCCGCTCGTGATCGACGCCGATGGCCTGAATGCCTTCGACGGTAAGACGGAGTTGCTCGACGGCAGCAAGCGAGCGTTGATACTGACGCCGCATCCGGGAGAAATGGGGCGGCTGGCGGGTATCTCCACAAAGGAAGTTCAAGCTGACCGCTTGAATGTCGCTCGCGGCTTCGCGCGAGATCATAAGCTGGTGTTGGTGTTGAAGGGCAACCTTACGATCATCGCGCTGCCTGATGGAACGGCGTGGGTGAATCCAACGGGAAATCCAGGTATGGCGACTGGTGGGACAGGTGACATTCTGACTGGCATGACCGCGGGCATCCTGGCGCAGATGCCCAACGACGCGCCGCGCGCAGCTGTGGCGGCGGTCTATCTTCACGGTCTCGCAGGTGATGTAGCCGCTCAGACGATGGGCGAACATTCACTAGTGGCGACGGACCTACTCGCTGGTGTGCCGGAAGCGTTTCGGCGCGCGACACACTGGGCGGGGGACGGCGTGGTGAATATTCACCACGGGGGACACGGAGAGCACGGAGATTGTGCAGGTGTACCCCAGGGCTGAAGCCCGCCTAATTCGGGGACGAGATTTCACCAGCCTAAAGGCTGGTGCTTCCACCCAATTTCGATTTCCATGAAAGCTACAGAATACATTACGCGGTCGGCGGAGGAAACTGTCGAGCTGGGGCGCGCACTAGCGCCGCAGCTGCGTGCAATGCGTATGGTCATCCTCCACGGCGACCTTGGGGCAGGGAAGACCACGCTAGTAAAAGGGATCGCCGAAGGGCTCAACGCCGCGTCGCAGGACGATGTAACGAGTCCCACATTCACGTTGATTCACGAATACCGCGGGCCGGAAGTGACGCTGTATCACGTCGATCTTTATCGCATTGAGACCGAGCGTGAACTAGCGACGCTGGGACTCGACGAGTTGTTTGCTTCCGATGGGAACCTGGTAGTCATCGAGTGGGGGGAGAAGTTCCCACGGTTGGTGGCCGAGTGCGATGCGGAGATCAGGATTAAGCGGGTGGATGAGAATGGTCGCAAACTGACGCTGACGAGCAGATAGTTGAGCCGTCAGAACCCCATAATGTTGTACCCGCAGTCGACGTAGATCGTGTCGCCTGTAATTCCAGTACCGCCTTCGCCCGCGAGAAAGACCGCAGTTGCGGCAACTTCGTTCACGTCGATATTCCGTTGTAAAGGCGATTTCTCAGCCTGTGTCTTCATCATCTCGCCGAGGCTTCCAATGCCACGTGCGGCGAGGGTCTTGATTGGTCCGGCCGAGATCGCATTGACGCGAATTTTGTGTTTGCCCAGGTCGTATGCCAGGTAGCGGACGCAAGCTTCCAGCGCGGCCTTGGCCACGCCCATCACGTTGTACTTGGGGACAACCTTTTCTGCGCCGTAGTAAGTAAGGGTCACGATACTGCCACCGTCAGTCATGAGGGGAGCAGCGGCCCGTGCCACCGCTACGAGCGAATACGCGCTAGTATCGAGCGCGATGCGAAAGGCCTCGCGGCTGGTTTGCACGAAGTCTTCTTTCAGCGCCTCCGCTGGAGCGTACGCGATGGAATGCACTACCGCGTCGAGCTTACCGTACTTAGCTTTCAACTCTTCAAACAGCTTGGCAATTTCGTCGTCGCTGGAAACATCACACTGGAAGGCCCGGGCATTGGGTAGAGCCGCGATGAGGTCATCCGCCTCCTGCTTGAGGCGCTCGTTCTGATAGGTAATGGCGAGTCGCGCACCTGCTTGCTGCATCTGCTGCGCGATGGCCCACGCGATGCTGCGCTTGTTGGCCACGCCAAACACCACAACGTTACGTCCTTCCATGCTGATCGCCATGCTGAGCAGGTCCTCCTAGATGGGTTAAAGCTAGCGGATCAATCGTTGAGAATAGCAGCAGGAGAGCGCCGATGTCTTGTAGGGACTCTCGTCTTGCATCACACGAGAAAACACAAGCGAGAAACGGCGGGAGTCTTCGTTGCGGAGTTTCGGAACCAATGACTTCGCACAAAACCGATTTGTCGCAAGCCCCAGGCGTGCCGGCAAAAACCTCTTTCTTTCAGCTGAGACCGGGAATATACTCCCCGCCTATATAAGGGCCCCACTTCGATGGAGGCACTATGGCGACGATCCGAGACTTGCTGACGAACCGTACCATCCACTACATCCAACCGCATCAGACGGTATTCGAAGCTGCCAAATACATGGTGGAGTGCAACGTTGGCGCGGTGCCGGTTCTGGATGGGACCACTCTGGTGGGCATCTTTTCCGAACGCGACATTATGGGCAAGGTGGTGACGCGCCAACTGGATGCCGGAAGCACACCCATTTCGGAGGTCATGAGTACCACCCTGCGCACTCTTGCCCCCAACTCAAGTTGCGAGGACGCTATGGTGATGATGCAGACACACGGCATCCGACATTTGCCGGTCTGCGAGGGTAGTACACTTGTGGGCTTCCTTTCCCTGCGCGATCTGATGCGGCACACGCTTGAAGAAAAGGCAGGCGAAGCCGATATGATGCGTGCCTACATCCAGACCTCAGTCAGCTAGGCGGCACAACATCCCGGCCCGGGTCCGCCTGCGGTGCTAAACTCAGTGCGTCCTATGCACCTGCCGGCGGTGGTCGACCAACTCCGGAAGATCGCGGGGCGCGATGCGGTTCTCGACCGTCCCGAAGACCTGATGCTCTATGAATACGATGCGGGCGTGCGCAAATGCACACCGGCGGTAGTCGTATTTCCGCAAAACACCAACCACGTAGCACAAATCATGAAGCTCGCAGGTGCGGCCGGATTCCCGGTGGTTGCGCGCGGCGCGGGCACGGGGTTAAGCGGCGGAGCCATCGCACCTGAAGGCGGAGTGGTGCTGGCTTTCGCGCGCATGAACCACATTCTCGAGGTGGATGCGGAGAACATGCGTGCTATTGTCCAGCCGGGAGTTGTGAATCAGCAATTATCCGACAATGTGGCACACCTGGGACTTTACTTCGCTCCTGATCCATCAAGTCAGAAGGCTTGCACCATCGGCGGCAATGTGGCCGAGAACTCGGGCGGTCCGCATACGCTCGCCTACGGCGTCACCGTCAATCACGTGACCGGACTGACGGTCGTGATGCCCAGCGGCGAAGTGGAACATTTCGGCGGTAAGGCTGCCGAGAGCAATGGCTATGACCTTACGGGATTCTATGTGGGCTCGGAAGGAACGATCGGCATCGTTACGGAAATCACGGTGAGACTGTTGCGGCGGCCAGAGCGAGTAGCGACGCTGCTGGGGATCTTCGAGACTGTCGACGATGGGGCGCGGACGGTTTCTGCGATCACGGCTGCCGGAATTACTCCGGCTGCGCTAGAGATGCTCGACGGATGGACGTTGCGCGCTGTTGAAGCGGCATGTCACGCCGGCTACCCGCTCGACGCGGGCGCCGTATTGCTGATCGAACTGGAAGGCCTGGCTGAGCAGGTTGAGGAACAGGCGGAAGCCGTTCGGGAAGTTTGCTTGCAACAGAAGGCGCGGGAGGTTCGGCGCGCCAAGGATGAAAACGAACGGGCATTGCTGTGGAAGGGCCGCAAGAACGCGTTTGCCGCATTGGGCCGGTTAGCGCCCTCCTATTACTCGCAGGACGGCGTAGTTCCACGTACGAAGATTCCCGCGGTGCTGCAATTCATCGAGGAAGTGAGTAAGAAATACGGCCTCCGGATCGGGAACATCTTCCATGCCGGCGATGGAAATTTGCATCCGCTGATTTTGTTTGATCCACGCGATCCCGCGCAGTTGGAGATGGTGCAGGCAGCCAGTACCGAGATTCTCGAGCGTTGCGTGTCGATGGGAGGATCGATTACCGGCGAACACGGCGTTGGCTTGGAAAAGCGCAATCTGATGCCGCTTCTGTTCACCGCGGATGATCTCGACGTGATGCTGAGCCTGCACAATGTGTTCAACGCCGGGAATGTGCTCAACCCGGGCAAGCTGTTTCCGACGACGCGCATGTGCCGCGAGACTACCGGACCCTCGAACCATCCTGTGCTGGCAGCGGAGGGCATGTGAGCACAACGCCGGTTTCAAGCGACGCAATACGCGAGCTGTGCGCAATTTGTGGCGATGAGAACACGCGGGAGCGTCCTAAGGGCGGCGTCTACGTCAGTCCTTCGTCGGTGGAAGAGGTCGCGGCGGTCGTATCGTTCGCGAACGAACAGGGACTCAGCGTCGGACCGGCTGGAGGATCGACGGAACGCAGCACCGCTGAGTTGCAAACCGACATTGTCCTTCATTTAAACCAGCTCACACAGGTTGAACACTATGACTGTGGGGATCTGACTGTCGGCGTCGGAGCGGGCACGACGATTGCTCAACTGAATCAGCTGGTGGCGGCTGACAAACTGATGTTTGCCGGCGATCCGCCTTCGCCGGAACGCTGCACGGTGGGTGGCCTGCTGGCAACGGCAAGCCAGGGACCGCTGCGCCACGGCTACGGAGCCGTGCGCGACTACTGCATCGGCATCCGCTTCGTTACGGGCAGCGGACACCGCGCCAAGGGCGGCGGTCGCGTTGTGAAGAATGTGGCGGGCTATGACCTGATGAAGCTGCTGATCGGAAGTTACGGAACGCTCGCGGTCATTACTTCAGCAAGCTTCAAGCTCTTTCCGGCACCCAGGCAGACACGAACCTATCTCGCGGAATTTAGTAGCGCCGCCGAGGCGTTAGAGTTTCGCTATCGTATTGTTCGATCACCGCTTTCTCCGATGTGCCTAGAGCTGGTATCACCGGGCGCTCGCAAATTGATGCGGCCGGGAATGGTAAGCGACGCATGGGTCATATGCGTACGGGCTTCGGGGAGCGACAACGTTCTGGCGAGATATCGCAGGGAATTGGGCTCCGCTATCACCCGTGAATTGGAAGGCGACGACGAGCGCCACACGTGGCAGGCGATCCAGAATTTTCCGGCGGCTCCCGAGAGCGGGGACGCGGTTTCGTGGAGGCCGGTCTATCCGCGGCGCATCCACATCACGGCCCCCATACGAGATGTAGGCCACGTTATAGAAGCCTTGGACAGGGCAGCGTCGTATGGTTATGTCAGTGTGGCGTGCGTGGGACGTGTTGGTATAGGGCACATTCTGGTGACAGGCGAGGAAATCCTGCCCGAGGCAGGTCATCCTCTGCACGCCATTCTGGATGAACTGAAGGGGGACCTCAAAGACCGGTTGAGCGTGAGGGTGGCTGGCCAGCCTAATCCTTGGCCGATTGCGCCTGCGAACCTGACCAGCATGCGCGCCGTAAAGCAAGCACTCGATCCAAACAACACTCTGCGCGGAAGGGAGGTCTTTTGAGTACCGCACCCGCAGCCATCGAACCCCGCCACTCGAACTTCTCTCCACATGAGAAGCCGAGCTGGGATTTGTATTCGCGCTGCGTTCACTGCGGGTTGTGTCTAGACCAATGCCCGACCTACCGCGCACTGGGTACAGAGATGGATTCTCCGCGTGGCCGCATCTACCAGATCGTGCAAGTCGATGCCGGCCGGCTGGCGTTGGGCGATTCTTTTGTCACGCATATCGACCGCTGTCTGGGTTGCTTGAACTGCCAGAGCGCGTGTCCGTCGGGGGTTGCCTACGGCAGCCTGCTGGAGCGCGCACGCGCGCAAATCGCGGAGAATTACAAGCGTCCGTGGTTGGCAACAAGGCTGCGCCAACATTTCTATGCCGACATTCTTCCTTCGTTTCACCGCCTTGCGACACACGCGCGTTTCATACGGTTCTATCAACGTTCAGGACTGCAATCGCTGGCACGCGCTACGGGGCTCCTCAAGTTGCTAGGCGTGGCAGAACTCGATGCGCTTTCACCTCGCATTGACAGCAAGTTTTCCTTTGCGGATCTAGGGCGAGTGTTTCCGGCTGAAGGCGAGCGACGAGGCAGAGTTGCTTTCCTCATCGGATGTGTCGCGAGCGTTGCGTTTGCAGAGCTAAATCGCGCCACCATTCGGGTGCTGACGAAGAACGGCATCGAGGTACACGTTCCTGCGAAGCAGTCCTGCTGCGGAGCCCTGCAGATGCACGCCGGGCTTCTTGATCTTGCACGTATGCAAGCCCGGCGGAACATCGACGCCATGCTCAGCCCTGAGTTCGACGCCATCGTGACGAACGCTGCCGGTTGCGGATCAACGCTCAAGGAATACGCTGCACTACTCGAGGACGATGCGAACTATTCGGGGCGTGCTAGGGAATTCATTGCCAAGGCGCGGGACATAAACGAGTATCTCGCTGAGGTTGGGATTCGCGAGCCAAGGCGCAAAGTGAATGCGCGGGTTACCTATCAGGACTCATGCCATCTGGCGCACGCCCAGGGAATACGTACCGCGCCGCGACAATTGCTGCGGCAGATCGGTGCGCAGGTGGTCGAATCATCACGGTCGGATTCCTGCTGTGGCAGCGCGGGCATCTACAACGTCGTTCAGAATGAGATTTCGATGAAGGTGCTGGACGAGAAGATGGCCTACATTGCCAGCGTCGAACCGGAGATCATCGCGACGGCCAATGTCGGATGCATGTTGCAGTTTCGCGCCGGAGTGGAGCGCAGCAAGATGAAGGCACGGGTGGCGCATGTCGTCGAACTGCTCGACGAGGCGTACTGAGCGAACCCCCGCCGCAATCATGAGCTATCAGGGCCGAGCCGGAGCGGCAGGACCGGTTCATCCTGCCGCTCGGATCCGGACATGGCGCCGCTCCCCTGGCCGAGATGACGGCCACCACTTCTTCCTGCATCGGCAAACGAGGGCAAACCTTTAGAGTGTCGCGATCGCTTCCTGGAGGACACCCGTCAGTTCGGTCGGATCATCGATAGGCGGACGGCAAGTGAAGTTTGTGCATACCACCGCGAAGGATTTCTTTTGGTTAAGTGTCGGCAGGTTGGGAATGGTCTCTGCCAGCACAGGAGGCAAGTTTTGCGCAACGGCCTCGCTATCGGTGAGATGAACGACCGCCAAATTGACTGCGAAAGGAGCGTTCGCCGCCTTCAGCAACTCCTCCGCCTTGTCGTCTTCGCCGACTACAACCACCTGCGTATGCGGACGCGCCACCCAAGTCGCCGCAATCCCATACGTCCCGGCGTAAATCCCAAACTGTTCGGCTGCTCCCGCGAAGACCTCGAGCGTGTCTTCCGCCTTGTCGCGATACTTCGGGTCATTGGTGTAGGTATACAAGCGCAGCAGAGCAATCGCTGCGCAAGGGTTGCCGGCCGGAGTGGGCGCATCCTGATAGGGCTTACGTCGCGCTGATAGCGCCCCCAGCTTTAGTTTTTCCTCCAGCGACGGCCCCGTGTCGAAGAATCCGCCTGAAGTCGGATCACCAAAGCGACGAATCATCTCGTCAGCGATTCGCCGTGCAAACTGGAAGTAACTCATGGCTCCGGTAATCTCATAGGCGTCCAGACACGCGATCGTGGTATATGCGTAGTCGTCAAGCAGGCCGGAGACGAATCGCTTCTCCGCCTCAGGATCGCTATAGGCGATAACGTGCGACAACCCACGCTCTGGACTCCACGCCTCGGCGAGGATGCGATCGAGCGAGCGCAGGGCGAAGTGCCGCGCATCCGCCCGGCGTGTGACTCGCGCATAATGAATGTAGGCAGAAATGCACAGGGCGTTCCAATTCGTGTAGATCGTCTTGTCGATGTAAGGCACGGGACGCAGTAGCCTCGCGGCGTTAAGCTTCGCGCGGGCGGTAGCGAGCAGGTCGAGCACGTCAGTGATGTCGCGGCCCATCTTGGCCGCGATTTCATCCGGCAGCATGTTGATCTGCAGCACATTTTTTGCCGGATTGTGGTGCATCTGCCCGACTTCGCCGATGCCGAACTGCAGTGACACTGCTTCAAACTCGTCGGGAGTCAGTACCGCCCGAGCTTCGGCTGCCGTCCAGGTGAAGTAGTCGCCATCATCCTCAAGGTTGATATCGGCATCCTGCGACGCATAGAAGCCTCCATGCTCGCGGTTAGTCAGCCACTCATCGATCCAGCGCACGATGTCGCCGGCAACGTGCAGGTAGTATTCGTAACCAAAAACCTGATAGCCGTGCACGTAGTTCTTCAGCAGCTCGGAGTTGTCGTACGACATCTTCTCGAAGTGCGGCACAGTCCAGTGGTCATCGACCGAGTAGCGATGGAAGCCACCGCCGAGTTGGTCATAGACTCCGCCTTTCGACATTTTCGTCAGCGTCGTTGTAATGACCTCAGCAACACGCTCTTCTTTGCTGCGAGCGTACCAATCAAGAAGAAGATCAATCGCGGCTGCGTGAGGGAATTTCGGAGCGCCGCCGAAGCCTCCGTGGTTGGGATCGAAAATCGATACCGCCGACTGCACCATCACGCCGATGAGACGGGGAGAGAAATCGGCATGGTGTCCGCCGAAGCCCTCGGCGTGCTCCAGCATGTGCATGGTTTCGCTGGCCGAGTTCAACACTTCATCGCGCCGCTCACGATAGGCCTCGGCAATGGCCAGCAGAATCTTCCGGAAGCTGGGGCGCCCGTAGCGATCGTCGGGAGGGAAGTAGGTTCCGCCGTAAAACGGCTTGCCCTCAGGAGTGAGGAAAACGGTAAGCGGCCAGCCCCCGGTGCCCGAGATCGCAGAAACCGCAAGCTGATATCGACTGTCGACGTCCGGCCGCTCGTCGCGATCAACCTTGACCGCAATGAATTCGCGATTGACAATCTCCGCCACGTCGCTGCTCTCGTAGGACTCGCGGTCCATCACGTGACACCAGTGGCACCACACGGCGCCGATATCGAGCAGGATCGGTTTGTTCTCACGCTGGGCTGCGGCGAAGGCTTCCTCGCCCCACTCGTGCCACCGGATCGGCTGGTGCATCGCGGAGCGCAGATAAGCAGACGATGCATGCGACAGCGCATTGCTGTGTTCGTTCATACGCGGTTCAGTCTAGCAGGACAACCGCGAGCCATCGCCCTTCTGATAGGCTAAAAAATAGTGCTTGCAAGCCTTTCTTGGATGCCTGGCCGCCATCCTGATTCCGCAAGCTTTCCGGGAGTGCGAACATGGAGAGGCGTGAGGCGGTTGCCCGAATTCTGCAAGGCGTGACCCGGTTCCAGTCTGACGTTTACCCGGCGCAACGCGCCATGTTCCAGCGCCTTCGCCATGGCCAACAGCCACTTGCCCTGTTCATGACCTGTGCCGACTCGCGCGTGAACCCCAACCTGGTGACCCAGACCGACCCAGGAGAGATTTTTATCGAGCGCAATCCCGGCAACATGGTTCCTCCCTACGTCGAATTCGTAGGGGGCGTTACTGCCGGTGTCGAATACGCTATGCTTGCGCTCCAAGTCCCCGTCCTCATCGTCTGCGGCCACAGCGACTGCGGCGTGATGAATGCGTTGTTGCATCCCGATCGAGTTGAAGGCATGCCCGGCGTCCGGCATTGGATGGGACACGGCCTCGCGGCACGCAGCCGCATGCTGACTGAACACGCTTCGGCTCCCGAAGACGAGCAGTTGCGCCGCCTTACAGAATTGAACGTTCTTCTTCAGGTGGAGCATCTCAAGACCCACCCCAGCGTGCGCGAGCGCTTAGAACGCGACGAAATCGACATTCGCGCATGGGTATACGACATCGGAGAGGGGTCCATTCGCCAGGCTGATCCTGAAAGCGGAGAGTTCAAGCTGCTGCGGGAAAGTACCTAGCTTGCCTTGGTGACGAAGATAGCGACGCTCCGCGACGTGACGGGATAGCTGTCCTGCGATTTCAGTACAAACTCGCCGTCGCCTTCCGCAATGTCCTTAGGCGAGCGTAGGGCGGTATCGACCAGGCGGAACCACTTGCGCTTACCGATGTCGGGCAATTCAAACACCGCGTCCTGCCAGTGAGCATGGGCGATGAAGTGCAGATCGTCACGCGAACCGTCGGGATGAGTCTGTGTCCACTGCATCGCCAGCGAACGCGATTGCGGGCCCCAGTCCGCCGACAGGCGTTTTGTTCCATGCCAGGTCACGTGAAAGCCAGTACGGCCATCGAGCGCAAACGTGCTCCTCCGTAACATCGGGCAACGTTTGCGGAATGCGATCATGAGCTGGAAAAAGCGCACGAGGCCAGCGTTTTCCTGGGCAAAGTTCCAATTGACCCAACTGATTTCGTTGTCCTGGCAATAGGCGTTGTTATTGCCCTGCTGGGTGCGCCCCATCTCGTCGCCCGACAGAATCATGGGCACGCCGTGTGAAAACAGGAGAATTGCAGTCAGGTTCTTGCGTTGCCTCGCGCGTAATGCACTCGTCCCGGGATCGGTCGTGGGACCCTCAACCCCGCAATTCCAACTCCAGTTCGCGTTAGTGCCGTCCTGATTGTTCTCCCCATTGGCGAGATTGTGCTTCTCGTTGTACGACACGAGATCGTTGAGCGTGAAGCCGTCATGACACGTCACGTAGTTAATGCTGTGATAGGGCTCGCGCGCGCTCGTTTCATAGAGGTCTGGACTGCCCAACAAACGCGTCGCCAGCGCCGAAGTCATATTGGCATCGCTCTTCACGAACTTGCGCACGTCGTCACGAAAGATTCCGTTCCACTCCGCCCAGCGCCCCCATGAGGGAAATGAGCCGACCTGATATAGCCCCGCGGCGTCCCAGGCTTCGGCAATCAGTTTGGTGTTCGCCAACACAGGATCGTATGCCAGGCTCTCCAACAGCGGAGGATTCTTCAATACGCTGCCATCCTGTCCGCGACCGAGCACCGACGCCAGGTCAAAACGAAATCCGTCGACGTGCATCTCGGTCACCCAATAGCGCAGGCAGTCCACGATAAAGTCACGGACTACCGGGTTATTGGCGTTCACGGTATTGCCGCAACCCGAATAGTTCAGATACGTGCCCGTCTCAGGATCGAGAATGTAATAGGTTGCGTTGTCGATTCCTCGAAATGACCACGTCGGCCCGGTTGCGTCGCCCTCGGCCGTGTGATTGAAGACGATGTCGAGGATCACCTCGATCCCAGCCGTGTGCATCGCCTTCACCAGTTCGCGAAATTCGCGTACCTGCGCACCATTGTCTAAATTGGACGAATAAGCAGTATTGGGCGCAAAAAACGCCGTCGGCTGATAGCCCCAGAGGTTCAACAAGACCTCTCCGGTAAACGGATTGATGCGATCCGTATCACCCTCTTCGAATTCGTTTACGGGCAGCAGTTCGACTGCGGTGACGCCCAATGACTTGAGATACGGAATCTTCTCGATTAGCCCAGCGAATGTTCCGGGATTCGCAACTTTCGATGACGAATCGCGCGTGAAGCTGCGCACGTGCGTCTCGTAGATGATGCTGTCGACCAGAGGGATATTCAGTGGTCGATCGTTCCCCCAGTCGAAGTGATTCTCCAGCACCACGCAGTGACGTAGCGGCAGGGTCCTGCTCCGGTATGTTCCCCACGCGGCTCCGCCGGAGAGGACGGATGCATAGGGATCGAGCAATTGCAGCGCCGGATCGAAGCGATCAACCTGGGGATTGGGATTCGGTTCCATGTCGAACCGAAACGCATAAAGTGCGCCAGCGTCCAGCCCTTCGATGAGGATGTGCCACACCTCGCCCGTACGATTGGCGCGGGGGTCGAGAAACACTGTCGCAA
>Ga0335085_10012310_pt1 | contig 12607 bp, 13 predicted proteins | sample Lox_Sample_45_FD_206712 | JGI IMG/M metagenome (GOLD analysis project Ga0335085, IMG submission 206712) | Soil microbial communities from Loxahatchee National Wildlife Refuge, Florida, United States - Lox_Sample_4.5 | ecosystem: Environmental > Terrestrial > Soil > Wetlands | place: USA...
TGCGCTGCGCGCGCGCTTCCTCCCGCAGCACCGGCGCGCACAGCACGATGTCGCCGACGAGCGCCTGCGCCTCGCCGCTGCGGCCGTAATTGAAGCTGAGCACGTTGGTGGCGTAGTCACGGCCGCGGTAGCGGCGGTTGAGCCGGCGGCCCTCGGCCGCGCCGACAAAGCGCACCGTGATCGCGGCGCTTTGCTCGAGGGCGGCTTCGAGCCAGCGGCGCAGCTCGCGCTGGGCCGGCAGTCCGGAGGCGCTTGCCGCCTTTTGCACGGCCAGTTCGAGTCTCGCCGCGCCGGGCTCAGGTTTCGCCCTGGTGGCGCTCATAGGCATTGACGATGCGCTGCACCAGCGGGTGGCGCACCACGTCTTCGGCCAGGAACTGGGTGAAGGCGAGGCCGCGCACCTCGGCCAGGATGCGGCGCGCTTCCACCAGGCCGCTCTTGCTGCCGCGCGGCAGGTCGATCTGAGTGACGTCGCCGGTAACCACCGCCTTGCTGCCGAAGCCGATGCGGGTGAGGAACATCTTCATCTGTTCCGGCGTGGTGTTCTGCGCCTCGTCGAGAATGATGAAGGAGTGGTTGAGCGTGCGTCCGCGCATATACGCGAGCGGTGCGATTTCTATCGCGCCGCGCTCGAACATCCTGCCCACCTTGTCGAAGCCCATCAGGTCGTAGAGCGCATCGTGCAGCGGGCGCAGATACGGGTTGACCTTCTCCGCCAAATCCCCCGGAAGGAACCCCAGGCGTTCCCCCGCCTCGACGGCGGGCCGCACCAGCACGATGCGCTTCACCGCATCGCGCTCGAGCGCGTCCACGGCGCACGCGACCGCCAGGTAGGTCTTGCCGGTGCCGGCCGGGCCGATGCCGAAGGTGATGTCGTGTTCGAGTATGTTCTTCATGTACTCGACCTGGCGCGGGGTGCGCCCGTGCAGGTCGGGCTTGCGCGTGAGCAGCGCCGGCGTTTGCGCGCCGGCGCTGGGCTGACGGACTTCGACCAGGCCGAGCTGCACATCGTCCAGAGTCAGGCCGCGCCTGGCCTGATCGTAAAAGCGCTCGAGCACGTCCGCGCCGCGCGCGGTCTGGCGCGGATCGCCTTTCAGCACGAAGCGCTCGCCGCGGCGCGAGATGGTGATATCGAGCGCGATTTCGATCTGGCGCAGGTGTTCGTCGAATGCGCCGCAAAGGATCGCAAGCCGCTGGTTGTCTACAGGGGACAGGGAGATTTCTACGGGTCTGGGCTTCATCGGCCGATGCCGGCTGCGCGGCGCGCCGGCGCGTCGCCATGCAACCGCGCGTCGCTGCCTTCGCCGGCCTGTGGCCGCACGCGGCCGCGCAGGGAATGGACCAGTGCGGCGGTGATTTCGACCTCGCACATCTGGCCGATGAGCGAGGGCGGGCCGGCGAAGTTCACCATGCGGTTATTGCTGCTGCGGCCGCACAGCTCGCTCGAATTCCTGGTGGCGGCCCTTTCGACCAGCACGCGCTGGACGCTGCCGACCATGGCCTGGCTGATCGCGCTCGCCTGCGCGCCGATCTGCGCCTGCAGGCGTGCCAGCCGCGCCTGCTTCACCTCGAGCGGCGTGCTATCGGCGAGCTCCGCCGCCGGCGTGCCGGGCCGCGGACTGTAGAGAAACGAGTAGGAGTCGTCGAAACCGATTTCGGCGGCGAGTTTCAGCGTCGCCTCAAAATCGTTGTCGGTCTCGCCGGGAAAGCCTACGATGAAATCGGAGGAAATCGAGATACCGGGGCACGCGCCGCGTAGGCGGCGCACGATGGATTTGTATTCGAGCGTGGTATAGCCTCGCTTCATCGCCGCAAGCACGCGGTCCGAGCCCGACTGCAGCGGCAGATGCACGTGACGCGCGAGCTTGGGCAGGCTTGCGTGGGCATCGATCAGCCGCTGCGTGAATTCCTTCGGGTGCGAGGTGGTGTAGCGAATGCGCTCGATGCCGGGGATCTCGGTGACGTATTCCAGCAGCAGCGCGAAATCGGCGCGCGCGCCATCTCCGGCGGCGGCGCCGGTGTCGCCGCGATACGCGTTCACGTTCTGGCCGAGCAGGGTCACTTCCTTCACGCCGGACAGCGCCAGTTCGGCGACTTCGGTGAGCACATCCTCGAGCGGTCGCGAGACCTCCTCGCCGCGGGTATAGGGCACCACGCAGAAGCTGCAGTACTTGCTGCACCCTTCCATGATGGAGACAAACGCCGACGTGCCTGTCACCCGCGCCGGCGGCAGACTGTCGAATTTTTCGATCTCGGGGAAGGAAACATCCACCTGCGCCCTGCCGCTGCGCCGGCGGGCCTCGATCAATGCGGGCAGACGGTGCAGGGTCTGCGGGCCGAATACCACGTCGACATAGGGGGCGCGCGCGACGATGGCCGCGCCCTCCTGGCTGGCGACGCAACCCCCAACCCCGATGAGCAGCTCCGGGCGCGCCCGCTTCAGGTGTTTCACCCGGCCCAGGTCGTGAAACACTTTTTCCTGCGCCTTCTCGCGCACCGAGCAGGTATTGAACAGAATGATGTCGGCCTCGGCCGGATCCGCAGTCGCCTGCACGCCCTCTGCAGCAGCGAGCACGTCGGCCATCTTGGCCGAGTCGTATTCGTTCATCTGGCAGCCGAATGTCTTGATGTACAGCTTTCGCGCCACGTTCACTCCCGCGTCTTGTCGGGCGCGGCGGCTTCTTCGGGAGTAAGCACCCAGACTCGCCGTATCTGACCCGCGCCGTCGAGTTCGTATTTCACCTGCGCGCCCGGCGGCAGGCTCATCGGCACGATAAACAGATTGTCGCGGCTGCGGATCTGCGCGCCGGCCGCGAGCTGCATGCGCTGGCCATCGATTTCGACGATGCTGCCCTGGATGTGGACAACGCTGCCGCGCTTGGCGGAATCGGGGATCTGTCGCAGCTGGGCCATTGCTGCCGCAGGCAACATGAGGGCGCAGATCAGCAGTGTGAAAAGCTTGGTTCGCATGGCGCCGTCACTGGATTGGTGAATGGAAACAGGAATTATAGACGAAGCATCGTCAGCGAGCCCGTCGACACTGAGAGCGCGAATCGATTCGGATTGGTGGATTGCCGGTGGACAATCGGACTCAGAAAAGCCACAATACGCCTACGGGTATATTTGCGCATCCGGTCAACGCTGTGGCAGAGGATTGCGTTTATACTGACAATCATCGTTCATCGTTCATTTTTAACCAAGCAAGGGGGTGACCAAATGAAGCTTGCAGGAATATTGGCAATATTCGCGGCGCTGATGCTTTCGATCGGAAGTGCCCTGGCGGTTCCGCCGGGTAAGACTTTGGAATTCGCGAGTCCCATGGGCAAGGTGACCTTTGATGGAAAGCTGCACGCGGACAAAGGGGCGAAATGCGCCGATTGCCATACCAAGCCCAAGCTGTTCGAAATGAAACAGGGCAAGGACAAGATCACCATGAAGGACATGAACGAAGGCAAGTTCTGCGGCGCCTGCCATGACGGCAAGAAGGCGTTCAACGTCAAGGACGCCAAGGACTGCGCCAAGTGCCATAAGAAATAGCAGCGCAAGCGTTTCGAGAAAAGGCGACAGTTTCTGTCGCCTTTTTTATGCGCGCCGTTCGGGCTGCAGGCAAAAATTAAATGGCCCTCCGAGCGGAGGGCCGCATGAAAAACTGGTGGCGAATCCGTGATTCGAACACGGGACCTGCGGATTATGATTCCGTCGCTCTAACCGGCTGAGCTAATTCGCCAGGCGAAGGCGCGGATTATCCTCGCGCGGGGCCATCCCTGTCAAGCGGCGCCGCTTCCTATGCGACTGAATTCAGGAAGAAAATATATCGCGCCTGCATCTTCTCGCGTCCTGCGCCGTGACAGGCGAGCCGATGTTGAGACAAGCGCTGCTCCCCTCGCGCCTGCGCCCTTTCCGGCTAGAATGCAACATGGACTTTGATGTTGTCATTGTTGGCGCGGGCCTGGTGGGCGCGAGTTTCGCGGCGGCGCTGCGCGGCGCCGGGCTCAAGCTGGCGTTGCTCGAGGCACAAGCGCCGGCTGTTGTCACCGACGCCTGGGATAGCCGCATCTACGCCATCAGCCCAGGCAGCGCCGCGTTCCTGCGCGAACTCGGAGTGTGGAAACGGCTGGACAGCGGCCGCATCGCCAGCGTGAGCGAGATGCACGTCAGCGGCGACGCGGCCGATGCGCGGCTGCGGTTCTCCGCCTACGAAGCGGGCGTGGCCGAACTCGCCTCGATCGTCGAGAGCAGCCGCCTGCAATCGGTGCTTTGGCAGGGGCTGGAACATCAGCACAACCTGGAACTCATCTGTCCGGAACGATGTGTGGGGCTGACGCTGCGGGCGGACGCGGCGGAACTCGCGCTCGCAGGCGGCCGGACCTTGCGTGCCGGGCTGCTGGTTGCCGCCGACGGTATGCATTCCTGGGTGCGCCAGGCTGCAGGGATTGCGGCGGACGCAAAACCTTACGGCCAAATGGGGGTGGTGGCGAATTTTGCGTGTGAGCGGCCGCATCACGACATCGCTTTCCAGTGGTTCCGTGGCGACGGCGTGCTCGCCTACCTGCCCCTGCCTGGGCAGCTCATGTCCATGGTCTGGTCCACACCGGAATCCCACGCGGCGGAGCTCCTTGGATTGCCGCAGGACGAATTCTGCTCCCGGGTCGCGCAGGCGGGCGAACGCGCGCTGGGCGAACTTGAGCTGGTTTCCGCCGCGATGCGTTTCCCGCTCGCGCACCTGCGCGCGGCGCGACTGGCTGCGCCGCGCGTTGCGTTGATCGGCGACGCCGGCCACGTGCTGCATCCGCTGGCGGGGCAGGGCGTCAACCTCGGGTTCGGCGATGCCAAGGCGCTGGCGCTGGTCCTGCAGCAACGTGAACTATTTCGCGATCCCGGAGAAATTCGCCTGTTGCGGCGTTACGAGCGCGCCCGTGCCGAAGATATACTCGCGCTTACGCTGGTGACCGACGGATTGCAGCGGCTGTTCGCCGCGACCGGAGGAGTCCCGGCAAAGCTGCGCAATACCGGGTTGAACTTAACCGACGCTTTGCCGGTCGTAAAGAATCTGCTTATCCGGCGCGCCCTGGGCTGAAGCCGAAACTAGGAACCACCATGTTGAAACGCGTAGCAGCCCCCATCTTGCTCGGCTCGATGCTGGCCCTGGTACAGGCGCAGGCGGCCGAACCCGCGGTCAGGCTCACCACCGAAAACATCATCAAGCGCACGCTGGAGGGCCGGCTCGGCGGCGTCAAGGTCGATGCCGTCACGAAGACGCCGTATCTGGGCTTGTACGAAGTGCGCGTGGACGGCGAGATCCTCTACACGGATGAGAAGATGAGTTACATCTTCAGCGGCAATATCATCGACGCGAAGAGCATGCAGAACCTGACGGAGAAGCGGCTGCGCGAACTGTCGGGCATCAAGTGGGACAACCTGCCCCTCAATGCCGCCGTCAAGACGGTGCGCGGCAACGGCAAGCGCACGCTCGCGGTGTTCTCCGATCCCAACTGCCCCTACTGCAAGCGTTTCGAGAAGGATCTGGCCAAGGTGGACGACATCACCATCTACACGTTCCTTTATCCGATCCTGTCGGATGATTCCCACGTCAAGGCGAAGGCAGTATGGTGCGCGGCCGACCGACCCAAGGCCTGGAGCGAACTGATGCTGAACGCCAAGGTTCCCCCGGTGGCGGATTGCGACACGCCGATCGACAAGAATCTCGAGCTCGGGCACAAGTACCGCATCAACGGCACGCCGACTCTAGTGTTCACCAACGGCGAGCGCGTCTCCGGTGCGGTTCCCGGTGATCAGCTCGAAAAACTGCTCGCGCAGAACACGAAGAAATAGCCTGCGCGCCTCAGACGCAGGCGAGCGCTGCGCTCATTGCGCCGGCGGATAGTCCCGCGGCAGCAGCACCCACAATTTCGCGCTCTGGCGCATGCGGCCGGCCTGGGCACCGGCAGCGTCGCCGAATCCCCAGAAATAATCGGCGCGCACCGCGCCGCGGATTGCGCCGCCGCTATCCTGCGCGAGCACCAGGCGCGCGAGCGGCAATGTGCTGCCGGGCCAGGTAGTCGCGAGAAATACGGGCGCGCCCAGCGGAATGTAACGCGGGTCGACGGCGATCGAGCGCTCCGGCGTGAGCGCCACGCCGAGGGCGCCTACCGGTCCGCCTGCAGCGGGCGCCTGGTCCCCGACCTGGGGCAGCTCGCGAAAGAAGACGTAGCTCGGATTCTGATCGAGCAGAGCACCAAGCTTTGTCGGATTGGCCGCGCCCCAGGCCTTGATGCCTTGCATCGAGGCCTGTTCCGGCGTCAATTCGCCTTGTTCGACCAGATAGCGCCCGATCGATTTGTACGGCTGACCATTCTGGTCCGCGTATCCCACTCGCACTTGTTCGCCCGTCGGCAGCAATACCCGGCCCGAGCCTTGAATCTGCAAAAAGAACAGATCGACCGGGTCGTCCACCCAAAGCAATTCCTTTCCGGCGAGCGCGGGCAGACCGCGGTCGATTTCCGCACGTGGATAGTAGGGCACCACGCGCCGGCCCTCGAGCCTGCCGCGCAGGCGCAGATGTTTCAGCTCCGGGTTGATCTCGGCCAGGTCCACCGTCAGCAGGTCTGCGGGTGGGGCGTACAGCGGATAGCGGTAAGGGCCCTCTTTCCGGCGACTGCCGCGCAGCAGAGGCTCGTAGTAGCCGGTAGCCAGGCCCTCCACGCTTCCGTCCGCATTGGCGACGCGATACGGCAGGAAGTTCGACTCGAAGAACGCACGCACCGATGCGCCGGCTGGCAGTTGCCCGGCCCGCGTGCAGATCCCGCGCCAGGGTATTTGCGCTTCGAGGCGGGTGCAGCCTTGCAGAAACGCCTGCCACGCGGCGCCGGGATCGTCGTCTAACCAACCGGGCAGATCGTGCCAGCTCACCACTTCTAGGGTCTTCGCTTTGGGTAATTCGGGCGTGACCGGGGGGCATATCGGACAAACCGGACAGGGCGCTGCGGCCGGACAGGCGCGGCTCGCGGGTGGAGGAACCGGCGGCTGGACCGCGCAGGCGGCCAGGAACAACAGCAGCGCCGCTGCGCCAAGCGAGCGCGGTCGGGCTATGATGCAGGTCATTGTGGACGGAGCATAGCAGCGCATGTGGATATTCTTTCTCGAAGCGGGCGTGGCCGCCGGCTTGCTCATCTTCATCGTCTGGTGGACCTTGCCGCGTTCGGAAAAAAAGGACGACGAAAGGAAGTAGCCTTCGCGCGACGCAGCTTGTGCCTCGAAGTCAACCCGCTTGGCGCGCGCGCGAATGCCGGCGTTCGCGGGCAAGCTCGCTCCCGCGACAGAGCCTAGTGCAGTACGCGTGGCACCGACAGCGTGAATTCCGCAATCGGGGCATCGAACTGCGTGCCGTCCTCGGCCACCATCTGGTAACTACCGCTCATGGTCCCGACCGGCGTGGCGAGGGCGGTGCCGCTGGTGTACTCGAAATGTTCGCCCGGTTTGAGCAGCGGCTGGGCCCCGACGACGCCGAGGCCGCGCACTTCCTGCACCTGGTTGTGCGCATCCGTGATGATCCAGTGACGGCTGATCAGCTGCGCGGGAACGGTGCCGTTGTTGCGGATGGTGACGGTGTAGGAGAAGACGAAACGGTCCTTCGCTTCGTCCGACTGGCCGGCGATGTACTGGGCCTCGGTGGAGACGCTGACATCATATTTTTTCGCGGATTCCATGCGGGCATTTTACACCGCGCCGAGGGCGCATGCCGCGCGCGGCGAACGTTTCCGGCACGGAGCCGGGCGAGCGGGTAAAATGCGCGCAAGCATCGCCGGACCGCATCATATGTCTACTTATCGCATCGCCCCGAGCATCCTGTCCGCCGACTTCGCCCGCCTCGGCGAGGAGGTGACCGCGGTCATCGCCGCCGGCGCCGATATGGTCCATTTCGACGTGATGGACAATCACTATGTGCCCAATCTGACCATCGGGCCGATGGTGTGCGAGGCGATCCGTCCCCTGACCAAGGCGCCGATCGACGTTCACCTGATGGTGAAGCCCGTCGACCGGATCATTCCCGATTTTGCCAAGGCCGGTGCCGACATCATCAGCTTTCATCCGGAGGCGAGCGAGCACATCGATCGCACCATCGGCCTCATCCAGGAACATGGCTGCAAGGCCGGTCTGGTGTTCAACCCGGGCACGCCGCTGGATTATCTCGACCATGCACTGTACCGGCTCGACTTGGTCCTGATCATGTCGGTCAATCCCGGTTTCGGCGGCCAGAAATTCATCCCGCATGCACTCGCCAAGCTGGCCGAGGTGCGCCGTCGCATAGACGCAAGCGGGCGCGAGGTCATGCTCGAGGTAGACGGCGGCGTCAAGGCGGAGAATATCGGCGAGATCGCCCGCGCCGGGGCCGACACCTTCGTCGCCGGGTCCGCCATTTTCGGCGCCAAGGACTACAAGGCGACGATAGCCGCAATGCGCGCGGCGATCCGCGCCGCCTGACGCGCTCATGAAACAAAGGGGCGCGGGCCCCATCGCAAATCCGCCGAGTCGGGGGATGCGCCGATCGCGCCAGGAAACTGATGCGGGCTTCCCGCGCGCGTCCATGCCGTTCGCGCAGGACATCGCCGCCGTGATGATCGATCTGGACGGTACGTTGCTCGACACCGTTCCCGACTTGGCCGCAGCGGCCGCGCGCATGCTCGCTGCGCTCGGTCTCGCTGGGCGCGCGCAGGATGAGATCCGCGACTTCATCGGCAAGGGCATTCCGAATCTGGTGCGGCGCTGCCTGCAGGCAAGCGCCGGCGGCACGCGCGCCGAGGCGCTGCAAGCCGAGGCGCTGGCGCTGTTCCAGGATTTTTATTCCGAGGAATCCGGCCGGCGCACCGCGATCTATCCCGGCGTGATCGAGGGACTGGAGCGTTTTCGCGCCATGCGCCTGCGGCTGGCGTGCGTCACCAACAAGGCGGCGCGCTTCACGCTGCCGCTGCTCGAACAATTGCGCCTGGCGCCCTATTTCGAACTGGTGGTGAGCGGCGACACGCTCGCGCGCAAGAAGCCCGACCCGATGCAGCTCGCGCACATCTGCGCCGAGTTCGCGCTCGCGCCGGCGCAGGTACTGCTGATCGGCGACTCGGTGAACGACGCAATGGCGGCGCGCGCGGCGGGCTGCCCGGTGCTGTGCGTTTCCTACGGCTACAACGAGGGCGGGGACGTGCACGATCTGGGTTGTGATGCTATAGTTGAATCCTTGTCGGAAGCTGCAAACCTACTTCAAAGCGCACGGTCGTGATGCTCGAACAATCCGGAAAATGGGCGCGTTTCGCCTGGGAAAGCTGGCGCTGCTGGCGGTCCTAGGCTCGTACGCGGGCCGCATGCCGAAGCGCATGCATTTTCGCGCCCACCCCTCGTTTCCCCGGATTGTTAGTTGATTGGAGTAGTCATGACCGAAGCCGAATTCAAGCGCCTTGCCGCGCAGGGTTTCAACCGTATCCCCGTCGTGCTCGAGACCTTTGCCGATCTCGATACGCCGCTTTCCATTTATCTGAAGCTGGCCAACAAGCCCTATTCCTATCTGCTCGAATCGGTGCAGGGCGGCGAGCGCTTCGGCCGCTACTCGTTCATCGGGCTCGCCTCGTCCACGCGCATCAACGTGCAGGCGGGAACGGTCCTGGTACTGTCGGGAAACCGCGTCGCCGAACGCGACGATAGCGGCGACCCACTGGCGTTCATAAACGGCTATCTCAAGCGCTTCAAGGTCGCGGCCCTGCCGGGGCTGCCGCGTTTCTGCGGCGGGCTGGTCGGCTGTTTCGGCTACGACGCGGTGCGCTATATCGAACCGCGCCTCGCCGCTTCCGCGCCGCCGGATACGCTGGGTACGCCCGACATCCTGCTGCTGTTGTCGGAAGAGGTCGCGATTGTCGACAATCTTTCGGGAAAGCTGACGCTCGTCGTGTATGCCGAGCCGGAAGTGCCGGGCGCGTACCAGAAGGCGCGCGCGCGGCTGCGCGAGCTGCTCGCGGCGCTGCGTTCGCCGGTGCAAATACCGGCCGAGGCGCCGCATGCGGGCGAGAGCGCCCAATCGGCCTTCGGCGAAGCGGGCTTCAAGGCGGCGGTCGAGCGCGCCAAGCGCTATATCTATGACGGCGATGTGATGCAGGTGGTGCTGTCGCAGCGGCTGTCGCTGCCGTTCGCCGCCCGGCCTCTGGCGCTGTACCGGGCGCTGCGCACGCTCAATCCCTCGCCCTACATGTTCTATTTCGATTTCGAGGATTTCCACGTGGTCGGCGCCTCGCCCGAAATCCTGGTGCGTCTCGAGGCCGGCAAGGTGACGCTGCGGCCGATCGCCGGCACGCGCCCGCGCGGCAAGACGGCGGACGAGGATGAGGCGCTCGCGGCCGAACTCCTCGCCGATCCGAAGGAGCGCGCCGAGCACGTGATGCTGATGGACCTCGGCCGCAACGATGTCGGCCGCGTCGCCGCGACCGGCACGGTGCGCGTCACCGAGAATATGGTGATCGAACGCTATTCGCATGTCATGCATATCGTCTCCAATGTCGAAGGCAGGCTGCGCGAGGGGCTCGATGCGATGGCCGTGCTGCGCGCGAGTTTTCCCGCCGGCACCGTGTCGGGCGCGCCCAAGGTGCGCGCGATGGAAATCATCGACGAACTGGAACCGGCGAAGCGCGGCATCTACGCCGGCGCGGTCGGCTATCTGGGTTTTCACGGCGACATGGATCTCGCCATAGCGCTGCGCACTGCGCTGATCAAAGACGCGACGCTGTACATGCAGGCGGGCGCGGGCATCGTCGCCGATTCCGATCCGGCTTCGGAATGGCAGGAGACCTTGAGCAAGGCGCGCGCGGTGCTGCGCGCGGCGGAGATGGCAGCGGCCGGCCTCGACAGCCGGCTGGAGGACTGAGCATGCTCCTCGTGATCGACAACTACGATTCCTTCACCTATAACCTGGTGCAGTACTTCGGCGAGCTGGGCGAGGCGGTGCGCGTAGTGCGCAACGACGCCATCGATCTCGGCGGGATCGTCGCGCTGGCGCCCGCGCGCATCGTCATCTCGCCCGGGCCGTGCACTCCGAAGGAGGCGGGCGTGTCCGTTCCCCTGGTGCGCGCGTTCGCCGGCAAGCTGCCGATACTGGGCGTCTGCCTCGGTCACCAGGCGATCGGCGAGGCGTTCGGCGGCCGCATCGTGCACGCGGCCCGCGTGATGCACGGCAAGACCTCGGACATCCGCCATACCGCGAAGGGCGTGTTCGCCGGCCTGCCGTCGCCGTTCCGGGCGACGCGCTATCATTCGCTCGCGATCGAGCGCGCCAGCCTGCCCGATTGCCTCGAGGTCACCGCCGAGAGCGAGGACGGCGAGATCATGGGCGTGCGCCACCGCGAGTTCGCGATCCAGGGCGTGCAGTTCCATCCGGAATCGATACTCACCGAACACGGCCACGAATTGTTGAAGAACTTTCTCCGATAGGGATTGACCAGCCATGTCCATGACGCCACAGGAAGCGCTGCAGCGCGCGATCGAGCACCGCGAGATTTTTCACGATGAAATGCTCGATCTGATGCGCCAGATCATGAGCGGGCAGATGTCGCCGGTGATGATCGCGGCGATTACCATCGCGCTGCGCGTGAAGAAGGAAACCATAGGGGAAATCACCGCAGCGGCCCAGGTGATGCGCGAGCTCGCGACCAAGGTCGAGGTGAAAGACGCGCATAACCTGGTCGACGTGGTTGGCACCGGCGGCGATGGCGCGCGCACCTTCAATATTTCCACGGCGGCGATTTTCGTCGCCGCGGCGGCCGGGGCGCGCGTGGCCAAGCACGGCGGCCGCGCCGTGTCCTCGCAGTCGGGCAGCGCCGATGCGCTCGAGGCGCTGGGCGTGAATATCAACCTTGCGCCTGCGCAGGTGGCGCAGTGCATAGACGAGGTCGGCGTCGGTTTCATGTTCGCTCCCAATCATCACGCGGCGATGAAGCACGCCGCGCCGGTGCGGCGGGAGCTCGGGGTGAGGACCCTATTCAACATCCTCGGGCCGCTGACCAACCCGGCCGGCGCGCCGACGCAGTTGATGGGCGTGTTCCATCCCGATCTGGTGGGGATACAGATACGCGTGCTGCAGCGCCTCGGGGCGCGTCACGCGATGACCGTATTCGGCCTGGAGGGCATGGACGAGATCTCGATCAGCGGCAAGACCATGATCGGCGAGCTCAAGGACGGCCGCATCGAAGAGTACACCGTGCACCCGGAGCGTTTCGGCTTGCCGTTGCACGACCCGCGCACGCTGTGCGTGGAAACCGTGGAGCAATCGCGCGCGATGGTGTTGGGCGCGCTCGAGAACAAAATCGGCGCCGCGCGCGACATTGTCGCGCTCAACGCCGGCGCGGCGATTTACGTCGCCGGCAAAGCCGGGAGTATCGAAGAAGGCGTGGAGCAGGCGTTCGAGGCCATCGCCAGTGGCGCCGCCCGCGCGAAGCTGGACAAGTTCGTACAGTTGACGCAGAAGCTCGGTGGCAAGAACTAGCGTCGCCGATGGTGGACATTCTCAAGAAGATTCTCGCGCACAAGGCGGAGGAGATAGCCGTGGCAAAGCGCGAGCGACCGCTCGCGCGCTTGC
>Ga0335085_10012311_pt1 | contig 12604 bp, 6 predicted proteins | sample Lox_Sample_45_FD_206712 | JGI IMG/M metagenome (GOLD analysis project Ga0335085, IMG submission 206712) | Soil microbial communities from Loxahatchee National Wildlife Refuge, Florida, United States - Lox_Sample_4.5 | ecosystem: Environmental > Terrestrial > Soil > Wetlands | place: USA: Florida...
CCGCCGGCAGCGCACCGACCACGTCGCGATGGTTCATCCAGACCTGCTGCCGGCCGGAAAGACCGGAGAACACCGGGTCGGCTGAGGCCTCCAGGTCGAGCACCGCCATGCCGTACTCACCGCGGTTTCCGTGCCGCACCTCGCCCCCGAGCAGATGCGCCATCACCTGCTGGCCGTAGCAGATGCCCAGAACGGCCTGGCCGTTCGCGAATATTGCTGGATCGACCGTGGGACTACCAGGATCGTAGACGCTGCTCGGTCCGCCGGAAATAATCAGACCACGCGCACCGGCCAGTTCAGCGGCGGGCGTTTCGCTGGCCCTGACCTCGGCATAAACGCCCAGTTCCCGCACCTTGCGGGCGATCAGATGGCAGTATTGCCCGCCCGCATCGAGCACCACAATCTGCGATGTAGTTTCCACATTCGATGGTAGCAAAGGGCCGTGGCGCAGCGTCTCAGGCTGCCGGGTCGAGACTCGTCCCACCCTCGCGCGGGCGGCCCGCCGAAGCGCCGAGGGAGTCTCGGCCCGGACCCTTAGTGTCCGGCTTTGCGCGGGTCCATGCGCTGTACCAGCGCCCGATGCGCGTTATCGACCAGCGCCACTGCCTTGGGCATGGCGTTGACCGCGGCGGTCACCTCCGGATCGGTCTGCGCGAACACGCGGTCGCTTTCATCCACGTTGAAAGCGTACGTGTACATTTCCTTGGTCAGGTAGCGGCGGATCCAGTCGTGGTCCTTGGTGAACTGAGCATCGTTGAACTTCACCTTCTTTGAGATCAGGTAATCGTGCAATTCGGCGATCGTCGCGTCGCTCGGCATCCAGCCCTTCGGCAGCGTGCTCGGATGGCTCGCGAAGTAGGCACGGGTGAAGCTGAACAGGCCCTCGCGATTGAGCGAGATTTCCAGACCGTCCAGCTTGGACGACACATACTTCTCGTCCGGCGTGATGCCGCCGCCGCCGTACACTGTCCGGCCGCTGTCGGTCATTTTCACGTCGTTCGGATTAGCCACGTTTTCGTCGCGCCGGAAGTAGTAATCGTAGAACGATTCGTTGGAGTAATCGCGCTGAATCAACCGGCCGCTGGGAGTGTAGAAGTGCGCCGTGGTGAGCGCCAGGGCGGTGCTATCGGACAGCGGAAAAACCGTCTGCACGAGGCCCTTGCCAAAGGTCTTTTCGCCCAGAATCCAGGCGCGGTCGTGATCCTGCAGCGCGCCCGAAACAATCTCGGCCGCCGACGCCGACATGCGGTCCACCAGCACCACGATGGGGTAATCGTGGCCGTGATTTCCGCCGCGGGCGGTGAAGACTTTCTGCGGAGAGTTGCGTCCGTGCGCCGAAACTACCACCTGTCCCCTCTGCAGGAAATGATCGGCCACCGCCACGCCGGCGTTCAGCAGGCCGCCGGGATTGTCGCGTAGATCCAGCACCAGGCCGCGCATTTCATTTTCGTTCATCTGGCTGAGGGCTTCGTCGAGCTCGCGCGCGGTGGTTTCGGTGAAGCTGAGGATCTTCACATAGGCAATGTTGTTCTTCAGGTAGAAGGCTTCCGGCACGCTCTTGCGAGTAATTTCGTCGCGGACCACGGTAAACGAAAGATAGTCCGGCGCTCCCTCGCGGGAAACGACCACTTTCACGGGCGTACCGCGCGGGCCCTTCAACAGGTCGGCCACCTCGGTGGTGTTCAGCCCATCGGTGGACTTATCGTTCACCGTCACGATGATGTCGCCGGGCCGCAGGCCGATGCGGTAGGCCGGCGAACCGGGAAACGGGGCGATCACCACGGTCTTTCCGTTCCGCGTGGAAACCATCATGCCCACGCCGAAGTAGCTGCCCTTCTGATCGTCCTGCAGCAGGCGGAAATCTTTCGGGTCGAAGAAGTTCGAGTGCGGGTCGAGTTCCCGCAGCATGCCCGGGATGGCGCCCTTGTAATAGAGCTTTTCCTGGCTCGGCCTCTCGGCCTCGTTCTGCTCGACCACCGAAATCGCGCGGGTGAGGTTTTCCACAGCGCTGTTCAAGGTGAGTTCGGAGGAATCGTCGGCCGGGGCCGCCGCGACCTCGGAAATTTGCGGTCCGTAGAAGCCGCCAAGAAGCGAGAAAATCAGGACTATCAGAGGAAGTACGAAAAGAGTGCGCCTCTTCTGGGGCATGACACCATCCTTAGGCAAAGTATACCCTACCTGTTTCGTTAGACGGCGTTCGGAGGCGAATGGCTTCGGGAAAATCCCTCAGCCCGAAGGCCCTTCCGGTTTCATTGTGTTACGTGGAATCGAGTACTTTTTTACGCGGAGCGATGAAACGCCTATAATCTTCTGGGAACCTGTCAGAAAGGAGATGTCCGTCATGCCGACACGCCGCCTGTGGATTGGGGTTTTCTTTGCCTTTCTCCTTCCAGCGCAGAACGCGCCGATGGTGCGAAACTGGGCCGACGCCGACAAAGTGGAGTCCGAGCTCGCCGCGCAGCCCGAGGATCTGCGGGCGCGATTGGCGCTGTTGCGCTTCTACGCCGGGCAGGGGGGAGCGACCGCGGAACGCGCCAAGAAGGCGCGGCGCGAGCAGATTCTCTGGATGATCGAACATCATCCCGAGCACCCGGTGCTTTCCGAAGCCGCGGGCATCATCGATGGGACGGTATCGCAGTTGGCCGACGCCGACGCCTTCGCACGCTGCCGGGATGCCTGGGAGAAGGCGCTGGCGGAGCATCCTGTTTTCGACGTCTATGCCAACGCCATCTTCTTTTACAAGACAGCGGACCCGCGGCGCGCCCGCGAAATTGCCAAGGAGGGGCTCAAGCGCTATCCCGGCAACCCCCGCATTGCCAATAAGCTGGGGATGCTGATGGGCCTGACCATCGCCGGGGTGACGAGGGCAGATCTGTACGGCAACGGAACCTCGTTCGACGAATCGGTGGCCACCAGTTCGCTGGCCGAGGACGATCGCAAGGCGCTGGCTGCCAGTCAAGACAGCAACCTGCTCAGTGGCGCGGCGTGGTCTTTGCAGATGCAACTCTTCGTGCTGCACAACAAGGGGCAGAAGGAACGTGAGCAGGAAGTGGAGCAACTCACCGTGCGGCTATACGAGCGCTGCGCGGAGATCGATCCGAATGGCAATTGGAAAGCCCTGCTGTCGTCGGTGTACCGCACGCAGGCGGCCTTCGAGAGCACACCCGCCGCGAAGATCGCGGTGCTGGAGAAGGGGCTGGCGGCGGACAGCAGCGGTCTGGCGCGCATCACGGTGCTACAGGATCTCGCGCCGCAGTACCTGGCTGCGGGCGACTCGAAGAAAGCCGCCGCTGCCGCCGAGGAGATGCTGGCGCCCGGCGTGGACAAGAACATGCCGATGTACGGCAACGCAGAGTTCAGCGCCAATGTCGTCCTGGGACGCATCGCCCTGGAGGCGGGCGACCGTCAGGAGGCGGTGCGGCGCCTGTTGGCCGCCGGGCATGCCGCCACCACGCCGCAACTCAGCTCCTTCGGCCCTACTGACTGGAAGCTGGCGGAAGATCTGCTGGCCGCCGGGGAACGCGACGCGGTGGTGCAATTTCTCGAGCTGGTGCGCGGATTCTGGAAGTTGGAAAACGGGCGCATCGCCACCTGGACCGCGGCCATCAAGAGCGGCGGCACACCCAATTTCGAGCTGCTGCCAGGCGGGTTCGACAAGTCGCAATTTGTGGGCCGCGCGGCCCCGGCGTTCAAGCTGAAGGACCTGCACGGCGCCGAAGTATCGCTGGCGGACTTCAAGGGCAAGGTGGTGCTGGTGGATTTCTGGGGAAGCTGGTGTCCGCCGTGCCGTCAGGAGATGCCTGAACTGGACAAGCTCCATAAGAAACTGGCAGCGGAGGGCGGAGCGGTGCTCGCGGTGGACGTACGCGAAGAACCGTCGGCCGGCGAGGAATATGTTCGCAAGGAGAAGTTGACGCTTCCGGTCCTGCTAGGAGAGGGGACCGACGTTCCGGACCGCTATGGGGTGCACGCCTATCCGACCACCTTCGCCATCGACCGTCGGGGGTTGGTGGCGGATGTGATCCAGGGCGCCGGCACGGATATCGGCGGCCGGTTTCAGCAGGCAGTGGACCTGGCGCGCGCGGGTGCGCCGCCGCCCGCTCCCGGTTCGACGGCATTCGTTCCCAGCGCCCGGCCGTCAATTGGCATGCAGTCGCCGCCCCTTCCCGTACCGGTGCCCGCGGCCGTCTCGGCGATGGACTTCTACCTGGATGCCTGGCGGCAGCGCCTGGCCAAGGACTACACCGGCGCAATCCACTCGCTGGACCAGGCGCTCGCGCAGCGTCCTGACTGGTTGCAGGCGATTGTGGCGCGCGCGTACGCCCATTCACAGCTCAAGCACTATGACGAAGCCATCGCCGATTACACCCGCGCCATCGAGATCGACCCCAAGCGGCCGGAGAACTACGATGCACGCGGGCGGGCCTATTCCGATTCGGGAAGGCACGAGCAGGCCATTCCGGATTACACCCGGGCCCTCGAGTTGAATCCTTCCTTATCGCATAACAACCGCGGCTGGGCCTACCTCGAGACGGAGCGCTTCGAAAAAGCGCTGGCGGATCTCAATTACGCCATCGAGCAGCAGCCCGCCTTTACGGTGGCGTTGTTCAACCGCGCGCATGTCTACCTAAAGCAGCAGAAGCTCGAAGAAGCTATCGCCGACTTCGACAGGATTCTGCGCATGGATCCCAAGAATCGCGATGCCGCCGTGCAGCGCGCTTCGGCGATGGCGCGCCTGAGAAAGCCGGCTGACGCGGAGGGCGGAGCTCCGGCGTTATCGGCGTCTCTGTCGGCGCCCAAGCTGTTGATTCCCGAGAACGGCAAGGTGTTCGAACACTACCCGCGCGAGACCACGGTGGTGTGGCAGGCGGTTCCGGGGGCGGCGGCCTACATGGTGGAGTGGGATTTCCACGAACAGGGCGGCTGGCATTCGGAGGGCGGGTGGCCTGTGGCGAGTATGCGAACGGTCGATCCGGTAGCGACCTTCAGCTTCGTAGGAGCCCAGCCGGGTCGCTGGAGAGTCTGGGCGGTGGACGCCGCCGGTGCGGCCGGCCCCAAGAGCGAGTGGCGGGAGTTCCGCTACACGCACTAACGGGAGCGAGCGACGTCTTCGTTCTGCCCGCCGGCGCCGGGCATTTCGCGGTAAATTGCATCCAACACGCCGTTGATGAACTGCACAGATTCTTCGCTCGAGAATTTGCGGGCCAGTTCCAGCGCTTCGTCGATGGTCACCGCCGCGGGAGTGCCTCCGCGGGTCATTTCGTAAACCGCCAGCCGCAGGATATTGCGGTCCACCGCCGGCATGCGCTCCATGCGCCAGTGCTCGGCATGCCGCGTAATGCGGTCGTCCACATCGGCCAGATGCTCGACCGTGCCGTGCACGAGGGCGTTGGCAAAGGCGTCGGGTTCAGGGCGCTCGCTGGCGAACAGCGTCCCGTAATAGGCCGCGATGGCCTCATCGACAGGCTGCCTGCGTGCGTCCCAGAGAAACAGGATTTGAAGAGCGCGCTGACGGGATCTGCTGCGGGAAGGCATCAGGTGGCCTGGCGCAGCGCGCGCAAAAGATTGGCCATTTCGACGGCGGTCATGGCGGCGTCGAAGCCTTTGTTGCCGCCCTTGGCGCCCGCGCGGTCGATGGCCTGTTCCAGGGTGTTGGTCGTGAGGACTCCGAAGGCCACCGGCACGCCGGTTTCGGCCGCGGCATGAGCGATGCCCTTGGCTGCCTCGCCGGCCACGTAATCGAAGTGCGGAGTCTCGCCGCGAATCACCGCGCTCAAGCAGATCAGCGCGTCGTAGCGGTGCTGGCGCGCGATCTCCGCGGCCACCAGCGGCACCTCCCACGAGCCTGGTACCTTGATGATGTCGATCATCTCGGGATCGGCGCCCGTACGCTTCAGCGCGTCCAGAGCGCCGTTGAGCAGGCGCTCGGTGATGAAGCTGTTGAACCGGCTGACGATGATGGCAAACCGCAGCCCGGCCGCCGAAAGCTGTCCTTCAAACGTTTTCGCCATGTCTCACTTTCCCGCAAACACTGCAGGCCGCTTTTCGAGGAACGCGCGGGTGCCTTCGAGCCGGTCCTCGGTGGCCGCCGAAACGCCGAAGGCGTCCGCTTCCAGGCGCAGGCCTGCATCGAGGCCGCCGTCCAGGCCCGCGTCCACGGTGTCCAGGATGAGCGCCGCCGCTACCGGTCCGTTGGCCAGCACCTTATCGATCCACGCGCGGCTATGCGCCATGAGGTTCGCCTGCGGCACCACCGCGTTGACCAGGCCGATGCGGTAAGCTTCTTCCGCCGTGACCGGTTCGCCCGAGAGCAGCATTTCGAGCGCGCGTCCGCGTCCGATGAGCCGCGCCAGTCGCTGCGTCCCGCCATATCCAGGGATGATGCCAAGCTTGATTTCCGGCTGCCCCAGGCGCGCGCCTTCGGATGCGAAGCGCACGGTGCAAGCCATGGCCAGTTCGAGTCCTCCGCCCAGTGCGAACCCGTTCACCGCCGCGACGGAAGGTTTGCCGCAGGCCTCGAGCATGCGGAAAGTGGTCTGTCCGCGCAATGCGTACGCGCGTAGTTCGACGGCCGACAACGCTGCCAGTTCGTTGATGTCGGCGCCTGCTACAAATGCCCGTTCGCCGGCGCCGGTAACAATCACCGCGCGGATCGCCGGGTCGTTCTGCACGTGCTCGAAGGCATCCCGCAACTCGCCAATTACGGCCGCTGACAGGGCATTGAGTTTCTCCGGCCGATGAATCGTGAGAAGGGCGACGCCATGCTCGTCGAGACCGAACCGGATGTGCTGATAGGGCATCTTTGGTTCAGTGTAGCATTGGGCTGCGGGAGATTAGAGAGACGGACTTGACGCGAAGACGAGGAGGCGCACAGAAAAAACGCGTAGAAATCTCAAAAAAAGACGCGGAGGAATGATTTGACTCCTCCGGGTTATGGCACTCCGCGTCTCCCGTGGCGGCGTATTCCTCTTACTTCAGAACGTCAGCTTGGGTAAAGCTGGATGGTCCGCGAGTTGCTCGAAAATACTCGCGAGCTGCAGTCCCCAAGGTTCGGTGCCCAGCTCCGGACCGAACTGGTGGGAGCCTGAAGGCTTGCCCACCAGCGCTGCCCGAGGCCGGAGACCGAAAACACGGGCCGTACCAAGAACTACCAGCGGAAGCCGAGGTGGAAGCGGATCACGCGGTTCCCGCCGGAGGTCAGGGTCGGATCTCCAAACCCGTTGCCTTCCTGCTGGTAGCCGGCATCGTCGAGATACACGTCTACGCTGCTGTAATTCGGGTGGTTGAATACGTTGGTCAGCGTGACGTTGAACTCGGCCGTGAGTCTTTCGCGGATCTTCGTGTTCTTGAAGATCGATGCGTTGGCCTGGTTCGTCCAGAAGTCGCGCCCGGCGTTGCGCGGAACGTTGCCAAAAGGCGTGCCGAAGACCTGCTGCGAGTACTGGGCATTGACGATGTAGCGAACGGCGCTACTGGAGACGGTCTGGACAGCTCCAGTGGTGTTGAGGGCGTTCATCGAAAGCAATTGAGTCGGCGAAGTCGAGCAGCCCACACCGTAGTAGTTGCAGGCGTCGCCCGCGTACATTCCGACGGCGGTTGCCGGCGCACTCGGGTTTCCCCAGAACGGCCGCAGGTTGTCGTAAAAGCCGGCGTAGGTTGCGGTGAAGCTCGGGTCAACCGCAGTCCCACCGCCGCAACCAGCATAAGCGAGGCAATACTGCTCCGGCGAGTAGGGCTGACCGGAGGCAAGTGTGTAGGTGGCGGAAACACCCCAACCGCCCGCGACCTTCCCTAGGAAGCCCTTCTCTCCCTTGAGGAAAGGCAGCGCCTCGGCGAATGTCAGGGTGAAACGGTGGGGGAAGTCCAGACCGGAAAGGGCGTGCTCGCCCTTGCCGGTGTCGAAGGGGTTCTGCGCGTAGGCGGTAGTGTTGCCGGCGCTGCCGGTGCTAAAAATCTCACTGACGTTGTCGGTAGTCTTGCTGAAGGTATAGGCGCCGCGGATCATCAACTGGTTGAACAGGTTCTTGATGCGGATTTCATTCTGCCAGCCCTCGTAGTCGGAGTAGCCGTTGTTCGAGCGAATGCGTTCGATCCCATAGTTGCAATCTTCGCGGCCGACTGCGCCCGGCACCACGGCGTTGGCGGACGAGCACGGGGTCACACCTGAGGGAATCACGTTCGGGAAGGTAGCCGCCAGGTTGGAAACCAGGGGATTGCCGTCGAGGCTCTGGAACAGGTTGCGTCCCTGGTTGCCGACGTAACGGGTTTCGAACACCACGTCCTTGGCCACCTCGCGTTGAATGCCGAACGACCAGCTATTCACGTGGTCCGGCCCGAAATTGGAGGTGAGCCGGGTCTGGTTGTAGGTGCGCGGATCGGCGACACCCGTTTGCAGGTAGGGAGCGAGCAAACTGCGCACGTTCGCACCGGTTGGCGCCGCGGGCATCTGAATACCGTTGATGGCCGCGCCCGTCATGGTCAACGCGAGAATCTGCGGCGCCGAACTCGCCATGTTCAGGTAGATGTTATAGAAAGGCGGGTCGTAGGAGCGGCGGAAGCCCCCGCGGAGCACCGTCTTGCCGCTTCCCAGGCGCTTCGGAGACCACGCAAACCCGGCGCTGGGGCCGAGCTGGTTCTTCGGCGAGGACATCTCCGGGTAGACGGTTACCGACTGTGGCAGGGAGCTTTTCCAGAATGGTTGCGGGCCATTCTGCTGTTTCAGGTCGTTCTGGTGGAACAGGTTGGCCGGCTGGCCGTAGTAGGTGTATGTCACGCCGTAATTCACCGTGAGAGTCGGCGTCACCTTAAACTCATCTCCGAAATACCAGAACGTGTCGTACTCACGGAAATCGAGATTCGGGTTGCCCAGATCGAGATAGATTGTGCTCGGTACGTTGTTGATGAAGTTGGCCCAACTGGTGAACGAAAAGCCGCCGTTCACATAGGGCAGGAAGGTGTTGGGCGAACGCTGATAGGTCCAGTTCACGCCCGCCTTGAGGGTGTGGTGGCCCGCCACAAAGTTCCAGTTGTCCTGGACCTGCCAGGTGTTCACGATACGGCCCTGGGGAAGGTTATTGGCGGGGCCGAATCCCAGGTTTCCACTCCCGGTGGTGATGGTGGAGATGCCGTTGGTGAGGTCTGACATGGGGGGTATCGTATTGCCGAAGGAATTGCCTCCGAATTCGGCCATCATGCGGCCCCAGTTCAGCGAGAACTCATTCACCATGCGGGCGCCGAAGTTATGCGTCCAGTTCGCCCGCGCGCTCTTGGCCCCGCCTGGGACATCGGCGATATAGCCCGTGGAGCCGTTGCCGTCCGCATTGGCACTGTTTGTCTTTTGGTACATAAAGCGGGCGGAAAAGCTGTTTTTCAGGCCCTGATAATCGACCTTGGCCATCCAGTCGTACTCTTTGTAGGGCGAAGCGAGTGTGCGCTCGACCCCTGCCATCTCCACATTCTGGCAGGTGCCCACAGCTTTGTATTGCAGGGCGCCGGAAGGCACCGGATTGCCGGCCGTGATTCCGTAGGGGCCGTATTTCTTCAGGGCCGCGAGGGTGGCGCTGTTGGGAAAGCAGCCCGTCAGGGTTTGCAGGCCTGCCGACGTCGGAGTCAGGCTGCCGGTCGAGAAGACCGAACCCGAACCGACGTACTCCTGATCGAACCCGCCAAAGAAGAACAACTTGTCTTTGCGGACCGGCCCGCCCAGGGTGAAACCGGTGAATTCGTCGTTCGACCACGGCACCTTCGTCAACCCTTCGAAGGCCTTCTGGGTATTGGAGAGCGTGTCCAACACCGAGTTGGTCTCGCTGCCGTAAACGCTGCCGTGCAGAGTATTGGTGCCGGACTTGGTGATGATGTTGACCACGGACCCGGCGTTGCGCCCGTATTCCGGCAGAAAGTTGTTGGTAACGATCTGATATTCACCCACGAATTCCGAGTTCGACAGGAACATGGCCGGGCCGGCGACGCTGTTGTCGTTGTTGTTCTGACCGTCGATCTGCTGATCGTTGTTGCGGCCGCGCAGACCGTCCACGGCGAAGGCGGCGCCGTTGGTGTTGGAGAAGTTGTTGTCGCGGGTGCCTACGACGCCCGGAACCAACAACGCGAGTTGATCCATGCCGGTGTTATTGGACATGTTGGGCAAGTTGAGAAAGGTCTGCTGAGTGAAATTGGAAGCGACCTGAGTTTGGGTGGTTTCCACCAACTCCGCGCCGCTGCTCACTTCGACCACCTGGGAACTGCTGCCCACCGTCAGGCCGATAGAACCCAGCGCCGTTTCCGCGCCGGGGTTGACCGCCATGCCCTTTCGCAGAGCGGCGGCGAATCCCTGTTTCTTAATCTCCACATCATAAGTACCGGTTGTGATCAGGTTGAAGCGGAAATGGCCGGATTCATCTGAGGAGACCTTCTGAACCGCACCGGTGGAAACTTCAGTGATCTTGACGTCTGCGCCCGGTACCAGCGCACCGCTAGGATCAACAACGGTTCCCGAAAGCGAGCCTTTAGTTACTTGGGCGACAGCCAAGCCGGCCAGCAGGAATGCCGCGAGCGTCAAGCAGGCGGCTCTCATCAATCCTGTTACCGTTCCTCGAAACCGAGTGCCCGAATTCTCCGGATCCGTGACCCCGCCGGAAATCCTTCCAGTGATCCCCTGTGCCTGCGCCGCGGCGATCGCCGTGCCGGCGGCCATCGACAGTTTTCGAAAGCTGTGCATGTTGGTTCTGCCCCCTTTCCGTATAAATCAAATCGCCACACTGGCGACCTTTACCCGATCGGCCGGAAGCTGCGGACCACGTCCGGCATTTCCGCTCGGAATGCTGACTTCGGCCCGAGAACACGCACCCTATCCCAACCGACAGGTGCACGAACGCACCCCGAGGCGCCAGCGCCTCTACTGATGCGCCGGCTGCGTAGGAACTCCTCAGCCGGAACCGAAGCTGGCCTTCCGTTTACCTTGAGAATTGACCTCTTGGAATCTTCGTTACGACCCGCCCGTCATTGACAAAACCCGCTACGGCCAGCGGCGTGATTACGAGCGGCCCATACTGTTCGCCTCTCCTGGCCTGGTGCACCGATGCCAGCCTGGTGTGCACCCGGCCCGCCCGAGGGTTTCCCGGATTAGCAAGTGACGCGCCCTCGCCATATTTAAGCTATAAAGGACTTAAACTATAAAATTTCGGCTACCAAACTATTCTATCCTGAAACAGGACGTTTGAAGCTTCTTTTCGACAAGGCCGTGTAAGCTCATACTGAATGCGGACAGGCGCATCTCGACTCGCGGACTCTGCCCGGCCCGATAAACATGGCGCAAACCCACCATCCCTCACCGGAACTATGAGTCGCCCTTCCAGGCCGTTTTGATTGCAAAGCACCTGGAGAGTTTGATGCCGCGGTTGGCGATCCGGCCGGACTGGCGGAATTGATGGTCGTCGTGTGGGGAACCGCGTATTCGGCTGAACTGGGGGCTAGGCTGTGGAGCCGCCATCGCTGTATGCCGAAACAGACCCGTCGAGTGAGTGCCGCGCTGGCTCTAAGCCCCATTCTGCATGGCCGGGGTCAATAGCTGAATCGTACGATTCCCACATCTATGAATTGACCGACAGGCATGCGTCCCAACCCTTGTTTGACGGGCCTCCGGAGGCACTCCGCCGGGGATGGAACCGCTCAGATTTGCGAATGTCCCGCTACGGCGATCAGATACGGCTTCGAAATCTGCCTGAGAGCAAGTTTGGCTCCAAAACTGTCGCGATCCGGGTCTACTGATTCTACAAACCGATTGTCTCCTTTTGCGTTTGGATGAGTCCGGGCTACACCCCTGATCTATGGCAAACGTAGCCATAATCCAGATAACAGGATCTTTTATATCGACACGTGACACTTAGCGGCCTGCCGGAGACCAGCCCGGGATGCTCAGGCCGCCGTCTTCGAGCGCCGTGCCCGCGCGCTGACACATGTTTCGACCATCCGGAAGGTGGCTGGCCCGCGCGGTGCGCAAGCTGCGGTTCGACCGAAAACGGCGCCAGTTCGTTGATGCCAGCGCCCGCGACGAAGGCCGTTCTCCGCGCGCTGAAGATGACGGCGCGGCTGGTCGGATCGTTCTGCACCTGTTCGAAGCCGTCCGCAATTCGCCGATGATGGCCGCTGAGGGAGCATTCCGCTTTCTCCGGCTGATGAATCGCGAGGAAGGCGACGCCGCGCACGTCGAGACCGAGCGGGATGTGCTGACAAGGTATCTTTCTGTCCTGTCACGGGCTGTGAGAGATGGAGAGGAAAGGCTTGAGTCGTGGACGCGGGGGCGCGTTGAAAAGAACAGGAAGCGGATTGAATGATCGGCGTTGAATGTTGCTAGTGATCATCTACGGCTGGGCAGTCTCGGGGACTCCAGAAGCGGTGGTCGATTGCAGGCCTCGCCACCCCAGCCGCGCCGATGCTTTCATGTTTCCGCCGCCTGGCTGCTGTGCTGCCAGCGATCTCACCCAGCCCACGATAACCAAGATCATCACGCCCCTGACAAAAAAGCGGAGGAGTCACTTGGACTCCTCCGCGTTGTTTACTCCGCGTCTGCGCGTTAGGGGTGTTCGGCCTTACCTTAGAACGTCAGCTT
>Ga0335085_10012312_pt1 | contig 12604 bp, 10 predicted proteins | sample Lox_Sample_45_FD_206712 | JGI IMG/M metagenome (GOLD analysis project Ga0335085, IMG submission 206712) | Soil microbial communities from Loxahatchee National Wildlife Refuge, Florida, United States - Lox_Sample_4.5 | ecosystem: Environmental > Terrestrial > Soil > Wetlands | place: USA...
GACGGAATCTACGATTATGACCTTCAGTGCAATCCCTACAAAAGCCCGCGCTGGAAGGAATCGGTCAAACTGCTGGTGGATGAAATCAACGCCGCGGTGGATGGGTTGCTCGAGGGCGGCGCGACCGAGGTTGTGGTTTGCGATAGTCATTCCGGCGGGGGCATCCTGCCGCTTGCCGAGATCCACCCCAAAGCCCGCATGATGGTGGGATTTCACAGCAAACCCTCCGACTTTGCAATTGATCCGACTTACTCCGCCATGATTTTCATTGGCCAGCATCCGATGTCCGGCGCGGAGAAGGGAATCCTGGCGCACAGCAACTCCCGCGAGTGGCGCGGCGTCTGGGTGAACGGCGTCCCGATTGGTGAATTCGGCATGACCGCCTTCGTGGGGGCCAGCTACGGCGTTCCGACCATCATGGCTTCCGGCGATACGGCGATGTGCAAGGAGTTCTTCGGATTGGTTCCCAACGGGGAGTGCGCTGAGGTAAAATCTGGGTTTAATTCGACGTCCGGAATCATGCTCCCGCACCAGGAGGCGTGCGACCTGATTCGCGCCAAAGCCCGCCGGGCGCTGGAACGGCTTCCAGAGATCAAAGCCTATAAACTTTCCGAACCCATGGAGATCAAGATTCAACTCGACCATAGCCTGGGGGACACCTCCGAGCGTGAGTTCCTTTCCCGGGGCGCGGAACAGTTGCCCGACTGGAACTTTGTGTTTCGCGGGAAGAACTACCTGGAGACGTATCGGCGGTGGTTGGGGAAGTAGGATTCACACACGGGTCCGAGAGGTAATCCTCCGGCTCTGCCGGGGAGGCAGCCAGGGTTTGACATCTATGGGACCATTCGATCGTGAGCCAGGCAAGAGACCCCTCACCCGTCCCACGCCCGCTGGTGAAAGCGCGCGGCGCGGTCCACCCTCTCCCCTCGGAGAGGGAAGACCCATTCTTGAGCGCGCTGGCGCGCGCATGGGCTCTTTCCCTCTCCACGGGGAGAGGGTGGCCGAGGGACGAGGCCGGGTGAGGGGTTACTTTCCGCCGGTGGCGGTCAGGCCCCTTTGAGGGGCCAGCCACCGAAAAGCCTCCGGCTCTGCCTGAGAATGATTACTTTTAGCCCCGGCTTTCCCGGGGGATTTTTACCCTGGAGGGGACTAATATGGATGAACAAAATAAGAAACCCGGCACCGAGGTTAACAAGGTAGGCGTAGCCGCGACGGCTGCCCTTTCGGGCATTACTTTCCTGACCCAGCCGGAACGGGTCTTTGGCGCAAATGACCGTGTGCGCGTGGCGGTGTGTGGAGTGCGCGGCCAGGGTTTTGTGCACGTCGAGAATTACATGCAAATCAAGAATGTAGAGGTAGCGGCGCTCTGCGATGTGGACGACAACGTCATGAGCACGCGTCTCCGCGACATGGATTTGATGTCCTTGCCCAAGCCTCTTAGCTTCAACGATCCGCGCAAACTGTTGGAAGAGAAATCCATCGACGCCGTTTCCATCGCTACCCCCAACCACTGGCATTCGCCGATCGCCATCTGGGCGTGCCAGGCGGGCAAGGACGTCTACGTGGAAAAACCGTGCTCGCACAATCCCTGGGAGGGGCGGCAGCTTGTGCGCGCCGCGGAGAAGTACAATCGCATGGTTCAGCACGGCACCAACGCACGTTCCAATGAGGCGACGCGCGAAGGGATCGCGCGTATGCGCGACGGGTTGTTGGGCGACGTGTATTTGTCCCGCGGCCTCTGCTTCAACCGGCGGAATACCATCGGCCACACGCCCGTGGAGCCAGTGCCTGTGGGGGTCAACTATGAACTCTGGACCGGGCCGGCCCCGCTCAAGGAATTCACCCGCAATCGGTTTCATTACAACTGGCATTGGATGTGGGACACCGGGAACGGCGACATTGGGAACCAGGGTGTGCACCAAATGGATATCGCGCGCTGGGGGCTGGGCGTTAAGTTCCCCAACAAGATCTCGGCAATGGGCGGCCACGTCATGTTTGACGATGATCAGGAAACACCCAACGTTTTGAACACCGCTTTTGAGTTCCAGATGCCCGATGGCACGCATCGCATTCTGGAATTCGAGGTTCGCCATTGGCTGAGCAACAATGAGGCGGAACTGGGCACGCCGGGGTTCGGCGTTGAAATCCCGAGCTTCCTCGGCAGTCCTCGCCCGGAGCGCCTGCCCCGGAAGCGTCCGGACACCGTGGGCAACGTCTTCTACGGGTCTAAAGGCATGATGGCCATTACCGGTGAAGGCGAAAGCGAGGCCTATCGAACTTGGCTAGGTGAGGACCGCGAGCCGGGTCCGGCCTGGACCTCGGGGGGCAATAACTGGGACAACTTCATTGCCTGCGTCCGCAGCCGCCGGAAGGAAGACCTGAACGCTCCGGTAGAAGAGGGCCACATTTCCACCACTTTGATCCACCTGGCAAACGCTTCGTACCGGTTGGGACGATCTTTGCATTTCGACCCCCAGACCGAGCAGGTGATTGGGGATGAGGAGGCCAATAAGCTGCTCCGCGGCACCTACCGGGAGCCGTACGTCATCGCCGTGGATTAGGCCGTGGATTACGCTGCTCGCCGAATTCCCGCAGGAGACCGATTACGCCATGCCCCCTCGCGCGCTGCTCAGCACCATGCTCTTTGCTTTGATCCTTGTGCGGCCGCTCGCCGCGCAACTGCCCTTGGCGCCAGCCAGCCCTCTGCCTGACGAGCGGCTGGCCGCGGACATCCTGGTGGTCGTCGCTCACCCCGACGATGAGATCCTTTTGATCGGCTACCTGGTGCGGGCGATTTGCGATGAGCACAAGAAGGTCGCAGTGGTTTATGCGACACGCGGCGACCACGGCGCCAATCGCATTGGATATGAGCAAGCGGCGTCCCTGGCCTTGGTGCGCGAGATGGAGGCGCGCCGCGGGCTGGCCGCTCTGGGGATTCTCAGCGTCTGGTTCTTTGACGCTCCCAACGTATCCGAGCCCACGGAGGACCCGCTTGGTTCGCTCGAGAAGTGGTCGCATGGAGAGGTGCTGGAGAGAACCGTACGCTTGATCCGGCTCACGCGCCCCAAAGTCGTCATGACCTGGCTCCCTGACTACGTGGTAGGTGAGAATCATGTCGATCACGAGGCGGCAGGCGTCCTGGCCACGGAAGCCTTTGACCTCGCAGGCAATCCTCTGGCCTTCCCCGAACAAGTCACCCCACCCCTCAACTATCGCGGATATGGGAACCTTAAGGAAGGTCTGCACCCATGGCAGCCGCAGAAGCTCTACTACGTCTCGGATACCGCGCACACGGATTTCCTGAAGGGCGTTGGGCCCACCTACACGATCACCGACGTTTCTCCCTCACGCGGCGTGCCCTACTCGAAGCTGGTGGCGGAGGAAGTCAGCACCTACTTGACCCAGGGGGAGGGAATTCCCGCGCAGAAAGCGGTTGCCGCAGGGGACGTCAGTGCTTACAAGCAGCCCGTCCAACTGATCTTGGGCAAATCATTCGTGAAGGGAACAACGACTGGCGACGTATTTGAAGGGGTCACGCCCGAGTCGATCCCCTATGCGCCTCCTCGCGGCTATCAAGCGGAAACCCATTCGGAATTAGCGCTTGAGCTGGGGAGCCCATGGTACTTCTACCGCCAGTTCTGGCAGGCGCACAACATCGAACACCTGGCCAATCTGCACCGGCCGGAAATTGGACTGAAGGAAGGGCAAACTTCGACGTACAGCATTCCCTTGCTGCTTCGGAACGATACGGACCAGCCCCAGGAAATCGCGCTGGCCGCCGTTCTCCCCACAGGCTGGAAAGACGTGAAAGGCACGGCCCGATACCCAGTCCGCGCCCATAGCGTCTACCCCATTGAAGCAAGGTTTATCGCGCTGCCGACCTCATCGCCGGAGTGGTATGAAGTCTCCTGGCACGCCGAGGCGCATGGGAAGACCGTCGGGTCAGTGAGTCTGCGAGTCTTCAGTTCGCCCACTGGGGCTGCCTTCGAGCCCGCGGGTATTCCCGGCCCATGACGCCGCGGCACAGTAACGTCTGACCGCTGCGTCCGTGCACAGAATGCCGTTTGCCTCGATGTTGATGGAATTGAGGGCCCCTCATGTTCATCCCGCAGATCTACACCGTCGCCCTGGCCATGATGATCCTCAGCATGATCTGCTGGGGAAGTTGGGCCAACACTCAGAAAGCCACAGGGAGCTGGCGGTTCGAGCTCTTCTATTGGGACTACGTTGCAGGCATTCTGGTTTGTGCCCTTCTGGTGGGACTGACGCTGGGCCGCACCGATGCCGCGAGCTCGGACAGTTTCTTCCACAACCTCGCATCTGCCGATGCTGCGCATCTCACTTACGCCTTTCTGGGTGGGATAGTCTTCAACATAGCCAATATCCTGATCGTCGGCGCCATTGCCATCGCCGGATTGGCGGTGGCGTTCCCGGTGGGGATCGGTTTGGCGCTGGTGATCGGGAGCGTCCTCAACTACCTCATCACTCCGAAAGGGAATCCTCTGCTACTGTTCGGCGGTGTAGCGCTGGTGTGCGTGGCGATCGTCCTTGATGCCATGGCCTTTCGTCGTCTCTCTCCGGATGCCAAGGCTTCAACGAAGGGAATCGTGCTGAGCTTGTTGGGCGGACTGGGCATGGGCTTGTTCTATCCCTTCGTCGCCAAAGGAATCAGTGGAGAAAGCCACTTGGGGCCTTACACCGTGGCGTTCGTCTTTGCTCTGGGAATCCTGGCGAGCAACCTGCCGGCCAATTACTTGGTCATGCGGCGGCCGGTATCAGGTTCGCCGGTGAGCTTCTCCGACTACTTCGCGGGGGCCGGCCGCCTGCACTTCTGGGGAGTTGTAGGTGGCGCGATTTGGGCGGTGGGAACCATTTCCAACTTCGTGGCTTCCTATGCCGCGATGGTTGGTCCTGCCACTTCCTACGCGCTGGGACAAGGAGCGACCATGGTGGGGGCCATTTGGGGCGTCTTCGTTTGGAAGGAGTTTGCGGGAGCAAACGCCGGCACCAATCGCCTGCTGGCCTTGATGTTTGTTCTCTTCATCCTCGGACTGGGATGCGTGGCCCTGGCGCCGGTGATTAAGTAGGTCCGGGGTCCAGTGTCTGCCATGCTTGCTCGCATTGCACGGCCTATCGGGTAAACGATGACCACTTTGGATGCTCTTGGACTGGGTTTACGAACTAGCGAATTGGTACATAGGTGATGCCCAATGACGAAAGCCCTTCTATTTTCCTTGATTCTAATACTGGCGATGAGTCTCAGCGGCGCCGCAGCTACTTCCGGGAAGATCCCGATAATCCTAGACACTGACATTGGCACCGACATTGACGACGCCTTTGCCCTGGCGCTCATTATCAAGAGCCCCGAGTTCGAGCTGCTGGGCGTGACGACCGTCTCCGGCGACACGGCGGCGCGGGCGCGCCTGGCAGCGAAGTTCCTCTGGGAAGCGGGTGGGAAGTGGCGTCAAGTCCCGGTAGTCGCCGGTGTTCCGGGAAAGGCGCAGCCCATTGAGCAAACGCGCTGGGCCGATGGCTTCGTGAGCCCGCAGATTCTGAGGGAGAGCGCCGTAGACTTTCTGCGCGGCAAGCTCCACCGCTATCCCGGAGAGGTCACGGTGATCGCCATTGGCGAGCTGACCAACGTCGCAGCCTTGATTAAGGCTGATCCGCTGGCGGCGAAGAAGATCAAACGCCTGGCGATCATGGGGGGCTCAATTGCACGCGGCTACGAGCCAGGCTCGAAGCCTGACCCGGAATGGAATGTCAAGTCGAATCCCTCTGCCGCCCAGGCCGTCTTTACGTCGGGAATCCCCATCACGCTGGCTCCGCTGGATGTGACGGCCATGCTGAAGCTTAACGCGGCGGCGCGCAGCCGCATCTACTCAAGTAATACCACGTTAGGGAATTCATTGGGCGCCCTTTACAAGCTGTGGAACCATGAAACGCCCATCTTATTTGACCCGATGGCTGTGGCCCTGGTGCTCGACCCCAGCCTTTGCCAAACGAAAGAACTAGCCATCGAGGTTGACCGCCAAGGCTTTACACGAGTGGTGGAAAGCAAACCCGCCAACGCCACGGTGGGTTTGTCCACCGATCCTGCCAAGTTCTTCGACTTCTATATGGCGCGCGTGGCGGGGAATTAGGTTATAGGTTGCTGTCCCCTGTCCCGTGTCCCCTGTAACCTATTTAGCGTAAGGCTCGAGCTTTGCTTGAATACGGTCGTGGAGCCAATGGGGATCCCACCACTCGATGGGGTTCACGGGAATGCCGTCGAGCAGCATGGTGAGGTGCAAGTGGTCGCCGCCCGCCAGGCCCGTCTGCCCGCTGCGGCCAATCTCCTGGTCGCGTGTCACGTGGTCGCCTTCCTTTACGGCGATGGAGCTCATGTGGCCGTACAGGCTCTGCACGCCGCAGCCGTGATCAATGACTACCGCATTTCCATAGATCCCAAAGAACCCGGCGAAAGCCACGACGCCGTCGTTCGAGGCGCGGATGGGCATATGCTCGCGACCCGCCAAGTCGAAGCCCAGATGCGTTTGATGGTCCACATCCTGGCCGTTGTAGGTGTAGGTGCGATAGTCCGCAAAGCTGGCTTCCGTCTTGGAGGGAAGGCGCAGGAACGGCTCCTTCCACAGGAATGCCGGCGCGGTGTGTTTGGAAATCTCCACCAGACGCTGGGCGTCGATCTCGCGTAGGTGCCCATTGATCTGAAGGAAGTTCTTCAACAAGTTCCCCGCATCGTTAATCTCCGGCGTCTGGGCCATGATGGGGGGAACAATGCGATTCATAAAGTCGTCAGTCAGCGGGATGGTGTCAGTGTGGAATTTCTTTGGAAAGACCTTGTACGTAAAATTGGCCAGAGTCTCGTTTCCCGCGTCATCGCGGGCTACGACGCGGGCCAGAGTGGAAGTCTCAACGTCGTAAGGAAATGCGAATAGCGCCAAGCGAGTCTCCGGCATCGACTCCTTCACGGGAAAGCTGGTAAAGAAGTAGGGACCGACTTGCACGCCCGACTCGGTGGTGCCCGGGGAGACCTTGAAGACCACCATATCGCACCCGCCCAGGTTGATGTAGTGCAGCGAGGTCAACACTTCGACCTGGGGCGGTGCAAAGCGCACGGGCAAATCCAGAATCACCTCATTGCGCCCGCCGCGGAAGAAGCGGCCCCAGGAGTCATTGAGGGCCGTGACGCGCAGCGTGGCGCGCCCCTCCTTCAACTGCGGAATTACCTCGCGGCCTACCAGAATTTTCCAGTCGGTCGTGCTGGCGGGGGTTGCTCCCCAGAACTTCCACCACTTGTGCGGCCGCGCCGAGATCACCAGGTTCGATTGATGAATGACCTGCCCGTTCTGTACGACCTCCACGGCGAGCGATTTGAGGTTGTGCTTGGGGTCCGTAGCCTGGATGGCGAGTTCGGATTTCTGGCCCAGGCCCTTGGGCGGCCTGTTGAGGCTTATGGCCGGCGCCTGCGTGCTGGCCAGCTTCACGGCGAATCCGATGAGGATTGCAGCCAGAACAACGATGATGAAAACCACGGCCATGCCGATGCCGTGTTGGGACTTACTACGAAGTGTAGACAATCGCATCCTCCAAGATGGAAATTGGAAACGCGAAAGAGGGGCGGATTTTCGAGTTTCGTTTCGCGTACTTCTCAATTCATTCAGGCGGCAGGTTTGATCACTTGAATGCGCAGGCTGCGAAAATCGACGCGGTTGGTGCGGCTTTCCAGGCCAATATAGCCTTGATTCGGGACTCTGCTCAGGGGTCGCTTTTCGGCAAAGACGAATGCCGGATCGTCAAAGTCAATTTTATGAATCCGATTCCCGTTCAGAAAAACCGTGAGATGGCGGCCGATGAGGGAGATTTCCAGTTGGTTCCACTCCCCGGCCTTCCTGCCTACGCTATAAAGCGGAATGACCGCGCCGTAAACTGCTCCGGTGCTGTGCAAATCCGTGAGCTGCCCGGCATCGTCCATGATGGCGATTTTCACACCCGTGAACGCGGGATCACCCTGCTCGGCAGAACGCAGGAAGATGCCGCTCACCGCGTCTTTCGACACGCGGTATTCCAGACGCAGGGCGAAGTCTGCGTAGCGCTGGTCCGAACGCAGCCATCCACCCTTGCCTTCCGTCCAAACAATGCCGTTCTCCGCGTGCCAATCCTGCTGCCCGACCTGCTGCCAGCCCTCCAGGTCCAGCCCGTTGAAAAGCGAGGTAAAGGCTGAATCATCGACTTCCACTTCTTGGGCCGTTGAGGCGAGCTTGAACATCAACAGGAGGATCAGCAAGCAGCTGAATTTCCTCAACATTCCCGGCAACACTCCCCAATGATTGGCCCGATGCGTTGAGCCTGTGTTACAAGATACTCGAAACCGGCATGATTTCACAAATCGAATCGGGAGAGATCGATCCATGAGCAAACTCAGCGTCCGATTACTGCGCGCCACCGAGCGGCGTGCCTTGGATGACTACTTGCGACTCTACCGGCAATGTTTCAACCCCGACGAACGGGTCAGCTCCCGGGTGCTGCGGCGCGTGATCGTTCCCTCGCCGGCACGCGTGAATCCCGTGCACCTTTTTGCGGCCTATCACGGTGAGCGGCTGATCGGCGGCGCCTGCACGTTGGCTCTGCCGGCATTCAGCGTGGTGTTCGGGAGTTACATCTTTGTCGATCCCGCGTTGCGCGGTCATGGCTTGGGAATTCGCATTCTGCGCCAGGTTATTCGTCTCGAGCGCCGCGGGCCGCAAGGGTGGAACTACCGCTTTTACGCCGAGGTGACCGCCGCGTCGGGCCGTACCTGGCATGCCGCACTGGCCCAGGCCGGTTTCCAGTTCTTCCCCGCCCTGTGGCCGCTGGTCTCCTATTACGATGCCGGGAAGGTCGTGGCCGGCCGGCTCGGCTACTTCCCCTTTCGGAAAAGACCGCCGCGCCGCTTTTCCCAGCCGGCCCTGCTCCTGTACATCCATGCCCTGTTTTATGGTCCGGATTGGACGCACCGCCACCTGCTGCCGCGTCTCATGGACTTCGTACCCTTGGACGCTTAGGCCGTCGCTTGGGTTACCCACCCGGGCTCCGAGATGGCGGAGGAATTGATCAGGCCGTTTCTCGAACTTCGCGAAAGGGGTTACTGTCTCACCGAACTCCGCCGATTAACGATATGGGGTAATGTGTCAAGCAGGAGAGAGTTGGCGTCCCTCTTTCGGCGAGTGCTGGGCAGGCAGCCCTCCGCGTATAAAGTCGAGCTACCGTTGGCGTCCAGATTCAAGTGCCGCGCCGGGTTGAGTCCGTAGTAAGCCAGCCTGATGAAGGCCGCTTGGTCGCGGTAGCGAGGCGTGGTACTGAACAGAAGTTCGGCACGACGAAGCAAAGCCGGCTGGCTGGCCCGACGATTGACGGCGATGGGCAAATCCCCCTGTGGAAAACGTGTATTTGAGAGCCCTCTTTTTTATAGGTACTGTGTTTTCATGCACATCGCCGGTTCGACTTGAATATTTAACATCTTTTTTTCGAGATGGACTCGCCTCCGTCTAAGTTGCTTTTTTTCAGCATGTTAGATTTTGGCCGGAGCCATAGGCTTCCTCTGCTTTGCTATTAACTATCTGCCTTTTCATAAACATCGCCGCCTTCCAATTATTGCAAATTAGTCGGCGCGGAGCGTCTAACCCCTCAAACCCGACACCCGACACCTGAAGCCTTTCCGCCCTGCGCCATTCCACACACAGACTTCTTCACTTTAAGGCATTGCTCGTTGATGGCCATAGTTGGGGAGGCTACCTAGAAATTGGGAAAAACGGATTGTTTTGTCCGATATTTTTTGCCCTTTTCCTGCCAGCACGACATTTCACAAGGTAAGATGGCTGCCTTTGGTCATTAGCAGTTTCGATGGTGAAGGGGGCACCCCGGCCGAACGCCGTTCGACCCTACACCGCGCGGTGCGGGACGTTGTTCCCAGCGGCATCGCGGGCCTTCCAGGCGTTGGCGACGTCGCCCATGACCACCAGTGTGTCGCCCGCCGCCATGGCTGTATCGTCGCGGGGGTTGAATTTCATGCTTCCGTCAGGCTTGCGCAGGGCCATTGCCAAAAGTTCGTAACGCCCATGAAGGTCCAGCTCCTTCAGCCTTTTCCCGATCCATGACGAGCCCTCGGGGACTCCAATTTCCTCCACGCGCAAAGTTCCGGATTGGTCGCGGAGCATCAAGTCGAGGAAGCTGACCACGCCGGGCCGGATGAGTTCCGAAGCCAGTCGCAAGCCTCCGATCATGTTCGGAGAAATCGCCGCATTGGCCCCGTGGCGCATGAGTTTCTCGATCATGCGGGCTTCCGCACAGCGCGCGACGATACGGAGATTGGGATTCAATAGCCTGGCGGTAACTGTAGTGAGCAGATTGTCCTTGTCCTCGGGCAAAACTGAGGCTAACCCGCGTGCTTTCTGGATTTGTGCGGCCTGCAAGACCTCTTCGTCTCCGCCTTCCCCCTTGAGGACCGGGACCTCGCCCAATTGGCTGATCCTCAGCAAGCGCTCTTCATCGTGATCGATTACCACGAAGATGTTGCCCGTCTTCAGGAGTTCTTTGACAAGGTAACTCCCGGTTTCACCCGCGCCGCAGATAATCAGGTGGTCGTGCATGTCTCGGATAAGTTTCTGCATCCTACGTCTCCAAAAAATATGGTTGAGCTCGCCCTCCACAATGAAGGCTGTAGAGGCGGAGAAAACATAAAGCATGATGCCAATGCCGAAAAGGATGAAGAAGATGTTGAAAAGCCGCAGCGCCGGATTGTGCTGGGTATCGACGACCTCCCCATAACCCACCGTCGAGACCGTAATCACGGCCATGTAGATCGCATCAAGCAGCGTGACGTGCGGCCCCCCAAACCACATGTAAACAGCAACGGCCGACAGCACCACGACGACCAGCAGAAGCAGCGAAAGCACTAGTTGTCTTCGCAGGCTCATCCGGTCCTCGAGGGAAAAGAAAGTGTCAGTTGTAAGGTGCGAGGTGTCAGGTGCCAGGTGTCAGGTGTCAGGGAAGGAACGATATTCGACAATCGAAATTCGAATCTCGATATTTGGCGCCTGCATTTCGAAAAATTCATAGAACCTAGCGCTGAGCCAACCCCTTTACCCCGGACCATTGACCCCAGATCCCTGACACCCCGCACCTGACACCTGGCACCTATGTTCCTAACAGTTTGCGATGCTGCTCCAAAAGGTAGTGGTCCGTCATCCCCGCAAGGTAGTCGCAAACGACGCGATGCAGCGGCTCGTGTTGCGACTCGGCAAAGTAGAAGTCGGGAAGAGTGCGAGGGTGTTTCAGATAGTATGCAAACAGAGTGCGAATGCAACCGGTCAACCGCTTACGCTCGGAGTTGACGTTCTGGTGCGAGTAAAGGTGAGCGTAGAGAAACTCTTTGATTTCGCGATTCTCCTGGGATGTTCGCCGCCCCAGCGAAACGAGCCGCTCCCGGCACGCGCGAACTTGCTGGATAGAACGGATTCCTTTCTTAGTCAGGCGCCGCCGCGTGGATTCAATCAAGTCCGTCACCAGGATGTCCAACAAGCGTTTCAGCGATTCATTAAATTTGAGTTTTTCTTTCGCCGCCGGGTACTTCCGCTCGATGGCGCGATAAAGCCGATCAAACAACGGCAGGCCCTGGCGTAGCGCGGCCAGAGTCAGGAGCTTGGCCTCGTAACCGTCATCGAGATCGGCGCAATTGTAGGCAATCTCGTCCGCCACATCAATGAGTTGCGCTTCCAGCGGCGGCTTCTCGTCCAACCGGTATTCCTTGAGGTCCGGGTGGGCTGCGGAAAGATCATCGCTTGAGTGCTTAATGATGCCCTCACGCACTTCAAAGGTAAGGTTGAGCCCACGGAATCCGGCGTATTTCTGCTCAAAAGTTTCAACAATCCGCAAGGCATGCAGGTTGTGGTCGAACACATCGTGATGCTTTCGCATCAACTTGTCGAGTTCGGACTCTCCCGAGTGACCGCCCGGAGGGTGGCCCACGTCATGGACCAACGCCAGGGTCTCCACAAGATCGGTATTCAAGCCCAAAGCCTTGGCGACGGTGCGGCTGATTTGAGCCACTTCCAATGTGTGCGTCAGGCGGTTGCGAAAGTGATCGGAATACCGCCGGGTAAAGACCTGTGTTTTGTCCTCCAGCCGGCGAAAGGCGCGAGAATGGACAATGCGGTCGCGATCGCGCTCGTAGTCGTTCCGGTAGGGGTGCGGCGGCTCGGCGTAGCGCCGCCCCTGCGAGTCTTCCACACGCATGGCGTAAGGAGCGAGTTGGCAAGGGTCCTTGCGGAGCATAGGGCGATACGGAGGCTCTCCAGGATTGCGAATATAACACACGGCCAAGGGATCGGACATGCCTGGCCACTCGAAAGAGGCTTTGCCCCCGGGGCTTTCGCTTGCCTCCCGTCTGCTCTCGACATTCATGTTAAACAGGGTCTTAATGGAAGTAGCGCAGGCATACCACCCATGGTGGCGGTGCCTCATTCTTGTGTTGTACACCCCGGGAAATGCCGGCGCTTACGTGGCCTCTGGTATAATGGATGTTCAAGACGCTGTGCTCCACACGGCAGGCTCTCCCAGCCTTGTC
>Ga0335085_10012313_pt1 | contig 12603 bp, 15 predicted proteins | sample Lox_Sample_45_FD_206712 | JGI IMG/M metagenome (GOLD analysis project Ga0335085, IMG submission 206712) | Soil microbial communities from Loxahatchee National Wildlife Refuge, Florida, United States - Lox_Sample_4.5 | ecosystem: Environmental > Terrestrial > Soil > Wetlands | place: USA...
GACACCGTGTCCGGTGTGCTGAGCCTTGACGGCTCCCCCTTGGTTGGCGAGACCGTCGGGCTGCTCAGCAGGGTGGACGGCCGGCATCACAAGCTCGCCAAGATCGGTTCGGCTACCACCCTCGCCGACGGCAGCGTCAGCTTCTCCGTGACGCCGCCCGCGAGCTCCAGCTACGTGCTCGTCTTCAAAAAGACCGACACCAACGCAGCTGCCCGCAGTGCGATCGCCCGCATCCACATCAAGCAGGCGAGTTCGCTGTCGATCCGTGCTCGGCTGGCCGCGAAGAAGGGTCACGAAGTCATCAGTGGCGATCTGCTCGGTGGTGGGCACGCGCTTCACCACCGCCCGGTGACGCTTCAGGAAAGTGCTGCTGGGGCCGACACCTGGACCACGGTGGCAACCAAGCGGACCGGCAAAGCCGGTGCTGTCAGGTTCTCGGTGCCGACCCCGTCCGCGTCCGAGGACTTCCAGTTGGTCTTCGCAGGCGGGAACTGGTTCGACGGTTGCCAGAGTGGTGTCGTCACTGTCACTGTGGCCTGAATCAGGGCAGGCGACACTCTGAAGACCATCGCTGAGCGGAGGGGACGGGACACATCGGTTCTGACCGCTCGTCGCGTGCTCGTCGGTCTGACCCAGTGGGGGGTCAGGCCGACGAGGCGCTGGACGACGCCCTACGGCGGGCCCGGGCCGGCGACGAGTCGGGGTTCCTCGAGTTGTGGCGGGAGTTGCAGCCGCGGCTCCTTCGCTACCTGCGCGTGCAATGCGGGTCGGGGACCGAAGACATCGCGTCCGAAACCTGGCTCCAGGTCGTCCGTGACCTCCCGACCTTCATCGGTACCGCGGACGGCTTTCGTGGGTGGTTGTTCACGATCGCTCGCCATCGCGCGATCGACGTGGCTCGGGCAGCGGCGTCGCGCCCGGCCGTGCCGGTCGCGGACATCGGTGTCGTGGCCGGGTCTGCTGACCGGCCGGCCACCGTCCGCTCGGCCGAGGGAGACGCGCTCGAGTCGATCTCGACCGCGGACGCGATCGCGCTGGTCAAGCTCTTGCCGCCGGATCAGGCCGAGGCGGTCGCCTTGCGCGTCATCGGTGGCCTCGACGTCGCGGCAGTGGCGGAGATGCTCGGGAAGTCAGCAGGTGCAGTACGGGTGAACGTTCATCGCGGCTTGCGATCGCTGCAGGAGATGTCGCAGCAGGGCAAGCTGCCGCTTGAGTCGCGGGAGGTGGTCTGAGTGAGCCCCTTCGACGACGACCTGTCCGCGTTCGGCGACGACCCGATCTTCCGCGCGTTGAGTGGTCCTGGGAGCGCGGAGGAGTTGGCCGGCGAGTCAGCGGCGTTGGAAGCGTTCCGGTCTGCGGTACCGGTGCGCAACCGACGTCGCCTCGCCGGCCGGCTCGGGATCGCGGGGTCCGCGCTGACGATCGGGATCGCGCTCTCGGGCGGTGTCGCTGCGGCGTACTCCGGAGCGCTGCCGACCCCGGTTCAGCGGGTGTTCCACGACGCGGTGAGTTGGACCGGGATCCCGGCGCCGGTCTCCGTCCGTCACGGCTCCGGCGGATCGAAAGCCGCCACGACTGCGGCTTCCCGCGCCTCGAGCGGAGGCGGCGGTGGCACGGCGGGTCTGCCGCCGGTCACCGCGACGACGCCGGCCGCGCCACCGCCGCCGACCTCGGGTGCTCACCCGTCCGCGGCCAAGCCCAAGCCCAAGGCGAGCGATCACACGACGCCGGCCGCGCCCACCGCGTCCACGACCCCGACCCCGACCGATTCGCCGAGCGCGTCGTCCAGCTCGGCCTCGTCGCCGTCCCCCAGTCCGTCATCGTCGTCGAGTGACACCCCGGCACCTCCCGCGTCGATCACGATCTCGCTCAGTGCGAACCGCGTATCCGCCGGCACGAGCGTCAACGTCTACGGGCAGGTGTCCGCCGCGTCCGGCGCCCCGATCGCCGGGCAGACCGTGTGGCTGCTCCAACGGCTTGCGGGTCAACACTCGCTGAGTGAGGTGGCGAGCGGCACGACGAATGCGCAGGGCACCGTCGAGCTCGACTCGCCGGTGTTGACCCAGAGCGTCCGCTTGCGGCTGGCGACCGACCCGCGGCTGCGCAGCGCCTCCCTGCCGGTCATCGTCGTACCGACGATCAGCGTCGCGGTCCAAGCATCGTCGACTCCGGGCATGTCGTCGGTCGAGGTCACGACCAGCGGGGCGCAACCGGGTGACGACGTGGTCGTGATCGTCCGGGGACCAACCGGATGGCGGCTCCAGACTCAAACCCAGCTGGATGCGCAAGGGGCGACGACCTTCGAGGTGCCGACGCCGCCCAAGCGATCCGCTCACTACCGCGTCGTGCTTTCGCGCACTCCCGAGCATTCCCGCGCGGTGGCGCCGTTCCTCGTCGAACCCGCCTGAACCAACCGAGCGTTTCGTTGGCAGGCGCCCCGGGTGGCCGATGCGGCGCGCGTTCCGTGTAAACAGGAATGGTGACGAACAGCGATTGGACGACCCCAGGGGTCTACGAGGTCGTGCCGGGGGTCTACCGGATCCCGCTGCCGCTTCCCAACGACGGGTTGCGGGCCGTCAACGTGTACGCGATCACCGGTGATCACGGTCCCGTGCTGATCGACTCCGGGTGGGGTATCCAGCAGTCCCGGGACCTGTTGCGGGATGGCCTGGCAGAACTCGGCGCAGAAGTGTCTGACATCGCACATTTTCTGATCACCCACGTCCACAACGACCACTACAGCCAGGCGATCCACGTGCGTCGCGAAACCGGCGTGCGGGTGACGTTGGGAGCGCAGGAGCGTTACTCGCTGGAGCTCGCTCGTCGGCTCTCGGGGAGTCCGATCGCTGAGATGACGAACCCGCTGATCGCGCTAGGTGCGAATGAGTTGTTGGAAGAGTTCCGCGCGAAGGTGGGCAGGCCGGACGCGAGCGACCTCGAGCTTCCCGATGACTGGTCGAACAATGGTGATCTCTTCCAGGCGAACGGCCGGACCCTCGAGACGGTCGAGACCCCGGGACACACGCGCGGCCATGTCGTCTTCTATGACAACGACGCGGCGTTGCTGTTCGCCGGCGATCACGTTCTCCCGACGATCACCCCGTCAATCGGGTTCGAACCGGCGCGGGTGCACAATCCGCTCGGCGACTTCCTGAACTCGCTTGCGATCGTCCGAGCCCGTCCCGACGCGATGCTGCTACCTGCGCATGGTCACGTGACGGCCAGCGTCCACACCCGCGTCGACGAGCTGGTCGAACACCATCGGGTCCGGCTCGACACGATGGCTGCGGTCATGGGTGAGGGCGCGGACACCGCGTGGGAAGTGGCGGGCAAGGTCACCTGGACGCGCCACGAACGCGTGCTTTCCGACCTCGACATCTTCAACAAGTACCTCGCTACCTGCGAGACCGGCGCGCACCTTGAGTTGATGGTTTCGCAGGATCGCGCGACCGTGAAAGAGGTGGACGGCGTTCGCCACTACTGCCTGGTGGCGTCCTGACCGCAGTGCGGGTACGGCGCCGTCATGCGCCGGTGAGTGCCAGGCCGGCGCCGGCGGCCAGAAGCGCGAGAATCAGCGACCCCGCACCGTAGGACAGGCAGGCGATCCACCGTCGCTGCTCGGCCAGCCGGACCGTCTCGACGCTGGCGGCACTGAACGTGGTGAAGCCCCCGCAGAATCCGGTGCCGGCAATCGTGCGGAGGTCGTTCGACGCTCCGTGCGCGATGACGACTCCGGTGATGACACCGAGGATCAGCGATCCGGCGACGTTGATCGCGAGAGTGCCCACCGGGTAGGCGACCCGCACCACCCGTTGCACCCAGGTGTCGGCGGTGTAGCGAGTGATCGCGCCGGCGCCGCCGGCGAGCGAGAGCCACAGCTCGATCATGACGCGCGACCGCGAACTCGGCTCGCGACCGCGATCCCAAACGCCGCGACCAGCACTCCGGCGAGCACCGTGATCGCGGCGTAGCTCACCGCGAGTCCCGGTCGATGGGCGCGGATCAGCAGGTCGGTCTCGACGGCGAAGGTGCTGTACGTCGTCAAGCCGCCACACACGCCAGTGCCCACCAGCAACCGCGCCTTGCGGAGCACGCCCGCGTCGGGCCCGCGACGAGCGAGCGACTCGAGCAGGACTCCGAGAACCAGGGTGCCGACCAGGTTGGCGATCAGGGTGCCGCGTGGGAAGCCGGTGCCGCTCGGCAGCCACTCGCTCAGGCCGTAACGAGCGAGTGTGCCGAGGACCCCGCCGACGGCGACGAGCAGGATGAGGGTGAGGGTGAGCGGGCCAGGGTCCGGGTCCAGGGGCAGTTCGCTGTGCGAGTCCCCGTGTGTGGTGCGCGCTGCCATCCGCGAGCCCCTTCTGCCACGCGGTGGTTACTGACGCGCAACGCGGACACCCTAGTCCCGGCCGACTGCTGACATCACACCGACCGCGAGTGTCGCGGGCCACCTTAACGTCGTTCTCAGTGCCAACAACTAGCGTTGTCGCGATGGAGGAGTCGGTCGCGTCCGAGGTCGTCGAGCAGCTACGCGCCCGCTCGATCTTCGCTCACCTGAACCGCCGGGTGGGCGTGTACAACGTCGGGGTGCGGGTCGTGATCCCGGACGGCCGCGAGGCGATCTGGGACAACGACGGCGCGGCCGGGCTCGAGGCGATGGTCTTGCGCGACGGCATCCTCGTCGGTTTCGTCCCCACGATCCCGGATAGCGACGAGTTCACCGCCGACCAGATCGTGTCGGTCATCGCCGCAACCGACTACGACGCTCCCGCTCCCGTGGTGCCACCGGCGAACCCGACCAACGGTCCGCGGGGTACGGTGTTCCCCTCGCCGGCCCCGACCGCCCGTCGCTGGGCAGGTCGGCTGCGCCGCAGACCGTGAGTCGGGCCTTTCGACCTGCTCAACGTACGAACGTCACGTCAGCGTCCCAGCGGGTGAACCCGAGTCGTTCGTAGACGTGTACGGCTGAGGTGTTGGTCTCCTCGACGTAGAGCAGAACGCTGCTCAGCCCCTGCTCGCGAAGATGGCGAAGGCCGACGAGCGTGAGCGCTGACCCGAGCCTGATCCCTTGTGCGCCCGGCGAGACGCCGACGATGTAGACCTCGCCGATCGGTTGGTCCGGTCGCCGGTGAACCTTCGTCCAGTGGAAGCCGAGAAGCTGGCCGTCGCGCTCGGCAAGGAAGAATCCGGCTGGGTCGAACCATGGTTCGCGCTCACGGGCGGTGATGTCCGACATCGACCAGTGGGACTGATCGGGGTGGTCGGCGAACGCGAGGTTGTTGACCGCCAGCCACGCCTGCTCGTCGCGCCCCACCTCGAAGGTGCGCACCGTGACGCCGTCCGGCCAGACCGGCTCGGGCAGCGGGTCGAGCAACCTACGACGCATCTGGAGCAGGACTCGCTCGGGTCGCAGGCCGAGGCCACGCAGCACGCCCGTGGCGATGGACGCCGTTCCGTGGGCGAGCACCGCGAGCGTCTCGCCGGCTGCCTCCTCAGCGGCGTGCACGAGCGCCCGGCCGACCTCCGGATCGGTGACGGCAAGTTCCGCTCGTGGGTTGGAGCTGCGGATCGAGAGTTGGGCGTAACCCACCAGTGCGCCGCCGGTGCGGGCCAGCAGATGACGGGCGTGCTCGTCGGCGTAGCGGAGGGTCAGCATCGCCTCCTCGGACAGGGGCGCAACGCCGTCGAGACCGGCCACCTGGGCGATCAGTTCGAGGACGGCGTCCCGGTCGGATGGCTCGAGGCGCGCGAGTGACTCGATCGCGACGGCGGGCACACCCGCGACCCTAGAGGGTCAGGTTTGCGCGGGGACCAGCGCGCTCGCCGGGGTGTCGATCAGGGTGTCGTCGCTCGGCAGCCCGGGAAGCGGGGTGAGCGGTTGCGCGACGAACTTGTAGCCGACGTTGCGGACGGTACCGATCAGCGCCTCCCGATCCGGGCCGAGCTTCGCGCGCAGCCGGCGGACGTGGACATCGACAGTTCGGGTGCCGCCGAAGTAGTCGTACCCCCACACCTCCTGCAGGAGTTGGGCGCGGGTGAACACTCGGCCCGGGTGCTGCGCGAGGAACTTGATCAGCTCGAACTCCTTGAAGGTGAGATCGAGCGGACGGGTGCCGAGCTTGGCCTGGTAGGTCGCCTCGTCGATCGAGAGGTCGCCGGACCGGATCTCCTCGGTGGCCGCTGCCGCGGTCTCCCGGGCGGCGATCGCTCGTCCGGTGGTCAGCCGAAGTCGTGCCTCGACCTCGGCCGGACCGGCGGTCTCCAGGACGACATCGTCGAGCCCCCAGTCGGCGGCGACCGCGGTCAGACCGCCCTCGGTCACCACGGCAATCAGGGGGGCCGAGGTCCCGGTGCTCTGCAGCACTCGGCAGGTCTGGCGGGCCGAGGCAAGCTCGCGGCGGGCATCGATCACGATCACGTCGCTGGGCGGCGCGTCGATGAGGGGCGCCGCCTCGAGCGGCATGATGCGCACGACGTGACCGAGCAGCGACAGGCTCGGCAGAACTTCCGCCGACGTGCCGGACGCGCTGGTCAAGAGCAACAGGCTGGCCACGTGGTCATCCCTTCGATACCGAGCGAGAAGCGTTCCGGTGCCGGGATGCGAGACAGGCCCGACACAGCGCCTGATTCACGGGGGGCGGCGCTGCCCAGGCCCGACTGCGTCAGGATAGCGGAGTGCCCGCGCCCTCGTCAGCCCCGTCCGGTGACCGGCTCGCGCTGCGGACGACGGACGGGGAGCGGCTCGAAGCGGTGCACGTGGACGGCCCGGATCCAGACCGCCCGATCGGGGTGGTCGTCGCGCACGGGTTCACCGGATCGCTTTCGCGTCCGGGCGTCCAGTCGGTGATTGCGGGTCTGGCCCGCCACGCCGGCGTGCTGGCGTTCGACTTCCGGGGACACGGGCGGTCCACCGGGCATTCGACCGTGGGGCAGGACGAGGTTCTCGATCTGGAGGCCGCGGTCGTCGCGGCCCGCCGACTCGGGTACGCCGACATCGTGACCTGCGGCTGGTCGATGGGCGGCAGTGTGGTGCTCCGCCACGCCGCCTTGATCGGCAACGTCGATGCGGTGATCGGCGTGTCGACCCTGTCCCGGTGGTTCTACCGCGGCACGGCGCCCATGCGCCGCGTGCATTGGGCGATCGAGACCCGGATCGGTCGGTTGCTCACCTGGGGGGTACGCCGGACGCGGGTGTCCTCCGTCGGATGGGACCACGCCGCGCTCCCCGAGTCGCCGGTCGAGGTCGTGGCCAGGATCAGCCCGATCCCGCTCCTGCTCGTGCACGGCGACCAGGATCGGTACTTCCCGCTGGAGCATCCCGAGGCGCTGTATGACGTGGCCCGCGAGCCGAAGGAGTATTGGCTGGTGGAGGGATTCGGTCACGCGGAGCGGGCCGCGAGCCCGGAGTTGCTCGACCGGATCGGCGGTCATCTCGCCACCCTCGTCGCGCGGGGACCGGGGCGGGCATGACCACCGGGACGATCCGCTACTGGGCGGCGGCCCGGGACGCGGCCGGTACGGCGGAGGAGCAGTACGCCGAGCCGACGTTGGCCGCGGCGCTCACCGCAGCCCGGGATCGCCACGGCCAAGGTTTTGCTCAGGTTCTGGACCGATGCTCGTTTCTCGTCGACGACTCGCCGGTGGGCGCGCGCGACCCGGCGACTGTGAAGTTGTCCCAAGGCGGCACCGTCGAGGTGCTGCCGCCCTTCGCGGGCGGCTGAGGATCGGAGGCACACTTGTTCGGCCGGTTGGTGGTCGCGGTCGTCCTGATTCTCGCCGTGGTGTTGGTGGTGGCCGACCGCGTGGGTGCGGTTGTGGCGGCGCACGCAATGGCAGGCCGGATCGAAACCGACGCCGGCCTCACGAGCCGTCCAAGCGTGTCGATCGGAGGGGTTCCCTTCCTGACCCAGGCGGTGCGGGGCACGTACTCCGACATTCGGGTGAGCGCGACCGACGTACCCGTCAGTGGCGTCAACCTGACGAGCCTCAAGGCGCACCTGCACGGAGTCCACGTGTCACTCACGGACGTGGCGCACGACTCCGTATCCACGGTGCCGGTGGATCGGGTGGACGGGCAGGCGTACCTGTCGTTCGCGGATGCGAACGCCTACCTCGCCGACCGCGGACTCGGCGCACACCTGGAGTCGGGCGGCCACAACACCGTCCGCATCGTCGACACGCTGACCGTCGGCGGCGTTTCGGTCACGGTGAGCGGTACGGCGACGGCGTCGGTCAGCGGCAACATCTTGGAGGTCACTGTCACCACGTTGCGCGGACCGCTCGGACTCGAACTACATCGGGATATCACCGTGCCGCTCCCGCTGCGCGATTTGCCGTTCCGCCTCCAGCTGTCCTCGGTGGCGATCGGCACCTCGGGGATGACCGCGACCGCGTCCGCGCACGACGTCGTCCTGACGGGGTCTTGACCTCGGGGTGTCCGCCCTCACTCGCCGGTCGCGTGCTCGGCGCGGCGCCGTTCGATCGCGAGATCGGCGTCGACCATCATGTGCACGAGCTCGGTGAAGTTGATCGTTGGCTTCCAGCCGAAGGTGTCCCGTGCCTTGCTCGCGTCGCCGATGAGCGCGTCGACCTCGGCCGGCCGAAGAAACCGGGGGTCCTGTTCGACGAAGTCGGTCCAGTCCTCGATCCCGACCCGCGCGAACGCGATGTCCAGAAGCTCACGGATCCGGTGTGCCTCGCCGGTCGCGATCACGTAGTCCGTCGGTTCGGGCTGCTGAAGCATCTGCCACATCGCCTCGACGTAGTCGCCGGCAAACCCCCAGTCGCGGCGGGCATCGAGGTTTCCCATCGCGATCTTTTCCTGTAATCCCAGCGAGATCCGAGCCACGCTACGAGTGACCTTGCGAGTGACGAACTCGTGGCCACGGCGCGGTGACTCGTGGTTGAACAAGATGCCGGAGCACGCGAAAGCGTCGTAGGACTCACGGTAGTTGACGGTCATGTAGTGACCGAATGCCTTCGCGACCCCGTAGGGCGAGCGGGGATGGAACGCGGTGGCCTCCGTCTGCGGCACCTCGCGAACCTTGCCGAACATCTCGCTGCTGGACGCTTGGTAGAACTTGATCCGGCCCATGTCGTTGCTGGTGACGATGCGCAACGCCTCCAGGATGCGCAGCACCCCCATGCCGGTGACGTCTCCGGTCAGCTCCGCCTGCCGCCACGACAGCCCGACGAAGGAGATCGCGCCGAGGTTGTAGACCTCGTCCGGCTGGGCGACCTCCAGCGCGCCGATCAGCGAGGGCAGATCCGTGAGGTCGCCCTCGATCAGCTCGACGCTCGGCGCGAGTGATTCGACGACTTGAATCTTCGGGTTCGACTGACCGCGGACCAGGCCGAAGACGTCGTACCCCTTGGACACGAGGAGCTCCGCGAGGTACAGCCCGTCCTGGCCGGTGACGCCGGTAATCAGTGCGCGCGGCATTTCACGAACTGTAGTGCCAACCGCAGCGCCGACCGGAACGAGTCAGGACCCGGCGGAGCTCGCCTGAGCCGTTGGTTCCTCGCTCGCCGCCGGCGACGCCGAGGTCGACGGCGTGGGGCAGGTCGTGGTGACGACCGGCTGATCGGGCGCCGCCTGGCCGGTGTCGGAGCTCGCGGTCGCGGAGGGGTCCGGTGAGGCGGTCGAGCTCGGCGATGGGGTGCTGGTTGTCGTCGTGCACGGTCCGGGTGGGTGCGGCGAGGTGTTGCCGGTGCGCCCGTGTCGGTTGTGCCTCCCCCCGACCACGCCAGCGCCGGGAGTCGTCTCGCCGGCGGCCGGCGTGTTCGTGGCGTGATGGTGCGTCGGACTCGACCCGCTCGGGGAGCTGATCGGGGTCGATGGGTGCGAGGCGGCGATGGCCGCTTGGCCGTTGCCGCCGGACGAACCTGCCGCGGTGAGGGCAACGGCCGTGCCGGCGACGACGATGGCCATGGCGCTGGATCCGAGCGCGTACGCGGTGCGCCTGCGTCGTCGGATCTGAGCACCGCGCGTCATCACCGCGGACAGCTCGGCGTCGCCGTACAAGGGAGGGCTGGGGTCGTCGAGGTGATCGAACATGCCGTTCGTCTCGTCGTCGAACGTCACTGGGGGATCACCTCCTTCAACGCGGCCAGGCCGCGGCTTGCGTGGGTCTTGACCGACCCGACCGAGCAGCCCATCAGGTCTGCGGTCTGGGCTTCGGACAGGTCACTGAGATAGCGCAGGACGACCGCCTCGCGCTGGCGCCGAGGCAGGCCCTCGAGGGCGGCGTACAGGTCAAGTCGGTGGTCGACCGCCGATCCTGGCGCCGTCGGTGTGGTCTCGTTGGCCCGCAGCCGCTCGTTGCGCTTGATCGCCCGGGTGCGCGCCCGAAGGTGATCGAGCGCCAGGTTGCTGGCGACCCGGATGCACCAAGGTTCCGCGTGGTCTCGCACCGACGACCAGCGGGCGTAGGTGCGCGCACAAGCCTCCTGCGCGACGTCCTCAGCCTCGCTGCGGTCGCCGAGCAGCCGGTAGGCGACGCGGTACGCGTCGCGGATGAGGACAGGGAACACCTCCTCGAAGGTCGGGTCGGCTGACGTCGTGGCCGTGCCCTCGTCGAAGGTCACGACCTGTCCCGTCCCTTCCTCAACGCGCGGGAGCGGCTCGACGTTGACATGACAACGACCAACGTAGGCAGATGCCGGGGGTATCGGGGGGTTACAGGCCGATGGACGGGGTCGGGCTGCCCGCGCCCGCCTCCGCCATCGCGACGTCGCCCGCGCCGGCCAGGCCGATCTCCTCGGACTCCCTCCGGGTGCGGGCCAGGCGGGCGTGGTCGGGCCCGCGCATCGCCGAGAACGTCGCACCGAGGAAGCAGACCGCCGCTGCCATGTAGAAGGCGAGGTGCAACCCGTACCCGAACGGGCCGGCGATCAGGCTGGGGAAGAACCCCCGGCCGGTCAGGTAGCTGTAGTGCGTTGCCGACACGTGCGCGGCCGCAGCGGAGGGCAGCATCTGCTTGATCGGGTTGAACCCGAGGAAGGCCGCGAACAGCGTTCCGATCGGCGGCAGTGCGGCGATCGAGGCCGCCTGATCGGACGGTACGCCGTGGGCAACCAGGCCGGCCTGCAGGGCGTGCGGCAACCGGGACGCGAGTCCCAGGGTGATCACGGTGAAGAAGATGCCGATCGAGAGCACCTGAGCGCTGTTCTGGAAGGTGTTGAGCATGCCGGCTCCGGCCCCCCGCTGATCCGCCGGGAGGGAGTTCATCACGCTCGAGGTGTTCGGTGCGAAGAACAACCCCATCCCGACGCCGACACCGAAGACCAGGAGTGCGAACCAGACGTAGTCGAAGTCCATCGGCAGCAGGTTGAAGCCGAGGAACACCACCCCGGACAGCGCCACACCGGCGGTCGCGAACGGCCGAGCGCCGTACCGGTCGGCGAGCCTGCCGCACAACGGACCGGAGACCAGGAAGCCGACGGTCAGCGGGATCATGTAGATGCCGGCCCACAGTGGCGTGCTCTCGAAAGAGTAGCCGTGCAAGGGAAGCCAGATGCCCTGGAGCCAGATGATCAGGGTGAACTGCAAGCCGCCGCGGGACAGTGCCGCGCACAGCCCGGTGAGGTTGCCCATGGTGAACGCGCGCTTTTTGAACAGGCCGATGCGAAACATCGGGTCGCTGACCTTCGTCTCCACGAAGACAAAGACTCCGAGGACCGCGATGCCACCGACCACGCAGAACAGCACGAACGGCCGCGTCCAGCCCATGATGTGCCCGCCGTAGGGCTGGAGCCCGTAGACGATGCCGGTGAGCACCCCGACCAGACCAATGGCGAACAGCGCATTGCCCGCCCAGTCGATCCGGGCGGGGGTGCGTTGGCCGTTGTCCTTGAGTTTCAGGTAGGACCAGACCGTCCCGAACAGCCCGATCGGCGCGGACACGATAAACACCAGGCGCCACTCGACGGGTGCGAGCAGGCCGCCGAGGATCAGGCCGAGAAATGACCCGCCGATCGACGCGACTCCGTTGATACCGAGCGCCAAACCCCGCTCATTCTCCGGGAACGCGTCGGTGAGGATGGCGCTCGAGTTGGCCATGAGGAACGCTCCTCCGACCCCCTGGCCGAGACGCATCAGCACGATCCACAGCGCGGCGCTCGTCCCGGTCATCCAGGTCACGGAGAGCAGGATCGAGAACACGGTGAAGATCGCAAAGCCGAGGTTGAACATCCGCACCCGGCCGTAGATGTCACCGACCCGGCCGAGACTGACGACGAGCACGCTCGTCACCAGCAGGAATCCGGTCAGGATCCACAGGAAGTACGGCGTGTTGCCACTGGCGAGCGGGTCGAGGCGGATGCCACGGAAGATGTCGGGCAGAGCAATCAACAGGATCGAGCTGTTGATCATGATGATCAGCGTGCCGAGGGTCGTGTTCGACAGCGCGATCCACTTGTAGGCGAGGCCCTCGCGCGGTGTGGCGGGAGAGGGGGCGGCGGGCATCGGCGATCCTTGCGGGCGTGCGGCCGGGCTTCCGGCGAGATATTTAGCCTACGAAACTAAATTATGCCATGTGCCGCCTCGGTTGCCGTCCGCCCGGGTGCCTGCGTAGTCTCGTCGCCGTGATGACCACCACAGAC
>Ga0335085_10012314_pt1 | contig 12602 bp, 11 predicted proteins | sample Lox_Sample_45_FD_206712 | JGI IMG/M metagenome (GOLD analysis project Ga0335085, IMG submission 206712) | Soil microbial communities from Loxahatchee National Wildlife Refuge, Florida, United States - Lox_Sample_4.5 | ecosystem: Environmental > Terrestrial > Soil > Wetlands | place: USA...
ACATGGCGGGCGCCCGGAGTCTTTGGCGAGCCACTGGCATGGTGGATGCCGATTTCGGCAAACCGATCATCGCGGTGGTGAATTCGTTCACGCAGTTCGTGCCCGGCCATGTTCATCTCAAGGATCTGGGCCAGCTCGTCGCACGTGAAATTGAGAATGCTGGTGGCATCGCCAAGGAGTTCAACACTATTGCCGTCGATGATGGCATCGCGATGGGACATGACGGCATGCTTTATAGTCTGCCGTCGCGCGAGATTATCGCTGATAGCGTCGAATACATGGCGAATGCACATTGCGTTGACGGGCTGGTGTGCATATCGAATTGCGACAAAATCACCCCTGGAATGCTGATGGCTGCATTGCGGCTGAATATTCCAGCAGTCTTCGTGTCCGGCGGCCCCATGGAAGCGGGAAAGGTCAAGCTTCACGGCAAGACGCAGGCGATCGATCTCGTGGACGCAATGGTGGCCGCGGCGGACAGCCGAAATAGTGACCAGGATGTGCAGGTCATGGAACGGTCGGCCTGTCCGACCTGCGGTTCGTGCTCGGGTATGTTCACCGCGAATTCAATGAATTGTCTAACCGAGGCGCTGGGCCTAGCGCTGCCCGGTAACGGCACGGTGCTTGCAACCCACGCGGACCGGAAGCGACTTTTCGTCGAGGCCGGCCACCTTATTGTTGATCTCACGAAGCGCTATTACGAGCAGGACGATACGTCTGTCCTTCCGAGGAGCATCGCCACATTCAAAGCATTCGAGAACGCGATGACGGTAGATATCGCGATGGGCGGCTCGACGAATACAGTGCTTCACTTGCTCGCGGCAGCATATGAAGCGAAGGTCGATTTCAATATGCGCGATATCGACCGGCTGTCGCGCCGTGTGCCGGTTCTTTGCAAGGTGGCTCCATCCGTGCCGGATGTGCATCTGGAGGACGTTCATCGAGCAGGGGGCATCATGGCCATTCTCGCAGAACTCAATCGAGCCGGGCTGATCGATCCCGTTGTGGGAACGGTCCATAGGGTGACATTAGGCGACGCAATCAGCCACTGGGACACGTCCCGTACGCGCAGTGAGGGTGTACAGAGCTTTTATCGGGCGGCTCCGGGCGGGGTGCCGACCACCATTCCCTTCAGCCAGGAGAAACGATTCGACAAGCTCGATCTTGATCGAAGCAAGGGCGTCATCCGCGATGTCGCCCATGCATTCAGCAAGGACGGTGGCCTCGCCGTGCTTTATGGCAATCTTGCGGAGGAGGGTTGCATCGTAAAGACCGCTGGCGTCGACGCAGGCAATCTCAATTTTTCGGGGCCCGCGCGAGTGTTCGAAAGTCAAGACGCAGCTGTCGAAGGCATTCTGGGCGGCAAGGTTCAACCCGGCGAAGTAGTGGTTATTCGATATGAAGGACCGCGCGGAGGACCGGGCATGCAGGAAATGCTCTATCCCACCAGCTATTTGAAGTCGAAGGGGCTTGGCAAGGCCTGCGCGCTTATCACCGATGGCCGGTTTTCTGGCGGTACGTCAGGGCTTTCAATCGGCCACGTATCGCCCGAGGCGGCCGAGGGGGGTCTTATTGCGCTTGTCGAAGACGGGGATCGGATCGTCATCGACATACCGAATCGCTCGATCAATCTGGTCGTATTGGATCGCGAACTGACTCGTCGGCGCAACGCAATGGATGCGCGCGGCGAGAAAGCCTGGCAGCCGAAATATCGCAGCCGACATGTATCGGGCGCTTTACAAGCCTACGCGGTGCTCACGACAAGTGCAGCGCGGGGTGCGATCAGAGAAATTCCGCAGTTAAGCCGGAGATAGCCTCAATCGAGCGGAACCTGCGCGACCGCGTCTGCTGCTCGCAGGAGCTAAATTCGTGCCAGATGACGTGAAGGCTCATGACGGCAGAAGTGATTATCGGCCTCAGCGCGTAGCGTTGAGATTCGTCATCCTTATCGGGATCCTTAGCTTCTTCGCGGACTTCACTTATGAAGGTTCGCGCAGCATCATCGGCCCCTATCTGGCTACGCTGCAGGCTACTGGTACGGTCGTCGGTATTGTGACCGGTTTCGGCGAATTGCTCGGCTATGGTCTTCGACTGTTTTCCGGGCGCTGGGCCGATGCTTCCGGCCGGTACTGGCCGATCACCATACTCGGCTACGTGGTCCAGATGGCCTCAGTGCCCGCGTTGGCGCTCACGGGAAGCTGGCCGGCTGCGGCGGCGCTTATCATCCTGGAACGGGTGGGCAAAGCGATCCGTAACCCGCCACGCGATGTAATGCTGTCTCATGCCGGAAAACAGCTCGGCGGTTATGGCTGGGCATTCGGGTTGCACGAGGCGCTGGATCAGTTTGGTGCCATGTTCGGCCCATTGGCTGTGGCCGCGGTTCTAGCCCATCATGGCAGCTATCACGAGGCCTTTGCCGTTCTTCTCATTCCGGCGCTCATCAACTTGAGTCTCGTCCTGCTGGCCCGGGCGCTATATCCGAAGCCGGAGAATATGGAGACCTCTTTGCCGACTATCGGCGGACCGCATCTGCCGCGCGTATTTTGGATCTACCTGATTGGGGCCGTACTCGTGGCTGCGGGCTTTGCTGACTATCCCCTTATTGCGTTTCATTTCCAACGCAGCGGAACTGTTACTGGCGACTGGATCGCAATCTTTTATTCAATTGCCATGGCCGTAAGCGGAATGGGTTCTTTGGTCCTGGGACGGCTTTTCGATCGTTTTGGCTTTGTTGTTTTGGTTGTGCTGACGTTGGTATCGGCGTTGTTTGCACCCCTCGTGTTCCTCGGCGGTTTTTGGGCAGCGCTCGTTGGTGCGGCGATTTGGGGGCTTGGGATGGGCGTGCACGAATCGATCATTCCCGCGGCCGTTACGCCGATGGCGCCATTAAATCGACGAGCGTCCGCGTTCGGAACGTTCACGGCCGGGTACGGGATTTTCTGGTTCATAGGCAGCGCCGCGATTGGGATTCTGTATGATATTTCACTATCGGCGGTCATCGCTTTCTGTGTCATCGCTCAGCTCGCCGCCGTGCCTATTTTTGTCTGGGTCGGCCGCCACGCGCCAACGCGAAATCCAGCATAGCAACTCGCTTTTGGAATTTGCATCTGCGCGGATTCGGTTTGCAAAATAGCTGCTATGCCAAGTTTGAGCGCTTTTGGAATTATATTGCTATTTCAATCACATACGTGTTCGCAGTTTTATTCTGACCGGCGCCCCACTCAGGACAAAGATACGAACACGTATGTAATTGAAATACCGATCTAATTTTGAGGCTCGGCTCGACAATTTCGTCGCTTCGGCGCAAATGCACCAGATGAGATGGTTTTAAGGACCGCTCACCATCTGCAAGGTAACATGATTTCGCGCGCCTCCCACTTCGCAGCTGGGCCATGAGCCGGCATCGTGAGCGCGCTTTTATCTTAAAGGAGGGCTAACTAGAGGCTGTCGCAAGCTTTCAATAGCCGATCGAACTTTCGGGTCGAGCCCTGCCCCGCCGGCTTCGAGATGCGCGATGATCGCCTCGCGCATGCGGGGATCCCAGAACTTCTTCAGATGCGTGGCGATGCCCTCGACGGCCCCCGCCTCGCCCTGCGAAGCGAAGAACTTGCCGATCTGGTTCGCCATATAGACGAGTTTATCCGGCGACGACATGCAGGCTCCGCTCTTCCGTGATGCGCTGAGGATGAGTGAAAATCTCGAAGCCATCGTGGCGCGCGATGCCGATGAGCGTGATGCCGGCGCTTTCCGCCGTCCGCAACGCGAGCGCGGTCGGCGCCGATACGGCGACCAGAACCGGCACGCCAATCGCCGCCGCCTTTTGGATCATCTCGACCGATAGTCGGCTGGTGACGACAGCAAACCCGTGCGCGGGTGCGATAGTTGACCGCGTCAATGCTCCGGCGAGTTTGTCGAGCGCGTTGTGCCGGCCGACATCCTCGCGCACCGCAACGAGACCGTGCTGCGGCACAAAAAATGCGGCGCCATGCACGGCATGCGTCTGCCGATGAATGGCCTGCCGGCCGTCGAGCGCGTGCAAGGCGCGCATGACATCAGGCCCCGAGAATGTGACGTCAGCCGCAACTTTTGGCGGCGGGCGCACCGCCTCGGCGAGCGACTCGATGCCGCACAGGCCGCAGCCGGTCGGGCCGGCGAGATAGCGCCGCCGCTCGGCAAAGTCAGCCGCATGCGGTTCCTTCAACCACATGCGCAGTTCAACGCCGTTCTCCTGCTCGACAAGATCAAGCCGCTCGATTTCGTCGGGAGAAGCGACGACCCGCTCGGTCAGGCTGAAGCCGACGGCAAAGTCTTCGAGATCCTGCGGCGTCGCCATCATCACGGCGTAGGACGAGCCGTTGTAGGTGAAGGCAACGGCCGTCTCCTCCGGAATCGTCCGCTCGCCCGGCGCCAGCAGATTGCCGCGCCAGGCCTGACTTTCGACCGTGCGGACCGCGTCCGGCACCGCTTTATTCCGCGGCTTCGGCCGGCGCGATACGGCGGCTTTCACGCGAGAACTCCTTGTAGTCTTCCTGCCAGCGCGACGGGCCGTTCGACGGCGATATCTGCACCGCCGTCACCTTGTATTCCGGGCAATTGGTCGCCCAGTCCGAATAGTCGGTGGTGATGACGTTGGCCTGCGTGTCGGGATGATGGAACGTGGTATAGACGACGCCGGGCGCCACCTTGTCGGTAATGGTGGCGTGCAAGGTCGTCTCGCCTGCGCGGCTCGCCAGCCTGACCCAGTCGCCGTCGCGCACGCCGCGATCTTCCGCGTCCTGCGGGTGGATCTCGAGGCGATCCTCGTCGTGCCACATCGAGTTGGGGGTGCGCCGGGTCTGCGCGCCGACATTATACTGCGACAGGATGCGGCCGGTGGTGAGCAGCAGCGGAAAGCGGGGCCCGACCTTCTCGTCGGTCGCCACATATTCGGTGACGATGAACTTGCCCTTGCCGCGCACGAAGCCGTTGACGTGCATGATCGGCGAGCCTTGCGGCGCCTTGGCGTTGCACGGCCATTGCACCGAGCCGCGTTCCTCCAGCATCTCGAACGAGACGTTGGCGAAGCCGGGCGTCAGCCGGGCGATCTCGTCCATGATCTGCGAGGGATGCGCGTAGTCCATCGGATAGCCCAGCGCGTTGCTGAGCATGCAGGTGATTTGCCAATCCTCGTAGCCGTTCTTCGGCGCCATCACCTTGCGCACCAGCTGGATGCGCCGCTCCGCGTTGGTGAAGGTGCCGTTCTTCTCGAGGAAAGTTGAGCCTGGCAGGAAAACATGCGCGAAACGGGCCGTCTCGTTGAGGAAAAGGTCCTGCACGACGACGCATTCCATCGCCTCGAGACCCGCCGATACGTGCTTGGTGTCGGGATCGGACTGCAGGATGTCCTCGCCCTGGATGTAGATGCCCTTGAACGTGCCATCGACAGCGGCGTCCAGCATGTTCGGGATGCGCAAGCCCGGTTCCTTGTCGAGCGTCACGCCCCAATCCTTCTCGAACAGCGCGCGCGGCTCGTCGAGCGAGATGTGGCGATAGCCGGATAATTCATGCGGGAACGAGCCCATGTCGCACGAACCCTGCACGTTGTTCTGCCCGCGCAGCGGGTTCACGCCGACACCAAGCCGTCCGATATTGCCGGTCGCCATCGCCAGGTTGGCGATCGCCATCACGGCGGTCGACCCCTGGCTGTGCTCGGTGACGCCGAGGCCATAATAGATCGAGCCGTTGCCGCCGGTGGCGTAGAGCCGCGCGGCGCCACGAATGTGCTCGGCCGGAACGCCGGTGATCTTGGCGACCGCCTCGGGGCTGTATTGCGGCAGCGAGACGAAATCCGCCCAGTGCTGGAATTCATCCCGGTCGCAGCGCTCGCGGATGAACGTTTCGTTGTAGAGCTTCTCCGTGACGATGACATGGGCGAGGCCGGTCAGCACGGCGACATTGGTGCCGGGCAGCAGCGGCAGGTGATAGGCCGCCTCGACGTGCGGGGATTGCACCATTTCGGTGCGGCGCGGATCGATGACGATCAGTTTGGCGCCTTGGCGCAGCCGTTTTTTGAGACGCGAGGCAAATACCGGATGCGCCGAGGCCGGGTTGGCACCGATGACGATGACGACGTCGGTGTCCTCGACCGAATCGAAGTTTTGCGTTCCGGCCGACGTGCCGAAGGTCTGGCCCAAGCCGTAGCCGGTGGGCGAATGGCAGACCCGCGCGCAGGTATCGACGTTGTTGTTGCCGAAGGCCGCACGAATGAGCTTCTGCACCAGAAACGTCTCTTCGTTGGTGCAGCGAGACGACGTGATGCCGCCGACCGAATCCTTGCCGTACTTCGCCTGGATGCGTTTGAATTCGGAGGCGGCGTAGCCGATCGCCTCGTCCCAACTCACTTCCTTCCAGGGATCGGTCACCTTGGCGCGGATCATCGGCTTGAGGATGCGCTCTTTATGGGTCGCGTAGCCCCAGGCGAAGCGGCCTTTGACGCAGGAGTGGCCGCGGTTCGCCTCGCCGTTCTTGTAAGGAACCATGCGTACCAGCTCGTCGCCGCGCATCTCGGCCTTGAACGAGCAGCCGACGCCGCAATAAGCGCATGTCGTCACCACCGAGTGCTCGGGCGTGCCGATCTCAACGACCTTCTTCTCGTTCAATGTCGCCGTCGGGCAGGCCTGCACGCAGGCACCACAGGACACGCATTCGGAGCCGAAGAAGCTTTCTTCCATCCCGGGCGAAACGACCGACTTGAAGCCGCGGCCGGCAATGGTCAGCGCGAAGGTGCCTTGTACTTCTTCACACGCGCGCACGCAGCGCGAGCAGATGATGCACTTCGACGGCTCGTAGGTAAAATAGGGATTCGACTCGTCCTTGCCCGGGTTCGGGTGCTTGGCGCCGTCATAGCCGTAGCGCACGTCGCGCAAGCCGACGGCGCCGGCCATGTCCTGCAATTCGCAGTCGCCGTTGGCCGAGCAGGTCAGGCAATCGAGCGGATGCTCGGAGATATAAAGCTCCATCACGCCCTTGCGCAGGCGCTTGAGGCGGTCGGTCTGCGTTTTCACCACCATGCCGGGGGCAACGGGCGTGGTGCAGGAGGCGGGCGTGCCGGCGCGGCCCTCGATCTCGACCAAACAGAGCCGGCACGAGCCGAAGGCGTCGACCATGTCGGTGGCGCAGAGCTTGGGGACCTTGGTGCCCATCTCCATCGCCGCGCGCATGATCGAGGTGCCTTCCGGCACCGTGACCGTCTGCCCATCGATGGTCAGCGTGACGGTCTTTTCCGCTTTCGAGCGCGGCGTGCCGTAATCGATCTCGTGGACGAGGGACATAAATCGTCCTCCTATTCGGCCGCTTGCAGGCGCGGCGTCATTCCGAAGTCTTCCGGGAAATGTGTGAGCGCGCTCATCACCGGATAGGGCGTGAAGCCGCCGAGCGCGCAGAGCGAGCCGAATTTCATGGTGTTGCAGAGGTCTTTCAGCACCGTGACGTTTTGCTCGCGCGCCTCGCCGCGTCTGATCTTGTCGACGGTTTCGACGCCGCGCGCCGAGCCGATGCGGCAGGGCGTGCACTTGCCGCAGGATTCGACGGCGCAGAACTCCATGGCAAAGCGCGCCTGCTTGGCCATGTCGACAGTGTCGTCGAACACGACCACGCCGCCATGTCCGATCAGGCCGTCGCGTTTGGCGAAAGCCTCGTAGTCGAACGGCGTGTCGAACAGCGCGCGTGGAAAATAAGCCCCGAGCGGGCCGCCGACCTGAACCGCGCGGACCGGACGGCCCGACGCCGTGCCTCCGCCGATATCGTCGACCAATTCGCCGAGCGTGACGCCGAAGGCGGTTTCATAGAGCCCAGCATATTTGATGTTGCCGGCGAGCTGGATCGGCATGGTGCCGCGCGAGCGGCCCATGCCGAAGTGCTTGTAGAACGCGGCGCCTTTTTCCAGGATGATCGGCACGGCGGCGAACGACAGCACGTTGTTAATGACGGTCGGCAGGCCGAACAGGCCCTGGTGCGCGGGCAGCGGCGGCTTGGCGCGCACTTCGCCGCGCTTGCCTTCGAGGCTCTCGAGCAAAGAGGTCTCCTCGCCGCAGACATAGGCGCCGGCGCCGACGCGCACCTCGAGATCGAAGGCGAATTGCGAGCCGGCAACGCTGCCGCCGAGCATGCCGCCTTTGCGCGCCGCGGCGATGGCATCGTTCATGACGGCGATGGCGTGCGGATATTCGGATCGGATGTAGACATAGCCTTTGGTGGCGCCGACCGCGATGCCGGCAATGGTCATGCCCTCGATCAGGACGAAGGGGTCGCCTTCCATGATCATGCGGTCGGCGAAGGTGCCGCTGTCGCCCTCGTCGGCGTTGCAGACAATGTATTTCTGCGCCGCCTTGGTCTCGGCGACCGTTTTCCATTTGATGCCGGTCGGGAAGCCGGCGCCGCCGCGCCCGCGCAAGCCCGATTGCGTGACCTCTTCGACGATGCTGTGCGGGGCCTTGAGCGCGCCCATCAAACCCTGATAGCCGCCATGCGCGCGGTAATCGTCGAGCGAGCGCGGATCGACGATACCGCAGCGCGCGAAGGTCAGCCGCGTTTGCCTCTTGAGGAACGGATGCTCTTCCGGAACGCCGATGCGCAGTTCGTGCTCGCCGCCGCTAGCGAGCATAGCGGCGAATACGCTGTCGACGTCGTCCAGCCCGACCGGCCCATAGGCGATGCGGCCCTTGGCCGTTGTCACTTCGAGCATCGGCTCCAGCCAATGCATGCCGCGCGATCCGTTGCGCACGATTTCGACATCAACCTTGCGCTTAGCTGCGAGCGCGCCGATTGCAGCCGCAATCTCGTCGGCGCCGCAGGCCACCGCAGCCGCATCGCCCGGCACGTAGATGCGCAGCGCACTCATCGTCCGGTCTCCGCGATGAGGGCGTCGAGTTTCTTGTCGTCGAGCCGCGCGACGATGCGGCCGTCGATCGTCGCCGAAGGCGACACCGAGCAAAGGCCGAGGCAATAGACCGACTCCAGCGTGATGCGGCCATCGGCCGAGGTCTCACCGAACTTCACGCCGAGCTTCTGCTCCGCGCGGTCGGCGAGCGCGTCGCCGCCGCGGGACTGGCAGGCTTCGGCGCGGCACAATTTCAGAATGTGGCGGCCGGCGGGCTTTTTGCGGAAGTCGTGATAGAAGGTAACGACGCCGTGCACTTCGGCGCGCGACAGGTTGAGCGTTTCCGCCACCAACGGTACGGCTGCGTCTGGAATATGTCCGAAGGTTTCCTGCAACTCCTGCAGAATGGGCAGCAGCGCGCCGTCGCGGCCCTTATGGGCGGCTATCAGCTCCGCCGCCGCCTCAGCATTCCAAAGCGCCTTTTCGTCCATCGGGCGGCACCGGTTTGTGTTGATGCCGCAGTAGGTCGCCCATCGTTGATTTGATCAAGAATGCGGTCCTGATCGGTCGATTTAAATTCTCTATCAATACCGATTGAAATCATAGGTTATGACTATTGTTGTTCACTAATGCCTATGGCCCGATTTATGAGTCCTATGAGAAACCGGCGTAAACGACGGAATTTGAACGATCTAGTCCTTGCGCTCTTTGTACGAGCCACCGGCGATCCAGGACTCAATCGCAGGACCAATTTCACCGCCGCTCACCAAGCCGACGCGCCAGTCCTCATTTGTTGGGCGCACGATCATCATCCAGCCTTGGGCGAATGAATCCATCGTGAGCAGCTGCGGGCGCTCGACCAGTTCCTCATTGTGAGCAACGACGGTTCCATTGAAGGCGGCGCGCGCGGCGCCAACCCACTTGCCGCCTTCGACCATGGCAAACCAGCGATTCGTTTCGAACCCGCGGCCGATGCGTTGCGGTGTGAAAACCAGGACTTCACCCATCAGCGCCGCGGCCCATGAAGTAAAGCCGGCGCGCACCGTGCCGTCCGGCAGTGGCGCGTACCAGATCTGGTTCTCCACGTCGTAGAGCCGGTCTTCCGGGAATTCGTAGCCGCGGATTTCCGCCATGGCTGCGCTCGTCAGAACGTCAGTACGCGGCATTCGCCATCCATGATCGACTGGATCATGGCGGCGGCTCCCATCATGCCGCTGCATTCTGCGATAAGATCGCTTTCGTCCTTGTCGAACAGTTCGAGATTGGCCGGGCAAGCCCAGAAACGGGCCCCCTGCTCGCGTGCCTCCTTGATCCAGTCGTAGACCGTCTTCGGATCGCCCGGCTTGACGTGGAGCCTATCGGCAACACCCTTGAACATCAGCTTGCCGGCAGTCGCCGTGCACAATACGTCGACCTCATGGTTCATGGCGGCTGCGACCGCCGCGTAATAGAACGGCGCGGCAAGTTCCTCGACGTTGCGAGGGTCAGTATTGAGCAGCACAACGAGAAGGCGGCTCACCAGGTGCACCCCCGCGCATTCCGTTTCTTGCGGCCACGATGCCGTCTGAGATCAGAAATCGACAACAGGAGTCTCCGGTAAGTAGTGCTCAAACAGCACCCAGAACGGCTTAGGATGCGTGTCGTGATACCAAGACTCGAACTCAGTGAGCGCACCAACAACATCGACCGGCGGCGCGTCGCCGCTCTTGGCCGGCGACAGGCTGGCAAAGACCTGTTTCGTTACCAGAGCGAATCGCGAAAGGACGCTTGCGCGTGCTTCACTATCGTTCGTCCAGCCGAGTTTCGTGCGCATAATGGCGGTTGCGGCCGCAATGGCGATATCTTCGTTCTCGGCCGTCGCAACCGCCTCGGCAATCGCCCGCATGAAATTTAATCGACGATGGGCGAAAGCACGCTCGGTCTGCAAGCCATTTTCGATCTGACACGCATAAGCAGAACGCAGAAAGATAGGGCTTATTCTCTCAGCCGCTGCACAAGTTGTGCCACCCCTGCCTGCGTGCTGTTAGCCGATACGGACCAGACCGAGGCGGACGACACGTTCGGATCGATCTCTCAGGACTATTCGGCGGAGTTGTTGGGCGCTTCATGATCGGCGAAGCCACGCTCTTCAAGCGTGCCGAAGAGATCGAGGTGGGCCGACGCATCATGCAGCCGCGGCTCGATGCGCGGTCGGACTGCACGAACTGTAAATCGGCGCCGAACTGAGTCCCTTGAACTGAGGACAATAATTCCTTGCAGCAAATAACAAAATCTACGTTGAGGTGGGGTCCCAATCGGCGCCGATCGTGACCCCACCCCGACTGGTCTTCCTTATTCGTCTTCTGAGCGTTGCTACTGAAACCTCGAGCAAATTGACCCCACGCCGATTCACATTGGGGATCGAATTTGTGTTCGAGGAAGAGGAGGGCGTCGGCATTAGGTTGAGGAAACGTCGTTCACGACGATGATGCGCGCCGCCTAGGATCCAGAAAGCCTTTTTCGACAACATCGACCCAAGCTGAAATCAAATGACAGCAGTATGAGTTTTGTTGCTGCCTTTCTAGCTCAGGTGTTTTTGGCCGCAATGCTTTGGCATTTCTCAGTAGCGATTGGCTACAGGTAGCGCCGCAGATCGGCTGCTGCCGCCTCGGGCTTGCGGTCGAGCCTGAAGGGCGCGACGAAGTGACCCTGCTTATCCATTAGATAAACCAGTGCGGAATGGTCCATGCTGTAGTCGCCATCCTTGCCCGGGACTTTCTTAGCGTAGACGCGATACTCCTTCTCGACGGCATCAATCGCTCTGCGGTCGCCCGTGGCGCCGCGAATATGTGGATCGAAGCTCGATAGGTAATCCTTCATTCCGGCCGGCGTGTCGCGCTCGGGATCAACGGTGATAAACAACGCGTTGATGCGGTCGGCATCCTTGTCGAGCGCACGCATCACCTCCGAGATTTCAAAAAGCGTGGTCGGACAAATGTCAGGACAATGCCGATAGCCGAAAAACACAAGGAATGGACGGCCCTTTAAATCCTGATCGGTGATCAGTTTGCCATCCTGATCGATTAACTTGAACGGCCCGCCGATTCCCGATGATCCACCGCTCGCTCCCTGATAATTGGTCGCGTACAGAATAATTCCAAGGAAGAAGGCAAGGCTAGTTGTGAATGCGGAAAAAAGAGCTAGGACACGAAATGTTTGAGCTTTCATCGGTATCTTTGTGGGAAAATGGTGGTGATGCGCATAATTCGAATATCAATAGTCAGCATGAAGCTGCGCGAACTATTGGCCAACGCGGAAGCTGAAGTTTCCCTGCGTGCGATGTGTGTCCACTGATAGAACATGCCAGATTACCTTGTAGGTGCCTGGCGGCAACGCTTTGAGGGCAAGACGCAGTCGCGTGTGGTCGCTCTGATCGAGCTGCGCCTTGCCGATCTGGACGGGAGCGCCCTTTTCATCATGCAGCTCAATCGTGGAAAAAGCCGGCTCCAATCTCTCAGTGAACCACAATACCACCTCTTTTGGCGCTGGACTGACCGTACTGTTGCTCGCTGGCGTCGAACGGGCGAGATGAGCGTGGGCGCTCGCCGCAACGGCGGTGAGGAAAAGAAAGGGTAAAATGCAGATGAAAACCGCTATGCGACGCATGACCGATTGCCGAACGCCGGCCTCCCTTTGCGAGGAATTAGCAGTCCAATAGCCGCTCGTAATTTGTGCGCGTCTTTAATTTCCTCGCTATGAAATAAGT
>Ga0335085_10012315_pt1 | contig 12602 bp, 15 predicted proteins | sample Lox_Sample_45_FD_206712 | JGI IMG/M metagenome (GOLD analysis project Ga0335085, IMG submission 206712) | Soil microbial communities from Loxahatchee National Wildlife Refuge, Florida, United States - Lox_Sample_4.5 | ecosystem: Environmental > Terrestrial > Soil > Wetlands | place: USA...
CGCGTCGCCGAACCCCGACCGTGTGGTCATCGACGTCGAGACGCTCCTCGGCCTCCCCGCCGACGTCAACGTCCACGTCTGGTACGACCCGGCGACGATGCCCAAGGTCGCTGCCGCGGCGACGGATGCGCTGAGCAAGCTCGAGCCCGCCAACGCGGCGTATTTCGCCGCCAACGAGCAGGCCTACCTCGCCGCCCTCAAGCCGATCACCGACAAGATCGCCGAGATCAAGGCGAAGTACGCCGGCGCGCCGATCGCCTTCACCGAGAACGTCGCGGGCTACCTGACCGACCAGATCGGCCTCGTGGTCAAGACGCCGGTCGGGTTCATGAAGGCGGTCGAGGAGGGCACGGACCCCGCGCCCGCCGACGTGGCCGCCGAGCGCGACCTGTTCACGACGAAGGCCGTCAAGGTCCTGCTGTACAACAGTCAGGTGACCTCACCCACGACGCAGGACATCCATGACCTCGCGGCCCAGAATGGGATTCCGATCGTGGGGGTGGCCGAGACGATCCCGCCCGAGTTCCACACGTACCAGGAGTGGCAGCTCGCCCAGCTCTCCGAGCTCGAGCAGGCGCTCGCCGCGCCATGACCAGATGACTGACCCTCTGGTTCGCTTCGACGACGCGACCCTCGCGTATCGCGGGCGGCGGATCTGGTCCGACCTGTCGGTCGCCTTCGAGCCCGGCTCGTTCACCGCGATCCTGGGACCGAACGGATCGGGCAAGACGTCGCTGCTGCGGGTGATCCTCGGCCTGACCGCCCTCTCGGCCGGGACCGTCGACGTCCTCGGGGCCCCTCCGCGGCGGGGCAACCCGGGGATCGGCTACGTGCCACAGCAGCGCACGTTCGACCGCGACCTGCCGCTGCGGGGTCGCGACCTTGTTGGGCTTGGCCTGAACGGGCATCGCTGGGGGTTCGGTCGACCGTCATCGGATGCCCGGCGCCAGGTCGCAGCCGCCATCGCGGCGGTAGAGGCCACGTCCTACGCCGACGCCGCGATCGGCCGCCTCTCGGGCGGGGAACAGCAGCGCCTGCGGATCGCCCAGGCCCTGGTGGGTGATCCGCGCCTGCTGCTGTGCGACGAGCCGCTCGCGAGCCTCGACCTGCACCATCAGCAGGAGATCACGGCGCTGATCGGCGACTGGCAGCGGCAGTCGGGTGGCTCGGTGCTGTTCGTCACCCATGACGTGAACCCGATCCTCGATTTCGTCGACCGCGTGCTGTTCGTGGTCAACGGCCGGTGGGCCGCGGGGACGCCGGACGAGGTCCTGACCTCGGACCGGCTCACCGAGTTGTACGGCTCGCACGTCGACGTGCTGCGTGTGCACGGGCGGATCCTGGTCGTCGGCGACCAGCTCGACTCGGGGTTCGAGCTCGAGGAGCCGCACCACCTCCCGGTGGTCGAGGACGACCCATCTCACCACGCGTCCCCGGGGCCCTGATGCTCGACCAGGTCGTCCATCTCCTGGGTTACGACTTCGTCCAGAACGCGATCGCTGCCGGGATCGTCATCGCGATCGTGGCGGGTGTCGTCAGCCGGTTCGTCGTCGCCCGCAATATGGCGTTCGCCGTCCACGCGCTGGCCGAGCTCGGGTTCACCGGAGCGGCGGGGGCGATCCTGGTCGGTGCATCGGCCGTCGTCGGGCTCCTGGCGGGAACGACGATCACGGCCCTGTTCATCGGGCTGCTGGGTGTCCGCGTTCGCGAGCGCGACGCGGTGGTCGGAGTCGTCATGGCCTTCGGGCTGGGGCTCGGGGTGCTGTTCTTATCGCTCTACCCGCGCTACGCGACCGAAGCGTTCGCGATCCTGTTCGGGACGATCACGGGCGTCAGTCGTGGTGACGTGGTGCTGCTCATCGGCATCGGCGTCGTCACGCTCCTGGCGCTCGGCGTCATCTACCGTCCGCTGACCTTCGCCACCGTCGATCCGGAGGTCGCCGAGGCCCGCGGCGTCCCCGTCGGTCGTCTCGCGATCGCGTTCCTGCTCATCATGGCGGCCGCCGTCGCCGAGGCGGTCCAAGTCGTCGGCGTCCTGCTGATCCTCACGTTGCTGATCACGCCTGGCGCGACGGCCGAGCGCCTGACCGCCCGACCCGGTCGGGCGACCGCCTACAGCGTCGGGATCGCGCTGCTCTGCATCCTGGGCGGGATCTTCCTCTCACTGGTGAGCAACGTGCCGGTGAGCGTCTTCGTGACCTCGCTCAGCTTCGCCTGCTACCTGCTGGCTCGCTTCGTCGTGGGCCCGGTCGTGTCAGGAGGAGAGGGCCGACGCACGAGCGTCGCACGAGACGTGGCCGAGCCGGTAGCGGCCCTGGAGGCGAACCGCGCGCTCGACGGATCGCTGAGCGAGGGCGTGGCCCGCAGGCGTAGCACCGAGAGCGAATAGACCCCGCCATCCAGGACGCGGACGATTCCCGGCCGGCGGTTCTGTCTCCGAGGCAGCGGTCAGGGTAGGCGTCCGGCCGAGCACAGCGAAGCGACACCTCGCCGATGTGCGGGCTCGATCTGGCCGCAGCACTGAGCAACTGATCCATCGCGGCCGGGCCGCGGGCTGGTCGAGCCGAGTCCCCAACGCTCGAGCTGCGTCCTCGCGCAGGCGGGTCATGGCGCGATGCCGTTCGAGACGGTCCTGGCCTTCTGCACACTACGAAGCCCGCCCCGTCGATCACCGGCGCGGCCGGACTGGACCAGCCGACGGCCTGAGCGGCGTCGGGGCCAGGTGGCCCCGGCATCCACCGAACGGCTGACCAGGCGTCAACCGGGTCGCCGCCCCGGATATGGCCGCACGTCCGATGTGTCGGAATGGGTCTGTCGGCGAGGCATCCCGCCCCTCGATCGGGATCTCGTAGGTTGCTAACGCGCGCCCAACACCTGTCGGGCGCGCCACTGCAACCTTTCGGGCAGCGCCAGCGCCAGTCCATCCGCGTACGCCGCCGACGTGAGGCGAACCACGACGATCTCCGGTCCCGCGACCACGATCGGCTCGTAGACGGCGTGCATCACGTCTGCCTTGTCTCGCCCGGGGTGCTACGCCTCAGGAGCCACGGGCAGGTTCCCGAGGCTCACTGCCGATCCTTGGACAGGCCGAGCGCTACTCGGAATCGGTCGCGAAGAGCTCGAGCGCGATCGTCGCGACGGCCCAGTCCACCCACTCCTGGTGCGTCCAGCCGACGTCAAGGACCAGTGGCCGGTAGGCGTCGGAGCCCAGGTAGAACAGCAGCAGGTCCGTCGCCCTCTCCGGAGTCAGCCCATCGCGGAGCGGCGACTTTGCGACCAGGATCTCGAGGATCGCGCGATGCGCGCCAGCGCGCAGCTGCTCATGGAACGCCCAGACCCTCGCCGTATCGGGATCGCTCTCGGCGGTTGCGCGGACGATGGTATTGAGCGGCGTCGCCCGGACATTTATCGCGCCCTCGCCGGCGACGAGGTGGCGAAGCGCCGTGACAAGGTCAGGCTCGGCTGACATCCGCCCGTACCATTCCTGTTCCTCTGGTGGCAGCGGTCCGTCGTCGCCCATCACGGCGAAGTCGAAGACGCGGCTGAGGAGCTCGGCCTTGGTGTGGAAGACGAACCGGACGGTCGCGACGGCGACGCCCGACCGCTGCGCCACGTCAGCCAGCGTCGTCCCGGCGTAGCCGCGATCGCAGAACAGGTCGTAGGCGGCCTTGACAATCCGCAGCCGGGTCGCGTCCGCACGGTCGCGCCGGGATGGGCGCACGGCGGCGGTCGGGGTCTTGACAGTTGCCATCTGGGGCATCACTTTAGCCCCTCAATCGCTAGCATCGATGCTAGCGAGACTGCTACTCGTAACGAGGAGACCGAGTCGATGTGGCGAAGGCTCCATGCGTGGGCGGCGATCCTGTGGGTCGCGGCGATCATCGTTCAGGTCTTCCTGGCCGGGCAGGCCATCGCCAACCTCGGCGGATCCGGCGACTTCAGCACCCACGCGGACTTCGGCTTCAACATCGGATTCGTCCAGCTCGCCACCCTGATCCTCGCGTTTCCGGCGCAGATGTCGGGTCGCGACAAGTGGATTTCGGCCGGGATCCTCGGCCTGTACGTCGTCCAGATTCTGTTGCCTGGCCTCAAGACCGTGTCACAGGTCATCTCGGCGCTGCATCCGCTCAACGCGATGCTCTTGTTCGCCGTCAGCGTCTGGTACGCCCGGCACGCCTGGCGAATCGCATCCGTGCCCGCCGCGGCACCGGCGATGGCGGCCGACGCGCCCGCGAAGGCGGGCTGACCTGCATGTGCACGCTTCGACTGGCTGGCACGCTCTGGATCTTGGCCGGCGTGGTGTGCGCCGGCCTGCTGTTGGTCGTCTTCGTCGGGGAGAACCTACTGGCGGATCTCGCGTTGCCCGCGCGAGTGCTTGGTGGCGCGGTGGTGGCGTTCCTGATCGGCGGCCTGCTGCTGACTCGTCCCGGCCCGAAGGTGGTCCGCGGGTCCAGCCTCGCGGGCATCGCGTGGGTCATTGCCTTCGGGCCCTTGGTCGCAACGGCCGTCGTGGGGGCGCTAGGCGGCTATGAGTTCGGGCCCGTCGTGTCGAGCAGCCTGATAACCGGCCTCGGCATCGCGGGCGCGGTCGTCGGCCAGCTGTCCCGCCCGGCGAGGCAACCTGGCCGATAGCAGAGCGCGCATCCGCGATGGACCGCGCGATAGGCCGCAAACCTGTGCGCTGCCGGTCGGTCTTGACGGGAACGACGGCACGAAGAGGGCGAACCCCTCCCGCCCAGAGGTCCGACAGCCAGCTCCCAACGCGTCGGCACCCGACACCCTTGCGTTCCCGCACTCCGCCTCAGGCGGGCTCGAGGCTTGGGACGACGAGCCAGCCCTCCGCACGCCCACGGTAGATGAGCTGCTCGGTGGTGAGGCCTGATCGGGCTCGGAGGTCTGCCAGGTGTCGATTCGCCGTGCTGGGCCGGATGCCGACGCGAAGCACCGCGCCTAGCACCGAGCCGCCGCTGGCGACGGAAGCAGCGAGCACGTCAACCTGTCGGGCGGTCCGAGTCAACGGCGGCCCACCGACAAGCTGCCCGTCCCTCATCCCCCAACCCGGCCGCGACCAGCCACTGGAGTGGAAGTCGCTCGGCCTCCTCGAGTTAGCCGCCCTGCCCACGATCGGGGCCGAGCGCTGGGTGCCGTGGGTCCGCGAGGCCGACGTCCTCCTCGTGGACGGCGGCGACGCGACCTACTTGTGCCACTGGATTCAGGAGTCTGGGCTCGCGGAGCTCCTCCCGTTACTGACCAACACGACGTGGGTGGGGTGAGCGCCGGCAGCATGGTGATGACGCCCCGGATCGGCGAGTTCTTCGTGGAGTGGCCGTCGGCGCCCGACGACCGCACGCTCGGGCTGGTCGACTTCGCGATCTTCCCGCACCTGGACGTCTTCCCCACGAACACCCTCGAGGCGGCGGAGCGGTGGGCGGCCGACATCGGCTGCCCCGCGTACGCCATCGACGACCAGACAGCGATCCGGGTCGTCGACGGCATGCTCGACGTCGTCTCGGAGGGGACCTGGAAGCTGCTCGGCTCCTAACAGGGGGCAGCATCGCTGGATTGGCCCGCAGTGACGGCCCGCCCCGTGTCGGTGACACTCACGCCGTCGGCCTCTGCCCACGGCCTGGCGCTTGCGCTGCCCGCCAAGGTTGCTTTGGCGCGCCCGACAGGTGTTGGGCGCGCGGCTGCAACCTACGAGATCCCGATCGAGGGCCGGGATGAGTGGCTCGCGGCGGCGAGGCGGCTGGCGTGAGAGCCCGCTGCTCCGCCGGACGCGCCACCGACCGAGAGGTCCTGGTCGTGGCGACCGTCCTCGACGCCGGGTCGGAGAAGGCCGCCGCCCACCGGCTCGGCCTGTCCCACTCGACCGTCAAGCACCATCTCGCGAACGCGAGGTTCAAGGTTGGCGTGGACACGACCGCACAGCTCGTCTGGATCCTCGCGCCGCGGCTGTCGGAGCCGGTTGGCGCGGGCACGGCGGACGAGTAGGTCCGCGGCCCGAAGTCGGAGAGGCCCCAGAGTGTCTGCTACGTGCCGCTCTGCAGGGGGGATGTCGGCTGCCCGGCTCTCGTCCCTGCCCGGTAGTAGTCGGCGACCGCACGGAACGCCTCCTTCGGCTCCCAGGGCATATCCGGGAAGGTCGTGCCGCGCCGACCGCGAGCGAGCGGCCGGACGAGGCCAGCGCTGCAGGCGTCGAGGTCGTATCGGGGGTCCGGGTCGTAGGGCATGATCGCGAAGATGAAGGTGCTGACGAAGGCGCCCTCGACCCCGGCGGCATCGAGGATCGCGAGCGTCTCGGTGAGCTCCCGTGCCTGAAGCGCCTCATCGCGGGCGATGATCTTCGCGACCCGCGGGCGCACGAACCGGCCGAGTCCCGGGAGCGCGTGCAAGATGAAGCTGATCGCGTCGATGTTCGGGGCGATCGAGAGCGCGCTCATCTCGTCGCCGCCGACGCACGACGGGTTTCCGAACTCGGTGTCCACGACCGGCTTGCCGGTCGCGAGGAGCGGGGTGAGCATATCGACGTAGCGGTCCTTGATGCGCGCCGCCCGGTAGTGGTCGATGCCAACGATGTCGAAGCGGCTCCAGTCGACCGCCTCCCACGGCAGGGACGCGTAGGTCAGCGGGCCCGCGAAGATTGGCCGCACGGCGGCCTCCAGTCGGGCGAGGACCGCGTTGAGTGGCTGGTTGTGAGCCCCGCTCCGGATGGCGCCGCTGGCCATCATCTTCCTGAGCCTCGCGTTCAGCGTCCGCCCCGGCAGGATGCCGCGCATGAACAGCGTCAACTCCCCGCCGACGACGAACGTGATGCGCCCCGGGGCCGCCGACCGGAGGCGCTCCGCCGCTCGCGCGGCCCGGACGGTGTCGGCGATCGTCTCGTCGGGGCCGCGGTCCCACACCGTCGGCGAGAACCAGACGTCGAGGCCGGCCTCGAGGGCCGCCTCGGCCGCCATTTCCAGGCGGGCCACATCACGGGCCACGACGCGAACCGCGGTGCAGTGGAGGTCGCGGCGGATGATCTCCATCTCGCGCCGCGCCGTCTGCGCATCGAGGCTTGGCCGCCAGGGGATGTCCTTCACGACGCCGGCGTCGTAGCAGACGCCGAGGGTCTTCATAGCGCGTTCACTCGCCACCGCCGCTGAGGCCGCAGCCTCAGCCTTCTGTTGACTGAGGGAACTGCCGGGTGCGTCATCGTCACGATACTCGCGCCCCTGGATCAGCATGATGTAGGTGCGAGGATCCCCCATGAGGTCCCTGCCCGGGACTTCTTGGGCGGTCCACTCGCTCCCCACGGCGATGCCCTCCATGGGACGTCTGTTCGGGTCCCGCTTAGCGGCAGGGCCGGATTGCGGTCACCTCCTGCGGCGGATGAGTTTGCGCACCGCCCAGCCAGGCCGACCAGCGGCGCAGGGTACGCGCGAGGCCCTCGAGCGGGCGTGGTGGCCGTTCGCAACGCGACGACATGGCCCAATCGGCCAAGTAGTAGCCGAGGCGCTCCGTCCGCACGCTTACCGCATGATGGCGCGCTGGTCCGATCCACACCGGCTCCCGGGTCCCCCAGCCTGTGCAGTGACATGGTCGCCGGCGCGTAGCACGGCGTGTGTGGATCCGTCCGAGGCCGCTTATCGACACGTGGCCGACAGAACGAGCTCGCTCGGGCCATCACCACCGAGCAGCTGATCTACCGTGGGCGAGCCGTGGGGTGGCTCATCGTTCAGGAGCTCGAAGGGTCGACCTGAACGCGACCGAGCCTCGGCTTCGCTCTGATGGTCACCGCGCAACCAGCACTAGTGCGATCAACCCCGCCGCCGCGCCGGCAGCGGCGTATCCCCAGGCAGTGCGGAGATACCGGGTGGCCGGGGTCCGGACGCCGTGGCGATGCCCGACGGCACGGGCGAGGATTGTCGCGATCGAGCCGTGTGGGGTCGCAAGCGCGACCACGTTGGTCCCGAGGAGGTAGGCCACGACGGTGGCGGGATGCGCGCCCACGAGCCAGACGGCGCCGAAGGCCGCGGCCGGCAGGTTGTTGGCGACAGCGGCGAACGCGCCGCCGACGACGAGCGCAAGCAGCAGGCCGCCCAGCGAAGCGTCCGGCCGGGGGAGAAGCCCAGCGGCGCTCCCGATCGGCTCGCTTGCGATCGCCGCGATTGCGATCACGGCCAGCCCGGCGACCGGGACGCTGCGGGCGATGGCGCCGACGTCCAGCCGCCCGGTGGCCACCGCGACGCCGGCGAGGATCCCGCCGCTGACCGCGAACGGCACGGCCACGTCAGCGCCCACGAGCCCGGCGGCGACGGCTGCCACGGCACCCAGGACGGCGACGCCGCCGGCGGCCCGTGCGAGCGAGTCGCGGACATCGGTCGGAGCTGGCACCACTCGGTCCTGATCGGGGACATCCTCCTGGGCTGGATCGCCGATCGCGCCCCTGGCACGCGCCGCGAACAGCAGCCCGACTGCGAGCGCGGCCGCCAGCGCCGGGCCGGCCGCGATTGCCACGTAGGCGGCGAAGCCAAGGCCGGTCGCCGAGACGAGCACGAGGTTGGTCAGGTTGCTGAACGGCAGCAGCATCGAGCCGACATTGGCCCCGAGGATGGCGCCGCCGAGCTGCCAGCGTCGCTCCGCATCTCGATCGGCCACCGCGATCCCGACCGAGGCCGCGGCGACTGCGGCGACGTCGAGGGTGAGCAGCGAGCTGGTTCCGAGCCAGACTGCGTAGGTCGTCAGCAGTCGGGCGAGTGGCCGCCGGATCCGAGCGAGCCGCCGGGCGAGCCGGTCGCGCCAGCCGAACGCCTCGAGCGCGAGGGCGAGGGGCGGGAGCACGACCAGGAGGGCGAACGGGGAGCTGAGCCGGCCGAGCGGGGCCGCGAGGGCCGGTGCGCCGATCAGGATCATGGCCACTGCCACACCGGCGACCGGCCGAAGGTCGACTACGAGCAGCAATCGCTCATCTGCGCGGGAGCGTTCGGTCCAGGCGACGCGAGCGAGGGACGCCATCGCTCTCACCGCGGTCCGGGCGGCGGCCCCGGCGGATGGGGTGGACCGGGCTCTGGCTCGTCGGCCCGGCGCTCGATCTCCACCGCGCGGGCGAGGGCGAGGAGCTCGAACCAGGCCAGGGGATCGCCGGACGCTCGCACGTCCGCGACGCGACGCTCGGCGAGTGCCCGGAGGGCCCGCAGGGTTGCTGTGGGATGATCGGCATCCATGGCCCGGGCCGCGGCACGTCCGAGATGGAGCTCGGGCGGTGGATAGTGGCGGTGGCCGCGTGGACCGGGTCCGCGCTCCGCTGCGATGACCCCTTGCTCCTCGAGGTAGCGGACCATCCGAGGGGAGAGTCCGATGGCCTCACCGGCTGGGCCGATGCGCGGCAGCTCGTCGGGTTCGTCGTCGATTGGCATGCGTGGCATTCCGCCAATCTACCACATGTCTGTCAAGTACGGTTGTTGCCCTATCGTGCGCTCCGGCCCAACGCGCCCCCGGTCACAGGCTCCGCGAGTCTTCCACGGAATAGAACGGATGTTCGAGAATCTGTGGACAACTCATTGACAGTTGGCCGTCCTGGGCCTAGGATTCGGGTCAGCGCGAGCCGTCGTCGTCCGAAACATCCAGCCTCTTGCAGGGTGCGGCCAGTGGCCTAGGGCGACGAGGGCTCGTTACTTCTTCCCCTTCCAGATCCAGGCACTGACCTTGTCGCGCCCGATCCTCGGATAGCGATCCTTCGCCGACTTCATGCCGCAAGACCGCATCAGCGTGTCGGCCAGGCTGCGCTTGCGCCCTTGGGTCGTTCCTGTGAGGTTCCCGTACACGCATCCTGTCAGCAGGTCGGCCACCTGGAGCAGGTCATCGAGCTTGGAGTCCCCGTCCACCACGTCGCGGACGGTCGGCGCGGCCGTCTTCAGGTAGGTGAGCAGGCGTATACGCGAGAGCTCAAGTTCTCGTCGACGGACATCACGTCCCTGCCATTCGGGCTGGCGGTCATCGACTGCGACCTGCGCGCCTTGGTCGCGTCGCGCGCCTCGGTGATCGTCGCGCAGGTCAGGAGGAGGTCGATGTCGACCACCATCGGTGCGCTCGGCCAGGTCCCCTTGCCCGTCGGGACCCGGTGGTCCGGCCGGATGGGCGGGCCAAGGTGGAGCAGATTGGCCGGCGCATCCCAGGGGAGGTCGGGCGCGCCCGGTACGTAGCCGAACGGCGTGTCGATGATTTCGTAGCTGTCGACGTGGTGGATCGACTTGAGCACTCCGTCGTAGCGGAAGCCCATGTAGTTGGGCACGATCTTCCGGTAGTTGCCGACCGTGGGGTAGTGATAGACGCGGAACTTCTCGACCTCGTCGACGGGCGAGAGGTCAGGTGGCCAGCCATCCCAGACCCGCCGGGTCAGCGCGACGACGTGGACCTCGTTCGTGTTCGTATCCCGCATGTCGGCGACTCCTCGGAGGTATGTGGCGAGCTCGATCGCGAGATCTCGTTCCGCCCTCGAGCCCTCACGTCCGGCCAGTGTCGCCATCAACACCAGATCGGACCAGCCCACGACCGCCAGGTTGATCGAGGGCCCCGGCGCCCAGGCGCCCAGGCGATGGCGAACGACGCGCTCGGCGCCGTTCTGCGTGAGGACCACGCAGACGAGACCGGCCTCGAGGCGTCGAGGATCCGGATGATCTTGATCAACCCCCTCTACAACGGCTGGGTGCGTCGCCATCGCGGACGAGACGAGACTCGGCGTCCTGCGCCGTGGCGGGCGAACCCACCCGTGTCTGACGACCTCTGGGCACGAGTCGAGGCGGTGCGGCAGTCCAAGACGCGAGGCGGCGGACCGCGCCACCGGGGTCGGCAAGACCTGCTGGCGGGCCTGCTGGAGTGCTCTTGCGGGCGGCGGATCCGATCTGATGGCCGGATGGGCAACACCGAGCGGATCGCCAAGCTGCATACGGACCCCTGCGCGGCATGGGGTTCGAAGGCTCGGATCAGCGCCTCGACGTGGGAGACCCCGATCCTGGCTCAGCTCGGGTCGATCAAGCTCGACAATAGCGTGCGGGCACAGATCGTCGCCGTGCTCTCTGCGGGGGAGCGCCCGGCCACGATGGACCGCGCCCGGCTCGAACGCCAGATGCGCGAGCTCGCCCTGGAGCACGCTGCCGCTCGCATTGATGACGCTGCCTACCTCGACCGAATGGCCCGCCTGCGGGATCAGCTGGACACCATCGGGACGCAGCAGGCGCACGACCTACCGGGGCAACGGGCGCTGGAGTGGCTCGACGCCCTGGCCGAAACCTGGCACAAGACCGACCTAGCAGAGGAGAAGTCCGACGTGATCCACGCCGTCTACGAACGCATCGTGATCGAGGGGCCGCGCTTCGTCGGCCTGCGCCTCACACCGGCCGCCTACCGGCATGGACTGGCCCTCGCGCTGCCAGATGCTGTTATGGCGCGCCCGACAGGATTCGAACCTGCGACCTTCGGCTCCGGAGGCCGACGCTCTATCCACTGAGCTACAGGCGCGCGGCTCCGAATGATACGCGGAGCGCGGCGAGACCTCCGGGCGCTGCATCGCTGGTCGCCCTGCGCGCCACGATGCGCATCGGATCGGTGGCAACAGGGCCCGAAACCGTGAGGTACTTGTGCGATTCGACCGACCGCTAGCGGCGACCGTGGCGTTGTAGAGCGAGAGTCCAGTCGCCCACGCCCTCGGCCGGTCCGTCGACCGCCGGATCGTGTGGATAACCCGATTGACTCGCCTCGGCGACGGGGCTTGAATGAGCTTCGGCTCTGCTGGGGTGACGCACTCCGATCATCAGAACCGGTTGTGGCCGAGAGTCGGGCAGCGCGCGGGCACCGGTCGGGTGGGGATGACGATGCTCGCACATGGGCTCCAGACGGCCGTCGCCGTCTGCATGCTAGGCGGCTTTCGCGTTCTCAAGGCCGGCGAGCCGGTCGAATTGCGCCAGGGCGGCAAAGGTGAGCAACTCCTCGGGCACCTGGCGCTTCGAGTCCACGAAGGGATGACCCGCGAGTCGCTCATCGGCACCGTCTGGCCCGAGGCGGAGCCGAATCTCGGTGCGCAGTCGTTGAGTACGCTCGTCTACTCGATGCATCGGCTCCTGGGGGATTGCCTCGGAGGACAGGCGCCCGTGGTCTCGCGGGCTGGCCGCTACCGACTCAACACGGACGCCGGCGTGGGCGTCGACATCGAGGCGTTCGACAGCGCGATCCGGGACGGAGATCGCCGCTCAGGTGCGGGTGATGCCGCGGGCGCCCAGGCGTCCTACCTCGGGGCGGTCGCTCTGTACGAAGGCGACCTGGCGTTCGGGTCGGACGTCCTGGCGCTCGTGGAGCGCGAGCGGCTCAGGTCGCGCTACCTGCTGACCCTTTCCCGCCTTGCGGACGCACACTTCGTCGCTGCCGAATTCGATCTGGCCCTCGGCTACGCTCTCGCGGTCCTCGGCCGCGACCCGTGCCGGGAAGATGCCCATCGGATGGCGATGCGGTGCTTCGTCCGGCTCGGTGCGCGTGCCCAGGCATTTCGACAGTACCTGACGTGTCGCGAGGCGCTCGCGATCGAATTCGCGGCTGTGCCGGAGTCGGCGACCGAGTCGTTGTACGAG
>Ga0335085_10012316_pt1 | contig 12601 bp, 13 predicted proteins | sample Lox_Sample_45_FD_206712 | JGI IMG/M metagenome (GOLD analysis project Ga0335085, IMG submission 206712) | Soil microbial communities from Loxahatchee National Wildlife Refuge, Florida, United States - Lox_Sample_4.5 | ecosystem: Environmental > Terrestrial > Soil > Wetlands | place: USA...
GTCCCCGAACGGGAACTCCTCGCTAGCCCCCGGCAACGCCAGGCACCGCTGCCTCAGCCGCTCCGCCTCCGATGAAGGATCCGCCAATCCCATCAGCCTCTATTCGCTCACCAGTACGATGTATAGTTTTTTTTGCGGGAGGATTCGGGCTTGTGGGAGAGTTTTGGGCACCATCGTGCACCAAAGTTTCCCCTAAGCCCCAATCCTCCCGGAAACTAAGTCGTGAAGGCGGCGCGGAAGCGGGCCAGGGCGCGGTCGCTGTCGCCGTCGGCGGCCCAGGCCTCCAGGCCCACCGTGCCCTCATATCCCATATCCGCCAGCGCCGCGGCCACGGCGGGGTAGTTGATCTCGCCGGTGCCCGGCTCGCGCCGGCCGGGCACGTCGGCGACCTGGATCTCGCCGATCAGCGGCCCGGCCCGCCGGACCAGCTCGATCAGGTTCCCCTCGCCGATCTGCGCGTGGTAGAGGTCAAGCATCAGCCGGACCCGCGGATGCCCGACGGCTTCGACCAGGGCGAGCGTGTCGGCGGCGCGGGCGAACGGCACGCCGGGGTGGTCCACCGCGGTGTTGAGATTCTCCAGGCAGAACGTGACCCCGGCCCGTTCGGCCATATCGCCGAGACGGGTCAGGGTGCGCGCGGCCGAAATCCACAGCGGGCCCGGCATGTCCTCCCCGGGCACCACCGGCAGGCCCTTGCCGTCCAGGCCGGTGCCGTGCAGGTTCAGCCGGGGGCAGCCGAGCGTCTGCGCCACCGCGATGGACTCCCGCGCGGTCCGGATCAGCTCGTCCGCGCCGGCGCCGAAGTCACCGGAGATGTAGCCGGTCATGGACGAGAACAGTGCCCCGGTCGCGGCCAGCGCCTCGACGTCGTGCCGGGTCCAGTCCCAGATCTCGGCGTCGAAGCCGGCCTCGGCGATCCGCTGGACCCGTTCGGTGACGGGAAGGTCGAGGAATATCATCTCGGCGCAGACGGCCAGTCGCATCGGCATGCTCCTTCCGTATGATGCCGTCATGTCAGAGTCAACACCAGCGGGGGCACCCGCGGCGACGTTCCCCGTCACCACCGGTTTCGCCCTGCCGGGCGCGGTCATCGAGCGGGACCTTGGGCTCGCCTTCGGCCTGGTCGTGCGCAGCATGGGCTTCGCCAAGTCGTTCGGCGCCGGGCTCACCGCGCTGCGGCAGGGCGAGGTCCCGCAGTACACCCGCCTGCTCGAGGACAGCCGCCGCCACGCCATCGACCGGATGATCGAGAACGCGCGGCTGCTCGGCGCGAACGCGATCGTCGCCATGCGCTTCGACTCGTCGGAGATCAGCCAGCAGCTGACGGAGATCGTGGCCTACGGGACCGCGGTCGTCGTCCGGCCCGCCGGGTAGCCGTGCCCGGGGCCCGGCCGCTGGTCTCCGACGCCGACCGCGAGCGGCTGGTGGCGCTGCTGCGCGAGCACTACGCGGCGGGACTGTTCGGCCTGGACGAGCTGGACCGCCGGGTCGGGACGGTGCTGGGCGCCCAGTTCCTGGACGAGGCGGCCGCCGCGGTCACCGACCTGCCCGCGGCCCCGCCGCCAGCCGCCGCCGGGAGCGCCCCGCCGTGGCGGGGACGGCGGCGGCGCGGGCACGCGCACGCGGATCAGCCCGCCGCGGGCTGGGTCCCCACCAGCGAGCGATTCCGCGACCCCAGCACCAGCACGGTCATGCGGGTCTGGGTCGATCCGGCCGACCAGAGCCGCCACTACGTGCCCGAACCCGAGCCGTAAGCGCCGTGACGGCTGCGCTCTGCTACGCGCGGCTGAGGCTGCTGCTTTCGGCGGTGAGACGGAGGAAGGTGACGGCCCGGCTGAAGGTCGGCCGCGGGCAGCGCGCCGGCCCGAGCTATGAGGTGATGCGGTGGCTGAGATCCGATCCGGGGACCTGGTCGCGGCGCTGGATGAGGCATCGCTGAGCAGGTTTCACCTACGCGCGGTCCTGGTGTCGGGGATGGGGTTCTTCACCGACGCCTACGACCTGTTCATCATCGGGATCGCCTCGACGCTGATCGCCAAGGAGTGGAATCTGAGCTCCGGCCAGCTCGCGCTGCTCAACTCCACGATGCTGGGTGCCGCCTTCCTGGGTGCGATGGTGTTCGGGCGGTTCGCCGACCTGGCCGGGCGTAAGCGCGTGTACTGGCTGGTGGCAGTGATCATGGTGGTGGCGGCGCTGGGGTCGGCGCTGTCGCCGTCGTACTGGGTGCTGATCGCGTTCCGGTTCGTGCTCGGGTTCGGCGTCGGCGGCGACTATCCGGTCAGCGCGGTGCTGATGAGCGAGTACGCCAACCGCAAGGACCGCGGCAAGCTGGTCGGGATGGTGTTCGGCACCCAGGCGCTCGGGCTGATCGTGGGGCCGCTCGTCGCGCTGTCGCTGCTCGGCGCGGGCGCGAGCAACGACGTGGCCTGGCGGACGATGCTGGCGCTTGGCGCGGTGCCCGCCGCCGCAGTGGTCTACCTGCGCCGTAAGATGCCCGAATCGCCGCGCTATCAGATCCAGGTCCAGGGACAGGCCGAACAGGCGGCCAGTCAGATCTCCAGCTTCACCCGCGGCCAGGTCATCGGGCACCGGCGGCTGCAGCTGACCGGGTTCGCGGTCATGGGGCTGTGCTTCCTGATCATCGCGGCGGTGCCGGGCATGACCACGACGGTGGCCCCGTTCCTCCTGGTGTACGGGGTGAGTTACTTCTTCACCGAGTTCGGGCCGAACATGACCACGTTCGTGATGCCCAGCGAGATCTACCCGGTGGAAATGCGCGCAACCGGGCACGGGATCTCCGCCGGCGTCGGCAAACTCGGCGCGTTCATCGGCGTCTTCCTGTTCCCGGTGCTGAACAGCTCGCTTGGCCTGCGGGGCACGCTGCTGCTCACCGCCGGGGTCTCCGTGCTCGGCTTCGCGCTGACCCTGGTGCTGCCCGAGCCGGCCGGCCGGAGCCTGGAAGACATCGCCGCCGACACGCCGGCCGCGAGCGTCCAGCCGCTCCGGGTCGCCGATCAGGCATCGGCGTCCTAAGCCAGCGCCGTCACCACGGCGATGACCGCGATCAGGGCGATGAGCATGTAGAGCAGGTAGGCGTCCAGGCGGCCCGACTGCAGGCGCTTGGCGGCCGTGGCGACCGCCGTGAAGAACCCGAGCGCGGGCCGGTAGAGGTAGGTCTCCACTACCTCCACGACGTCGGAGGCGTAGCGCAGGTGCGCGGCCGCGTCTTCCCGGCCGGGATCGGCGCGGTCGGGCGGGCCGGACCCGTCGTCGCGGCCGTCTTCCTCCATCATGACCTCGTGCAGCTCGGCCTGGGTGTGCAGGACGCCGGCCAGCACCCGGCGGGTGGGGTTGGCGTAGCCGAACGCGGTATAGGAGCCGCCCCCCTCGACGCCGGCGGTCGCCGACCGCCAGGCCGGGACCCGGCGTACCCGCAGCAGCCGCCGGCCGGACACGGCCCAGGTGAACAGCGCGGTCAGCAGCAGCATCAGCGGCATCTCGACCCACAGCCAGGATGGCGACAGGATCGAGAACCCGTCGAACACCGGCTGCAGCACCCACGGGGACTTCAGCGCGCCCGTGGTCAGCGAGCCGGGGACCGCGGGCGACAGCCCGGCCGCGATCACCCGGATCTCCAGCGGAGTCACCGCCGCCATCCCCAGGCACCCCGCCGACAGCACCACCACCGCCGCCCTTCCGGTCCTGCCGTACCCGCTCCGGCCCGGCCCGGACTCGGCGTCGCGACCTAGGACGATCATCCCGACGAGGCGGACGAAGGTGACGCCGGCGAAGCCGACGGTGAGGGCGACCGCGGCGCCGGCCAGGGCGAGCACCAGGCGGTAGCCGAGGCCGGGCACGCGGAACTGCTGCATGAGCGATTCCAGCAGGAACCACTCCGACACGAACCCGGCCGTGGGCGGCAGCCCGGCCAGGGTCAGCGAGCCTATGGCCAGGCCGAACCCGCTCCACGGCGTCCTCCGGGCCCGGCCGCGCAGCTCCTCCAGGTCGTCACGGCCGGTGGCGGCCCCGATCCCGGCGGACGAGGTGAACAGCAGGGATTTGGCGAACGTGTGGGTGACGACCTGCAGTGTGGCGGCCAGCAGCCCGGCCGCGACCAGGCGGCGGTCGCCGATCCCCGCCCCGGTCAGCGCGACGCCGAACCCAACCACGATGAGCCCGGTGTTCTCGATGCTGGAGTAGGCGATCACCCGGGACAGCCGGTTCTGCACCGCCGCGTGGGCGATGCCGAGCAGCGCGCTCAGCGCGCCGAGCACGAGCAGCCAGCCGGTCAGCCAGCCAGGCGGCCGGCCGGTCAGCGCGAACGTGCGCCACATGCCGTAGAAGGCCACGTTGACGCAGACGCCGGCCATGATCGCGCGGGCCGGACCGGGGGCGGCGGCGTATCCGCGCGGCAGCCAGACCTGGAACGGCACCAGGCCGGCCTTGACCGCGAACCCGCCGAGCAGCAGCACCACGGCCGCCGTGCGGGCCGCGCCGCCCGGGACATGGGCGAACGAGGCCAGCATGATCGAGTGCGACCTGGTGGCCAGGAGCAGCAGGCCGGCCAGCAGCGCGGCCCCGCTGACCTTGCCGAACGCGAACGTGACTTGCGCCGCGCCCGCCCGGCCCGGTTGGTTCCGTTCGGCGCCCGCGAGCAGGTAGAAGGCGAGCGTCAGCGTCTCCCAGCCGAACAGCGCGGTGAACACGTCCCGCGCGGTCATGACCACCGCGACCGCGCCGAGCGCCAGTGCGTAGCTGGCACCGAGCCAGCGCCGGGTGGACTGCGCCCGGGCCGCCCAGCTGGCGAACGCCACCGAGACCGGGACGGCCGCGCCGAACGACAGCGCCAGGAACAGCCCGGACAGCCGGTCGGCGCCCAGCGCGGCCGCCTGCTGGCCCGGAATCGGATCCCCGAGCCAGCCGGTCACGTCGAGCCGGACCTCCCGGCCCGCCAGCGCGAACCCGCCGAGCACGGCCAGGCACGCCGACCCTGCCGCGCCGAGCAGGTACGGCCAGGCCCGGCTCAGCCACCGCCCGCTCATAGCTGGCCGACCGCGATCAGCAGCGCATTGAGGATGCCGAACGGGCTGGGCGGGGAGCCAGGCAGCCAGACATCGACGGGTACCGTGGCGGCGACGCCCCCGGTGACCGCCTCGCTCTCGCTCAGCAGCCCGCCGCTGACGGCGTCGGTGCCCACCGCGATGACGACCTTGGGATCCGGCATCCCGTCGTAAGTGGTGCGCAGCGCCCCGGACATGCCCCGGGCGCCGGCCCCGGTGACCAGCAGCACGTCGGCGTGCCGCGGGCTGGCGGTGAAGAACACGCCCAGCCGGCCGATGTCGTAGACCGGGCCGAGCAGGGCCTGGATCTCCCACTCCTCGCTGCCGTCGGAGCCGGCGTCCACGTGCCGGATGTGCACGCTGCGGCGCAGCGCGGCGGTCCGTGCCCGCAGCCGGGCCCGGGCCGCCTCGACCGCTTCGTCGGTCTCCGGCGGTTCGGGGACGACGAGCGCGTCCCGGCACAGCCCGGCCGTCACCGGGCCGGCGGCACCCTGGGACCAGGCGAACAGGCCGGGCCGTTCGGCCACGCACCGGCCGCACAGGATGCACCGCCCCTGGTCGATGCCCTGCGCGGAGATGGCCCCGGTCGGGCAGAGCCCGGGATCGATCGCGTCGGTCGGGCCCAGCGCCCGGGCCGGGCCGCGCCAGCCGTCGGCGTAGGAGTCGGGCCGGCCCGGCCAGCGGGTAGTGACGACGCCGTCGCGCAGGCCGCGCAGCACCCAGATGCTCATAGGGCCACCCCCGCCACCGACAGCCCGAAGCTCGCCTCGATGAACGGGAAGTCGGTCAGGATGTCCCCGCTGAACACCTCGTGCATCAGGACCAGGTTGTGGAAGGACGCCGACCTGGGCTGGCAGCGGGCGATCCGGCCGCCGGCCAGCTCGACGTCGTAGAGCACCTCGCCCTGCGGGGCCTCGGCCCACCCCGCCGCCCGGCCCCGGACCGGCTCGCACGGTAGCCGGGCGGGATCGCCAGCCCGTTCGGCCAGTTCCTCGGCGGCCTGCCGGATCAGGCCGAACGCCTGGTCCACCTCCTCCCACCTGACCCGCAGCCGGGCCAGTGCGTCGCCGGCCGCGTGCACCGGAGCCTGCGCCACGGCCAGCGACCAGTACCCGTCGTAGGGGCGGGCGATCCGGGCGTCGTCGGCGTACCCGGACGCCCTGCCGACCGGGCCGAGCGCGCCGTGCTGGCGGGCGCGCGCCGGGGTCAGCGGCCCGGTGCCGCGCAGCCGGTCCAGGAACGAGGAGGTGCCCATCAGCGCGCCGGCGTCGGCGGTGATCGCCGTGCGGAGCCTGCCTGCCTCGGCGCGGATCCGCGCGGGCGGCAGCAGCGGCAGCGTGGCGACCCCGCCGGGCACCACCACGCCGCGGCCGAACCGGCTGCCGCACAGCGCGCTGACCAGCCGCTGCACCCGTTCCTTGTGCAGCGCGAAGCGCGCGGTGGCCACCGCGAGCCCGGCCGCGTCGGCCAGCCGGACCGCGACGTCGAGGTGGCTGGCGATCCGCTCGAGTTCGGCGTGCAGCACCCGGACCAGGCCCGCGGCGGGCGGCGGCTGGCAGCCCGCGACCTGCTCGACCGCGTGGCAGAAGGCGAGGGCGTGGGCGACCGAGGCGATGCCCTCGGCGCGTTCGGCCAGCAGGACGCCGTCGGCCTGGGTCATCCCGGCGAACCGCTCTATCACGCCCCGGTGCTTGTAGAACACCCGCATGTTCAGGTGCGGGATCGCCTCGCCCGGCGTCTCGACCAGGTACTCGATCGCCTCCATCACTCCCGAGCGGACCGGGCCGTGCGGGATCGTGAAGATCCCGTAGCCGGTCACGTGCCGGGGCAGTGCGTAGTCCTCCGGCGGGCCGGGCCGGATGAGGGGCGCCAGCCGCGGGTGCCCGTCGGGGACCACGCCGAAGCGGTCGTGGATCACCCGCTCGTACCAGAAGGCCGCGCCCAGCCGCGGGGTCAGCGCGGGATAGCTGGCCGCGCCGGGCGGCAGCGGCACCTCCAGTGTGTCGATTCCCCCCGCCGTCGCCAGGTGCGCGGACAGCACCAGCGGGCCGCCCGCGGGCCTGGCGCCGGACAACCCGGCGAACCGGTCCCCGGCCGCGACCCTGGCGGCGAGTTCGTCCCACACGGTGGCCGCGCCGGCCTGGGTCACGGTCATCGCGTCGCTCCCAGTTGCTCGACGGCGCGGGAGATCAGGCCGGTGAGCTCGCCGGGGGGATGCAGGCCGAGGATGAACAACACCGCGATCCCGGCGATGACCGGGACCACCATCCACGCGGAGGGCTCGCCGCGGCTGAGAGCGGGCCGGGAGCGCAGCGGCGCGGGGGTGAACAGCATCCGCGTGGCCGACGCGGTCAGGCCGAAGAACGCCACCGTGACCAGCACGATCAGGACGGCCGCGGCCGCGTAGCTGCCCGACCCCAGGCCGCCGTAGACGATCTGGAACTCGCTGCGGAAGATCCCCGAGGGCGGCATCGCGGACAGCGCGAACACCGCGAGCAGGAACAGCGGCCCGCTCCACGGCAGCAGGTCCAGGCCGCCGCGGATGGCGGAGATCCGCTTGCTGCCGAACTTTGTCACCAGCACGCCCGCGCCCATGAACGCGTTGCCCTTGGCCGCGGCGTGCGCCAGGACGTGCAGCATGACGCCGGCCAGCGCAACCGGCGCGCCGAAGCTCACCCCGATGGCCAGGATGCCCATGTGCTCCACGCTGGAGTAGGCCAGCAGCCGCTTGACGTCCCGCTGGCCGAACACGTACAGCGCGGCCAGCAGCAGCGACGCCACCCCGAACGCCAGCAGCGCGTCGCGCGGGAAGCCGCTGCCCAGTGCCGCCGCGGCGACCTGGTAGAAGCGCAGGATCGCGTAGAAGCTGACCGCGAGCAGCGACCCGGACAGCAGCGCGGAGACCGGCGTCGGGGCCTCGGAGTGCGCGTCCGGCAGCCAGGTGTGCACCGGGAACAGGCCGACCTTGGTCCCGTAGCCGAGCAGCGCGAGCAGGAACGCGAGCCGGACCGGGGTGGCCGGCAGGTGCGGCCCGGCCGCGATGAGCGGCTGAATGGCCAGGTTGTAGTGCTCGCCCAGCACCTGAGAGCCGGCGTAGTAGGCGAACACCGTGCCCAGCAGGGCCAGGCCCAGGCCCGCGCTGGCGATCAGCACGTACTTCCAGGCGGCTTCGGCCGCTCCGTCGCCATCCTCGGTCGACGGAGCCTCGATCGCGACCAGCAGGGCCGAGATGACCGTGGTCACCTCGATCGCGATCCACAGCAGGGCCAGGCTGCTCATCAGCGGCGCGGCCAGCATCGCCCAGGCGAACAGGTTCAGCCCGGCGTAGAACCGCCGGTCGTGGTGACCCTTGGAGTAGCCGACCGCGTACACCGCCACCGCGCCGTACAGGAAGCCGGTCGCGAGCAGGAAGATCGCGCTCACCGCGTCCACGCGCAGGTAGGACAGGTAGGACAGGTCGTGGTGCGCGGCCGCGGGCACCACCGCCAGGACCAGGGCGAAGCTGGCCAGTCCGGACACTACCGTGACCGCGGCCGCTACCCGGGCGGCCAGCGCGAAGCACGTCAGCCCGGCGGCCAGCGGGACGATGAGCAGGGCGAGGACGACACCGGTCATCGGGCTACCCCCGCAGCCTGGTCAGGTCGGCCGTGGACAGCGATTCGGCCCTGGCGTGATGCGCGCGGATCAGCATCCCGAACACCACCACCGCCACCAGCAGGTCGAACAGGAACGCGGTCTCCAGGATCAGCGGCAGCCCGGACGCCACCACCAGCGCCGTCAGCGAGATCGCGTTCTCCACCGAGAAGAACCCGATGGCCTGGGACGCCACGTCGCGGCGCACGATCATCAGGCAGAACGCGACCAGCATCATCGCGCCCGCGATGGATAGCGCGGTCGCCGGGGCAGTGCTTTTCCCCCCGGTCCCACCCGCCGTGCCGTGAATCTGCATGGCGCCGAAGCAGAAGAAGCCGATCGCGGCCAGCACGATCCCGGCCAGCACCGCGGAGGCCGGGCTCAGCGTCTGGCTCCCGGCGACGCCGTCGGCATGGCTCCGGGGTAGCAGGCGCCGCAGCACCAGCGGCACCGCCACCACCTTGAGCGCGGCGGACAGCGCGGCCAGCGCGTACAGGTCCGGCAGGTTCCGGTCCGCGGCGATGACGATGGCCAGCACCGAGATCAGCGTGGACTGCGCCATGTACAGCCGGACCTGGTCCCGGACCAGCGCCTGGCGCAGCATGCCGAACTCCAGCAGCAGCATCACCGCCGCGATCACGTTGGCCACGCCCGCATAGACGCCGGGTGCCCGCACCGGGTCCATCAGCCACCCCCTAGGTACAGCGTGAACACGCCGAGCACGGCCAGCAGGAACGCGCCCGACACGAACTCGGTGATCTTGAACAGGCGCAGCTTGGCGAAGGAGTTGTCGATGACCGCCACCACGCAGCCCACCGCGCACGCCTTGGCCAGCAGCGCCACGATGGCCAGCCCCACGGCGCCCGCGCGCTGAGTCGAGGCCAGGCCCCACGGGGCCACGAACACGTCGGCCAGGATCGTGAACAAGATCAGCTGCTTGAGCCCGCTGCCCCACTTCAGCAGCGCGAAGTACGGGCCGGAGTGCTCGAACGCCCGGGCCTCCTCGATCATCCCGAACTCGTTCGTCCCGGTGTGCGTCTCCACCGGGATCCGGCCGGTCTCGTGCAGGATCACCATGAACAGCGCGGCCGCGGCCAGCAGGTGGGCCGGCCGGATGATCTGCCCGGCGCTGGACCGGACCGTCGCGGCCAGCGCGTACGGCAGGTCGGTGCCGGTCAGCAGGGCCACGGTGAACACCACGAACAGCACCACCGGCTCGGTGATGGCCGAGAACGTCTTGGCCCGGCTCGAGCCGAGCTGGGCGTACGGGCTGCCGGTCTCCAGCGCCGCGGTCGCCACGACGAAGCTGGCCAGCGAGAGCAGGAACCCGCCGCCCAGGATGTCGCCCATGTAGCCGAGCGGCAGCCCGTAGCTGGTCAGCACCGGAATCAGCAGCGGGATGGTCAGGTAGCACGTGACCGCGATCAACGGCGCGGCCAGGAAGAACCAGCTCGCTTGTTCGGGCGCCAGGGCTTCCTTGCGGAACAGCTTGGCCAGGTCGTAGTACGGCTGCAGGACCCGGGGCCCCCGGCGCCCCTGCAGCCGCGCTTCTACCCTCGCGGTCACGCCGGTCACGCCGGGCGCGCCCAGCGCGACCGTCAGCACCTGCAGCAGCTGGATGACCGGTATCGGGACCGCGCTCACCGCGCAGCCCCGGGATCATTGCCGGGTGATTCCAGCGCGTCGTCCACGCCGATGCCTCCTACCCAGATGTCACTGACAAGGGGTAGAGGCCATCAGCGCGGCTGTCACCGTGCGGTTATGGCGAGCCTCATCGCCAAAAGATCATTGTACCTGCGGCATGACCGTGATCACGTCACGCACGGCGTGGACCTCGCGGCCGCGCACGGCCAGGGCGCCGGCGATAGCGTCCTGCCATCCGGCCATCATCCCGCGGAACTCGTACTCCGTGCCGTCCGCGGTCGTCACGAGCAGGACCTGGCCCGTCAGCCAGTAGAGGATCCCCGCTGATTTCGTGGACTGCACGCTAGTAATGGAGTCGAGCGGGACGAGCCTGACGCCGTCCCGGTTGGCTGCCACCCTCGTGACCGCCCGCCGCTTGGCGATGACTTGCCCGATCCAGTTGCCCGCCAGGACTCCGGCCGCCGATCCCAGCTCCCGGATGTCATGGAGAAGAAGGTGGGAAAGGGCAATGAGAACAATGGGCCCGAGGAAGATTCCCCAGAGCTGGGCCGAGGAGTTCACGGCCGCCAGCTTGTCCGGGTAGAGCAGCACGATGCCCCGCCCTCGCCCGGTCCCGCTCACCCGGAAACGAGCCAGCTGGCTCAGGATCGGGATCCCGGTTTCCGTCCATGTTTCTTCCGTGTCTGTCATTTCTGCTCCCTCACGGCATGACCGTGATGGTCCCGGGCGCGATGAAGACCTCGCGGCCGTGTGCGGTCAGGGCCCGGGCGAGGTGGTCGTGCCACTGCTCCATCAGCCCGTCGAACTTGTACTCCGTTCCGTCCGCCGTCGTCACGGTCATCTTCCGGATCCCCAGCCAGTTGGCGCCCCTCCTGGCCTTCCTGCACTCGACGCTGGTGACCTGGTCGAGCGGGATAACCGTTACGCCGTCGCCGCCGGCCGCCACCTTCCTGGCCGCCAGCCTGCGGCTCAGGGCCTGCCAGACCCACCACCCGGCCGCGTACCAGACGGCGACGAGCCCCCACCCGATCGTGTGGAACAGGTAGAAGTGAACCGCCAGGTAGATGGCGGGCACCAGGACGTAAACCCAGGTTCCGATCGACCTGGTGGTCACGACGGTCAGTTCGTCCTGGTAGAGCAGGAGCATGCCGTCCCCGCGCTTGACCCCGTTGACGGAGAACGTGGCTGTCTGGCCACGGCTCGGTATCTTGCTATCTGTCATGTCTGCCAGCCCATCTCCTTCCCCCACCGCGCAGAGCGCCGGAGGCCGGCGCTGATACATGTATCTGCGGGCCGCGGCGCCGCTCCGGGAGGGCGGGGAAATGAGAGGAGCGGTTGTGGACTGGAGCCTGTTCGGCTGTGCCCGCAAGGGACACGTGACGTATGCGCCGGACGAACCGGAGCTGAGAGACCGGCTGATGGCCCCCACCGCGGGCGGAACGGCCTGGCGCTGCCTGCGCTGCGGCGCGTTCGTGCACCATGGCCAGCCCGGGAAGGGCCAGCACGGAAAGGTCGAGCACGGCAGCGGCCCGGCCGCCGCCGCGCCGCTGCTCCGCCGCGGCCGAGAACTGCGCGACGAGCTGATCCTGCGCGTGTTCGCGGTGGAGCGGTTCATCCGCTTCGTGGTCTTCGCCGCCGCGGCCTACGGGGTATGGCGGTTCAAGTACGACCGGGGTCATATCCAGCAGGCGTTCAACCACGACCTGCCCGCCATCCGCGCGCTCTACCAGGACCTCGGCTTCAACTTCGACCACTCCAAGCTGATCGGGCTGATCCAGCACTCGTTCACGCTCGACGCGCGCACGCTCACCTACCTGGCCATCGGGCTGGTGCTGTACGCGCTCATCGAACTGACCGAGGGCGTCGGGCTGTGGCTGGGTCAGCGCTGGGGCGAGTACTTCGCCATGGTGGCCACCTCGGTCTTCCTGCCGTACGAGGTCTACGACCTGACCGTGAAGGTCACCTGGCTGCGGGCCGGGGCGCTGGTGATCAACCTTCTGCTGGTCGGGTACCTGGTCTGGGCCAAGCGGCTGTTCGGCGTGCGCGGCGGCAAGCAGGCTTACGATGCGAGGCTGCGCACCGAGTCCTTCATCGAGGTGGAGCAGGCCGCGCTTGCCGCGGCGGCGCCGGATAACGCCGGTTCCCGGGGGGCGACGCCGAGGTAGCGCGGCACCGCGAGCACGGCTTGAATGGTGATCATGGCCGGGCAACAGCGCAGGCACGTCCACCTCACCCATTGGGGTGCGGCGGAGATCGAGAGCGAC
>Ga0335085_10012317_pt1 | contig 12601 bp, 11 predicted proteins | sample Lox_Sample_45_FD_206712 | JGI IMG/M metagenome (GOLD analysis project Ga0335085, IMG submission 206712) | Soil microbial communities from Loxahatchee National Wildlife Refuge, Florida, United States - Lox_Sample_4.5 | ecosystem: Environmental > Terrestrial > Soil > Wetlands | place: USA...
CAATTCTCTGGTCGAAGCAGTTCACCGCCAAAGACGCATGGAACAGTTCCTGCCAGCTCGAAGGCAAAGTGAATTGCCCCGATTCCGAAGGTCCGGATTTCGATTTCGCCTCCTCCGCGATTCTGGTTTCTCTTCCGAATGGAAAACGCGCGCTGCTGCTGGGTCAGAAATCGGCAGTGATCTATGCCGTCGATCCCGATCGCAAAGGGCAGATCCTCTGGCAATCCCGCATCGGTGAAGGCGGCAGTGTCGGCGGTATCGAGTGGGGTTCGGCGACCGACGGGCGCAACGTCTATGTCGCGCTCTCCGACATTCGATTCGAAGCCACCCGCAAGCCCGGCAGCAACGATCGCGCGTACAATCTGAATCCCGGCAAAGGCGGAGGCATGTTTGCGTTTCGCATCGATAACGGCGAGCGCATCTGGCAGACTCCTGCTCCGGGATGCGGCGACCGCCGTCCGTGCAGTCCCGCGCAATCCGGCGCCGTCACTGCGATACCCGGCGTCGTTTGGTCCGGTGCAGAAGACGGTCACCTCCGCGGCTATTCCACCACCGACGGAAAGATCATCTGGGACTACGACACCGCGCACGATTATCAAACGGTAAACGGCGTTCCCGGCAAAGGTGGGGCGATGGATGTCGCGGGCCCGGTGGTGGCTGGTGGAATGCTCTTCGCCGTCTCCGGGTATCCGGCGCGCGGCAGCATCCCGGGCAACGTGCTGCTCGCTTTCGGACTCGACTAAGACGCCGACTGTCTAGCCTCGACGGCGCTCTGTCGCAGCCTGCCGCCCGCAATCACAGCGGCGGGCGTCAGGATTATGAGCAGCGCCTGATACCAGCGCGGCTGCCCTTCTCCTGCCAGCACTGTGGCGACGATTTCCAGCGCGAATGTAAGGACGGCCAGTACCACCGCGTGCAGAAAATGTTTCTGCATGGCCAGCCGCGCCGTCAGCCAGCCGGCGGCGAAAGCCGCGACCGCTGTATAGCCGATGCTCAGCACAAGAAAGACAGCCTGGGGCTTTCCTGCGAACCACGCGGGTCTGAGTCCGTAGAGCACAAAAGTTGCGAGGCGAACAATGACAGCCATCGCGAGGTAGCCGCTGACGACGGCGAATACGCTTCGGAGCACGCGTCAGATTTCGAGTTTCCCGGTGCTGTCGCCGAATTTGTCCTGATGCACGCCGTGTTTGTCGAGCAGCGTCAGCATCAGATTCGACATCGGCGTGTGCGGCGCGAACTTCAGGTGCCGTCCGCCTTTGAGCTGGCCCGAAGCGCCGCCTGCCACGATGATCGGCAGCGGATCGTGATCGTGCTGATTGCCGTTGCTCATGCTGCTCCCGTAGAGCACGGTCGCGTGATCGAGCATATTGCCGTCACCGTCCGGCGTCTTCTGCAGCTTTTCCAGGAAGTAGCCGACCGTCTTGACGTGATACTGGTTGATCAGCGCGAACTTGTCCATGTTCGCGCGCACATTCGAGTGATGCGATGCTGTATGGAAACCGTCCCGCACGCCGCTCACCGGATACGTTGCGCCACTGGTGTCGCGCGCATACATCAGTGTTGAAATCCGTGTGATCTCGGCGCGCCATGCGAGCGCCAGCAGATCGTACATCAGTTTGATGTGATCGTCGAAGGCTTCGGGAATGCCGACCGGCGCCGGAGGAACATCGAGATTATTGGCGGACTGCTCCGTCGCCTTCTGAATCCGGCGTTCGATTTCGCGGATGTCGTCCAGATATTCGCTGAGGCGATTGCGGTCGCCTGGATCGAGCTGCCCCTGCAGCTTCGCCACCTTGTCATTGACAGAATCGAGAATGCTGCGATCCTGCTTCTTGCGCATGAGGCGCTGCTCCGTGCTGTTGCCGTCGCCGAACAGGCGCTCGAAAACAACCTGCGGGCTGTTTTCCATCGGCAGCGGCATCGTCGCTGTGCGCCACGAAATCGTGTTGTAGTACGCGCAGCCGTAGCCGGAGCCGCAGTTCAGACCGACTTCTTCGATGCCAAGTTCGATCGACGGCAGCGGCGTATCCTGGCCGACATGTTCCGCAAGGACCTGATCCACGGTCATGCCGCCGTGCACTGAACCCTTCTCCGGATGCGCGCCGCTGAGAAACACCGCGGCCGAGCGCGCATGATCCGCGCCGGCGTCCGATCCGATACCTCCGGCCAGCGGATGCGCCAGGTTGCTGACGATGCAGACGCGGTCGCGCAGCTTTTCGAGCGGCTTAAGCGACTCGGAAAATTCGAAACCTCCGCCCTCCTGCGCAGGAGTCCATTTGTCCATCGTCGCGCCATGCGGCAGGTAAATGCCCAGAAAGCGCGCCTTCGGAGTCGCCGCTGTGGCAGCGAGTGCTGTCGACGCCGGGACCATCGAATCCAGCAGTGGCAGAGCCACGGTTACGCCCATGCCGCGAAGGAATGTGCGTCGCGCGAGATGCTTCTTCGTATTGAATCTCATCGACTGGCCCTCAGATCTGTTTTCGGTGCTTCTTTCATTTTCATCTGAAACGGTGCGCTCTTCACGATGCCCAGAACAAGTTCGGAAAATCGGTATCGATCGCGCGCCGCTGCGTGCATTACGTCGCGCACTACCGGCATGTCGTAATACTTCGTCTCGCGCCCGATTCCGTACATCAGCAGTTTCTCAGTCATGTTGCCGACGAAAGCTTCCGGCCGGTTCAGCAGCGCCTGGCGAAGGCTCGCAGGGCCATTGATCGGCGTCCCGTCCACAAGCTGGCCCGACGCATCGATTTTGAATCCCGAATCAACGGTTCGCCACGCGCCCGTGCCATCGAAATTTTCCAGCGAGAGCCCGATCGGATCCATGATCTTGTGGCATCCCGCGCACACCGGATTGGAGCGATGCTCTTCCATGCGCTCTCGCACGGACGTGAACGCCGTTCCACCGGTATTCTCTTTCAGCGGCGGCACGTTAGGCGGGGGCAGGGGAGGCGGACTGCCCAGCAGATTTTCCAGAATCCATTTCCCGCGCTGCACCGGCGAAGTTCGATTGGCGTTCGAAGTCACCAGCAGCATGCTGCCTTGCCCCAGCAGTCCGCGCCGCGCGTCGATCGGAACCGGCACCCGCCGGAAATCCGGGCCATAAACGCCGGGAATACCGTACTGCTTCGCAAGGCGTTCGTTGACGAACGTGTAGTCCGCGTTGAGAAGATCAAGCACCGGCCGATCCTCGCGCAGCACACTCTCAAACAGCAGTTCGGTTTCGCGCTGGAAGGCCTGGCGCAGATTGTCGTCGAAGTCCGGAAATTCGCGCGGGTCCGGATTCGCATTTTTCAGCTCGCGCAGATACAGCCATTGGCCCGCGAAGTTGGTGACCAGCGCACGGGCGTGTGGATCAGCCAGCATGCGGCGCGTCTGGCGCTCGAGCACCGCCGGCTCATGCAGCTTATTCTGAATCGCCAGATTCAGCAGTTCGTCGTCCGGGATGCTCGACCATATGAAGAATGAAAGCCGCGACGCCAGTTCCGTGTCGGTGATCCGGTAAATTCCCCCCGGCGCGACGCTCGCGGGCGGCGGCTCAAAGCGGAACACGAACTCCGGATCGGCGAGAATGCGCCGCAGCGCCATCTCGATGCCGGCGTCGAAGTTGCCGGCGTTATTGCGCTCCTGCTGATAGAAGCCGAGGAGCGGTTCCAGATCGCTGTCGGTGGGAGCGCGGCGAAAGGCGCGTCGCACCATGTTCGTGAGAATCTGCCGCGCACAGGCGACTTCATCCGACGCGCCCTTCGGGTGGCACACGAAAATGCGGCGCCGGCTCGGCGTGTCGCCCGAACCGGTGGCGTTGTAAGGCCCTGTAATATCCACCCGGGCCAGATGCGGCACTGTGTCATAGCCGTACTGCATGCCGATGTTGACGTCCTTCGTGCTGGACATCGGCCGATGCACGAGGTCTTCATTCGCCTCGTAACTCTTCTGCAGAAAATCCACGCCGATGGTCTGCGGGCCGGCTTTGACTTTTGCGCGGAATTCCAGATGGATGTCAGGCGACATCTTCACGCGTTCCTCGCCGGGCTCGCTCAGCGGCATAGGCGGCGTCGCAATACCTGGCTTGTCGCGCATGAAGAACATGGCGACATCCTGCAGCTGATAGAGCTTGATGCGTTCCCCGTTGAGCGTCACTTCAAGTTCCTGGCCCTCGGCGCCCTCGCCGAACACCTGGCCGAAGCTGAGTTTCGCCAGAGAAATCCTGATCGAGTATTCGCCGTCGAGCGGGAAGTTGTGCCGGATGATCGTACCGCCCCGCGTGCCGAGTGGCTGGCCTTCCAGCGTCACGTTCTGGCTGAGATCGCCTTTAACCGTATAAGTGACATCGAGCGGCGCCGTGTCGCGATCGCCCACGGCGAGCCGGCTGATCTTCGCCGCGGCGGAAACGTAGCGCTCCATCAGCGCCGGCGAAACTCCGAGCACGTCGGCAATGTTGTCGAAACCGTTGCTCGAATCGTCCGCCGGTAGCAGCGTGGACGAATCCACATCCACTGCCAGCAGATCGCGAATGGCATTCGCATACTCAGCGCGATTCATGCGATGCAGCGGCACTCGGCCGGGGTTGGGGTGTTCCGCCGCAGCGTGGTCCAGCGATGCTTCGATGGAGCCGGCGAGGCCGTCGAGACTTGCCCGATCCGGCCGCTTCGCACCTGCGGGCGGCATCATGCCTGCCCGAACCTTGCGCACAACCTTCTCCCACGTTTCGGCATCCGCGCTCACATGCTGGAGATTGAGCCTGTCGAGTTCGAGCCCACCGGTTTTCAGCTTCTGGTTGTGGCAGGTGATGCAGTATTGATCCAGTACTGCCTGCTGCGCCAGAGCCTGTGCTGCGATGAACCCCCCTAGGACTAAGAACTTCATTGCTGTTTGGCCATCAGTTCCTTCAGCAGCGCCATCGCTTTCGGCTTGGCCTCCGGCGGACGAATGGCGAGGAAGATTCCCTGGGCGAACACCATCGGCGTCCGGCCCTCATTGTCTTTCGGGTCCAGCTGCGCGCCATGGTCTGCAAGAATCTGTACGATCGATGCCCATCCGCGATTCGCCGCGCCATGCATCGCGGTCAGCCCTAGCGAATTTTTCGCGTTCACCTCGGCATTGTGATCGAGGCAAAGCTTCACAGCCTCGATGTAGTCCGCTTCGGGATGGCTGTACGTCTGGCCGGGAATCCAGTTGATGCCGGAAGCGGCCATCAGCGCCGTCGAGCCCTGGGCCGTTTTGATGTTCGGATCTGCGCCCGCTTCGAGCAGGATTCGCATCACCTCGATATCGCCGGAAAGCGCCGCGCGGATGAACGGCGTCTGCCCGTCGAAGTTCACCCACGACCCGTCGAACTGCATCAGCCCGTGCACCGGCACCGTGTCGGTGCGCTGATTCACATTCGCGCCCTTCTTCACAAGCGCTTTGATCAGATCGAGAGGATCGCGGCCATCGGTCGGCAGATCGTCATACTTATCGTGATTGAAATTCCGCAGGTCGATCGCGGCGAAAAGCGCGCCGCGATGATAATCGTCCAGTGCATTCGGATCGCCGCCGCGCGCCAGCAGATCCGTCGCAATGCCGACCTGTCCGTTGAGCAGCGCAATAATCAGCGGCGTTGTGTGATTGCCGGAAGCCTCGTTGATCTTCGCGCCCTTTTCCAGCAGCAGCCGGGCCATTTCCGTATTTCCGTCGCGTACGGCGAACAGCAGAGGCGTCATGCCTCCATTCGGCGTCGGCAGCGCGCGCTGGCGGATGATCCCGGTGCCCGAAGCTGCTGCAGGCCGCGCCGGGACGTATTCGCCCTTCGGCATCGTGACCGTCGTGTGCGCATTGATGTCGGCGCCGTGATCCAGGAGGACCGTCACCACATCAGGGCGGTTTGCGCGTGCTCGGTATCGTGCGCGTTGACGTTGGCGCCCCGATCGAGCAGGAGCCTGACCGAATCGATTTTGCCCGTTCGCGCCGCCGTCATCAGCGCCGTCTCGCCACCCGGATTGGCCGCGTTCGCATCCACACCCGCATCAAGCAGCCTGCGCAGGATCGCCACGTTGCCGTTCGTGGCCGCGATGTTCATCGGGGTCACGCCGTACCGGTTGGCGGCCTTGACGTCCGCGCCGGCTTTGATCAGCGCATCCACGGCCGCAAGATCGTTATGGCGAACCGCCCACTGCAGGGCAGTCGACCCGTCGGGCTGCGATGCGTTCACGGCTTCCCGATTGGCCGCGATCGAGCGCAGAATGTCGGCATCGCCACGCTGAATGGCGTCCGCCAGCGGCGCATTTCCGGCGGTCAAAAAACAGGCAAAAACCGGCACCGCCAAAAGCGTTTGAATCGATGGGTTCGCGCGCATAAGCTGAGATTTATTCGATCACGCCCCGGCGCCAAGGTCAACTGCGCGTTCAAGCGGGCCGGACCAGTTGTCCGTGCGTAATATGTTTGCCGCCGAGCACCGTCGCGGAAGGGAAAAGACGCTGTTTCCCGGTGCGCATGTTTTTAAAATTGTCTTCGAATTCGAAGGAGCCCTCGCGCAGATCGAGAATCGCCACATCCGCCGGCGCCCCCGGTTTCAGCGTGCCCCGATCGCGGAAGATCGGAAAATCATGTGAGGCGTTGATCGTCGCGCAGGCGATCACCTGATCGAGCGGCATTCCGAGCATCAGGAATTTCGACATCACGTTCGGAAAATTGATGACCTGTGATGCGCGGGCCTCCGGCGTCCAGTCGGTCGAGAATGTGTCGGGCAGGAAGCCGGCTTTCAGAATGGCTTCCGCGGTGTCCCATCGCAAATGGCCGGTGCGCCCGTTGCCCAGATCGAAACGCACTCCGCGCCGCCGGGCGGCGATCACTTCGGGCAGGATATGGCCGTTGTCATCAATGATGCTGTTGGGCGGCGGCGCAAACATGTGCGTCACGATGTCGCCGGATTTCAGCAGTGGCATCAGTTTCGAAAGCGGCGAAATGGTCTGTCCCATATGGATCATCACCGGAAGTTTGAATGCCGATGCGGCTTCCTGCGCGCGCCGCAGCACTTCATAATCGTTCTGACCTGCTACATCGCGCGATAGCCGGGCTTTCACCCCCGCGATGATGTCGAGGTTGCTGCCAATTGCGGCTTTGCAAGCGGCCACATCGGCGCGCGTGAGGTCCATGGTGTCGCCCTCGGGGATAATTCCGGCGCGGCCGATGTTGATCAGCACCCGGCAGGGCTGCTCCGCGGCCTTTGCCACCTCAATAATTTCGTGGATTCGATCCGCGCCCTGCGATCCGGCATCGATCAAACCCGTGACGCCGTCGAGCAGACACATCGACGGCCCGTCTTTCGTCCGGCACGCGTGGGTGTGAATGTCGATCAGTCCAGGGACGACGAGTTTTCCCGACGCGTCGATCGTTTCGGCTGCATCGGCGGAAATTCTGCCGGCGATGGCAGCAATCTCGCGTCCGGAGATGGCGACATCGCGAACCGCATCGAGCTTGCGCGAGGGATCAATGACGCGCCCGCCTTTGATGATGAGGTCGTACTTTTCTTTTGCTGCCAGAACCGCCGGGAAAGCGGCTGCTGTCGTGATCAGAAACTGGCGCCGGTTCATTGTTAAGCAGGTCAATTCTACAGCATTTCGCGCGACTCGGATTTGGAATAGAATCGAAGGCGATTCCGGAAGGGGAGTGCATGAAGAGATCGCGACGGTCATTTCTCATCGATTCCGCCATGGGTTTGAATGCGGCGTGGGTGGCCGCCAATTATCCGGCCATTCTTTCCGCACAGCAGTTCGTGAAAACGGCCACACAGAAGGGCCAGACCCCGCGCCTGGCCGTTTTCAGCGAAGCGCAGGCGGCGGAGATCGAGGCCATGACTGCGCAGATCATTCCCGCCGACGAAACGCCCGGCGCGAAGGAAGCTCACTGTGTCTACTTCATCGACCGCGCGCTCGACACCTTCGTGAAGAACAATCAGCCGGCCTATATGCAGGGGCTGCAGGACCTGCAGGCGAAAACGAAGCAGCTCTTTCCCGACGCCGATAAATTCTCTGCCCTGACCTCCGAACGGCAGATCCGCGTGCTCACTGAGATCGAAAAAACCGCGTTCTTCAATCTGGTGCGAACCCACACCGTCATCGGCTTCTTCGCGCGTCCCGAACACGGCGGCAATTTCCAGAAGATGGGCTGGAAGCTGATCGGCTACGACGATTCGCTCAATCATAAGCCGCCGTTTGGCTATTACGACGCGCAGCCGCAACCAAAATTGACCGGCGGGAAGGCATAAGAGAACCACCATGAAGACCTATCCGACATCGCAGGAAGTTGATTTCGTCGTCATTGGCTCCGGCGCGGCAGGCGGCATCATGGCCAAACAGCTTTCCACCGCCGGATTCTCCGTCGTCGTTCTCGAGCAGGGCGGCTGGGGCAAATATGGCCGCGAGCACGAATACAACAAGGACGAATGGCTGCAGCGCAACATCAGCGAAGAAGACCGGCTGATGAGCGATCCCGCCCGCCAGCGCAATACCTTCCGCCGCAATGACAAAGAAAAAGCCGCGCGCGGCGCCCACAGCTACGGATGCGTCGTCGGCGGCGGCACGGTCACATATGGCGGCAGCAGCTGGCGTCACCTGCCATGGGAATTCAACGAAGCGACGTACGACCAGACAATCCCCTCTGGCACCGGCATGGCCGATTGGCCGATCACTTACGAGGAGTTGGAACCCTGGTACACCCAGGCCGAATGGGAAATGGGCATGTCGGGACTGCGCGTGGACTCGCCCTTCGTAGCGCCGATGAAGAAGGACTATCCCGTGCCGCCGGTGCCGCTGAAGAGTTCCGGCGCGCTGTTCAACGTAGCCGCCGCGAAGCTGGGGCTGACCGTCGTCCCCGGCCCGCTGGCCATCATCACGAAGCCGTATATGGGCCGCGCCGCGTGCGTGAACTGCGGCATCTGCTCGGGCTATGGCTGTCAGGTGAAAGCGCGCTCCAGTTCAGCGGTCACCATGATCCCTCTCGCCGAAAAGACCGGACGCTGCGAAATCCGCGTGCGCAGCTATGTGCGCGAAATCTCCACCGACAACAGCGGCCGCGTCACCGGCGTCGTCTATTTCAACGCGCAAAAGCAGGAAGTGCGGCAAAAGGCGAAGGCCGTCATCCTGTCGGCGAACGGCTCCGAGACGCCGCGCCTGCTCCTGCTTTCGAAGTCAAATCTTTTCCCGAACGGCCTGGCGAATTCGAGCGGCGTGGTCGGGAAGTACCTCATGCTCGGCAACGGCGCCGGCGCGAGCGCACTCTTCGAGCACCCGCTCAACGAATACAAAGGTGTGATCTCGGGTGCGGGCATTGTCGATTATGTCGGCTCCGATCCGAAGCGCGGCTTCTATGGCGGCGGCCGCATGACCGCCCGCGGCTATTTGACGCCCCTCGATCTCGGGCTTGATGGATTGTCGCCCGAGGCTCCGCGCTGGGGCGCCGGATATAAAAAGGCTCTCCGTGAAGAAGCCAACCATCGGATGACGATCAACTGCTTCGTCACCCAGATGCCCCTCGAGACAAATCGCGTTGACCTCGATCCGGAAGTGAAGGACGAATGGGGACTGCCCGCGATGCGCATCACCACCACCAGCCATCCCGATGATTTTAAGAACATGGAATTCTTCCGGAAGAAGTCCATCGAAATTCTGGAAGCCGCGGGCGCGAAGAAAGTCTGGGCGCCTCCGGTCAACGACACCCGCGGCGGTGCACACAATCGCGGCACATGCCGCATGGGCAACGACCCGAAAAAATCGGTAGTTGACAAATATCACAAAGCGCATGACGTGCCGAACCTGTTCATCGTCGACGGCAGCAGTTTCGTCACCGGCGGACGCAACCATCCCACGATGACCATTCAGGCGCTGGCGTTCCGCGCGGCGGATCACATCATTCGCGAAGCGAAGAAGGGCAATATCAGGGGCGCATAGAAAAAGGAGAAACAAATGAGCGCAGCGGCACCCGTTCCGTCCATCGACGAAACCAAACTTCATGAATTCATGGGCCGCACCGTGGGCGACATGGGCGCGGCAATCCACGCAGTCATGATTCTGCTCGGCGACCGCCTGGGTCTTTACAAGGCGATAGCCGACAGCCAGCCAGTCACCTCCAAAGACCTGGCCGATCGAACCCGCCTCCACGAACGATAGGTCCGCGAATGGCTCAATGCCAACGCCGCCAGCCGATATCTGACATACGATGCCGCGACCAAGACCTACACCTTGCCGCCTGAACAGGCCCTGGCGCTCGCCGCGGAAGACAGTCCCGTATTTCTTCCCGGTGTCTTTCAGATTCTTTCCGCATGCTTCAACGACGCGTCGAAAATCGAGAACGCATTCCGCACGGGCGAGGGCGTCGGCTGGCATGAACACCACCACGATCTTTTTCATGGCACGGAGCGCTTCTTCCGGCCAAACTACAACGCGAATCTCATTTCCAGCTGGATTCCAGCGCTCGACGGCGTCGAAGCGAGACTGCAACGGCGAAGAATTTCCCTGGAAACGATTACGACTTCATCGCGTTCTTAGACTGCCTGCACGATATGGGCGACCTCGCCGGCGTCTCGGCGCATGTGCGCAGCGCACTCAAGCCGGATGGCGCCTGGATGATCGTCGAGCCGTACGCAGAGGATACGCCTGAGGCGAATCATAATCCGATCGGGCGCATTTTCTATTCGGCTTCGACGATGTTGTGCGTTCCTGCGTCGATGTCGCAGGAGGTCGGGGCTGCTCTCGGCGCGCAGGCCGGCGAACATAACATCCGCAGAGTCGTGACAGCCGGAGGATTCACGCGCTTCCGGCGCGCCACGCAGACGCCCTTCAATCTGGTTTTCGAAGCCCGGCCCTGACGCTACTTCACGAACTTGTGCAACGCCATTGAGCTGACTCCCGCGGCGTAAACAACGTCGCCTTTCGCGTTGGCGCTCACTCCCTCGGCCAGCGCGACCGCCGGATTAGCCGAATTATCGGGAATGAAGTACTTCACGTTTCCGTCTTTCGCGCTGCCGATGCGGATGCCGCGTTTGACGCCCGGATTCGTTTTTTCATCGGACTGCGAATCGACCGCGTACAGCGTGTCGTTCTTTGTAATATAGAGCCCGCTCGGACGCCCGAACTGTTTCCATTCCGCGATGAACTTTCCGTCCTGATCGAAAATCTGTATACGGCTGTTCCCGCGGTCGGCGATGAAGAGACGTCCTTTCGAATCCATCGCCATGCTGTGCAGTGTGTCGAATTCGCCCGGACCCGCGCCCTTCTTTCCCCATTCTTTGACGTACTTTCCGTCCTTCGTGAACTTAACGACCCGCGCGTTGGTATCGCCGCCATGCCCGTCGGCAACAAAGATGTCGCCGTTCGGCGCAATCGCGACATCGCAGGGTCCGTTGAACGTGCCAGGACCGTTCCCTGCCACGCCGGCCTTGCCGAGCGTCATCAGAACTTTTCCCTCCGGGCTGAATTTGATGACCTGCTCGCCTTTCCCGTCCTTCGCGTTCTGATCGGTGGTCCAGATATTGCCGTCGCGATCGATCTCGAGCCCGTGCGGCTGTACAAACATTCCGGCGCCGAAGCTCTTCAGGAATTTGCCGGAAGCGTCAAATTCGAGGACCGGCGGATCGCTGCGATGAAAGACCCAGAGATTGCCGTGTGAGTCGGGTTTGACCGAAATGACCTGTCCCCACTGCATTCCGGCAGGAAGCTGTGCCCAGTTCTCAACAGACCGGAAGGGGTCCGGCAGGTTATTGGTAGCGGAAACCTCGATCGCAGCCGGAGATGCAGCCGCCAACAACAGAGAAGCAAACAGGCATGGTCGCAACATAGTGATCCTCCTCGAACGGATCATCTTATATTGGGGCACGTCCGAAGACAATCAGGACCAATTGAGGGATGGTAGCCAGGGACGAAATCGAACCGCCGCCTTCAGCCTTTTCAGGGCCTCCTGCCGAATTGGCGAAGTGGTTGAGCTGTTTTCGGCTCGTCGATGTTCGCGTATTGACCGGGCGAAATGTTGGAGTCGGGAAATGCCGCACGTTGCGAAACAAAGTGCGGTGTTTCTTCCCTGGTTCGCAGTGAGGCGAAGCCTCAGACCGTCACGGACTCAGCAGTGCGGGCGCGGGAACTCCAGGTGCGCAGCAGGAACAGATCGGCGAGGGAGACCACGGCAGCAATTGCCACGAAGAGCCAGCCCGCGGAGAAGCCGCCGGTTGAGTCGCGCAGGTAGCCAAGTACTTGCGGTCCAAGATAGCCGAAAATGCCGCTGCCCAGACCAACGATGCCCATCCCGGTGCCAATCTCGTCGCGAGTCAGAACGGCGCCGCAGATGGCATAGATCTGATTTGTCGCGGCATGGCCGAGCGAGACCACAAGCATGATTCCGATTCGGAAGACAATCAGGTCATGGGACAGGACTGCGAAGCTCGCCGGAACCAGCAGTGCGGCCAGGATGATCATAATGTTCCAGCGGGAATAGCGGTCGCACAGCCAGCCGACGACAAGATTGAGGAAGATGCTGAACAAGTAACTGGAACTGATGATCGCTGCCGAATCCTTCGCGCTCAGATGGAATACGCTCTCCACCGCATAAGGTACGAAGAACGTAACGCTGAATC